>JAEEGG010000264.1_pt1 | contig 330736 bp, 266 predicted proteins | sample 9134161 | NCBI WGS metagenome assembly JAEEGG01 (sample SAMN16246543, study PRJNA631951) | gut metagenome | biome: gut microbiome; feature: rumen; material: CR-attached | host: Bos | place: Iran: Karaj | collected 2018-10 | reverse complement strand
TCGCTACCTTAGGACCGTTATAGTTACGGCCGCCGTTTACCGGGGCTTCAATTCAATGCTTCTCTTGCGATGACATCTCCTCTTAACCTTCCGGCACCGGGCAGGTGTCAGGCCTTATACTTCATCTCGCGATTTCGCAAAGCCTTGTGTTTTTGGTAAACAGTCGCCTGGGCCACTTTTCTGTGGCTGACTCGCGCCAGCGTCCTTTCTCCCGAAGTTACAGGACCATTTTGCCTAGTTCCTTAGCCATGAATCTCTCGAGCACCTGTGGATTCTCTCCTCGACCACCTGTGTCGGTTTACGGTACGGGCGCCATATACTCTAGCGATAGAGGTTTTTCTCGGAAGTCTGGTTACCCTCGCTGTTGGCTCATCCGTGGACTCGCCATACTGTCACGTTCGACATCACGGACGCATTTCACTGCCCGCGATATATCTACACGCTTTAACGGACTATTCCGTCAGTCCGCGGAGGTGTCACTCCTTCTTCCCCCCTTCTCTGTATATGCCGGTGCCGGAATCTTGACCGGCTGTCCATCGTGAATCCCCCTTCGGGTTACACTTAGGCCCCGACTTACCCTGATCCGATTAACGTTGATCAGGAACCCTTGGTCTTCCGGTGAGGAGGTTTTTGACCCCCTTTCTCGTTACTTATGCCTACATCTGCTTTTCCATACGCTCCAGCATGCCTCACAGCACACCTTCTACGCCTTATGGAATGCTCCCCTACCATCGGAGCTTGCGCTCCGGTCAAAAGCTTCGGTATTTATCTTTATGCCCGATTATCATCCACGCACGACACCTCGACTAGTGAGCTGTTACGCACTCTTTAAATGAATGGCTGCTTCCAAGCCAACATCCTAGCTGTCTCTGCTGTCACACTTCGTTAATCCAACTTAGATAAAATTTCGGGACCTTAGCTGTTTGTCTGGGTTTTTTCCCTCTCGGACACGGACCTTAGCACCCGCGCCCTCTCTCCTGCACATCATCATGCGGCATTCTGAGTTTGTCTGGATTTGGCAGGCGTTGAAACCCCCGCGTCCAATCAGTAGCTTTACCTCCGCATGACTCGTACAAGGCAGTCCCTAAAGACTTTTCGGGGAGTACGAGCTATCTCCCAGTTTGTTTAGCCTTTCACCCCTACCCACAGTTCATCCGGAGAATTTTCAACTTCTATCGGTTCGGCCCTCCATATCATGTTACTGACACTTCAGCCTGACCATGGGTAGATCACTGAGGTTTCGCGTCTATCCCCACCGACTAATAACGCCCTCTTCAGACTCGCTTTCGCTTCGGCTCCGCACCTTACGATGCTTAACCTTGCCGGTGACAATAACTCGTAGGCTCATTATGCAAAAAGCACGCCGTCACCCCATCGCGGGGCTCCGACCGGTTGTAGGCGCAGGGTTTCAGGTTCTTTTTCACTCCGCTGTCCGCGGTACTTTTCACCTTTCCTTCACAGTACTTGTTCGCTATCGGTCTCTCGGTAGTATTTAGCCTTGCCGGATGGTGCCGGCCTCTTCATCCAGGATTTCTCCGGTCCCGGACTACTCCGGATTCTGGCCGGACTAGTTCAGGTTTCATGTACGGGGGTTTCACCCTCTGCGCCGCAACTTTCCAGTTGGCTTCCATTACCCGAATTTCGCCCTTGCGCCAGTCCTAAACCCCGTGGGAACCTTGATCCCCACGGTTTGGGCTCCTCCGCTTTCGCTCACCACTACTCACGGAATCACGTTTGTTCTCTTTTCCTGCAGGTACTTAGATGTTTCAGTTCCCTGCGTTCGCCCATGCTCTACGCATGTGACGGGCCTTCAGCCCGCCGGGTTGCCCCATTCGGACATCCGCGGATTTAACGGTTATTTGCACCTCCCCGCGGCTTTTCGCAGCTTGTCACGTCCTTCTTCGCCTCCGAGAGCCAAGGCATCCGCCCTGCGCCCTTATCCACTTTCTTCACGCTTCTGCGCACTCGCACAGGCACACCCTAAGGCACGCCCGCACTTCGTGCGATGATTCTATATATTATCTTTCATTATGTCAAAGAACTTTGCCATGACTTTTTCAGCATGGTCGTGTGGAGAATATCGGAGTCGAACCGCTGAGTTTAAAACTCTATCCGTTAATATCTCCATGTCCTAAGAAACACACAAAATGTAGGACCTAATGATTCTCGCAACACAATTCCTCTCCAGAAAGGAGGTATTCCAGCCGCACCTTCCGGTACGGCTACCTTGTTACGACTTAGCCCCAGTCACTGGTTTTACCCTAGGTCGCTCCTCGCGGTCACGAACTTCAGGTACCCCCAACTTCCATGGCTTGACGGGCGGTGTGTACAAGGCCCGGGAACGTATTCACCGCGCCATGGCTGATGCGCGATTACTAGCGAATCCAACTTCACGAAGTCGGGTTGCAGACTTCGATCCGAACTGAGATGGGGTTTTACAGATTCGCCAACCGTCACCGGCAAGCTGCTCTCTGTCCCCACCATTGTAGCACGTGTGTCGCCCCGGACATAAGGGCCGTGCTGATTTGACGTCATCCCCACCTTCCTCTCTACTTGCGTAGGCAGTCTCAACAGAGTCCCCGGCATAACCCGATGGTACACTGTCAATGAGGGTTGCGCTCGTTATGGGACTTAACCCGACACCTCACGGCACGAGCTGACGACAACCATGCAGCACCTCGCAACATGCCTTGCGGCAACGCCATCTCTGGAGTCTTCATGTCACGTTCAAGCCCGGGTAAGGTTCCTCGCGTATCATCGAATTAAACCACATGCTCCTCCGCTTGTGCGGGCCCCCGTCAATTCCTTTGAGTTTCAATGTTGCCATCGTACTCCCCAGGTGGATAACTTATTGATTTCTCTCAGCCTCTGACCGTCTATCGCCAAAAGCCAGTTATCATCGTTTACTGCGTGGACTACCAGGGTATCTAATCCTGTTCGCTCCCCACGCTTTCGTGCCTGAGCGTCAGTTGTGACTTCGTAAGCTGCCTTCGCTATCGGTGTTCTGTAGCATCTCTATGCATTTCACCGCTACATGCTACATTCCACTTACGTCAATCATACTCTAGTCCGCCAGTATCAACGGCACTCCTGATGTTAAGCACCAGATTTTCACCGCTGACTTAACGGTCCGCCTGCGCACCCTTTAAACCCAATAATTCCGGATAACGCTCGAATCCTCCGTATTACCGCGGCTGCTGGCACGGAGTTAGCCGATTCTTATTCGCAGACTACCATCGGACAGGATCGCAATCCCGCTTTTTTCCGCCTGCAAAAGCAGTTTACAACCCATAGGGCCGTCTTCCTGCACGCGGCATGGCTGGGTCAGACTTCCATCCATTGCCCAATATTCCTCACTGCTGCCTCCCGTAGGAGTTTGGTCCCTGTCTCAGTACCAATGTGGGGGATTATCCTCTCAGATCCCCTACCCATCGTCGACTTGGTGAGCCGTTACCTCACCAACTATCTAATGGGACGCATGCCCGTCCTATACCGAATCGCTTCCTTTCATCAACCTCGGATGCCTTCGCTTGATCTTATCGGGTATTACTTCGAATTTCTCCGGGATATCCCCGTGTACAGGGTTGGTTGCATACGTGTTACGCACCCGTGCGCCGGTCGCCGCCACAGTATTGCTACCGCGCGATGCCCCTCGGCTTGCATGTGTTAGGCCTGCCGCTAGCGTTTATCCTGAGCCAGGATCAAACTCTTCATTGTATTATCTGTTTTTATTTATTTTCTCTGTCTCAAGGAATTGCTCTTTTCAGCCCCGCTCGCCTTCACGGACAACATCTCGCCGTCCACTCGCCGCAGCACCTCCAGGCACCGCAGCCGGCTCGCAGGACCTCTTCTCAAACCACTAGGTCTTCTATTTTGTGCTTCATTCTTTCAAAGAACTACTTCCCTTTTCAGGAGGGAAAGGACTGCAAAAATAATTCAATTTTTACAATTAGAGCTACTTTTTGCTATTTGTTTTGTTAAAAAATCTTAATTGAATAATTGGCTGTTAATCAGAGAATATTATTCTAATCAACCAATAAAATTGTTTAAATAAATTTCATTAAATGTGAATTTATTATCAAATTATGCTTATTTGGACATCCAAAGTCCATGGAGATTGCAATATTCGAATGCGGCGACCACCTCGTCATCGTCTGTCAGAGCGAACTGAGCCATTGGCTTGTCACCCGGGTTGAGGTATTTTATTTGCACGCCATGCTTGGTCTGTAGTGCAATCCACATTATATAATGTTTCTCAAGGGAAGGGTGTTCGACACTTCCGACCTTGACGGTAACCAATTTACCATCAACAGTTATCACAGGAACATGTTTTTCACCAGCACCATCACTTGTATTAGGAACAAGTTCTTCCATGGGTTCACCACAGCATACCACTCTTACGCCGCTGTCCTGCAGATGGGTAATTATATTGCCACAATGTCTGCAACGATAAAATTTCAAATCCATTTTGATTACAATTTAAAAGTTAATGACTAAGTGCAAAAGTAGTAATTTTTTTACTTTTATTGCATACTTCAATTTTTTTGCTGAAATTTGCAAATTATAAAAACGAAATATACATATATGAAAGGTATCGTCCTTGCCGGAGGTTCCGGCACACGTCTTTATCCTATCACCAAGGGTGTAAGCAAACAACTGTTACCAATTTACGACAAGCCGATGGTTTATTATCCAATATCAGTGCTGATGTTGGCAGGCATTCGTGATATTCTCGTCATTTCAACGCCTTACGATTTGCCAGGATTCAAACGGCTGCTCGGTGACGGTTCAGACTACGGCATACATATTGAATATGCGGAACAGCCTTCGCCCGATGGCCTTGCACAGGCATTTATAATAGGTGAGAAATTTATCGGTAATGACAGCGTATGTCTGGTACTCGGCGACAATATTTTCTATGGCAACGGTTTTATCAAAATGCTGAAGGATTCCGTAACAATTGCAGAAAACGAGCACAAAGCCACTGTTTTCGGTTATTGGGTTGCTGACCCTGAACGTTACGGAGTTGCAGAGTTTGATGACAACGGCAATGTATTGTCAATAGAGGAAAAGCCTTCACACCCCAAATCGAACTACGCTGTGGTGGGGCTTTATTTCTACCCGAACAAAGTTGTTGATGTGGCAAAGAGAATCAAACCGTCAGCACGTGGTGAACTGGAGATAACAACGGTTAACCAATGGTTCCTCAACGATGGCGAGCTGATGCTCCAACGTTTGGGACGAGGTTTTGCCTGGCTCGACACCGGCACCCATGACTCCCTGTCGGAGGCTTCCACTTTTGTTGAAGTCATTGAAAAACGTACAGGTCTGAAAATAGGCTGTTTGGAAGGAATCGCATACCGTCAGGGATGGATTTCCGACAAGAAGATGGCCGAAATAGCACAGCCTATGGCAAAAAACGAATACGGACAATACCTGCTGAAGCTAATTAATCTCAAAAAGTAGAAGAAACATGAAAAGGAATATCATAATAACCGGAGGTGCAGGGTTCATAGGCAACCATGTAGTGAGGCTTTTCATCAATAAATATTCCGACTATCACATAATCAATGTTGACAAACTTACATACGCCGGCAACCTTGCCAACCTGAAAGATGTAGAGAACAAGCCCAACTATACATTTGTAAAAGCCGATATATGCGACTTTGACACAATTCTCGGCATTTTCCGCAAATACGATGTTGACGGGGTAATTCATCTGGCAGCGGAAAGCCACGTTGACCGCAGCATCAAAGATCCTTTCACTTTTGCCCAGACCAATGTTATCGGCACTCTTTCAATGCTTCAGGCCGCAAAGACCTACTGGATAGAGCAAGTTGCCGAAGGCAAAAAACAAATGAATGATTTCAGATTCTACCATATTTCCACGGATGAAGTCTATGGGGCTCTTGAGATGACCAATCCTGAAGGGATAAAATCGGACTTTTCAGGACATAAGGTTTATGGCAAGGAGCTTTTCAGGGAAGAAACCAAATATCAGCCACACAGTCCATATTCCGCATCAAAAGCTTCAAGCGACCATTTTGTCAGAGCCTTTCACGACACCTACGGGTTGCCAACCATTGTAACCAACTGTTCAAACAACTATGGTCCATACCAGTTTCCTGAAAAGCTGATACCTTTATTTATAAATAATATACGTCACCGCAAGCCTCTGCCGGTCTATGGGAATGGGGAAAATGTCCGCGACTGGCTGTACGTCGAGGATCATGCACGTGCTATTGACACGATATTCCATAACGGCAGAACCAATGAAACATACAACATCGGCGGCTTCAACGAATGGAAGAACATAGACCTTATCAAGGTGCTCATCAAGACCGTTGACAGAATTCTTAATCGTCCGGATGGTGCAGATTCAGACTTGATTACGTATGTCACTGACCGTGCAGGTCACGACATGCGTTATGCGATTGACAGCTCTAAGCTGAAACGTGAACTGGGTTGGGAGCCGTCACTCCAGTTTGAAGAGGGCATTGAAAAAACCGTCAGATGGTATCTCGACAATCAAGAATGGATGGACAATATCACAAGCGGAGATTATCAGAAATATTACGAAGAAATGTATAGTAACAGATAACAAAAAACCCGCTTTCAGCGGGTTTTTTGTTGTTGTCCCAGAAGGACTCGAACCTTCAATGACAGGACCAGAATCTGTAGTGTTACCATTACACCATGGGACAAAATTTCGAACTGCAAAAATAGTGTTTTTTTTTATATAAAGACTTTTTTTTAAAATTTTTTTCTCTGACAAAAAAAACGTACTTTCGCAGTGTCATTTGAAAAACGATCTTTATGAAAAAAATCTCAACGAAAAAAACATCAATATTTATACTCACAATATGCCTGCTTATATCTCTATGCAGCTGCAACACACACAGAAACAGCAATAAACGAATAATAGCCACAAGTATAGTCCCTATACAGTATTTCATTGAATCGATTGTTGGCGACACATGGCATGTTATCGCAATCATTCCATCCAACGCCAATCATACGAGCTATGAACCCACCACACAAAACCTGAGGGATGTATCCGATGCGAGCATTTATTTCGAAACCGGCAACATCGGCTTTGAAGATTCATGGACGCAAAGGTTCAAATCACTTGCAAAGGACTGCAAATTCACAGATGTTTCAGAAAACATTGAAAAAATTGGCGGACATTATCACGATGGCGAATACCATGGTGCAGACCCGCACTATTGGCTCTCCCCTTCCGAAGCACTTATCATCGCCGAAAATATTTACAACACAATAGCCACATACGATACGGCAAACCAGAACATCTATTATGAAAACTATATGTCACTTCGGGAAAAAATAACAGACACCGACAGGAAAGTTGCCGAAATATTGGCAGACAAAAAAAACGATTCATTTCTGGTTTATCATCCGGCACTGACTTATTTTGCACATCACTACGGTCTGAACCAAGTTGCAATCGAAGACAATGGCAAGGAGCCATCAGCATCACATATAGCTGAAATAGTGACTTTTGCAAAAGAGCATAATATCAAAGTGATTTTATACCAATCACAATATACTGGGGCTTCAGTAAAAAACATAGCCGATGAGATTGGCGCAACTGCTGTATGTTATGATCCAATGGCCTACAATTGGTGTGAAAACATGGCAAATATCGCAACATTACTGACAAAATGACCGCACGGAATTTAATTGAGATAAGTCATGTCTCCGCTTCGTATGATGGAGTGGATGCGCTTGATGATGTTTCCATAAACATCAAAGATGGTGATTTTATTGGAGTGATAGGACCAAACGGCGGCGGAAAGACCACATTGCTTAAGCTGATACTTGGTCTGAAAAAGCCTGACAAAGGCAGCATCAATATTTCCGAAGGGCTCAACATCGGGTATATGCCACAACAGTCTGAAATCGACAGGATGTTCCCAATCACAGTCAGAGAAGTGATTTACTCTGGTCTGATGAAATTTACAGACAAGTCGGAGAAATACTTGATTGACAAGTATAGAAACCGGTACGATGAACTCACCCAAAAGATGAATATCGACTCTATAGCCGATAAGACACCGGGACAGATTTCAGGCGGACAGTTTCAAAAAACGCTGCTATGCCGCTCTCTTATTTCCAAGCCTGACCTGCTACTTCTCGATGAGCCAAACACCTACATTGACAAGGAAAGCGAATTTGAACTGTTTCAATATCTGAGCAAAGATTCCGATGTAAAAGCAATAATGCTTGTTTCCCACGACATCGGTACAATTTCACAATATGTAAAAACATTCGCTTGTGTCAACAAAGGGCTTTACTATCATGAATCGAATGTAATCACCGAAAAGCTGCTATCGCAATACAAATGCCCTATTCAGATAATAGCGCATGGTGACGTTCCGCACACTGTTTTAAAACACCACAACAATGTCTGAGTTTTTTTCATACACATTCATAGTCAACGCACTAATAATAAGCGTATTATGCAGCATATCCAGTGCTTTGATAGGCAGTTGGGTAGTAATAAAGCGCAAGGTGCTCATAAGCGGAGGCATCACTCATGCTTCATTTGGAGGAATAGGACTTGCCTACCTGTTAGGGTTAAGTCCGATTATTGGCAGTGCAACATTTGCAGTCGCGACAGCAGTTGGAATAGAAATGCTTTCCAACAAAGGCAAGCTCCGTGAAGATTCCGCGATAGGGATGTTTTGGTCGGTAGGTATGGCATTGGGGATACTGTTTATCTCCCTAAGTGACGGATACGCGCCAGATCTGCTTGGTTATCTGTTCGGAAGCATTCTTGCAACCAACACCATTGACATCATATCCTCTGCCATTCTGTCTGCGTTTCTAATAATTTGGTTTATAATAAACTACAGAAAGATATTATATATCGCCTTTGATGAACAATATGCCGTTTCACAGCATATAAATGTCAGGTTACACAACATGATTCTGATGATACTTACAGCACTGACGATAGTCATAAGCATACGGATTGTCGGCATAGTGCTCGTAATATCAATGCTTTGCATTGGTCAGTCAGCAGCCAATAACGTCACTCACAATTTAAAGGGTATAATTCTTTATTCTTTTTTGTTCAACATGATTGCATGTATTGGGGGCATACTGCTGTCATGGTGGATTAACATTCCGTCCGGAGCCACCATCATAATCATTCTTACCCTGATTTATGCCATCATTGCCTTGGCAACTGGCAAAAAAAATATTCGATAACGTTTAAGACGGATGATTTGTCCCGACGACGATTTTTTCAATCTGCTGGGCACAATCATCTGTTGTTCCGTCAATTATGAACTTTGCTTTGGAATAAAACGTCTCTCTTTGCAGGAGTTCAGCCCTGACTAACTGCAATATCTGTTCTTCATTCATTCCTGCGAACTTAGGGCGCAGATGTTTGGCATGAAAATTTCTCATTGCAAGTGTTTCGGCTGGGGCTTTTATATAAATCGTAACACCTGCATTGTTCATCACTTCCATGTTGTCATAGAAACATGGAAGTCCGCCGCCAGTAGCCATGATGTAGTCGTCATGGTTGTTGCAAAAATTCAGGATTACCTCATGTTCCTTTTCTCTGAAGGCTTCTTCACCCATGATTTTATAAATATTTACAATGGGCATATTATAAGCCATTTCAACCAAGACATCAGAATCGAAAAAAGGAATGCTAAGATGGGAGGCAGCCTGCCGTGAAAAACGGGTTTTACCGCAGCATGGATAGCCGATAATGAAAAAACGGTTCATGTAGTAGTGCTTGAGGGATTCGAACCCTCGATCCTCAGACTGAGAATCTGATGTCCTGGACCACTAGACGAAAGCACCATTTATCTTTTTTCCGACTGCAAAAGTAGTATTTTTTCCTCATTTATAGCCTTTTGATTAAAAAAATTTTTTTATAGGGAAAAAACAAGTACTTTTGCATTATTGAAACAAACATAATAATAATCTAAAAATATTCATCATGAAACATTTCCACAAATTGATTCCGCTGCTTGTAATAGCTTTATTTGCAGCATGCACATCACATCACAACACCGGTTCCCAAAAGGGCTATCAGACTGTCGCAAACGATCCGTTGAAAACACGAATCTACACTTTGGACAATGGTCTTAAAGTGTATATGTGTGTCAACAAGGAAACACCACGTATCCAGACATACATAGCTGTAAAGACCGGCAGCAAGAATGATCCTCACGAGACTACAGGTATGGCTCACTATTTCGAGCATTTGATGTTCAAAGGCACCGAACATTTCGGCACACAAGATTATGAAGCTGAAAAGCCTTTGCTTGACACCATAGAGAATCTTTTTGAAGTTTACAGGTCAAAGACAGACCCAGCTGAACGTGCAGCCATCTATCACCAGATTGACAGCATCAGCTACGAAGCATCAAAAATTGCAATTCCTAATGAATATGACAAACTGATGTCGGCAATAGGTTCTACCGGCACCAATGCATGGACCAGCGATGATGAGACAGTATATACTGAGGAGATTCCATGCAATCAGATTGACAATTGGGCAAAAATTCAGGCCGACAGGTTCAAACACATGGTTTTCAGAGGATTTCACACTGAACTTGAGACAATCTATGAGGAATACAACATGTCGCTGACCAGTGACAACAATAAAGTTTACGAAGAAATGATGAGATCGCTCTATCCACACCATCCATACGGTATGCAGACGACATTGGGCAAGGGCGAGCATCTCAAGAATCCGTCAATCACCAATCTTAAGAAATACAGAGCCGCATATTATGTTCCAAACAATGTGGCAATATGTCTTTCAGGTGATTTCGACCCTGACATGATGATAAGAACCATCAAGAAATATTTTGGTGACTGGGAAGCCAATCCTAACGTTCCAGTGCTCAAATATCCGGCAGAAGAACCAATAACCCAGCCAATTGTAAAAGACATTTATGGTCTTGAAGCTGATTTCGTGTCATTGGCATGGCGTGCCGGCGGTGCAAGAACAGAAGATGCCATCATCCTCGAACTGATAGGCCCTATCCTTTCAAACGACAAGGCAGGTCTTCTCGATGTTGATATCGTTCAACCTCAAAAAGCCCTGAGTGTCGGAGCATACGGCTATACAATGTCGGATTACGGTATCGTTGAAATGTATGGCGAACCTAAGGCTGGTCAGTCTCTCGAAGAAGTCAAAGACCTTCTCCTCGCAGAAATGGCAAAACTTCGCGCAGGTGATTTCGATGAATCACTTCTCGAAGCAACCATAGCCAACGCAAAACTTAACATGCAACGCTTTCTCGATTCAAACAGAGGTCGCGCAATGGCATACGTACAGTCATTCATCAATGGTGTGAACTGGCAGGATTATGTTAACAGAATCGATGAAATGAGCAAGATAACCAAACAGGATATCATTGACTATGCCAACAAAAACCTTAACGACAACAATTATGTCCTCATATACAAACGTCAGGGTGACCCTAAAGTCGAAAGTATCGAAAAACCAGCCATCACCCCAATAGTCACCAACCGTGACGTTTCAAGTGACTTCCTGCAGGAAATCGCAAATTCAACAGTCACTCCTATCAAGCCTGTATTTATTGATTTCAAAAAAGATATGGATATCCTGACTACCGACAAAGGCATCAGTGTCCTCTACAAGGAAAACGAAACCACAGACATTTTCCGTCTGATATACCTCTTCGAAATTGGAACCAATAACAATCCGGCTCTTGAAGTTGCATTCGATTATCTCGATTATTTGGGAACAGACAGCATGAGTCTTGAACAAATCAACAGCGAATTCTACAAGATAGCCTGCGATTTCAGATTACAATGCAATGACAATCGCTGCTACATCACACTTTCCGGTTTGAGTGAGAATATGCCGAAAGCTATGGAACTCATCGAAGACCTGCTCGCAAATGCAGTTCCTGACGAAGAAGCACTCTTCAATTTAAAGGACGACCTGCTCAAAGCACGTCATGACAGCAAACTCAACCAGCGTGCAAACTTTATGGCATTAGGCAATTACGCAAAATACGGTCCTGAATATGTCAAGAATACAACTCTTACCGACAGACAGATAAAAATCCTCACATCACAACAGCTGTTAGGATACATTCACGACCTCACAAACATGGAACACAGAATCCTTTACTACGGTCCATTGGCAAAAGACGAAGTCGTCAACGAGATAAATCAGTATCATCACACACCTGACATGATGGTCAAGGCACCTGAAAAGATAATTTATGAAGAGCTCAGTACGCCGACCGACAGAGTATTGCTTGCAGAATATGATGCCAACCAGATTTACTATACCCAAATTAGTAACCTCAACGAAAAATATAATGTCAACAGACAACCTATCATCCAGCTTTATAACGAATATTTCGGCGGTGCGATGAACAGCATAGTATTCCAGGAGATGAGAGAAGCCCGCAGTTTGGCATATTCAGCATCAGCAAATGTAAGAGCTCCGCGCAATCTCGTTCAGGACTATAATTACTCCGCATTCATCGCAACCCAGAACGACAAGATGACTGCTGCAATAGATGCTTTTCAGGAAATCATCAACAACATGCCACAAAGCCAGGCGGCTTTCGACCTTGCAAAAACCAGTATCCTCTCCAACTTCGAGACACAGAGAACCATAAAGGAAAATGTTCTCTGGAGTTATATCAATGCACAGGATTTGGGTCTTGACTATGATACAAGAAAAGTCTCCTATAACGCAATCAAGGACATGACCCTTGATGATGTGGTCAAATTCCAGCAGGAAACAATTAAAGACAGAAAATACACATATTATATCCTCGGCAGGACTAAAGACCTCGATATGGACAGATTAAATTCCATCGCAAAGCCGGAAGTTCTAACCCAGGAACAATATTTCGGTTACTAAGCCATGAGACGATTTTCGATTTTGATTATCATGTCATTGATAATTACATCGGGAATACAGGCACAGACTAAGCTGACAAGTTATGTTAACACCATTATAGGTACCAATGGCATGGGACACACATTCCCCGGAGCGTGTGTCCCATTCGGTATCGTCCAGCTTAGCCCCGATACTGATACTATTCCTCACAATATCAATGGAATATATCAGCCAAAAACTTACGAATACTGTGCCGGTTATCAATTTAAGGACAAAACAATAGTCGGATTCAGCCATACTCATTTCAGCGGAACAGGTCATTCCGACCTCGGCGATATCCTTCTTATGCCTTACACCGGTGAAACAAAGCTCAATCCGGGCACTGCCGACAATCCTGATTCAGGATACCGTTCAAGATACAGTCACGACACCGAAATCTCACATCCAGGCTATTACGAAGTGACTCTTGCCGATAATAATATCAGAGTGCAGCTGACAACCACTGAACATGTCGGCATGCACAAATATTCGTATCCTGATAACGTTGACCAGAAACTCATCATTGACCTGAATCATGCAATTTACAATTATGACGGCAAGGTTCTATGGGCCAATATGCGCATTGAAAATGACACTCTGATTACTGGATACAGAATCACAAATGGCTGGAGTAGAGTAAATTACACATACTTCGCCATAACATTTTCCAAACCGATAAAGAATTACGGATACCAGGATTTAGAAAAAATCAGATACAACGGATTCTGGAAACGTTTCGACCTCAACCACAATTTCCCTGAGATAGGTGGAAGAAAAATCGTTTCCTATTTCGAATTTGGCAACGACAATGAGCCGTTAGTGGTAAAAGTTGCCTTGTCAGCAGTTGGGACAGAAGGTGCGAAGAAGAATCTGGAGGCGGAAGCAGCTTCCCATTCCTTTGAAGAGATTGCAGAATTGGCTGATGACAAATGGGAAAAGGCATTAAGTGTAATTGAAGCGCAAGGAACTGAAGATGAGTTATCCATGCTCTACACTTCGTTATACCATACGATGATAAATCCGTCAGTTTATATGGATGTTGACGGCAATTACAGAGGTATTGACCATGAAATCCACCATTCCGATGATTTCACCAACTACACTGTCTTTTCAGTCTGGGACACTTATCGCGCATTACACCCTCTGTACAATATCATCAACAGAGAAAAGAACACGGATTTTGTCAATTCAATGCTTGCACACTGCAGCCAAAGCGTCCACAAAATGCTTCCTGTATGGAGCCACCACGGCAACGAAAACTGGTGCATGATCGGCTATCACGGTGTTTCAGTAGTAGCTGATGCAATCGCCAAAGGTCTTCCGATAGACAAGGAAAAAGCTATCGAATGTATGATAAGCACATCAAACGTTGACTACTATGACAACACAGGGACTTACAAGAAACTCGGTTATGTCCCTTCTGAAAAATCCGGTTCTGCCGCTTCGATAACAATGGAATATGCCTATGATGACTGGACCATATACAATACTGCAAAAAATCTCGGCAAAAATGATATTGCGGAGACCTACCGCAAGCGTGCGCAGTCTTTCAACAATGTTTTTGACACCAAGATAGGATATGCACGTCCTAAGATGTCAGATGGTGGCTGGAAAAGCGACTTCAACATATTGAGCACTATGGATCAAGGGTTTATAGAAGGAAATGCCTTAAATTATTCCTTTTATGTTCCACACGATGTCAATAGGCTCATTGAACTCATGGGAGGTGAAAAGTCATTCATCTCAAAAATGGATTCATTGTTTACTATGCACCTGCCGTCTGAGTTCTTTGCTGAGACTGAAGACGTGACAGAAGAAGGGCTTCTTGGAGGATACGTTCACGGCAACGAGCCGAGCCATCATATTGTTTTTCTCTACAACTGGACTTCACAGCCATGGAAAACACAATACTGGCAACGCGAAATAATGAACAAGATGTACAAGAACAACATTGACGGACTGTGCGGAAACGATGACTGCGGACAGATGTCGGCATGGTATATTCTTTCGGAATTCGGCTTTTATCCGGTTTGTCCTGGAACCGACCAATATGTATTGGGAGCGCCATATCTGCCTTTTATCAAGATTAACCTTGAAAACGGTAACACTCTCACCATAAAGGCGGAAGGCATAAGTGACAAGAACAGATACGTCAAAAGCGTAAAGCTGAATGGTCAACCTTACACAAAAGGGTTCATTACCATTGACGACATTCTCAAGGGCGGTGAACTAACATTTGAAATGAGCAGCAAACCAAACAAAAAGAGAATTTTCTCAGGTGACGACAGACCATATTCGATGACCGAAAAAGTTAAGAAATAGTTTCATCCCATATCACCTGCAGTTCAAATAATTATACTATATTTGCAAACAGTTAACAAATTATCCAAATAATTAATATTGAAACCACAAAGAATATGAAAAGATTTTCTATCACGTCATTAGCGATAATCGCAACAGTTTTGTGTATCACAGCATGTGGCACAAAGAAAGAAAATGCTCAGTTACTGCATCAAGTTGACAGTCTGAAAACTGTTTTAAACAACACCCAACTTATGATCGAGAGCCAAAACTCCGAACTTGAAGAGAACATCAACTGTATCAATGACATACAGAATGCCCTTGATGCCATCAGTCAGAAAGAGAATGAACTAAGGAACCTTTCATCTGAACAGACTGGAATAACCGATGCCCAGAGAAGAGCACAGCTCAAGAACGACATTGAGGCACTCGGCAGACAGTTGGAGGAAAACAAGAAGAAAATCGACAATCTCAATTATGCACTGAGCAAATCAAAAAAGGAAGTGAAAGGTCTCAACGAAATGGTTGCAAAATTGCAGCAACAGGTGGAACAGAGAGACAAGGACATCGCTGACTTGCGTGCCGTCATTGACAAAAAGGATTCCCAGATATCACAGTTGCAGCAGGATGTAACCACAAAGACACAGCAGATAAAAGACCTCGAAAATACTGTTTCAGAACAGATTGCATCAATGAATACCGCATGGTACTGCATTGCATCAAAAGCAGACCTCCGCAACAACGGAATCATAGACAAGAAGAGCAAAATCATAACAAAAGGTGACAAATACTTCACAAAAATTGACAAGACTCAAATAACTGAAATCCCTGTTGACACTGTAAGAAAGCTCATAGTTTTAAGTGCTCATCCGCTTTCATCATACGAAATAGTATATGAAAAAAATAAGATAACTAAAGTTAAAATCAAAGATGCCAATTCATTCTGGAGTCTTGGCAATCGTTTTGTCGCAATATCAAAATAAAAGCGTTTCCATATTATTATGTTTAATGGTAAGGCTGCCATTCATAATGGTGGCCTTTTTTTATAAAACACAACAAAAATGATATTACTTGGAGTAATAGGCGGACAGGAGATTATCCTAATCGCAGTTGTCGTTCTGATTCTCTTTGGCGGCAAGAAGATACCTGAACTTATGCGCGGAATCGGCAAAGGAGTAAAGGAATACAATAAAGCAGTCAATGACATCAAAGACCAATTCAATGATATTCAGGAAGATATCAACGACATGAATCAAAAAGGCTCCACTACTAAAGAAAAACCTGAAGAAAACAAAGAATGAAAGAGGGTACCTTTTGGGAACATTTGGAAGAGCTGAGATGGACAATAATAAGGATTATTGTTGTCGCTTTAATACTCACTGTTGTCATATTCTCATTTAAGGACTTCGTTTTCAACAAAATAATATTTGCACCATGTGACGGTAACTTTGTGACATATCGCATATTATGCAATCTTGGCGATATGTTGAGGATGCCGAGAATATGCCCGAACATCGAAAGCATAAGTATCATAAACATTAATCTGTCAGCACAGTTAATGGTTCATCTGAGTACGGCGTTTTATTTTGCACTAATCGTATCATTTCCTTACATCGTCATAGAGTTGTGGCTGTATGTCTCTCCGGCACTTTACGTCAACGAGAAAAAACCTGCCGTAAAAGGTGCAATATCTTTTGTGGCTCTGTTTTTCATCGGAGTACTTCTCGCCTATTATTTGATTTTTCCACTAACGCTTAATTTTCTCGGCAACTATCAGGTAAGCGATGCCGTTCCCAATCAGATTTCCCTGAATTCCTACATTTCGACTTTCAACACATTGTTATTCATGATGGGATTAGTTTTTGAGATGCCGGTAGTTGGTTATTTCTTCGGTAAGATAGGAGTTTTGCAGGCCGGTTTTCTAAAACAGTATCGTAATGTGGCGGTGGTCGTAGTGCTTGTTTTGGCAGCATTAATCACACCGAGCACCGACATTTTCACTATGATGATAGTAGCGTTACCACTGATGCTTCTTTACGAATTGACAATCGCAGTTGTCAAGAGTGTAAACAAAAAAAGCGGTCAGCAAATTAATGCTGACCGCCCATAAGAAGAAAAAATTCATCCGTTATGTTATCCGGTTATGCACCGAGAATAAGTCTGTAGAAAGATTTGACTTTAAGTTCTTTGTCAACAGATTTGATATAATCTGAAACAGAGATTTTACCGTCGCGTACGAAGATTTGATCAAGAAGAGTGTTTTCCTTGAAGAACTTTTTCAGTTTACCTTCAGCGATTTTGTCAACCATATTTTCAGGTTTGCCTTCCTGACGAACTTGTTCACGAGCTATTTCCATTTCTCTTTCGATAACGTCAGCAGGTATTGACTGTTCATCCACAGCGATAGGAGCCATAGCGGCAACCTGCATAGCCAATTCGTGAGCAACAGTATTGCTTTGTTCACCAGCCTTGTTCATAGCAACCAAAGTAGCCACTCTGTTGCCGAGGTGGTTATAGGCATTAACGAGTTCTGATTCAAGGTACAGATAGTGAGCAAGAGTATTCTTTTCACCAGTTTTACCTGTATTTTCAATTATACGGTCAGCAACTGTAACACCGTCGATTATTTGATTGTTGAGGTCTTCAAGAGATGTGATATGATTAGCGATTGCAACATCAATGATTGAGTTGGCAAGGTTCATGAAATCAGGTGTATTAGCCACGAAATCAGTTTCGCAGTTAAGCATAATCATAGCGCCGAAAGTTCCGTCAGCGGAAACCTTAGCAATGATCTTACCCTCATTTGCATCTCTGTCTGCTCTTTTGGAAGCGACTTTCTGTCCTTTTTTACGGAGGATATCAATAGCCTTCTGGACATCGCCTTCAGCTTCAACAAGAGCGTGTTTGCAGTCCATCATGCCGGCACCGGTCATTTTACGAAGTTCATTAACTTGTGATGCTGTTATATTCATTGTATGGTTTTTTAAAGGTTAATAATTATTTTGCTGAACGTCTTCTTCTTTGTCTTTTGTCGTCATCGTTAGCGTCTTCGCCATTTTCATCCTCGAAGTTGTCGGAATCATTTTCATTTTCTTCGTCTGTTTCGACTGCATCATCTTCCTCACGTTTCTCCTTGTCGAGTTTACGTTCATCGAGGCCTTCCTGAATAGCGTCACACATAGCTTTTACTATGAGTTCTATTGATTTTGCAGCATCATCGTTAGCAGGGATTGGGAAATCAACCTGGTTAGGATCGGCATTGGTATCTACGATAGCGAAAGTTGGGATACCGAGTTTTTTAGCTTCTGCGACAGCAATATGTTCTTTAATAATATCGACCACAAAGAGAGCGGATGGAAGTCTGTTCAGTTCGGAAATACTACCGAGGTTTTTCTCGAGTTTTGCTCTTTCACGCTCAATCTGTAATTTTTCACGTTTAGAGAGGTTTTTATAGTTACTTGAAGCCATTTGTCTGTCGATAGCCGACATTTTGCGGACGGCCTTACGAATAGTGGCGAAGTTGGTAAGCATACCGCCCGGCCAACGTTCAGTGACATAAGGCATACTGACGTTCTTAACTACTTCAGAAACGACATCTTTAGCCTGTTTTTTAGTAGCCACGAAGAGGACTTTCTTACCTGAGTGAGCTATCTGTTTGAGAGCAGCAGCAGCCTCGTCTATTTTGGCTTGTGTTTTGTATAAATCAATAATGTGGATACCATTGCGCTCCATGAAAATATAAGGAGCCATGTGAGGATTCCATTTTCTCTTAAGGTGGCCGAAGTGCACACCTGCCTTAAGAAGATCGTCAAAATTTGTTCTTGGCATTTTAGTTTACTTTCTTTAATTGGTTAATAATTAAACGCAACCACAGAGTAGCATCCGGGAAGGATGGTCTCTGTGATTTAGATACTAAACTATTATTATCTATTATCCTAACGTTTACTAAATTGAAATCTCTTACGAGCCTTAGGCTGACCCGGTTTTTTACGTTCAACAACACGAGGATCACGATGGAGGAAACCGTTTGATTTGAGTACTGGACGGTATTCTTCCTTATTAACTTCGCAGAGAGCTCTTGCAATAGCAAGACGCAATGCTTCAGCCTGACCTTTGAAGCCGCCGCCGTCAAGATGAACATACATGTCAAACTGACCTTCGGTGTTGGTCACAGCTAAAGGCTGATTTACGATATAGCGAAGTGTTGGCAATGGAAAATAGTTTTCCAAATCCTTCTTGTTGATAACGATCTTACCACTACCTTCATTCATATAAAGGCGGGCAACAGCAGCTTTTCTTCTGCCTATTGTATGAACAACTTCCATTTCTATTATTTAATAATTGTATTGATATCAATGCTACGAGGTTTCTGAGCTTCGTTCTTGTGTTCGCTCCCTGCATAAACCTTCAAATTTCTAAGAAGAGCTGCTCCTAATCTGTTCTTTGGGAGCATGCCTTTAACAGCATGTCTTACCACAAAAGTAGGATCCATCTTCATAACTTCACTTACAGTTCTTGTTCTTTGTGAGCCAGGATAGCCGGAATGACGCATATATTCCTTGAGATTATACTTCTGGCCTGTCAATTTCACCTTCTCGGCGTTAATCACTATTACGTTGTCTCCACAATCTACGTGTGGTGTGTAACATGGTTTGTGCTTGCCTCTCAGCAAGAATGCAACTCGTGTCGCAAGACGGCCTAAAACCTGTCCCTCTGCATCCACTACTAACCATTCCTTGTTCGCGGTATCTTTCGTTACCGATAATGTCTTATAACTTATTGAGTCCATCTTTAATTGATTTCTAACTATACTAACTCTCTAAAAATCGGACTGCAAAGGTACAACAATTTTTTATATTGTATATGAATTTTGAAAATTTTTTTATCTTTGCAGAATTATTCGAAAAAACAATGTCTATCAGCATCAGAAATATAACCAAGGTATATGGCGAGCAGAAAGCCCTCAACAACGTATGCATAAATATTGAAAAAGGTGAGATAGTCGGACTTTTAGGGCCCAATGGTGCCGGCAAATCAACTCTTATGAAAATTTTGTGCTGTTATATTGAACCAACTGAAGGCACAGCTGACGTCTGCGGCTACAATATTTCCGCAAATCCCTTGGAAATCAAGCGTCTCATCGGCTACCTCCCCGAAAGCAACCCTCTATATCCCGACATGTACATAAGGGAATATCTCGAATATGTTGCCAATATATATAAGGTATCTGACCGGCAGAAACGCATTGATGAGGTTATGGAGGTGACAGGTCTCAATCCAGAAAAGAGAAAACACATCAGCCAGCTGTCGAAAGGCTACAGACAAAGGGTCGGACTTGCACAGGCTTTGATACACGACCCGCAGGTGCTCATACTCGATGAGCCCACAACAGGATTGGACCCGAATCAACTGACCGAAATCCGTTCGCTGATAAAATCAATCGGGAAAGACAAGACCGTTATCCTCTCCACACACATCATGCAGGAGGTCGAAGCAATTTGTAACAGGGTCACCATTATTAATAAAGGTATAATCATTGCTGATGACTCAACAGATAACATATTGTCATCACAAAAAGGGTTCTCCCTTGATGTGGAACTTAAGAAACCATGTCCGAAAAATCCTTTTGAATATTTTGAAAAAATAAGCAGGGTAAAGGTGTTACACGATGACAGCAATTCCCTCAAACTGAATATACAGTTCAAGACTGACGAAGACATGCGTGACAAAATGTTCAGCTATATCATTCAGAAAGGATACACTCTACTGTCGATGAATATTCCTGAAAAGAAACTTGAGGAAGTGTTCATTGATTTGGTAAAATAAGTCATGAAGAAAATATTTTTTCAAAACAACTTCTTATAAAAGAAAAATTTATATCTTTGCAGCCCAAAATTTAAGGAGATTATATCATGGCAAAAAAGAACAAAGACGCGCGTATTCAGGTAATACTTGAATGCACAGAACAAAAGGCCTCCGGAGTTCCTGGAATATCAAGGTATATCACCACCAAGAACAAGAAGAACACACCGGAACGTCTTGAATTGAAAAAGTACAACCCGTACTTGAAGAGAGTTACAATACACAAAGAAATCAAATAAGTTGAATTATGGCAAAGAAAACCGTTGCAACATTGAGAACAGGATCTAACAAAAATTTTGCTAAGGTCTTTAAGATGGTGAGATCACCGAAGACAGGTGCTTACTATTTTGATGAGAAGATGGTTCCACAGGAAAAAGTTGAGGAATATCTGAAAGAAAAAAATTAATTAATCATTATTTTAACAAATTATGCCAGCAAGAATCAGATTACAGAGAAAAGGTAAAAAGGGACAACCTTTTTATCAGATAGTTATTGCGGATGGTCGTGCACCACGAGACGGAAAATATATCGAGAGAATTGGCACGTATAATCCCCTGACAATACCAGCAGAAATAACTATAGATGACGAACGCGCCATTTATTGGCTCCAGGCAGGTGCCCAGCCTACCGACACAGTAAGAAACATCTTATCCTACAAGGGCGTTCTTCTTAAGAACCACCTTCAGATAGGTGTTAAGAAAGGTGCTATTACTCAAGCCGTTGCCGATAACAGATATAATGAATGGCTCCAGGCTAAGGAAGCCAAGATAGCTGCTATAGCAAAGAAAAAAGAGGCATCAGATCGCAATGTCCAGAAAACAAGATTAGAAGAAGAAAAGAAAGTTAACGAAGCTCGTGCAGAAGTCCTCGCAAAGAAGGCTGCAGAGGAAGCAGCAAAGAAAGCCGCTGAACTCGCTGCCGCTCAGGCTGAACAGGAAGCTGCTGCTGAGGCTGCTGCCGCTGAAGTTGCAACTGCTGAAACTCCAGCTGAACCAGTAGCTGAAACTCCAGCTGAAGCTAACGCTTAATCTATCTTTAAACATAATGAAAAGTCGTCCTTACCCGACGACTTTTTTTTTCGTTATCACATAAACACCTGAATATGCTCCAGAAAGATAACTTCGTGAAAATCGGCAAAATAAAGAAAAAAGTCGGTAAGGGAAATGAATATGTCATGACTCTCTCAACAAACCTCGACATATTCTCCGTTCTCGATGACACTCTCTTTGTCGATATAAACGGCTGCGACCTGCTTCCTGTCTTTCCGGAATTGTACTCCGAACAATCACCAAGAAACATAAAAATCAGATTCAACGACATGAACAACAACGGCACATATCTCAACAAAGACGTTTATGTGCCGAAAGAACTCCTCGACGGCTTGGAAGTCCAAGTTACAGACATGGATCTGATTGGCTGGAATGTCTATGACACGAAAGCGGGATACATCGGCAAAATCGTTGACACCATTGTATCTTCGCAACAGGCAGTGTTAATCGTCAGCCGCTCGAAAGAGGTCACCGATGAAATCATGATTCCACTCCATGAAGATTTGATTGAAAATTCAAATGCTGAAGAAAAATCCATTACTTTCAATCTGCCCGACGGACTTCTTGACATCAACGATTCAAAATACGAAACAATATGACCACAAGCGAAATAATAACTATAGGTGACGAATTGCTTATAGGTCAGGTTCTCAACACCAACGTGGCGTGGATCGCGCAACAGCTCAGTGCTCTTGGAATCGACATAATACGTGACGTGACTATCGGTGATGACGAAGATGAAATACTCAGGACTTTAAAGGAATGCTACTCCGAATGTGATGTGGTAGTCGTCACCGGAGGCTTGGGCCCGACGAAAGATGACATCACCAAAGGCTGTGCATGCAAATTGTTCAACTGCGGATTGACATTCAACGAAGAGGCGTTCCAGAATGTGGTCAACAGATTCAAGACACTTGGATATGAAATCACCGAGAGCAACAGGATGCAGGCAATGGTTCCGGAGAAATGCATTCCGCTGCAGAACCATAACGGAACTGCACCGGGTATGCTTTTCAAAGAAAATGTTGACGGCAAAACCAAAATAATGGTATTTCTTCCCGGTGTCCCTTTGGAAATGAAAGGCCTGATTGAAGACTATGTTCTTGATATCCTTAAAGACACATATCAGAACAATGGTTTATATTACAGAACTGTTCTGACACAAGGGAAAGGCGAATCATTCATCGCCGAGATCATCAAAGACTGGGAAGCCAATCTGCCAGAGAATGTCAAGCTTGCATATCTTCCGCAATACGGAAGCGTAAGATTAAGAATCACCGCATACGGCAGCAACTTGGAGAAGAATAAAGCCATCGTCAACAAAGAACTTGAGAAACTTGCAAAACTTCTTCCCGAATGGATTTACGGCTATGATGATGACACCATAGAACATGTCGTAGGCGTGCTTCTGAAAAAGAATAACCTTACTATAGCAACGGCTGAAAGCTGCACAGGAGGTAACATAGCACACCATCTGACTCTCGTCCCCGGCAGTTCCGATTATTTCAAGGGTTCTATTGTCGCATATTCCGAAAACATAAAAAATGATGTCCTCGGAGTCAGGAAGGAGACCATAAGCAAATATGGAGTGGTAAGCAAAGAAACAGCGGAAGAGATGTCTCAATGTGCAAGGAAGTTAATGAATACTGATGTGGCAATAGCCACGACAGGTTATGCAGGACCGGGAGGAGGAGACGAAACAAGTCAGGTCGGAACCGTATGGATTTCAGTTGCAGGACGAAATTTCGTGACGAGTGAGGTGTTCCATTTCGGAACAAACAGAGAAATTAATATTAAAAGGACAACATACAACGCCTTGAAGATGGTTTATAACTATCTAAGAGACAAAAAGTTATAGCAGCAAAACAGAGCAAAAAATTTTTTAAGCAAAAAATTGAAAAATTAGAAAAAAAAGTGCGAAATTTGCACCGTTTTTTAAATAGTAAAAAAGGGAGAATTAAAATGTCAAAGATTTGTCAACTTACAGGTAAAAGGGTAATGAGCGGAAACAGGGTTTCCCATTCAAATATAAAAACAAGAAGGAAATTTTATCCCAACCTTCAATACAAGAAATATTATCTTCCTGAGGAAGATTGTTGGATCCAATTGAGACTTTCAACTTCTGCTATGAAGGACATAAACAAGAAAGGTTTATCAAAGGTTTTGAAAGAAGCAGAGCAAAAAGGTCTTATCATTATAGATTAAAGATACACAATAAGAAATAAACTTCATAACTTTAAGTGTGTGTTGTAATAGTTGATTTTTGGGAGGACTGTCGTGAGACAGTCCTCTTTTTTTTCTCCTAAAGTTTGGCCTCATCAGACACCCATCGGCGGATTGAGGAAATCATGGCCTCGAGCTGCATCATGAACACACGTTTCTCTTTGCTTGGAGCATAAACGAAAGAATCAATTGTGAGGATTTTGTTGTTGACAGTATCAACGATGGTATAATTGAGAAATGTTCCACCCATGTAATCGCCTTCGCAATCCCAGGCTCCACGCGATTCGATAGCATAAAGACCGTTGAGACTGACTTCCTTGGATGAAACAGGGAACTCATCGGAAACCTTGGCATACGAACCCTCGATACTTGCGGGAACATACTGCTGAGTCATCAGATTGCGCTTCAAAACGATATATCCTGGAGACAGCTGATTCTCAGAGATATAATCCTCATTATAAATAAGGAAATCAGTACTTGTTTTGTCAGTTTCGCTGCGCAGCCACATAAAGTCATCATAGTTCTTTGCTATTCTGAAACCTGTGGTGATGTTGAAAGTGTAACCGAATTTCTCCCCTACTTTTTTTATAACATCCCTGTTCAAAGCTGACATATAATAAACATTGAGCTTTTCCTTCTCAATTTCGTAATAGGATTTCAGCATCTGATCCTTATATTTACCGAAGAGGTCAACGACTGATTCAGTTGTAGGTCCAGTCAGCGTAAACACGCGCTGAGGCTTAGCCCACAAGTCTCTCTGTGTACCACCTTTAGCTTCGGAACCGGGATTCACCTCAACTATGAGAATACTCTTTGAGAAATTGAACATTCTGTTCTGGTCAAGAGTCGCCCTGTTGATATGTAGAAGTTTATACAGCGGTTCTATCATCAGCATGGTGGAATCACTCTGACCGAAAAAACTACGGATTGTGTCACCGACCGGTCCATCCCAGACTTTATCGGTACATACAACAACAAGTTCGTAGGTATTACCCATTGAGCCAGGCACTGCCGGTCCACTCGTCTCTTTGCAGGAAGTTGCAAGAAGAGTCGAAAGTAATAACATGACAATCAAATATTTTCTCATTTTCATCGTTAATTAATCAGTTATAAAATTGTATGCAAAGGTACATTTTTTAATTAAAATAAATGCCTACATTTGTAATTTCAATGTCAATGGAACACAAAAATATCATATTACTCATCTGCCTTACGTCAATAATATTCCTGACGGCGCATACACAATGTGTGGCACAAAATGCATCCGACTCATCAAGATTACACGTATTATCCATAGATTCAACCAAATACGATTCAATCGATTTGTCAAAATACGTCAAAATTGATTCTATAAGATATGTGTCCCCTAACTTGGAATTCAATCTGTCAGATTCAGTGTTTTTTAAAAGAATAGAAACACTGAACACGGAATTGTTTCGTTCGAGGATGGAGTTCATTGCCGACTCACCTTACATCACAACTTACAATTATTCAAAAAACACGATACCCAAATTTGATGAATCAGTCTATAGACATCGTTTCGAAGAACTTGATGCTTCCACGCCCATTAAACTGGAATACAACAATATAGTCAGGAAATACATAGACCGCTACGCCGTAAATGGGAAAACTTACACCGAAAAACTATTGGGACTGACAACTTATTATTTTCCGATAATTGAGGAAATCCTGATAAAATACAATCTTCCGTTAGAGCTGAAATATTTGTCGATAATAGAATCAGGACTAAATCCTAACGTAACATCGTCAATGGGTGCCAAGGGATTGTGGCAATTTATGCCGAGTACGGGAAAATTATACGGACTGCAATGTACATCCTACATTGACGACAGACTCGATATAATAAAATCGACCGAGGCCGCATGTCTTCATTTAAAAGATTTGTACGAGATATACGGTGACTGGATATTGGCATTGGCTGCGTACAATTCCGGAGTCGGAAATGTAAATAAGGCAATTAACCGCTCAGGCGGGAAGAGAAATTATTGGCAAATTTACACGTATTTACCCGATGAGACTCGCAACTACGTTCCAGCTTTCTCAGCATTGAGTTATGTCTGCACTTATCATTCGGAGCACAACCTGAGACCGCAGATACCTCAGTTCACATTTTTCGATGTAGATACTGTGATTGTCAATAAAGTCATATCTTTCAATCAAATAAGCAAAGAAATCGGGACATCAGTCAACGATTTGGAACTTCTAAATCCCGAATACATCCAAGACGTCGTTCCAGGTTCAAAAGACCATCCTTGCAGAATAGTTCTTCCAGCAAACGATGCCGTAGCATTTGCCGTAAAACATCAAAAAAATGAGCCTAAAAAGAAACAGGAAAACAATTCAACGGCAAATGTGCAGTCTGACAGTTCATCAACAGATAATGCTGGAGAGCAGATTTATATAGTAAAGAAGGGTGACAATCTTAGCACAATAGCGAAAAAGAATCATACAACAGTAAAAAAGATAATGGAGGCCAGCAATCTGAAAAGCGACAAGCTGAAGATTGGCCAAAAATTAAAGCTCAGATAATATGAAAAAGAACGTGGCACTAATAGCCGGCGGCTATTCCGGTGAATATGAAATCTCAATAATGAGTGGTCAGCAGATAGCCAAACACATTGACAATGAACGTTTTGTCACTTACCTTATCATTGTGACAAAAGACAATTGGTATTATACTGATGAAGAAAACAACAAATATGAGATTGACAAAAACGATTTTTCACTGACCATAAAAGGAAAGAAAATCAATTTCGATGTGGCTTACATGATAATTCATGGAGTTCCAGGAGAAAACGGACAGTTGCAAGGATATCTTGATTTGATGGGTATTCCTTACACTGGCTGCGACATGTATGCATCAGCGGTCACATTCAACAAATATTATTGCAAGTCAATCGCCGCTTCGGTAGGGATTCCGACTTCAAAATCATATTTTCTCACAAAAGACGAATATGATGTGGATGCGATTATAGAAAAAATCGGTCTTCCATGTTTCGTAAAACCAAACAAAAACGGTTCAAGTGTCGGAATCACAAAGGTTTATGAAAAGGACAGACTCGGTGAAGCCATAGACAATGCATTTGCAGCAGACAACGAAGTTCTTATTGAAAATTTCGTCAAAGGACGTGAATTCGCCTGTGGAATATTCAAAAGAAACGGGACCAACATAGTGCTGCCTGTCACCGAAATCATAGCAAAGAACGACTTTTTCGACTACGAGGCAAAATACACGAGCGGCAAATCGGATGAGGTGACGCCTGCTGACATTGACGAAGAAACGGCTGCCACAATTTCCGCATATACTAACCTCATGTACGAGACTCTGCATTGCAAAGGACTTGTAAGAGTTGATTTCATTGCCACTGACGAGGAAGTCACCTTCCTCGAACTCAACGCAATACCGGGCATGTCTGCAGCCAGTATCATCCCCAAGCAGCTCGGATGCTACGGCATAAAGATGGAAGAATTAGTCAATTTACTCCTTGATGAAGCACTCGATTCGAAATAGCATACCGAATCTCCTCACTGCGCTGAACATCGTTTCAGGTTTCATCGGAATAATCTTCATTTTGCGGTTCAACCAACCGGGGATGGGCATCCTATTCATGTTCATCGCAGCATTTTTCGACCTTATTGACGGATTATCGGCAAGATTACTGAAGGCCACATCGGATATAGGCAAAGAATTGGATTCTTTGTGTGATATAGTTTCCTTTGGAGTGCTTCCGGGCACACTGATGTTCGATTTTCTATGCAATTTCACGTCAGGATTCACAGGCATAGGAAGATTCATTCCGTTCATTTCACTGTTAATACCTGCATTTACAGCATTACGGCTTGCCATCTTCAACACAAACGAACAGTCGCTGAAGACCTTCAACGGGCTGTCATGCCCAATTGCTGCATCCATTTTTGCGGCGATAGTCCTGAATTCACATACCATGCCAATACTACAGTCCATGTCTCCCACATGGGCAATATGCATAATTACAGCCCTGATACTGTTGCTTTGTTTCCTCATGATTTCGAAAGTCAGATTTCTCACTATGAAATTCAAGACGTTTTCGTGGAAAGAGAACAACTTAACATATATTTTTGCAGTTACAGCCACTATATTGCTGATAGTATTCGGATATGATGCAATACTCTATGGTTTAACACTTTACATAATCTTTTCATTAATATTTGCAAACAGACAGTCATGAAGAAGAAAAATATAATCCTATTAGTAGCGTTGGGCATCATAATAGCCGGAATAATTTGGTTCACGACCCGTGACAAAGGAAGCAACAGCGGGAATTATTTGGTTGAAGTGAAATCAGGCAATTTCGACATCAACGTAGTGACAACCGGAGAGCTTGAAGCCAAAAACTCAGAAAAGATAATGGGACCAGCTAAAGCCAGGAATTTCAGGGTATGGGATCTGACGATTCAGGATATGGTTCCTGACGGTACTTTAGTGGATTCGGGAGAATGGATTGCAAATCTGAACCGTTCAGAAATCAGCAACACCATCAAGGATTTGGAGGACAATTACGAAACGAGTGTCACCAATTACACTAAAACGGCTCTCGACACAGCTATCACCCTGCGAGCCCTACGCGATGAAATCATCAACCAAAAATTCGCCGTGGAAGAAGCGAAGATACTTCTTGACCAGTCAATCTACGAACCACCTGCTACAATCCGTCAGTATCAAATAAGTCTCGAAAAGGCTGAAAGAACTCTTGCCCAATCGCTTGACAATTATAAAATCAAACTGAGAACTGCTGAGGCTGACATGCAAGCCGTAGCAACCGAGAAGAACAAAAACGCACGAAAGCTCAAGGAGGCAAGAGAAGTCATGGACCAATTCACAATCTACTCGCCGAAATCAGGAATGGTAGTTTATCACAAAGACTGGGACGGTTCGAAAATCGGGATAGGTTCTTCGATTAACGCATGGGAGCCTATCGTTGCCGAACTTCCTGATTTGTCGAAGATGATCAGCAAAACATACGTCAACGAAGTGGATGTAAGCAAAATCAAGGTGGGACAGCCAGTAACTATCAGTATTGAGGCATTCCCCAACAAGGAATACACCGGCATAGTTGAGTCAGTTGCAAACATAGGTGAACAGATTTCAGGTTCCAATGCCAAAGTATATGAAGTGATTATCAACGTCAACGAATACGATTCCATTCTGAGGCCTGCTATGACCACGGTCAACAACATCAACACCGAACGTATAGCCGAATCGCTGTTTGTACCGATAGAAGGCGTATTCTTCGAAAGCGGCACCTCATTTGTCTATACGTCACACGGCACAAAACAGGAAGTAAAGGTGGGCAAATCAAATGATAATGAAATAATAATCACCGAAGGACTTTCGAAAGGCGACAAAATATACTTAGTTCCACCGGAAAACGCCGACAAGATTTCGATAACGACTCTGTAAAATGAAAAAGATAAACACACAGAGATACATCTACAATTTTTCGATGGCGATAGATGCCGTTATCGCAAACAGGTTCAGGTCATTTCTTACGGCATTGGGCATAATCTTCGGCGTAGGTGCCGTGATAGCCATGCTTTCGATAGGCAAAGGTGCAAAGAAGGAAATCGTTGACCAGATGAAATATGTCGGTGTCAACAACATCATTATCACACCCAAAACCGATATTGACGCAAGCCAGACGGAAGGCGACAAGACCATGACCAAGAAATTTTCGCGCGGACTAACAATAGCCGATGCCGATGCCATCCTTGACATCATACCGACAGTAAAACAAGTCAGTCCCGAAGTGGATTACGATGTACCTGTTGTTTATAAAGACAAATCAGGAAATTTCAAGCTCTGCGGCATTAGGAAGGAATTCTTCGATATCTTCAATCTGAAAATAATTGAAGGAACAAACTTCAGTGACAATCAGATGATTGAGAGCACGCCGGTTTGCATTATCGGTTCGAATGTCAAAGCCAAACTGTTTCCTGACAGCGAACCAATAGGAATGACCATCAAATGCGGCGGCATTAACCTTAAAGTCATAGGAGTCATAGAGAAGATAGCCAGTTCAAGCTCTGGACAGGATTACGGCATTTCAAACTACAACGAAGGCATATACGCACCCCTGTTGACAATACTGCTGCGATACAAAGACAGGACGGCAATAACTTCGTCTTCCTTCAGTCGTGAAGAAACTCAAAGAGTCGGGAACAACGGAATAAGCTTTTATTCCACTAAAGGCGATGAACTTGAAACCAACCAACTCGACAAAATAGTGGTAAATGTCGAAAATACCGATGATATCGAAAAGACCAGTGAACTGCTTAATCGCATGATGAAACGCCGTCACAGCGACATTGACGATTTCGAAATAACTGTACCGGAACTACTCCTCAAGCAAGAGCAGAGGACAAAGGACATCTTCAACATCGTACTGGGAGCCATAGCCAGCATCTCGCTGATAGTCGGCGGAATAGGCATTATGAACATCATGCTCGCATCCGTCACTGAAAGAACTAAGGAAATCGGCACCCGACTCGCCATCGGAGCAAAGAAAAAAGACATCATCTTCCAGTTTCTGTCGGAAGCCACTGTCATCAGTCTGATTGGCGGGTTCATCGGTATCATCCTCGGTATCATCATTTCAAAACTAATAACATCATTTACAGGTATTCTGACGATAGTGTCAATCGGCTCTATTCTCATATCTTTTGGAGTGTCAGTCACTATCGGAATCCTCTTCGGATATATGCCGGCAAAAAAGGCCGCATACCAGAATCCTGTTGAATCCCTGCGTTATGAATAACCATGCTGCCATGAAAAAGAAATTATCACTTATAGCGCTGCTGACAGTCATCTGTTTTAACATACCAGCCCAGAATACCAGCAACAACGTGGTAAAACTGACTCTTGAAGATGCAATACAGATAGCCACCCTGCAGTCACCTGATGCTATGATGGCAAAACACCGCTTCAGGAACAGCTACTGGCAATATCGTTATTACAAAGCCGAATATCTTCCGCAACTGACACTTTCGGGTAATCCGTTTCAGTTCCAAAATCAGCAGAAACTCATCGAAACTATTGACGGTTCATACTACAGCAAATACAAACAGCTATATTCCGACCTCAGTCTCGGACTGCAGCAGGAAATAGGCTTCACAGGGGGTACTATTTCAGTCTTCACAGACATCGGATACACAAAGAATTTCGTTGACGACACAATGTTCTTCTCAGCCTCCCCTATCAACATCAGTCTTGTGCAGCCCATCTTCGGATACAACTCCTACAAGTGGGAAAGGAAAATAGAGCCGTTGAGATATCAAGAGGCAAAACAGAATTACATTGAGACAATGGAAGACGTGGCTATAACAGCCACGAGATATTTTTTCAGTTGTCTGCTCGCACAGATTAACAAGGAGATGCAGGAATCGAATCTTGCCAACAATGACACGCTTCACCAGATAGCTCAGGGGCGCTACAACATGGGTACCATCGCCGAAAACGAAGTGTTGAACATGGAGCTGAACTATCTCAACTCGTTGTCGCAACTTGAAACCGCAAAACTTGAACTGGAAAACCAAATGTTTTATCTCAAATCATATCTTCGAATCAAGGATGAATATGACATCGAGCTAATTCCACCGACCAACATTCCAAACCTTGTCATAGACGCCAATGAAGCCGTAGCTGAAGCCAATGCCAACAGGGCAGACATTATTTCATACCAACGTCAGATAATGGAAGCGGAACAGAACCTCGACGCAGCAAAGAAAAACCGCTTCTCCGCCAACATAGCGATGACGTTCGGTCTTGACAAATCAAGCCACAGCATCGGTGACGTTTATCATGACCCGCAGAACAAGGAAGTCATAATGCTGGGGATAAACGTGCCAATTCTCGACTGGGGAAAAGCAAAGGGACAAATCAAGATGGCAGAATCGTCTTTGGAATTGACACGGACAACAATTGAGCAGGAAGAAATAGACTTCAACCAGGAAATATACATTAAAGCGAAGGAATTCAATATCCAGCAGAGCCAACTGATGATAGCCGCCAAAAGCGACACAGTGGCACAGAAACGCTATGATTTCACGAAGGCGCGTTATCTGATAGGCACCATCGACATCACCGAACTGAACAGTGCCGCAGCCGACAAGGACAGCAAACGAAAGGGATACATAAGTGCATTGCAGAACTATTGGGTCAACTACTTCGAAATCAGAAAGCTGACACTGTATGACTTCGAGAAGAAGCAGAAACTGAGCTCAGAGTTTGATGCGATAGTAGAATAAGATAATCTGTACCAGATTCACGTTTGGAATACGTTTCAGGCGATTATGACTATTGGACAAGGACTATTATGACCAAGACATTACTTTGTTGCTTATTGAGATTAGAAAAACTCCACCATCTGCGGCTTGTCGTATGAATATTTCCGCGTACGCTTGCGGTTAAGGCTGTGGTATGTGTTATGCTCCTGACCGTCAGAAGACATGATTATGCTTATGTCGCAACCGCATGGCGGAATGAGTTTTTTCACCCTCTCTTTGTGGACGGTTGCATTGCTGCTTGTGGTGCAATATCTTACAAACAGGTTCGCATGCAAATGGTGAAAGCCATCTTTCTGCATGGATTTCTCAAACTGTTTTTGTGCCATGCGCCCCACCTTACTGTACCTTGTGAAACTTGTAACAACATATATCCACATAGTATTACAACAATTTAGGAAATACTACAATCTTTCCTGTTCCATCATATACCCCTGCAAGCGTGGATGCAGAAAGCATCATAGCATTTGCTGGTATCTCTGAATAAAACAAGTCCAGTATGGTCTTCTTTGTTTTCTGACATATCTCAGTCTGCCCATTATTGTAAAGTTCCATCACTTTGCCATCAATGTACGGTCGGTAAGGTTCCATCATATCATCAGCCAACGGAAAGGCATTGTAGCAGTTGCGATGAAATATTCCAACTGTGGGCAATAATCCAGCATTCATCAGATATCTTGCCGTTATAGAACGAAGTATGGCATAACCATAGTTCAAAAGTGAGTTCGGAGGTTCACCGTAGCGATCTCTAATAAAGTCCTTTCCAAGTAGAGTTCTCCAATATACCTTTGCCGCAACACCTTCTCTATTAGATGAGTCGCCGCTTTTCACATTAGAATAATATGAGGCTAACAGTTTTTTTCCCTTTTCGAGTTTCTCAAGCAGTAGAGACTGGTTCATTATTTTCGCCTCTACAATCTGCTTCCACAGTTGTTTCTTCATTGGCACAGTTGCCGACAACTGACATTGGAAACGCTTCGACTGCAGACTGTTCGACTCCAAATCCATCGTCATTGATGCTGGCATGTGTGTCTCATCGCAGAATACTATACTGACATTGGTTTTTGCCAGTTTTGTTATCAGTGGCGTAGTCATTCTTGCGGAGTGATGGTCTATCATTATCATCTGCACGTCTTCAAGCGGTCTAAGGTTCATCTCGCCCGTTTCTTTGTCCGTTATGACTATCATTCCATTGTTCAACGACAATTCCTTTGCCGTTTCAATAACTAAAGTTTGTTTTGACATTTTTCTGCTAAGTTACAAAAAAATGAAGTAAATATTTTTCTTTTGCAAAAAAACATTCTTTTTTTTCAACTAAAAGTATTTTAACTAACTTTGCATCAGAAAATTATACAATAGAGGTTTTAGAACCCCTATTATGATAAATAATTAAAACCGAAGGTTATCGAACAGTATGTTAACAACTACACGAATCTGATTAACCGGGAGAAGGAAATTTACGAAGAGCGTCTGAAATACGAAGGCCTGTACAATGTCAGCCGTGAGGAACTCACCAAAGAACAGTTTGAGAGGCTTGAAACCATCGAAAAGGAATACTATACCAATGTCCGGAAGATTGAAGTCGATGCTGAAAACAGAAGATATGAAAATGTGCTGAAAAGTGCCGGATTGTTTAATGCTGATGTCAGCAAGCTGGAAGGTGACAGGCTTAAGGCTTACCAGAATATGGTTGCTGAGCACAACACCAACCTTCTAAAGATTGACGAAGACTACAATAGTTTTAGAACCCCTATTATGATAAATAATTAAAACGGCAAAGGTAGTCTAATAATATGAGTGTGTCGGGACTACTACAATAAAGGATTATTAGTTAATTGATGTTCCAAGGTCCGTATCCATGGTGAGGTAATGAACCATTTTTGGCATCTTTAATAATTCTAATTACTCCAATAATCCAAATTATACCTATAATTACATCAATAAGCATATTTTTCTCCTTTGAATTTCATTGCAAATATAATACATTTTCTTAATAGTGTTAAGAGTTTTAGAACCCCTATTATGATAAATAATTAAAACAGCTAAATTTCGATAATATGAAGAAAGAACCACTATTCGAATTATGCGCAGAAGATGACCTGCTTTTTAAACAAATGGAAGGGCATTACCAATCAAAAGAAGAACAAATGTTCTTTGAAACTATGCGTTATAAAGAAATGTATGAACCTGCTTACTCTAATGAGGAACTTATATTAAGAGAAGAAAATGAAGAAAAAGTGGATATCATTAGATGTAGCGAATGTGAATATGAATTTGGCAGTGGGGAGTATGGTAACGCAACTGCCCTCTATGTCTGTTCATTGGCCGATATGCTCAATACAAATCTTTTGGAAGTGGGCATTACATCTATGAAAGGTACTATGTTGGATTGGTTACGTGCAAGAAACTACAAAGGAATAAGATATGACAGGAATATCGCACTTATGTAGTTTTAGAGCCCCTATAATGATAAATAATTTATTGCTGTCCGCTAAATAATTTTTGAGAGTAAAAAAATAGGCTGAATTCCCCGAGGGGAGTTCAGCCTTAATCGTTACCTCGAAAATCCCGAGAAGGATTATTACCACAGTTTTGCACGCTTTTCAGGTGCCAACCACATGGCATTGTCTTCCTGGACATTGAAGGCATCGATAAATTCAGTGATGTGAGGCAAAGTACCGTTGACACGCCATTTGCCAAGTGAATGCACATCGTTATTGGTAAGATTTATGATTTGTTCCTTGGTGATATTGCTTGCCCACACATTCGCGTATGCAAGGAAGAAACGCTGTTCCGGAGTGAAACCGTCCATCTTACCCTTATTAATCTGACCGTTATCCTTGGCAATCTGCATGGCTTTGTAACTGATATGCAGTCCACCGTTGTCGGCAATATTTTCCCCAAGAGTGTATGCGCCATTAGCGTATGTTTCAGGGTCATCCAATACCTTGATACCATTGAACCAGTCAACAAGAATCTGTGCATTGGCCTTGAAATTATCGGCATCGCTTTCCAACCACCAGTTGTTGAGATTACCGTCTTTGTCATATTGTCTGCCCTGATCATCGAAACCGTGAGTCATCTCGTGGCCTATGACAACGCCTATAGCGCCATAATTGGCTGCGTCATCAGCATTCATGTCGAAAAATGGAGGCTGCAGGATACCGGCAGGAAAACAAATTTCATTAGTAGTCGGGTTATAATAAGCATTAACCGTCTGCGGTGTCATACCCCATTCACTCTTGTCGGTAGGCTTGTTAATCTTGGAAAGCATATAATCCATGTCGAACATGTTGCTACGTATGATATTTGCCAAATAGCTGTCATTCTTGATTTCCAAATTGCTATAGTCACGCCATTTGTCCGGATAACCGACTTTGACAAGGATAGCATTAAGTTTTTCGTGAGCGAGGTCTTTAGTCTGCTGTTCCATCCAAGTGGCGTCTGAAATACGCTGTGCGAAAGCTTCCTTGAGGTTGTTCACAAGCGTTATCATACGGTCTTTGGCTGTCTGTGGAAAATATTTGGCCACATACATCTGTCCCACTGCCTCACCCATAGCACCGTTGACAGCATTCTGGACACGTTTCCAGCGAGGACGCTGCTGGGTGACACCGCTCATGGTTGTACTGTAGAAAGCAAAGCTGGCATCCACGAAATCCTTACTGAGATATGCCGCAGAACCGTTTATCACCTGCCATGCATAGTAAGCTTTCAAGTTCTCAATATTCTCTGTTGACAACAAGTCAGACACTTTTTTCATATATGTCGGCATAGCATTGTTGAAAGTGTCAATTTCCAAACCAAAAGATTTGAAATAATCGCCATAATGGATGTTAGGAGCGTCTTTTTCGGCATCAGCGAGTGACATCTTGTGGAACGTCTCCATAGGATTACGAAGCAACAACTTGTCAATCTGCTCCTTGGCGATTTTGGTTTCCGTTGACATTACCATTTCGGCAAGAACATTGGAAGGAATATTCACGAGTTCAGGATAGCCGCTGTTTGAAAACTGCTTGTCCATCATTTCAACGTAAGCTTTGCGAATGTCTTCGTTTTCGGCTTTCAAATAATAGTCGCGATCGCCAATTCCGAGACCACTCTGATATATCCATCCGATCTGCATTGCGGCATTGCTCATATCAGCTTCGCTAAAAAGGACGAAAAAAGGATAAGCACCCTGGTGATGCAGTACAGGCAGCGCTTTAATCAGTTCATCACGTGTCTTGAAGCCGGCAATTTCCTGCATAAAAGGCTTGATAGGCTCCGCACCTTGCTTTTCAATGGTAGCGGTGTCCATACCAACATTGTAGAGTGTGGCAATTTTGTCAGCGATGCTGCCTTTTTCGTTTTGTGCAGCAGCAAGACTGTCGATGAGAGACTTCATCTGTTCCTGATTGTCTTCAAAGAGCTTGTCAAAAGTGCCATAACGTGCATGTTCGGCATCTAAAGGATGATTAGCCATCCAGCCACCGCAGGAATATTGGTAGAAGTCTTCCACAGGATTGGCAGTTTTGTCGAGATTGTCAAGATTTATACCCGAAGTAAGATTTGCTTTTTTCTGACCACAAGCGGTCAAGAGTATCAAACTCATAATGATAATTGATGATTTATTCATAAATATTTTAAGGGGGCTTCTAATTATACTTGATTTTCCTGATTTTGGGTTGTCAGAATGCCGAAGTCCCATTCAGGCTGTCCCTCCAAACCCGCTGCAAAGATACGTGTTTTTGTCATTATGACAATCACTTCTGCCATTATTTTTAGTCTGGTGCGTATGTATTTATGGTTGAAAATTCCAATGGCTCAACAATCCGCAATAAAATAATCCGCCAACTATTTCACCCTGCCCGTTCAGCCTGTGTGCGAACGGAACAAAGCTTACTTCTGACGCGCAGAACGCACTGCTCGGACGGATCGACCAACGTGGCGGTGGTGGTCGATCATTTGGTAGCAGTGCGAATCGAAGTAGAACGCGAGGCGCGGGTCGTCCGATGTAAATGGCAAATAAAAAATCGTCAATTTTTCGTAATTAATTTCCACCAGTTCTATTTATCTTTGACTCGCTACAGCGGCTGCCACGATGTGACAGCCCTACAGTCTTGGGGTGAAACAATCCCGTTGGTTTGTAGGGCTGTCGTATTACGGCAGCCGAACAAGTAGAGATGCAAAATTTTGCGTCTCTACCCTCACGGAATAAAGCTTACTTCTGACGCGCGGAACGCACGGCGCGGACAGATCGACCGAAGTAGCGAACGCTAACGCCCACGCCGTAGCCGTCCGAACTGAAGCCGAAGCCCCACGCGTCGTACGGGTAGCCTGTGTAGAGCGAACTCGACCAGTAGCCGCCGTTCGACCCAACGTCGTCGAGACCGCTGTCCCAACGGTAGCCAGCAGTGGGCAGGAAGAGACTGTTACCGTTGCTCGCAGTGAAGAGTCTGCCGTTCACACCATTCTGCTGTGTCCATGTTACAGTCGTGTTGCTGTAGAGTTCATGCCATTCTTCCTCGGTAGGCATGCGCCAGCCATTGCCACAATTGGCAGTGGCAGCATCGTCCTCGGGTAACAGGAAGGTTAAACGTTCATTCCAAGTGTATTTGGTCATATTCCAGCCTTCATAGTACTGGTAGGTGCTCCAGTTGTAAACATCTTTCGGCTGCGTCTCACCCCACGCAAAGTAGTCGCCATAATCCTCGGGCTTGTTCGCACCCACATTGCAGGTAGCCCACAGCGTACCGCTCGGCAGGTCAAGGTCAACGTAGTCGTGGTCTTTGTATTCTTCAGGTGCACATCCAACGGTAAGCAACGCTGTCATTAGCATTATGGCTGCTATAGCCTTCGTTAATTTTTGCATTATTATTGATATTTTGATGATTTCATGCTACAAAGGTAGCAATTTTTCAATTATGTATCTTCCTCTTCCTTCCAATCTATTGGATTGAGGAACTGTGTTTCAGAAATAATTTGTATAATTGGACAAATTTAAAGTGCAACTTTAATTTTGTCCAACTATTATATAACAGCATGTATAACAAGAAATAAAAACATGAACTATTGCGAATTTCTTGGTGCTGTGCGCGGGGCGCGGAGGTAACTGAGGCACAACCATCTAAGGTCTGATGAAATGCGGGATTTCATCCGGCAGTTCGATGGATATTTCCACCAATCCTCCGACCTTGCCGTCCTTTTTCCAGGCAGTCTGGTATATCAGCTTCTTGATGTTCTTGGCCTGTTTGTAGATGGTATAGACATTCGTCCCTCCCGTTGCCAAGAGATTCTGTATTATTTCCCATGAATGAGGGTTGTGACAGTCTTTCAGGTTTTTCCCTATGATGGAACCACCGTTTTTCACGTTGACTTCAACAGATTTGTCGTTCATGTATATTATCGTGCCTTTGTCATCACAGACTGTTACGGCACATGGCAATTCCTTTGCCCAATCGTATCCTTCCATTTGAACTAATTATTAAACATCCTTTTAAATTATCTGATGACTGTGAAGGCCATCATTTACTATCATTTCGGCAGGTGGAACATTTCAGACAATTCAGCCATCTGTTCCGCCGTCATGCCGTCAGGCTCAAAGCCCATCATTCGCGCATCCATGTAAATACAAGCACTCTTGCATAACGTGTCAACCATGTCGAAAGCTTGCATGACATCCTCTCCTATCGCAAAAACACCATGTTTCTCCCACAACACCACATCATAGTTTTCGGCCAATGTCTTTATCGTGGCATTTGCAAGTTCAACTGAACCGGGCAGCATATACGGCACTATGCCCAAACCACGAGGGCAGAATGCCTTCGTCTCGGGAATCATGCTCCACAACAGCTTTGTAAGCACATCCTTCTTCAAAAATTTACTTGTATGACTCATAGCCACCAACTCTGTAGGATGAGTGTGCAGCGAAGCCTTATATGTCGAACCTTTACCTATAAGATAATCGTGCACCGCCAAATGTGACGGCAATTCCGAAGTAGGCATAACCACCTTGTCGGCGATGATTTCATAATGTTCGCAGTCATCGAGAATACGTATGACGGAACCGTTTTCCATAGGCCAGCGAGCCAAGTCACGCATACGGCGGTTGGTGCCCTTACAGAAAAAATAACACCCTTTCAGATGCGGCATATATCCGGAGGTTGACAATGGTGCAGAAATAGCATGCATCTGTCGGATATCATCATTGACAAATTCAGTGACATTAATGACGATATTGCCGCCATTGCGTTCAGCCCAGCCTTTTTCCCAAAGATAACCTGCCACCTCTGCCATATCGCCAACGGCAGCTTTAAGAGCATGACTGTTGTCTAAAATTGATTGCATATTATTTCAACAATTGAGGTAAAAACGATGAAATTATCAGCACTGCCAAACCTAAAACCAAAATGGCAATTGTCTTCTTTGACGCCCCTTTCCATTCCTTCAGAATAATGCCCCAAACATTGGAGAAAACAACATTAAGCGACTGAAGAATGCACCACGAGAAGGCAATCAGAACCGGTGCTCCGACAAGGAAGCCCTTGCCAAGACTTAAACCGAAGAATTGACTATACCATAACAATCCGGCCAACACACAGAACAGCAGGTTGTTACCCCATACACCGACTTTCTTGTAATCACTCCATGTCTTGTTTTTACTATTTTGATAGAAACAATATACAGCATTCGTGACAAAACCACCAATGGTCACTAACAGAGTTGCGGGCAATGAATGGAATATCTCCTTCGTCTCAGGGAAAAACAAATCTCTTCCGAAACCGAGACCAATACCGAAACAAGCGCTCATGAAACCTGCCAGCAACGCTACGATGATGCCTTTGGTAAAATTGAATTCCTTAACAGTTTCTCCCCCACTTTCCTTCCGACTTCCGGCAATACCGATTATAGCGATGCCTAATAAAGTGACGACCACGCCAACAATTACAGGCCATGTTAATTCTTCAGGATGACCGGTGAAAAGAGGAGTTAAAACTGTACCCAAACCGGCACATGTTCCCAGAGCAATGGACTGCCCCAATGATACGCCGAGGTAGCGCATTGAAAGTCCGAAAGTCAGTCCACCCACACCCCACAATACGCCAAAAAGCATAGTAAGCCATGTGGCTTTGGGATCAGCAGTATAAAGTTCTGTCAGACAATGTCCTGACGGCACGGCAAGCAAAGCTCCCAACAGAGGAAATATCAGCCATGCAAAGATACCCTGAACAATCCAGTACGATTCCCAACTCCATTTTTTGATGCGTTTAATTGGGACATAACTGCTTGATTGACAGAAAGCTCCGATAGCAATTACAAGAAGGCCTATAAAAATCTGCATGATGGATTATCTTTTTGAAGTGACATCCTTTTCGTACTGTTCAACTTTGGCAATGTAATCTTCGCCTACCGGAACACCGTTGATAAGGTTGAAATAATCATAAACGGCGCCCATAGGCAGTGTCTTTGCCTCCTCCTGCATGGCAAGGCGTTGGAATCCCTTATCTTTATCTTCAAATTCACGAAGCATGCATTTAGGTTCCAACAAAGCAGAGAGAAGGCTCTTCTGCGTAGCACGTGTGCCGATAATATATGCACCTATACGATTTATGGATGCATCGAAATAGTCGAGTCCTATGTGAGCACGTTTCAGTGCATCAGCACGGACAATTTCCTTAAAGAGGTCGAGGACTTGGTCGTTCATGATAGTGACATGATCGGAATCCCAGCGTATAGGACGGCTCACATGCAGCATAAGTTCAGGAACGTAAAGCAACAGTGACGGGATAGCATCCGATACGTTTTCAGTCGGTTCATAATGACCAGTGTCAAGCGTGTATATTACCTTGCGGCTCGCACAATAGCCAGCATAAAAATCATGAGAACCAACGGTATAGCTTTCCATGCCGATGCCAAAGAGTTTTGCCTCAAGGCAGGTCTTCATGTTTGGCAGTTTCTCGGAAAGAATGTCATCAAGACTTTCCATGAGTATCCTGCGATAACGATAACGTTCAACGGTAAGGTCCTTTATACCGTCATGTACCCATATATTCATGATACATGCATCATTCTGTGCTTTTCCCATAAAATCGGCAATGCGACGACAGCGTTTGGTATGTTCAATCCAGAAATCGCGGATTTCCTTATCCGGATTGGAAAGGCTGAGATAACCGCTTTTCGGATGCGAGAACGATGTGGAATTGAAATCCAGTTTAAAGTTATTTTCCTTGGCCCAGTCTATCCAACTTTGGAAATGGCATGGCTCCACTTCATCGCGGTCAACGAATTTACCGCCAAAATCGCCGTAAGTTTCATGAAGGTTAACACGGAATGTTCCGGCAAGAAGTTTATGCACCTCCTCCAAGTCAGCGCGGACTTCATCAATATTGCGAGCCCTTCCAGGATAATTGCCTGTGGTCTGTATTCCACCCGATAGAGCCTCGTTGCGTTCAAATCCCACAACATCATCAGTCTGCCAGCAGTGAAGCGAAATTGGAGTTTTTTTCAAAGTATCAAGCACCTCATCGGTGTTCACGCCAATGGCAGCATAACGTTCTTTGGCTATTTCGTAAGCTTTACGGATATTATTTTCATTCATATGGTTGTAATTTGTATAAATTTCTTATAAGCCTGATTCCATGCAGGTGTCTGATTTGGAACGAAAGTATTAAGTGTCAGACCTTTAGTCATCATACTACGGAGCTGATAAATGTTAGTGTCAGGTTCAGCAGCGCGTATCTGCATCATAATATTGCCGAGGGTTGTAGCTTCGGATGGGCCAGCAATTACGGTACGTCCGATGCTGTCGGCGGTCCATTGGTTGAGAAGATTGTTGCAACTGCCTCCACCGATGATATGCAACACTGTGGAGCGTCTGCCTGACAGTTCATCGAGGGCTTCCAGCACCTGACGATAACGCAGGGCAAGACTTTCAAAAATACAGCGGACAACAGTTCCGACAGTGCAGGGTACGGGCTGTGAAGTCTGATGGCAATACTGTCTGATGGCATTTTCCATATTTTGAGGAATGGCGAACATTGGGTCATCAGGATTGATTAAACTTCTGAACGGCTCAGCCGATTGTGCCTGACTTATCAGTTCATCATAATCGTATTTCTGCCAGTTTTCACGGCAACGTTCCAAAAGCCACATGCCGCAAATGTTCTTCAGCACGCGGATAGTGCCTTCCACTCCACCTTCATTGGTGAAATTCAGCTCGCAAGCTCTCTTATTTATGACAGGTTCCTTAGTTTCAATACCCATCAACGACCAGGTGCCACTGCTCAGATAAGCGAAATCAGGTTCGACAGCAGGAACTGCGGCCACAGCCGATGCAGTATCGTGGGTCCCCACGGCAATCACAGGAATATTACCAAGTCCGGTCTGCTGCTGCACTTCAGGTGTAAGATACCCTATAGTTTCGCCCGGATAGACAAACTTTCCGAAATTGTCTTCAGTCAGTCCGACAGACCGCAATATTTCAGCATCAAACCGTTTGGTTCTTGCATTGACAATCTGGCCTGTGGTAGCCACGGTATATTCAGTAGTCATGTTGCCCGTCAGAAGATAGCTGATGGCATTCGGTGTAAATAGAATCTTGTCGGCAGCAGCCAGAGCAGAATCGTTGTTTTGTCTGAGAATATAAAACTGAAACAGAGAATTGAAGTCCATCACCTGAATACCGGTTTTCTCATAGCATTTATCTCTGTCGAAATGCCGGAAATATTTCTCAGCAGCACCGGCAATATGTGTGTCGCGATATGCATAAGGAAGTCTCAGAAATCCACCGTCCTTGCCCACAAGCGTGAAATCACAGCCCCACGTGTCAATACCTATGGATGTCAACTGGATGTCCTTCCGTTGTCCGACAATTTTCAGTCCTTCGACAATATTGCGGTAAAGTTCGTATATATCCCAGTAATAGTGCCCGTTACAATGTATCAGATGGTTTGGAAAACGGTTGATTTCCTCCATCCGTATCTTTTCGTCCGAAAAAGTTCCAAGGATAGTACGCCCGCTCGTAGCACCCAGGTCAACAGAGAAAAAGTGGCGTGCCATCATTTGTTCTTAAGAACGCCAAGTATAGTTCTGACGATACTTTTGCCAAGTTCGCGACCTATAGTGTTCATGCCGCTGTCAATAGCTTTCTCAAACGATGATTTTTTCTTGCGGGTAGTGGTCTTTTTAGAGCTTGAAGATGACGTTTTTTTAGCCTTGGCCTTGCGTTCGGCTTCCTTTTCAGCTTCAAGTTTCTCCTTCCTCTCGAGTTCCTTCTTTTTAGCGACTTCAATCTGATAATTTTCCTTCTCCGTCTCTTCAGTGATGATTTCGTATGCCGATCTGCGATCGACAGACTTATAATAACGTGGATACAGGTCGCTGCTTTCGATTATAACATTACGGCGGTCATCATCAATTGTTGACATATAGCTCTGAGGCGGAAGAATTTTTGCACGTTGTGCAATGGAAGGTCTGCCGTCAGCGTCAAGGAATGAAACAAGTGCCTCACCTGTACCGAGTTCGGTAAGCACTGTTTCGGTATCAAAATCAGGATTGGTGCGGAATGACTGTGCGGCAGCCTTTACCACCTTCAGTTCGGAAGGAGTATAGGCACGCAGCGCATGTTGAACCTTATTGCCGAGCTGGGCAAGCACCGGATCCGGAATATCGGTAGGGTTTTGAGTGATGAAATACACGCCTACGCCTTTTGAACGGATTAATTTCACAACCTGGACAATCTTGTCAAGAAGTGCTTTTCTCGAGTCAGCGAAGAGCAGATGAGCCTCATCGAAGAAAAAAACAACCTTCGGTTTGTCAAGGTCACCAACCTCAGGCAAAGTTTCATAAAGCTTCGTCAGCATCCAAAGCATGAACGTTGAGTAAAGCATCGGTTTCTGGAACAGTTCCACGCAGTGAAGAATATTGATATAACCTCTGCCGTGGTCATCACGACGAAGCCAGTCGTTGATTTCGAGGTCCGGTTCACCGAAGAACTTCTCTGCGCCCTGATCTTCAAGACGCAACAGCGCACGCTGTATGGCCCCTATACTCTGCGGCGAGACAGTGCCGTATGTAGTGGTATATTCCTTGTTGTGCTTCCCGACATAAGCAAGCATGGAACGCAAGTCCTTGATGTCGATGAGGTACATTCCATTATCATCGGCCACTCTGAAAACGATGTTAAGCACACCGCACTGGACCTCAGAAAGTTCCATAAGTCTGCCCAAAAGTTCCGGACCCATCTCTGAAATGGTTGTACGAACAGGAATGCCATATTCTCCGAAGACATCCCAGAACTCGGTCGGGAAAGAATGGTATTCAAAATTCTCGATGCCGAGTTTTGCAAGACGCTTCTCAAGGCTTTCAGTGGTTGAACCGCTCTTGCACATTCCCGACACATCGCCCTTTATATCAGCAAGAAACACCGGCACACCCATTTCACTGAACGATTCCGCCATCACTTTCAACGTTACTGTCTTACCAGTTCCGGTAGCACCTGCAATGAGGCCGTGGCGATTGGCCATTTTCGGCAAAAGATACACATACTCCGTACCTCTGCCCATTAAGATTTTATTGTCTATATACATATTCTATCACTTATTCCTAACCATAAAGTCTCTTATAATCCTATACCCAAAGACAGTCCCACTTCAATGCCTCGGTTTTTACGCATGTGATTTCCCTCAGTTTTCCACATACCTTTAATAGGATAATCTTCTAATTTGTCAAGTTCCGATTCGTCAAATGTGTTTGAGAGTCCAAAATTATATGCCCCATCAAGTCTGATAAGCCATTTCAACGAACCCAGATTCAGAATATATTTTAAACCAAGACCGGCTTTGGCTCCATAATTAAACGAACTATAACAACTTGAACCTTTATTCCCCTTGTCATAAGTTATTTCATCCCCAAGTATTCTAAAACTTATATCAGGTGCAATATAGATGAAAGGAGCAAAATTTTCAGTTATATAGATGTCGTATGCGATAGGCAGGGTGAAATCAATATTTTTAGTCACCAACTGATATTCGGTCAGATTTGTACTATCTTTAACTATTAAGCCTGTACCATCCTCTTTGAAAAGAAGAGTTGGAATTATCGAAAGTCCGCTTGGATTGTCATATTCAAAGAATATACCACCAAATGGCAGCGGCAATCTCTTGACCGTATAAGTATAATCAGGGTTTAAACCGACATACGACATACTTGCCAAATTAACACCGCCTTTTATTCCAAAAAACATGTTGGAAGAACCAACTGTTGAAGAAGAACCGGACTTTTTTCCTTTTTTACTGACGCCACTAACACACCAGTTTGTTGTACTATAACCTTTTTTCAAAGCTTTCTGCTGAGCAATAGTGTCAAAAGGAAGCAATGACAATGCGACAGCAATTATTATAAATAAACTTATCTTTTTCATTTCGATTAATTATTAATTATCCAACTTGACAGCCGGCTATGCAATCCATTTATTTTTGCAACGTTTTTCATAGCAGACATATTTTATTATAACAAGTTAAATTGCAAAAATACGCATAATTGCAAAATTTTACACAAAGAAACAGGTTATTTTTCTTCATCTGCCTAAATGCTGATTCCCAACGAATTATGATTTATTTCACACCAAATCAAAATACATTTTCAGATTCTGCATTGAAAAAATCAAGTGTTTTTTTAATTGTAAGATAAAAAAGATTAATTTTGCAAGTTTTAATAACTAAATTCTTATAGTATGAATTTACTTCAACAATCGTGTGCTAAATTCACAGCATATAAGGAAGCAATAGATAAGGGGATGTATCCCTACTACAGAGCAATTGAGTCGGAACAGGGCACGGTGGTAAAGATTAATGGGAAAGACATTCTGATGTTCGGCTCTAACAGTTACTTAGGATTATCAAATGATCCGAGATTAAAAGAAGCAGCAATCGCAGCCACAAAAAAATATGGGACAAGTTGTTCCGGATCACGTTTTCTCAATGGAACCCTTGACATTCATGTAGAACTTGAAGACAAGCTTGCCAAATTAGTTGGCAAAGAACAGGCAGTGTGTTTCAGCACCGGTTTCCAAGTTAACTTGGGTGTTGTTTCAGATCTTTGCGGTCGTGAGGATTATCTTCTTCTTGACAGGCTTGACCACGCATCAATTATTGAAGGCAGCCGCCTGTCATTCGGCAAGGTATTCAAATTTGCCCACAACGACATGGCTGACTTGGAAGCAAAGCTGAAACTTTGCAGACCTTCAAGCGTGAAAGTTATTGTTGTTGACGGTATCTTCTCAATGGAAGGCGACATTGCAAAACTCCCGGCAATCGTTGAACTCGCTGAAAAATATCATGCAAACATAATGGTCGATGATGCCCACTCAATAGGCGTCCTCGGTGACCACGGCAGAGGGACTGCTTCACATTTCGGACTGACCGACAAGACAGACCTGATAATGGGAACTTTTTCAAAGTCATTCGGCTCACTCGGCGGCTTTATCGCATCCGACAATATCGTCATAGATTATTTGAAACATACATCTCGCTCTCTTATTTTCAGCGCAAGTATGGCACCGGCAAACGTTGCCTCGGTAAGCAAAGCCATTGACATCATGCTCAGTGAACCGGAAAGAATCCAACATCTTTGGGATCTTACAAATTACTCAGCAAAACAATTCAAGGACAGAGGTTTCGACATCGGTCACACGGAAACTCCAATCATACCTCTATTTGTCCGTGATACCGAAAAATCCCTGTATATTAGCAATGAACTTTTGGAAGAGGGTATTTTCGCAAATCCAATTGTTGCACCGGCAGTGCCAAACAACGACACCATGATTCGTTTCTCGCTGATGGCAACGCATACTTTCGAGCAAGTTGACATAGCAATCGACAAGATCACAAAAATTTTCAAGAAATTCGGCATAATTTCATAGATGAATGATAATACACGTAGTGGCAAACAACTTGCTCCTGCGTATATTTGCATATAATATGCCTCATTCGTCATTACAATAACAACAATATTGAAAATGGTCATTTTCATCACAGGGATATCTTCGGGATTCGGTTTAGAGACAGCAAAACTATTGGCTGCCAAGGGGCATAAAGTATATGGCACCATCAGACATGACACCGAACTTATTCCGGGTATCCAATACATTAAACTTGACGTACGCAATTCTGATGAGGTCAACAATGCCGTTAAAACCATTTTTGACAAAGAAGGAAGAATTGACATACTCATCAACAACGCCGGTATGGGAATAGGCGGTCCGATAGAATTTTCAACCGAAGAAGATGTAAAAGCACAGGTTGACACCAATTTCATGGGACTTGTAAGATGTGTGAAGGCTGTTCTTCCGATAATGCGCAAACAAGGTTCAGGCAAAATCATTGCCATCAGTTCAATTGGCGGCCTGATGGGGCTTCCGTTTCAAGGTTTCTATTCAGCGAGCAAATACGCTATTGAAGGCTATTGCGAAGCTCTGCGTCTCGAAACACGCAATTTCGGGATAAAAGTGGTTGTAATTCGTCCAGGAGATTTCAGTACCGGATTCACGTCAAATCGCAGAAAAACAGACGATCCGGAAGCGTTGAACGTATATAAGTCCTACGCCAAATCGATGGACAGTATCGAACATGATGAAAACGGCGGACTAAAGCCCATTGTTTTAGCAAAAAAAATAAATAAGATTGTAAATGCAAAAAGGCCGAAGTATGGATATACGATAGCTTCGCCGGTTCAGAAGCTCTCAGTGTTCGTTAAGAAAATCCTACCTCCGTCATGGTACGCCAAAATCCTGGGAGCATACTACAAACTGTAGTTGCAGGTTGAGTGACAAAATAAAAAAGCCGTCCATTCATTAAAACGAACAGGCGGCTTTTATTTTCTTAACTAAAATCCGAATCTTACTTCAGAATGCTTCTTCCGGCATAAACTGCGGAAGTGTCGAGCATTTCCTCAATTCGCATCAGCTGATTGTACTTGGCGATACGCTCGCTTCTGCAAGCAGAACCGGTTTTTATCTGTCCTGTACCAAGAGCTACGACCAAATCAGCTATAGTTGTGTCTTCTGTTTCACCTGAACGATGGCTTACGACGGCAGAATATTTATTGAGCTGTGCAAGATTGACAGCATTGATAGTTTCCGTCAGAGAGCCTATCTGATTCAGTTTGATAAGAATAGAGTTGGCAACATTCATATCAAGGCCTTTCTGGAGACGTTTGACGTTAGTGACGAACAAATCATCACCCACAAGCTGTATTTTGTCGCCCATGGTTTCAGTCATAAGTTTCCAGCCGTCCCAGTCGTCTTCAGCCATACCATCTTCAATAGACCAAATAGGATATTTTTTAATCCATTCGTTCCAATAATCGACCATTTGTTCTGAAGTCAGTTTGTCGCCTGTAGATTTCTTGAGGTGATATACTTTGTTTTCGACATCGTAATATTCTGAAGAAGCAGGGTCAAGGGCGATAAACACATCTTCACCGGCACGGTAATGAGCCTTATCAATAGCTTGAAGGATAACCTGAATAGCCTCTTCATTACTTTTGAGGTTAGGAGCGAATCCGCCTTCATCACCAACGTTGGTGGAATAGTTCATGTTTTTGAGGACTTTTTTCAGGTTCTGGAAAATTTCAGCGCCCATTCTCAGAGCCTCAGCGAACGTAGGAGCGCCGATAGGCATAATCATAAATTCCTGGAAATCAACGCAGTTATCAGCATGGCTGCCTCCGTTGAGGATATTCATCATTGGGACAGGCAGCACATGTGCATTAACGCCGCCGATATATCTGAAAAGAGGGAGTGCGCGTTCGCTTGCAGCAGCCTTAGCTGCGGCGAGGGACACGCCGAGAATGGCATTTGCGCCAAGTTTGCTTTTATTTTCCGTACCGTCGATTTCAAGCATGTGCTGGTCAATGGCAATCTGATCGCTCACGTCCATATTCTGGACTTCAGGGGCGATTACATTGTTGACATTCTTCACAGCCTGGAGGACACCTTTGCCAAGGTAATAGTTCTTGTCGCCATCGCGAAGTTCGATAGCTTCATGAACACCAGTTGATGCGCCTGAAGGGATGGCTGCACGACCGAATCCTCCATCGGAAGTGTAGAGATCCACTTCGACGGTAGGATTGCCTCTTGAGTCAAGGATTTGTCTTGCTTGTGTATGAACGATTTGTCCCATTACTATTCAGCTTTAGGTTCTTCAGCAGGTGTTTCAGTTGGTTGTGAATCGGCAGCAGGAGTAGCAGTCTTAGTCTTGCCTGAGCCTCTACGAGAGCGGCGTGTTGTCTTCTTTTCTTCCTTAGCGTTAAGGAGGAGTTCATTATAGTCAACCAGTTCGATGATGCTCATCTCAGCGTTATCACCTGGTCTGTTGCCTATCTTGATTATACGGGTATAGCCGCCCGGTCTGTCCATAACTTTATTTGAAATTTCCCTGAAAAGTTCAGAGACGGCATATTTATTTTGCAGGTAGCTGAATACTACACGACGAGAGTGCGTGTTATCAGTCTTTGATTTAGTGATTAGTGGCTCCACATAAACGCGCAGAGCTTTAGCTTTGGCTGTAGTGGTGGTAATGCGTTTGTGCATTATCAGAGAATTAGCCATGTTAGCAAGCATCGCATGACGATGTGAAGCTGTCCTACTAAGGTGATTAAATTTTTTTCCGTGTCTCATATCAATTAATCCTTATCTAGTTTATATTTTGCGGTATTCATACCAAAATCCAAATTTTTCGATTTCACAAGTTTTTCGAGTTCGGTAAGAGATTTTCTACCGAAGTTTCTGAACTTGAGGAGATCAGCTTTGTTGTAAGTTACGAGTTGACCCAATGTTTCAACTTCAGCCTGTTTGAGGCAGTTAAGAGCTCTTACTGACAAGTCGAGGTCGGTAAGTTTGGTTTTCAGGAGTTGACGCATGTGCAGGGTACTTTCGTCGAATTCTTCTGTTACAGATTTTTCTTCGACTTCGATGGAGATGTTTTCATCCGAGAAGAGGAGGAAGTGTTGGATTAATATTTTAGCTGCATCTTTAAGAGCATCTTCCGGGTGGATAGAGCCATCAGTATCGATATTTATAATCAGCTTTTCGTAGTCGGTTTTCTGTTCGACGCGGTAATTTTCCACTTTGAACTGGACGTTTCTGATAGGAGTGTAAATAGAGTCGATAGCGATAACGCCGTAAGGTTGGTTAGGCTGTTTGTTTTCGTCAGCCGACACATAGCCTCTACCCTTTTGGATAGTCAATTCGATATTAAGCTTGATATTAGGTTCCATGTGACAAATTTCAAGGTCCGGGTTAAGAACTTGGAAGTTATTGAGGAACTTGTTGATGTCACCAGCTTTAAAGACAGACTGGTCACCGATAACCACTCTAACTTTTTCAGTGTTTTCGCCTTCAACTTGTTGGCGGAAGCGTACCTGTTTGAAGTTAAGGATAATATCAGTAACGTCTTCTATCACGCCTTTAATAGAAGCGAATTCATGTTCGACTCCATCAATTCTGATTGAGGTGATGGCGAAGCCTTCCAACGAGGAGAGGAGAATTCTTCTGAGGGCGTTCCCGATAGTAATGCCGAAGCCAGGTTCAAGTGGTCGGAACTCGAAAGAGCCGTGGAAATCGGTCGATTCGACCATTATTACCTTATCAGGTTTTTGGAATGCTAAAATTGACATTTGTAACAGTTTAAAATTGATTATTACTTAGAATACAATTCAACGATGAGTTGTTCTTGTATTGTTTCTGGGATTTGTTCTCTTTCAGGGTAGTTCATAAACTTACCGCTCTTGAGGTTTTCGTCCCATTCAAGCCATGGGTATTGGTGGCTGCAGCCAGCGAGGGAGTTAGTAATAACTTCCAGCGACTTGGATCTTTCTCTAACGCTTACGATATCACCAGGTTTTAATTGATATGAAGGTATGTTGACGACTTTGTCGTTAACAACTATGTGGCGATGAGATACTAACTGTCGAGCAGCGGCACGAGTCGGGGCAATTCCCAGACGGTATACAGTATTATCCAATCTTGCTTCAATCAATCTCAGAAGCCATGTACCGGTAACGCCGCCCTTGCGGGAAGCTTTTTCGAAAGTGTTTCTGAATTGACGTTCAAGGATCCCGTAAGTATATTTAGCTTTTTGTTTTTCTTGAAGCTGCATACCATATTCCGAAAGTTTCTTTCTTCTTTTGTTAGCGCCATGCATACCTGGGGCGTACTTTTTCTTTTCGAAATACTTATCAGGACCATAAATAGGCTCATTGAATTTACGAGCTATTCTAGATTTTGGGCCAATATATCTTGCCATAAAAATTGTTTTTTAAATTAGATTACTATAAATTAAACTCTTCTTCTTTTTGGAGGACGGCAACCGTTGTGTGGTAATGGGGTGACATCGATGATTTCAGTTACTTCGATGCCGCTTGTATGGATCTGACGGATGGCTGATTCTCTGCCTGAGCCGGGTCCCTTGACATATACCTTGACTTTTCTAAGTCCAAGGTCGTAAGCGGCTTTTGAGCAGTCCTCTGCAGCTCTCTGACCAGCGTAAGGGGTGTTCTTCTTTGAGCCCTTGAAGCCCATCTTTCCGGCTGATGACCATGCAATAACCTGTCCTGCAGTATTTGTCAGAGATATTATTATGTTGTTGAAAGAAGCCGTAACATAAGCATTTCCTGTCGGTTCGATCTTAACAACTCTCTTTTTTGTAACTTTACTTTTTGCTTTAGCCATAATATAACTATTACTGTTGTGTTAATTCTAATTTTATCCTTTAGGAGCTTTTTTCTTATTAGCAACGGTTTTCTTACGACCCTTACGAGTACGTGCGTTGTTCTTCGTGCTCTGTCCACGGACAGGCAAGCCAATACGATGTCTGATACCTCTATAGCAACCGATATCCATCAGTCGTTTGATGTTCATAGAGATTTCTGTACGAAGTTCACCTTCTACGCGGTAGTTTTCACCGATGATGGTACGAATCTTTGTTATCTCGTCATCGGTCCAGTCTTCAACCTTCTTTTCATATGGTACACCGGCCTTGTCAAGGATTTCGCGTGAACGATTCCTGCCGATACCGAATATGTAGGTCAGACTTATTTGACCCTGTTTGTTTTTTGGTATGTCAATACCTGCAATTCTTGCCATATATTAATTAATTTTGTCTTTAATGTTGTCTTGATTTTAATTTAGGATTCTTTTTACAAATCATATACAAACGTCCTTTTCTGCGAACGAGTTTACAATCGTCATTACGTTTTTTTACTGAGGTTCTTACTTTCATATTACTTATATCTTAAAATTATTCTTCCTTTAGATAAATCGTAAGGCGACATTTCAAGCTTCACCTTGTCACCGGGAAGTATTCTTATGTAATGCATCCTCATTTTGCCTGAGATATGGGCAATAATCTTATGCCCGTTTTCAAGTTCAACTCTGAACATTGCATTGCCAAGAGATTCTATCACAGTGCCATCTTGTTCTATTGACAGTTGTTTAGCCATACGTTTTACTGTTTCTTTAATATTTTATTAATTTCATCATAACTTGTCAGAACATCCGCATGATTTTTTCTGACAGCGAGTTGTTTCTCGAAATGTGCTGACGGGAGATGGTCGGCAGTTTTAACTGTCCACCCGTCTTTCTCGGAAATAGTCACACGATAGGTCCCCATGTTTATCATAGGTTCGATGCAAATCACCATACCTTCCTTAAGCAGATGACCCGTACCGCGGCGACCGTAGTTGGGAATTTCCGGCTCCTCGTGCATGTCACGGCCTATTCCGTGACCGACAAGATCTCTGACCACGCCTAAACCTTCAGCCTCACAATAAGACTGGATAGCGTATCCGATATCGCCGACTCTGTTCCCTGCAACTGCCTTTTCGATTCCGAGTTCAAGGGATTGGCGTGTAACATCAAGCAGATGCTGAACCTCCGGAGAAACTTCCCCGCATGCAAAAGTGTAGGCTGAATCGCCATGCCATCCGTTCAATATCACACCACAATCCACTGAAACAATGTCACCTTCCTTGATTATTATTTTCTCATCAGGAATTCCATGAACGACAGTCTCATTAACAGAGATGCAGAGGCTTGCCGGGTATCCGCAGAAATTGAGGAAACTCGGCACAGCTCCGTTATCTCTGATGAATGTCTCTCCTATTTTGTCCAGATATTTGGTTGAAACACCGGGACGTATCTCCTGCCCTACTGTGGCAAGAGTCTTGCTTACAAGGAGAGCACTTGCTCTCATCAATTCTATTTCCTGATCAGACTTCAAATACATAATCTTGTCAAAGTTCTGATGATTACGAAGTACGACCTTTTATTCTTCCTGACTTTGTAAGACCGTCATAGTGACGCATCAACAAATAACTTTCTATCTGACTCAATGTATCGAGTACCACACCGACAAGAATCAGCAATGAAGTACCGCCGAAGAACTGAGCAAACTGAGTATTTACTCCGAACAGACGCACGATAGCAGGCAAAATTGCTATGATACCGAGGAATAAGGAGCCCGGAAGAGTAATACGTGACATAATGGTATCGATATATTCAGCAGTCTTCTTTCCAGGTTTTACGCCAGGGATGAAACCGCCGTTCTTCTTCATATCCTCGGCAATCTGATTGGAGTTGATCGTGATGGCTGTATAGAAGTAAGTGAACAGCACTATGAGGATAAAGAATACGAAATTATACCAGAAACCATTCATATTTGAAAATGTTGCTGCAAACCTGCCCATGTTTTCACTTCCGAAACCGGCAATGGTCATAGGGAGGAACATGATGGCCTGAGCAAAGATGATAGGCATAACACCGGCAGCATTGATCTTCAGAGGGATATACTGACGGACGCCGCCATACTGACGATTTCCCTGGATTCTCTTAGCATACTGTACAGGTATTCTGCGGGTACCCTGAACGAGGAGGATACAGAGGATAACGATTACCAGGAGTACGACAATTTCTATCAGGAAAGCAACGAGACCGCCACCGCCTGCGCTTGTTCTTGCGACAAATTCACCGACGAGAGCGAAAGGAAGACGTGCTATAATACCTATAGTGATGAGGATTGAAATACCATTGCCAATACCCTTGTCTGTGATACGTTCACCAAGCCACATTACAAACATAGTGCCTGCGATGAGGATTATGATTGATGACAAAGTGAAGAAGAACGGAGGGGTTGTGACATTAGGATCGAACGGGAACAGGCCGGCGGCCGGTACCTGACGGATGATGTTTGCCATATAGGCAGGAGCCTGGATGGCAACAACGAGGATTGTGAGATAACGGGTAATCTGATTCAACTTATTACGACCGCTTTCGCCTTCCTTTTGGAGCTTCTGAAAATAAGGTACAGCCATACCCAGCAACTGGACTACGATGGAAGCCGAGATGTAAGGCATGATACCTAATGCAAAGATAGATGCATTGGAGAATGCACCGCCGGAGAACATGTTCAGCAGGCCGAGAAGACCGGAACTTCCTTGGCTTTGCAATGCTGACAGATAAGAAGGGTCAACACCTGGGAGGACAACATAAGAGCCAAAACGGTAAATGGCAATCATTCCAAGGGTGTAGAGCAATCTTTTTCTGAGCTCATCTATCTTATTGATATTTTTTAATGTAGTTATAAACTTACCCATAACTTAATTAAATTTTTGTAGCTGTACCGCCTAATGATTCGATGGCCTTTACAGCAGAAGCTGAGAAGGCATGAGCTTTAACATTAACCTTAGTCTTAATTTCGCCTCTTCCGAGTATCTTAATCATATCATGCTTTGAGCAGATACCATTTTTAACGAAGAATTCAGGATCCATTTCGGTAACATTGGTCTTTGCAGCCAATTCATTGATTGTATCAATGTTGATACCGGCATATTCCTTACGGTTAATATTCTTGAAACCAAATTTAGGTAAAAGACGTGCGAGAGGCATCTGACCACCTTCAAAACCTATTTTCTGATGGTAACCGGAACGTGACTTTGCACCTTTGGTACCTCTTGTGGCTGTGCCGCCTTTGCCAGAGCCCTGGCCACGACCTAATCTTGTTTTGTTTTTTACAGAACCTTTAGCAGGTTTAAGATTACTTAAATCCATGTTAATTAATATTTAAGAGATTGGATTAAACATTTTCGACTTTGACAAGGTGTTTCACCTTTTCTACCATACCTAAGATTTGAGGAGTAGCGTTATGCTCAACAGTTTTGTGCATTCTTGTCAGACCGAGAGCCTTCATGACGAGTCTCTGATTTTTAGGTCTGTCAATGATACTTTGTATCTGGGTTATTTTAATTTTTTCCATTTTGCAAAATTTTAGCCGTTAAACACATTTTCCAGTTTGATACCTCTAAGTTGAGCTATCTGATAAGCGTCATGCATTTTGCTGAGGGCGTTGAAAGTAGCTTTTACAACTGAATGAGGATTTGATGAGCCTTTACATTTAGCAATGACGTCGGTTACGCCAACGCTTTCAAGAACAGCACGCATAGCACCGCCGGCGAGGACACCGGTACCTGGAGCAGCAGGTTTCAGAAACACCTTTGCACCGCTATACTTGCCTTCTTCTTCGTGAGGAAGAGTGCCGTGGAGTACAGGAACAGTGATCATGTTCTTCTTGGCATCATCAGTGCCTTTCTGAATAGCTGCGGTGACTTCACTGGCTTTACCCAGTCCATAGCCTACCTTGCCCTTCTTATCGCCGATGACGACAATAGCTGAAAAACTGAATGTACGACCACCCTTGGTAACTTTTGTTACTCTTCCAATGCTTACCAGTCTGTCTACGAATTCTGACTCGGGAGCATTAACTCTTTCTGTATTATTATTTGCGTTGTTTGACATAATTAATTAAAATTTAAGGCCACCTTCTCTAGCTGCATCAGCTAAAGCTTTGACTCTACCGTGATATAAATAACCGTTTCTGTCGAAAGTAACTGTCTGAATGCCGGCGGCAAGAGCAACTTCGGCTGCCTTTTTGCCCACCATCTTGGCTTGTTCGATTTTTGGAACGGAACCTGCGCCTTCTATTGATCTTGAAGAAGCGGATGCAAGGGTTCTTCCATTGATGTCATCGATAAGCTGAACATAAATTTCCTTATTGCTTCTGAAGACAGACATACGAGGTCTTGCGGCCGTACCTCTGCTGATACTGCCCCTGACACGTTTTTTTATCTGAATTCTTCTTAATTCCTTTTTGTTTTTCATAGCTTCTTAAGATTTAATTACTTTGCTGATGCCGATTTTCCGGCTTTCTTACGTAATATTTCATTTTCAAACTTGATACCCTTGCCCTTATAAGGTTCAGGTTTTCTGAATGATCTGATTTTTGCTGCAACTTGTCCCAGCAGTTGCTTGTCACATGATGTGAGGATAATCATAGGGTTTTTACCTCTTTCATTGACAGTCTGAACTTTGATTTCAGGTGCGAGTTGCATTATGATGCTGTGTGAATAACCGAGACCGAGTTCGAGCGTATGTTCACCCTTTGCCTCAGCCTTATAACCTACACCAACAACTTCCTGAACTGTTTTGAATCCTTCACTTACGCCGTGAATCATGTTGTTGATGAGTGCACGATATAAACCGTGGTAGCTGCGTTCCTGTTTTTGATCGTTAGGACGTGTGACATGAACTTGGCCATCTTCCACCTTTACTGTGATGCTCTTGTCGACCGGTTGTTTTAATTCTCCCTTTGGTCCCTTTACGGTAATGATGTTATCATCAGATATTGAAACGTTAACGTTTGCAGGGATTGTAATCGGTAATTTACCTATTCTTGACATGTTAAACTCCTTTCTAATTAACTGACGTAACAAATAACTTCGCCACCGACATGTTTTGCGCGAGCTTCCTTATCGGTCATAAGACCCTTGGAAGTTGAAACGATAGCGATTCCCAAACCATTTTTAACGCGCGGCATTTCTTCTGCGCTTACGTATTTTCTGAGACCAGGTTTACTAATTCTAGTAATAGTTGAAATAGCTGACTGTTTGGAAACAGGATGATACTTAAGAGCTATTTTAATATTTCCAGGTAATCCGTCTTCGAATTTATAATCCAAGATATAACCTTTGTTATATAAAATCTCGGTAATAGCTTTCTTCATCTTAGACGAAGGGATTTCGACCATATCTTTCCGAGCCGAGAAGGCATTTCTGATACGTGTTAAATAATCTGCTATTGGATCAGTAATCATTTTAATACTATTTTAAATTTACAATAATTTACCAGCTGGCTTTCTTTACGCCAGGAATCAGGCCTTTCAAAGCCATTTCTCTGAGGTTGATTCTTGATATACCAAATTTTCTGATATAACCCTTAGGGCGTCCTGTAAGCTGACATCTGTTGTGGATGCGGACAGGTGAAGAATTCTTTGGTAATCTTTGGAGAGCCTTGTTTGCTGCAGCTGCCTCTTCAGGAGTGCCGTTAATAACGATTTTCTTGAGGGCTGCACGCTTATCAGCATACTTTGCGACGAGTTTTGCTCTTTTAACTTCTCTCGCCTTCATTGATTCTTTTGCCATAACGGTTAACTGTTTTGATTTTTAAACGGGAAGCCAAATTGTTTCAATAATTCGAGACATTCGACATCAGTCTTCGCAGTTGTTACAAAGGTAATGTCCATGCCATTGATTTTAGTTACCTTGTCGATAACGATTTCAGGGAATATTATCTGTTCGGTAATACCCATGGAGAAGTTGCCCCTTCCATCGAAACCCTTGTCATTTATGCCTCTGAAGTCGCGGATACGAGGGATGGAGACACTGATGAGACGTTCGAGGAACTCATACATCCTGTCACCACGGAGCGTAACTCTGACGCCGATAGGCATTTTCTTACGCAACTTGAAGTTAGAAATATCCTTTCTACTTTTGGTAGCGACAGCTCTCTGTCCGGAGATAAGGGTCATCTCTTCAATGGCATTGTCGATAAGCTTCTTATCGGTAATAGCCTCACCGATACCTTCATTGAGACATATCTTCTGGAGTTTTGGCACCTGCATGACAGTCTTATAGCCAAACTTCTCGGTGAGATTCTTTACAATCTCATTTTTATATTTTGTTTTTAATGTTGGTACGTATTCCATTATTTAATCTCCTCTCCGGTTTTTTTAGAAAAACGAATAATCTTGCCGTTTTCATTGACTCTTCTACCGATGCGGGTCGGAACATTGTTGCTGCCGACATACATGAGTTTGCAGATTCTGATAGCGGCTTCTTTTTTAATAATGCCACCTTTAGGGTCTTTAGCATTAGGGCGTGTATGTTTTGACATCAGGTTGACGCCTTCGACAATCGCGGTATCATTCTTATAATCCATTTCGAGGATTCTGCCGCGAAGGCCTTTGGATTCGCCGGATAGAACAACAACATTGTCACCTTTTTTCAAACGAAATTTCTTATTCATAATACTTACTACTATTCAATTAATTATAAAACTTCGGGTGCTAAAGAGACTATTTTTGTGTATTGCTTGTCTCTGAGCTCACGGGCAACAGGGCCGAAAATACGTGTGCCTACCAGATCACCAGCATTATTGATGAGGACGCAAGCATTATCATCGAAACGAATATAGGAACCGTCAGCACGGCGGATTTCCTTATGAGTACGAACTACGACAGCCTTGGCCACAGTGCCTTTCTTGACGTTGCCGGAAGGCAGAGCGTTTTTGACGGCCACGACTATATTGTCGCCGACGGTAGCATATCTCTTCTTGGTACCGCCTAACACGCGAATACAGAGGACTTCCTTAGCGCCGCTGTTATCAGCTACTGTTAATCTTGTTTCTTGTTGTATCATTTTACTTAGCCTTTTCGATTATATTCACTAGTCTCCAACACTTATTTTTACTTAATGGCCTTGTTTCCATAATTCTTACAGTATCACCGATATTGCATTCATTATTTTCATCATGAGCCATCAGCTTTGTGGTTTTCTTTACGAATTTACCGTAAATAGGGTGTTTAACGCGCCTTTCTACGCTAACAACGATAGACTTGTCCATCTTGTTGCTTACAACGAGGCCTATTCTTTCTTTTCTTAAATGTCTTTCCATTGTCTGATAGATTTTAAGCTCTGACATCTCTACGTTGTAATTCAGATTTCATGCGAGCAATCGTCCTGCGGTAAACCTTTATTTTACCGGGATTATCCAGTGGAGATATTGAGTGATTAAGTTTCAGCTTTACAAGCTGATTCTGCCATTCGTCTAATTTATCTTTAAGATCATTAGTACTTAATTCTTTAATTTCTTGCTGCTTCATGATATTTAATTATTCTTCTACGTAGTCACGTCTAACAACAAATTTTGTGTCAACAGGGAGTTTCTGTGCTGCCAAGCGCAGACCTTCCTTCGCAATAGCCAAAGGTACACCATCGACTTCGAATAAAATTCTGCCTGGTGTAATGGGAGCAACATATTGGTCGAGCGCACCTTTACCTTTACCCATACGTACTTCGGCTGGTTTCTTAGTGATTGGTTTGTCCGGGAAGACTCTTATCCAAATCTGACCTTCACGTCTCATCTTACGGGTAACGGCCTGACGAGCTGCTTCGATCTGTCTTCCTGTAAGCCAGCACTGTTCCAAAGTTTTGATACCAAATGAACCAAAGGCTAACTGATTACCTCTCTGGGCGTTGCCTTTCATTCTGGCCTTCTGTACTTTTCTGTACTTAGTTTTCCTTGGTTGTAACATTTTATCTTAAATTTAATATTTATTGCTGTTGTTGTGGTTTTCTCGGTCTTCTTGGTCTGTCACCGCCTCTGCCGCCACCCTGTGGACCAGGTTTGCCGCCCTTGAGGTTGGTGTTCTGAACAAACAGATCAGGTCTTCCATAGATCATGCCCTTGCATATCCATACCTTGATGCCTATTCTGCCGTATGAAGTGTGAGCCTCATCGTGTGCATAGTCGATATCAGCACGGAGAGTGTGCAATGGTATTCTGCCGTCCTTATACTGTTCGCTTCTTGCTATTTCAGCACCGCCAATACGACCTGAAATCAAAACCTTAATACCTTCTGCGCCCATACGCATTGCGAAGCTGATGTTGGTCTTTATGGCTCTGCGGTAGGAGATTCTGCCTTCTATCTGACGAGCAATTGTTGAAGCCACCAGCACTGCATCAAGTTCCGGACGCTTGATTTCTGAGATATTGATCTGTATTTCCTTACCTGTAACCTTCTTAAGCTCTTCCTTAAGCTTGTCAACTTCCTGGCCGCCTTTGCCTATGATAAGACCCGGACGGGCTGTGAAGATGGTTACTGTAACTATCTTGAGAGTTCTTTCAATGAATATTTTTGAAATACCGGCTTTTGATAAACGGGTATTCAAATATTTGCGGATCTTATTGTCTTCAACTAATTTTTCATCGAAGTTTTTTCCGCCATACCAGTTGGAGTCCCATCCTCTGATGATGCCCAGCCTGTTGCCGATTGGATTAGTTTTTTGTCCCATTCGCTTTAATTATTTAAGTACCGTTTATTAATTATTTTCATCTGTTTTCTCAGCGACAGGTTGAGCGGACCTTGAGTCCAGTATAACTGTCACGTGATTTGAACGTTTCAAAATTCTATGAGCACGTCCCTGAGGTGCCGGTTGAATACGTTTTAAAGTACGTCCTTCATTAACTATGATCTCCTTGATATACAAGTGAGCATCATCAATTCTTGCTCCCTCATTCTTGAACTGCCAGTTGGCGATGGCGCTGCGTAAAAGCTTGTAAACCTTCTTGGATGCTTCCTTGGAGGAATATTTGAGGATATACAGGGCTTTATCAACGTCAACTCCTCTGACCATATTAGCGACGAGACGCATTTTCTGAGGGGAGCTCGGACAATCATTCAATGAAGCAAAATACTGTGTTCGCTTTGCTTCCTTAAGCATTTCTGCTCTTTTATGTTTTCTTGATCCCATTATTAATTCTGTTTTTTTTATTAGGACTATCTATTACCGGCATGACCTCTGAAAATTCTCGTCGGTGCAAATTCGCCTAACTTATGACCTACCATATTCTCTGTTATATATACAGGAATGAACTTGTTACCGTTATGCACAGCTATGGTCAAGCCAACGAAATCCGGGGAAATCATAGAGGCTCTTGACCAAGTCTTGATAACGCTTTTCTTTGCCGGACCAGCTTGTTCTAAGACTTTCTTTTCTAATTTCCAATAGATATATGGTCCTTTTTTCAATGAACGACTCATAGTTATTATTTTTTACGTTTTTCAATAATATATTTATCGGATGCCTTCTTAGGAGAACGAGTCTTATAACCTTTGGCAGCAACACCCTTTCTTGAACGTGGGATACCGCCTGATGCTCTACCTTCACCACCGCCCATTGGGTGATCAACAGGGTTCATGACAACACCACGGTTGCGAGGACGACGGCCAAGCCATCTTGAACGGCCGGCTTTTCCTGAACTTTCGAGGTTGTGGTCTGAATTGCTGACCATTCCTATGGTTGCCTTACAAGTCTGAAGAATCATTCTTGTCTCTCCTGAAGGGAGTTTGATAATAGCGAACTTGCCGTCTCTTGACACGAGCTGTGCGTAGGAACCTGCACTGCGCGCCATCTTGGCACCCTGGCCCGGACGGAGTTCAATATTATGGATAATCGTACCGAAAGGTATCTCGCTCAAATACATGGCGTTACCAACTTCAGGACTTACACCCTTCCCGGAGTTTACCTGCTGCCCAACCTTTATACCTTGAGGGGCAATTATATAACGCTTCTCACCATCAGCATAATACAACAGAGCAATACGAGCTGTTCTGTTTGGATCATATTCCACTGATTTGACGGTTGCTGGAACACCTTCCTTATCGCGTTTGAAATCTACAATTCTATATTTTTGCTTATGACCGCCGCCAATATAGCGGATGGTCATTCTACCTGCACTATTCCTACCACCAGTACTCTTCTTCGGAACGAGCAAACTCTTTTCCGGCTTATTAGTGGTAATCTCGTCAAATGCGCTTAATACTTTAAAACGCTGACCTGCAGTTGTCGGTTTAAATTTCTTTAGAGCCATTACTTTAAATATTGCTATAAAAATCAATAACTTGACCTGATGCTAACGTGACAATTGCTTTCTTGAAAGCATTTGTCCTTCCTTGGATATATCCACGTTTTGTGAATCTGGATTTGTACTTGCCGCTGTAATACATGGTGTTTACAGAAACGACATCAACGCCGTATAACTTCTTCACAGCGTCCTTAATTTCTATTTTATTTGCCTTAGGATCAACAATAAAAGCATAACGGTTGAACTTCTCGCTCATTGCCGTCATTTTTTCAGTTACCAAAGGTTTAATAATGATTCCCATTTTCAACTAATTTTTACTTTAAACAAACTTTTTCAATTTCAGGTAATGCATTCTCACTGATAAACAAGTGGTGAGCCTTCATCAAGCCGTATGTATTGATACTGTCGGCGCGTGTTATCTCAACATCCTTCAAGTTTCTTGCCGAAAGCAATACGTTTCTGTCGCACTGTGGAACTACAAACAGTGTCCTGTAGCCTGAATAATTGAATTTATTTAACAATTCTACAAACTGTTTAGTCTTAGGGGCATCAAATGCAAAATCCTCAATAATAGTTATTCTCTGGTCTGCAGCCTTGTAAGTGAGGGCTGACTTGCGTGCCAGAGCTTTTACCTTTTTATTAAGTTTGAAGCTATAGTCACGAGGACGAGGACCGAACACTCTGCCTCCGCCTCTGAACAACGGGTTGTGGATGTCACCGAAACGTGCTGCACCAGAACCCTTCTGTTTTTTGAGCTTTCTGGTACTACCTGAAATCTCGCTTCTTTCTTTTGACTTATGAGTTCCCTGACGTTGATCAGCCATATACTGCTTTGCATCATAATAGATAGCATTGTCGCTAGGTTTCTCGATTGCAAAGACGTCATCATTGAGTTGAACTTTCCTAGAAGTTTCTTCACCCTTTATGTTATATACTACTAACTCCATCTCTCAATAAATACATAAGAACCTTTAGAACCTGGAACGGCTCCTTTTACTAATACTAAATTCTTCTCCAATATGATCTTCATTATCTGGAGGTTAATCATCTTCACTCTCTGATTGCCAGTTCTGCCGGCCATTCTCATACCCTTGAATACCCTTGAAGGATATGAACTTGCGCCGATACTACCTGGTGCTCTCAGACGATTGTGCTGACCGTGGGTTTGATCACCGACACCGCTGAAACCGTGTCTTTTAACAACACCCTGGAAGCCCTTGCCTTTTGTGTAACCAACCACATCAACAAATTCGCCTTCCTGGAAGATGTCCACGCGAAGTTCTTCACCATAAGATTTTCTCGAACCCGCTTCGAATCTGGTGAATTCATGAACAATGCGTTTAGGGGTTACTCCTGCCTTTTCGAAATGCTTCTTCATGGCATTAGGAGTATTCTTTTCTTTTGCGTCATCGAAAGCTAACTGAATAGCTTCATAACCATCTTTTTCCAATGTCTTAACTTGGGTTACATAACAAGGACCTGCTTCAAGAACGGTACACGGAATATTTCTACCCTTCTCGTCGTAAATACTTGTCATTCCAAGTTTCTTTCCAATTAATCCTGACATTTTCTTCTAATGTTTTTTGTTTCTTTAAACTTTGATTTCTACTTCAACGCCACTTGGCAACTCGAGCTTCATTAAAGCATCGATGGTCTTTGAAGTTGTACTGTAGATGTCCAGCAGTCTCTTATATGTGGAGAGCTGGAATTGCTCACGAGATTTCTTGTTAACAAACGTGGAACGGTTAACTGTGAAAATCTGCTTGTTAGTTGGCAATGGGATAGGACCGCTTACGACAGCGCCTGTTGTCTTCACTGTCTTGACGATCTTCTCAGCTGACTTGTCAACTAAGTTGTGATCATACGATTTTAATTTAATTCTAATCCTTTGGTTCACTTTATCAATATTTAATAATTAACTATATATCCTTTAGTTTTAAAAATCACCTCATCCATTATTTCCTTTGGAGGGATTGAATATCTCTCAAACTCCATTGAGAAAGTGCCTCTGCCCGAGGTGATGTTTCTCAGGGAATTGATATAGCCGAACATTTCAGCAAGCGGAGCTTCGGCTACCACAATCTGAAGACCGCCCTGGGAATCGAGAGTAAGCACCTGGCCTCTCCTGTGAGTCAGGTCACTTGATATTTCTCCCACATATTCAGCCGGAGCCACAGCCTCAACCTTCATAACCGGTTCGAGCAATACAGGACCGGCCGTCTTGGAGGCTTCACGGAAAGCTATGTTGGCAGCAGTCTCAAAGGCAAGTTCATCACTGTCAACAGGATGAGCGGAGCCGTTGAACACGCGTACTTTCATGCCGAGTATAGGATAACCAAGAAGTATGCCATTCTGCATTGCACTCTTGAAACCTTTTTCAATTGATGGCACATACTCTTTTGGAATAACACCCTCTCTTGTGTCGTTGATGAACTGAAGACCGGTAACTCCTTCGTCGGCAGGACCGATTTCAAACTCTATGTCAGCGAATTTGCCGCGGCCGCCGGTCTGTTTCTTATAAATTTCGTGATAAGTCACGGTCTTTGTTAGAGCCTCCTTGTAAGCAACCTGAGGACGTCCCTTCGAACATTCGACGTTCTGCTCTCTCGTCAGACGGTCAAGAATGATGTCAAGGTGAAGTTCACCCATACCGCAGATGATTGTCTGGCCCGTTTCATTGCTGAAATGGTAAGAGAATGTCGGATCTTCCTCAGCCATTTTGGCAAGGGCTATGTTAAGTTTCTCAACATCTTCCTGCTTTTTGGCTTCGACGGCTATTTGGACAACAGGCTCAGGAAATGTTATGTTTTCGAGAAGTATAGGTTTGTCTGGGTTGCACAGAGAATCACCGGTACGGATATCCTTAAATCCGACGCCAGCCGCTATATCACCGGCACAGACCTCGTTAAGGACGGTATGTTTGTTGGCATTCATCTGCATTATTTTTGACATTCTTTCCTTTTTGCCTGTATTTACATTAAGGAACTGGGAGCCTGTTTCGAATTTGCCGGAATAGACTCTGAAAAACACAAGACGTCCGACGAACGGATCAGTCTGGATCTTGAATGCGAGAGCGCTGAATGGAGCATCATCACTCGGAATGACAGGAACCTTTTCGTTGTTTCTGTCTGTTCCGTAAATCGGTTTGGTGTCAAGCGGACAAGGCAGGTAGTCAACAACGGCATCAAGGATAGGTTGGACAGCCTTGTCTTTGAAGGATGAGCCACAGATGACAGGAAACAACTTCATGTCGAGGACCGCCTTGCGAATGGATGAGCGGAGTTCATCCACAGAAATTGATGACGGGTCGGCAACATATTTGTCGAGGATGGCCTCATCGTTTTCAGCGACAGTCTCGATAAGTTTGGTTCTGTAAGTGGCCACAGCATCCTTCATATCATCGGGTACAGGAACGGCGTTGTATTTCTCGCCCAAAGATTCACTGTCCCAAATATAACCTGTCTCTGTAAGCAGATCGACTATACCGACAAAAGAGTCTTCCATCCCTATTGGGAGCTGGAGGACTAACGGAGTGGCATCAAGCTTGTCATGGATCTGTTCAACAACACCGAGGAAATCGGCGCCGCTGCGATCCATTTTGTTCACATAGCAGATGCGAGGCACACTATATTTGTTGGCTTGTCTCCAAACTGTTTCAGACTGAGGCTGGACACCGCCCACTGCGCAGAAAACGACCACTCCACCGTCAAGTATTCTGAGAGACCTCTCAACTTCAACGGTGAAGTCAACATGGCCTGGAGTATCGATAATGTTAATCTTATACTTCTCGTTGTTTCTGTTCCAATAAATGGTGGTTGCGGCTGAGGTTATAGTGATTCCGCGTTCCTGTTCCTGAGGCATCCAGTCCATGGTTGCAGTACCCTCATGGACTTCGCCGATACGGTAGTTAACGCCGGTATAATACAATATACGCTCTGTCGTTGTAGTTTTACCTGCATCGATATGGGCCATAATGCCGATATTTCTAAGATTTTGGAGTCTCTCCGACATAGCGTATTATTATAATAAGGTTTACGATCTGTAATGTGCAAATGCCTTGTTGGCATCAGCCATCTTGTGGATATCTTCTTTACGTTTATAAGCGGCACCTTCATTTTTGTAAGCCTGCATGATTTCACTTGCGAGCTTGAGGCTGAAGGATTTCTCGTGACGTTTGCGTGCGAAGCCAATCAAGTTCTTCATACCGACAGATTCCTTACGTGAAGGACGGATTTCTGTAGGAATTTGGAATGTGGCACCACCAATACGCTGGCTTTTCACTTCAACATTAGGGGTTACGTTGGTCAGAGCTGCTTCCCAAACCTGAATGCCAGGCTCGCCTGTCTTCTCAGACACGATGTCAATGGCATCATAGAAAAGGCTGAAAGCAAGGTTCTTCTTACCGCGCAACATAATATTGTTAACGAACTTGGTAACCTTCGGATTATTGTACTTGGGATCCGGAAGTATAATACGTTTTTTTGGTTTAGCTTTTCTCATTTTTCAATATATATCTAAACATTAATTACTTCTTGGAAGCTGCAGCTTTAGGACGTTTAGCACCATATTTGGAACGTCTTTGGGTACGGCCGTTGACACCGGATGTGTCAAGTGTACCTCTTACTATATGATAACGAACGCCTGGAAGGTCCTTGACACGACCGCCTCTGATAAGGACGATGGAGTGTTCCTGTAAGTTGTGGCCTTCGCCAGGGATATAAGCATTAACTTCTTTCTGATTTGTCAAGCGAACTCTGGCAACTTTTCTCATTGCTGAATTAGGCTTTTTAGGTGTAGTTGTGTAAACTCTCACGCAGACGCCGCGGCGCTGAGGACATGAGTCAAGTGCAGGACATTTACTCTTCTCAGTAAATTTCTGACGACCTTTTCTAACTAATTGTTGTATTGTTGGCATATTCTGTTTTTTATTTTTTTATAAACAATTTTTAAACATAAAATATTGTTTTTCAGAGGTTAAAAAACAGACAGATAAGACTATAAAGGCACACCAGCCATAACCGTTTATGGTTCGAAACCTATATTTGCCTTATCTTGTCAGGTTTCTTAAAAACTGAAACATACTGAAAAACAGTCGTTTCCTTACTTCCGAAAATCAGGCTGCAAAGATACAACATTTTTCAATAATGCAAATATTTTTTTTCTTCAATTTTTATTCCTTTACTTCTTCAACTTTTTCGTTTGCTTTTTCAGCGGCCTCAGCAGCTGCCTTTTCAGCCTTAGCATGTGCCTCTGCCTTCTTTGCAGCAATTTCCTCTTCGGTTAATTCTTTCTCCACAATGACCTTCACCTGAGGCTGGATGTTCTTGAAAACTTTGACCTTGACTAAAGTTTCACCTATTTCCTTGATGTTCTCTTTGAGAAGGATGTCGTTCTTGTCAATATCGTAAGAGAATCTTTCCTTAATTGCATCAGCAATCATGGCAGCATTTACTGAACCGTAAGTTTTGCCTGCATCCTGGGTTTTCATCTTAAAGTTGAGGACGACTTTTTCGAGAGCGGCAGCCAGTTCGTTTGCATCCTTGATGATTTTTTCTTCCTTATGGGCTTTCTGCTTTACGATTTCATCGCGAACCTTCAATGCAGAAGGTGATGCGATTTCAGCTATCCCGTTAGGAATCAGATAATTTCTTGCATAACCTGGTTTAACGTTAACAACATCATATTGGTAACCGAGTCCGTTGACTTCTTTTTTCAATATTACTTGCATATCAAATCCTCCTATTATTTAAGACAGTCTGTTACGTATGGCAATAATGCAAGGTGACGGGCTCTCTTAACAGCCTGAGCAACCTTCTTCTGGTATTTGTTTGAAGTACCGGTTATTCTTCTCGGCAATATCTTGCCCTGTTCGTTCACGAACTTCAAAAGGAAATTGGCATCCTTGTAATCGATGTACTTGATACCTAATTTTTTGAAACGACAATATTTCTTCTTGTTTACTTCAACCGCGATTGGGGTTAAGTATTTAACATCTGTATTTTGCATGATAACTTTCTTTTTAATGTTAATAAACTACTTAAAAACCACTAACTTACTCGATAGGTGCTGATGGAATGATCTCCTCTGGCTCGTGCTTATCATCTTCAGCTGATGCACTTGCCTTTTTAGCACGCTTCTTCTCGTTATATGCGACTGCATATTTGTCAAGAGATACTGTAAGATAACGCATTATGCGCTCATCACGTTTGAATTCTGTTTCATAAGGACGGATTACATCCGGTTCTGCCTTGAATTCGAATAACTGATAAAAACCTGTACTCTTCTTCTGAATCGGATATGCAAGCTTACGCAGGCCCCAATTCTCTTCATGTACAAACTCTGCTCCCCTTTCCGTCAGAAATCTTCTGAACTTTTCAACCGTTTCCTTCATCTGATCTTCAGACAAAACGGGAGTCATAATGAAAACGGTTTCGTACTGTTTCTGCATGATACTGATAATTAATTAATTACTTTAAAATTACGTATAAAATTTTCGTGGCTGCAAAGATAATTCTTTTTTTTCAATCTTTGCTACTTTTTTAAAATATTTTATTATGCCACAATTTATTACGTAATTGAACAAAGTTATTTGTAAAAATAATAAATATATCTAATTTTGCATTTTATCAATTAAATTCATTCCTATGAAACGGATATCATTATCTTTACTGATTATCATTATAGCTTTATGCAGTTGTAACGATAACAAGCCCAACACGTTGAATATTATCCCCGAACCGCTTTCAACAACTGTCGGAAATGGAAGCTTTACATTCAACTCCAACTTCATTTTCAAGTTCGAAAACGTCCGGGAGGATGACCCGATAATCAAAACCATTTCTGATGGAATGTATGACATTTTCAAGGCATTACCGGAATCATCCTCGGGTGACTGTAAGATATTTTTCATTATCAACGATACTCAGGACCCGTCTATCGGGAAAGAAGGCTATAAGTTAAACATTAATAAAAAAGGTATAACGATAAACGCCAACACTTCCGCCGGACTGTTCTACGGTTATCAGACACTTCTTCAGCTTGCACCGGAAGATATTTACTCTGAAGGCAATGACGGTTTTGAAATACCATGTCTGCAAATCACTGATTGCCCGAGATTTGAATGGCGCGGCACACATCTGGATGTTTGCCGCCATTTCTTCGATGTTGATTTCGTCAAAAAATACATCGACATCCTTGCTATGCACAAAATCAACAAGTTCCACTGGCATCTCACAGATGACCACGGATGGAGGGTTCAAATTGACAAATACCCTCTGCTTACATCGGTAGGTGCATGGAGAGTTGACCGCAGTGACGTTCCATGGTCAAACGACAATCCTCCAAAACGTGGTGAGAAATGCACTTACGGCGGATACTATACAAAGGAACAGATGAAGGACGTTGTGGCATACGCAAAGGCAAGAAACATCGATGTCGTTCCTGAAATAGAAATGCCCGGACACACTTCTGCCATCCTTGCGGCATATCCGGAAATTTCCTGCGAAAACGACAACGATGAGGATTATTTTGTACAAGTGGGCCCCTATTGGCCACCCGTTGCAATTCTATGTGCCGGAAAAGACCAGTCACTGCAAATGATGAAGGACATCCTCGATGAAGTCATGGAAATATTCCCATACGAATACATTCATGTCGGCGGCGATGAAGCATATAAGACCAACTGGATAAAATGCCCTCTCTGCCAGAAACGCATAAAAAAACTTGGACTTCAAAATGAGGAAGAACTTCAGAGCTGGTTTATGCAGGAAATTGAAAAACACATTATCGCACACGGCAGGAAGATGATTGGCTGGGATGAGATACTTGAAGGCGGCGTAAGCCCAACTGCCACTGTAATGTCATGGCGGGGTGAAGACGGCGGTATTGCCGCCGCAAAAAAAGGCAACAGCGTGATAATGGTTCCAAATAACCACTGCTATCTTGATTATTATCAGGCAGATCCGCTTACAGAACCGATAGCCATAGGCGGGTATGTGACCCTTAAAACGGCTTACGGGTTTGAACCAATACCAAAGGCTCTCAATGCCGATGAAGCAAAATTCATTAAAGGCGGTCAATGCAACGTATGGACTGAATTCATAAACACTTCCGACCATGTTGAATACATGCTTCTGCCACGATTGGCAGCCATCGCCGAATCGGTATGGTCATCCAAGGAAAACAAAGACTGGCCAAAGTTTCAGGATAAAGTTGAATCAATAACAAAGAGATACGAATCGTTAGGCTACAAATACTGCAAAGGTGAGTTCAAGCCTTCTCTTTCAACCACCTCAAATCCTGACGGGTCCTTGACGGTAAGCATCGATTCGGAAAAAAAGAATGCCGTAATCCACTATACCACTGATGGCACCAATCCTACATTGGAGTCTCCTGTATATTCATCACCATTTAACATCAGCAAATCCACAACAGTTAAAGCTGCAATGGAAGATGAAGGCAAAATGAGACCTAACATTATTTCTGTAGATTTGGTCATATCAAAGTTAGTGGGAAAGAAAATCACGATGACTCCGGAAGCTGATGCAAAATATGCCGGCAAAGGAGTTCAAACCGTTAATGACGGTGAATTTGGAGGCATTTCATACAACAATGGCAAATGGCTCGGATTCAGAGGCGGTGATGTGACATTCATCATCGAAAATAATGGCACACCTGCATCCAAACTATTTGTTGATGTTCTCGTAGCACAACCCGACTGGATTATGGGACCAGACTACGTTGAAATCTCAACCTCCGAAAATGGCACTGACTACGAAAAGGTGTCACGCGTGAACCCCAACAGCGAAGAACAAACAGAAAACAAATGCCAACGCATTGAATATCAATTTAATAACACAATAAGTCCAAAATATTTCAAGGTTGTTGTCAAAGCAATGGACAAACTACCTGAGTGGCATTCTGCTGCAGGCGGCGTTCCATGGCTTTTCATTGACGAGATATGGACAGAATAAAAGACAATAATATGGCAAAATTTGAAGTATGTTGTAACTCATTTCTTTCCGCATCCAATGCCGAAGATGCGGGAGCCGACAGAATAGAGCTTTGTTCTAATCTGCAAAACGGAGGCACCACACCGACTTTCGGTCTCCTGAAACTTTGTTGTCAGCGTATCAGTACCCCTATAAACGTGCTGATAAGACCAAGAGGCGGGGATTTTCTCTATTCCGAAGACGAATTTGAAGAAATCAAACAGGAAATCCAAAAATGCAAAATATTCCATGTAAACGGCATTGTATGCGGAATACTTACTTCCGATGGCAACATTGACGTCAAAAGGACCAAGGAGCTTGTGGAACTTGCACATCCAATGAAGTTTACATTTCACAGAGCCTTTGACCTTTCACGTGACCCGATGCATAGTCTTAAGGATATCATCGAAACCGGTGCTGACCATATTCTGACTTCCGGAATGGCCAAGACAGCATACGAAGGGCGCAAACTCATTGCTGAACTTGTCAAAGCTGCCGGTGACAAGATAACCATCCTCCCAGGTGGAGGAATTAACGAAAGCAACATCAAGGCACTTGCCAAAGCCACCCATGCCACGGAATTTCATTTCTCAGCCTCGAAGGTGACAGAATCAAAAATGACTTTCAGAAGAGAAAACATATTAGGTAAAGCTGAGGATGACTACACCTTGACTTACTCCGACACAGATACCATTATTAATATTAAGAAACAATTACTATCAGCAAAATAATGAAACCTACACTATTAATCATGGCTGCCGGCGTAGGCAGCCGCTATGGAAAACTCAAACAACTCGATGGAGTAGGCCCGAGCGGCGAACCACTCCTTGACTATTCAATTTATGACGCTCAAATGGCAGGATTCGGCAAAGTCGTCTTCGTAATCCGCAAAGCCTTTGAAAAGGAATTCTGCGAAAACATCATCGACAAAGTCAGAGCCAATGGCATAGAATGCGAATATGTATTCCAAGAGCTCGACATGCTTCCAAAAGGATTCGCTCTTCCTCCTGAACGCAAGAAACCATGGGGAACCGCACATGCCATCCTGATGGCCAAAGACCTCATCCACGAACCTTTTGCAGCAATCAACTCCGATGATTTCTATGGAAGGGAAGCCTTCAATGTAATGGGAAAATTCCTTTCGGAATGCGATAACGAAAGCAATGACTATGCAATGGTTGGCTATCAGATAATGTCAACACTGTCAGAATCCGGAAGTGTCAGTCGCGGAGTGTGTCAGGTCGATGATAACGACAAACTTACAAGCATCCTCGAAAGAAAGAAGATTTCTTTCGATGGAAATGAACTCTTCGACATGGAAGACAATGGAAACAAAGTCGTACTTACAGGCAATGAAACAGTATCTATGAATTTCTGGGGCTTCACGTCTGCCTTCTTCAACCATATTGAAAAAAGTCTCGACGAATTTCTCAGACTCCACATCAATGAGGAGAAGAGTGAACTTTACATTCCTACAGTTGTATTCGATTTGATTAAAAATAAAATCAGCAATGTCAGCGTTTTACATACAAACGCAAAATGGTTCGGCGTTACTTACATAGAAGACCGTCCTACAGTTGTTGACAAACTTCAGCAATTGGTCGATGACGGGATATATCCAAACCGCTTGTTTTAATCAACTCATTTAAAATCAATGAATTATCATTTTATTTCAATCGGCGGCAGCATAATGCACAATTTGGCTATTGCCATGCATCTCAAGGGCAATCATGTCACCGGTTCCGATGATGAAATTTTCGAACCCGCCAAGTCAAACCTTGCCAAGTACGGTCTGCTTCCCGAAAGTGTAGGTTGGCATCCGGAACGCATCACCAAAGACCTTGACATGGTCATCCTCGGAATGCATGCAAAAGCCGATAACCCGGAACTCAAAGAAGCCCAAAGGCTCAACCTGAAGATAGTTTCGTTTCCAGAATTCATCTACGAAAACTCCAAAGACAAAACCAGAGTGGTCATCAGCGGAAGTCATGGCAAAACAACCATCACATCTATGGTCCTCCATGTCCTGAAAACTTTGGGAATTGACACCGATTACTTGGTGGGAGCAAAAATTCCGGGCTTCGACGTGATGGTGAAAATCACCAATGAGGCCAGGTTATTGGTTGTGGAAGGCGATGAATACCTGACTTCCACGCTTGACCCAAAGCCCAAGTTCCATCTCTATCACCCCAATATTGCACTTACAACAGGAATAGCCTGGGACCACTTCAATGTGTTTCCGACTTTTTCCTTCTATACTGAGCAGTTCAGGAAGTTTGTGGACCTCATTGAACCCGACGGCAGTTTCGTGTATTTCGGTGAAGACAAAGAATTGCAGAACATTGCATCCAACGCCCGCAAGGACATAACAACGATACCTTATTTCACGCCGGATTATTCCGTTGAGAACGGAACGTTCACCGTACATTACAATGGCAAAAACTATACTATGAAAATAGCAGGTCGCCATAACATGCAAAACCTCCTCGGAGCGATGAACGTGTGCCGGCTGCTTGGTGTAAAGGAAGAAGATTTCTTGAATGCGCTTACGACTTTCGTAGGTGCAGCCAAACGACTCGAACTTATCTCAGATAAAGGCAACAGACTCGTCTATAGAGATTTTGCCCATGCTCCGTCAAAAGTTAAGGCAACAGTTGATGCCGTAAGAGAGCAGTATCCCGACAAAAAGATTGTAGCCGTTTTCGAGTTGCACACCTACAGCAGTCTTAATATCAACTTCATAGACCAATATCAAGGCACTTTGAAAAATGCCGATGCGAAAATAGTTTTCTTTGACCCACACGCCATACAGCTAAAAAACCTGCCGATGCTCAACTGCGATGACATAAAAAATGCTTTCAATGACAATGTTGACGTATGTAACGACATCAATACTCTTAAAACCCTTATTGACAACAACTTAAGTGACAATTGTGTTTTATTGCTGATGAGCAGTGGTGACCTGGGAGGTTTGAAATGGAAAGATTAAAAAGATTAATTGTATCTGTTGCAGTATTTGCAACCATAATTGCTTCATTTGCCCAAAAACCCACATACACAAGGGAAGAGATGGAGCATTGGGTGGATTCGGTATTCAGCACTCTGTCGGAAACCGAAAAGATCGGGCAAACCATGATGATTTATTGTTCTTCCAATAATGAAGATTTCTACCAGCAGGTGTCCGATTACATAAAATCGTACGGTATAGGCGGTGTTATTTTCATGCAGGGCAATCCTGTCACACAAGCAAAACTCACCAACAAGTTTCAATCCGAATCAAGAATCCCTCTTCTGATAAGCCAGGATGCAGAATGGGGGCCTCAGATGCGTCTCAAGGATGATTGCACAGCCTTCCCGAAACAAATGACCTTAGGTGCCATTACCGATGACAGCCTGATATATCAGATGGGCAAAGCCGTTGCAACGCAATTGCTGCGTCTCGGCGTTCATGTCAACTTCGCACCTGTTGTAGATGTCAACAACAACCCTGCCAATCCAGTAATCAACGTCAGGTCGTTCGGTGAGGACAAATACAATGTCGCAGCCAAAGGCATCATGTACATGAAGGGTATGCAGGACAACAAAGTTGCTGCTGTGGCAAAGCATTTTCCGGGACATGGCGACACCAACACGGATTCGCACAGCGATTTGCCGGTCATAAATCATTCATACAAGCATATCAGCGACATAGAACTGTATCCATTCAAACAGCTGGTTAACAACGGGGTTCACGGGATTATGGTGGCTCATATCTACTTCCCTCAGATTGACAGCACAAAGAACATAACCTCATCCTTATCAAAGCCTATAGTTACCGGCATTCTTAGAGACAGTCTTAATTTCAGCGGTCTTGCCATCACTGACGGACTGAATATGAAAGCCTTATTCAAATATGCCCAATCAGGTGAAATCGAAGCATACGCTCTTCAGGCTGGTAATGATGTGTTGCTTCTCCCAGCCGATGTGGATAAAGCAGTGACAACCATACAGTCATGGCTCAATCAAGGCAAAATCACCCGTCAAAGACTTGACGATGCCTGTAAAAACGTCCTCAGGGAAAAATTCATGCTCGGGGCCAAATCGTTGAAGAACAGAGTTATCGACACTACAAACATCATAGCTGACCTCAACTCGCCAAAAGACAAGGCTCTCATTCGAACACTATACAGAAACGCGTTTACAGCCATCAAAAACAACAACAATACCCTGCCACTTGACTTGAGCACATCACTAAAAACCGTATGTGTAGTCGTTTCCGATGACAAAAGACCGGTGTTGGAAAATTCATTTGGAAGATATACAGAAGGCAATTTCATATATGCAAAATACAAAAGCGGCAAGTCACTGTGTGACAGCATTATAAACAAAACAGACAAATACGATAGAGTCATTGTCATCATCGCCTCGTCATCAAACTCTACGAAAACAAAATTCAACATTTCCTCCGATGTCTATGACATGATTGACATGCTTTCATTCCATCCAAATTCAACTTTGTGTATTATTGCCAATCCATATCTTGCAGGCAACATCAAGAATATTGACAACTTCAATGCTGTTATCTTCGGCTACGAACCCGTTGACGATGTTTTCGATCTGCTGCCCCAATGTCTTTTTGGCGCATATCCCATCAAAGGACGACTGCCTGTTTCAATCAACGAACAATACAAGGCCGGTGCAGGCGTTGACGTCCAAATCAAGAACAAAGGTGTGATTTCATACCCGTCACAGGACGAAATAGATGCCATGTACGGGTCATTTCACGTAATTGACTCTTTGGCATTAGCCGGCATTAATATAAAAGCCTATCCGGGATGTCAGGTTGTTGCCATACACAAAGGAAATGTCATTCTGAATAAAGCATACGGAAACATGACCTACGAAAACAATGACCCTGTCACAACTGAAACACTTTACGATGTCGCGTCAATCACCAAAATAATGGCAACCACACTCGCCGTACTAAGTCTTCAGGAATACCAGAAGTTTGATATTGACAAGCCATTGTCACGATACCTGCCTTTTCTTGACTACAGCGACAAAAAGAATATCATCATCAGAGACATTATGGCACATCAGGCAAGGTTTCCGGCATCAATTCAAGTTTTCAGCGACTTCACTGACGACAGCTACAGAGAAGATAACGTAAGAGAGACCATGACAACGGAATTCTCCGTTAAAGTCGCCGACAAAATGTACGTTAAAAGGTCAGTACCTTTCCACATATACGATACCACTGCACAATGCAAATTATTGTCGGGCAAGAAACTTCCAAAAAACCATTACGTATATAGTTGCATGGGGTTCATTCTCTTGGCGAAAGGAATAGAAAACTCCATCAATATGCCCCTTAATGAATATGTTGAACAGTATTACTATTCGCCTATGGGATTGTCACGCACAACATTCCTACCGCTTGAAAAATTCAGCAAAAAGGAAATTGCACCTACGGAAAATGACAAAACATTTCGCAGACAAGTAGTAAGAGGTTACGTACATGATGAGAAGGCTGCTCTGCTTGGCGGAGTAGCCGGAAATGCAGGTCTTTTCTCAAATGCCATAGGTATTGGCACGCTGATGCAGATGCTCCTGCAAGGCGGATACTACGGCGGCAGACAATACATAAAGGATGTTTACATCAAGGACTTCACCACAACCCAGTTTCCAGAAATCGACAACCGTCGTGCTTTAGGTTTCGACAAACCTCTGATTGAAGGTGGCAATAACGGTCCTGTCTGCGAAGAGGCAAGTTCAAAGAGTTTCGGTCATAGCGGTTTCACCGGATGCTTCACATGGGCAGACCCTCAAAACGAACTCGTGTATGTGTTTCTCTCCAACAGAATTTACCCCGACGTCTCCAACAACAAGATTTCAAAATACAGTTTCAGGAGCAAAATTCACAGCGCACTATATAAAATCGTCAATTCAGCAAAACCAGAATAATGATACTCAGCTCATTAAAAATATATAACTTTAAAAACATTGCTGATTTCGATGAAGAGTTTTCTCCAGGCATCAATTGTTTCACCGGTCCCAACGGGGTCGGCAAAACCAACATCCTTGATGCAATACACTATCTGTCTTTCACAAAAAGCTATTTCAACACTCTTGACACCAAAAACATACGCCACGGTGAAGACTTTTTTGCCATCCACGGGCAATACGTCTCAGATGACACAAGCAATAAGATAAGCTGCATACAGAAACAGAACCAGAAAAAGCAGTTCCTCATCAACGACAAGGCATACAAGCGATTTTCCGAGCACATAGGCAAGTTCCCGCTGATAATGATTTCGCCCTATGACCATGATCTCATCAATGACGGAAGCGATGTCCGCAGACGTTTTGCCGATATGGTCATCTCACAGTTTCAGCCTGAATATCTTGATACCCTCGTGGCATACAACAAAGCATTGCTTCAGCGCAACAATCTGCTGAAACAATTCGATGACAGCGGACATTTCGATGAGACAATGCTTTCCATGTGGGATGAGCAATTGGAATCGCGCAGTGATTATATCTTCAACGAACGAAACAAATTCTTCACCGAGACAGCACCTATCTTTCAGGAATACTTCGACATAATATCAGGCTCAAAGGAAAAAGTGTCGCTTAAATATTCGTCACAGCTTGAAAACGCCCCAATCCATGACCTTCTTATACAATCAAGAGAGAAAGACCGGATCTTGAGATACACGACAGCAGGCATTCATAAAGATGACATTTTATTGTATATCAACGATTTGCCAGTCAAAAACTATGGTTCCCAGGGACAGCAGAAATCCTACGTGGCAGCTTTAAAACTTGCCCAGTTTGACTACATTCGCTCTCACAAGAATGTGAAACCAATACTGCTTCTTGATGACATCTTCGACAAACTTGACGACATGCGTGTGTCCAATATCATCAAATTAGTCAGTGACGAACGTTTTGGCCAGGTTTTTATCACTGACACTAATGCCGACAGAATCAGCACTTTACTATCCAACACAAGCAAGGACGGCAAACACTTCAGGAAATGACGGAATATAAGAGAGACAAAGGTTCTTTGCGCACAGCCGACAAAGGCAAGATTTCCGCCGCTGACATTCGCAAGATGCGTGCGACAGGCAAAGCCATTATCTACGATTCAAACACTCAGGCAGAATCAACACGTCCATTGGAAGACGTGATAAAAGATTTTCTGGAAGTTTACAAGTTGGGTCCTAAATACACCAAAGCCAGCGTCGAAGCGGCCTGGTCAAAAGTCGTAGGAGAATATATCAGCAGTCACACTGCCAAAACATATTTCGCAAACGGGATACTCACCGTCTATCTTGATTCGGCAGTTTTACGCAACGAACTGATGTTCGCACGCAGCAACCTCATCAGATATCTTAACGAAGAAATCGGTAATGAGATAGTGAAAGATGTGAAAATCAGATAATCCTGATTTTCACATCTTGACTTCGTCATTGCGTACTCCAAATTAAGACAGAGGCTTACAACTTCACAAATTTAACCACTGAATCTCCTGATTTCACAAAATAAATACCAGATTTAAGATCAGCGACGTCAATCGATGTACGTGTGCCTTCAAATGAGATATCTTTCACGACTTGTCCTAATATATTGGTTATTATGATATCAGATCCATTCCGGCTATCGAAATCCACATATATGTATTTTTCGGCCGGTGACGGATAAACCTTGATTTCTGCCTGCTTTATTTCGTTTATTCCGGTGAGTACTATGAAGCATGTATCATCCCCATCAAGTGGATAATGTTTCCAGTACGTTTCATTTTCATAACAGAGTATATTATTATACATTCCCCACCACGCCGATTCCGAGTAATAACGATAATTCAGAATTGGTGTTAGGTTTGATCCAATTCCCTCGATAAATTCAAGATTCAAAAACTCACCACTGGCCCTAAACATTGCGGATGTATGTATATGTTTCAATCCATCGGCATAATACACGCTGTCCACCACGGCATACGGAATACCATCATTGTAAACCACAGTCCCCAAATTAAATGCCAGGAATGGCATGTCTTCATAGACATAAAGCCGTATGGAATCTCCCACTTGGAGGCTCATGTCAGAAACTATAAACTCTTCCATATCCGATGAAGTTCTGACATACAGTCTTCCGGTGGTCTGATCTTCTCTTAGATAACATTTGCTCGCAAGGAAATATCGATCAAAATAGCTGTCATTGACATTTATTGACCAGGTGTCTGGCCACATATCTATTATCGCAAATTTATAATAAGTCACATCATCTATCACTATGGTTGCATCAGGACGTGACGCACACTCTATGGTATAAACAGCATCAATAATTTCAGCAAGGACTGACCATTTAGTGTATTCATTGCCGAAATAAGACCTGTATGGCTGAGCAAATCCGCTGGCTGACAGTAAAACTATCGCCAAGGATAAAAGTAATTTTTTCATTTTCACTTGGTATTTATTTTTAAATTTTAAATGGATTTTGAAATAGTTGAAAATATATTCTGCCACAAAAGTAGTCCTTTCCGATATTACCCTCCAAGTAAAAGCGCGGGAATTTTGCGGGAATTTTACAGGATGAGTTATTTCTCAACAAATTCCTTCACTCCAGCCACATTCAAAACATAATCCCGAACACTTTCATCAATTCCCAGCCGCCTCTTCAGCTCGCCTGCCTGTTTCCGCACCGTGGAATATTCCCTTTGCCGCACAACTGCAATCTGCTTGTTTTCCATCCCAAGCAGATACAAATAGCACAGCAGCAGATCCTCCTGGGCAATGCTCGGATAGAGACACAGCAATGCAGGCTTCACCTCGCCATAATAGGCCGAAACAACCAAGCCGAATTGCGCAAGCGTCTCGTCATCAAAATTGACACAGTAGCTCGTATATGGTTTCCTCGTGGTGATTTGCAAATCACGTACCGCATCAATGATTTTGACGCACACAGGCTCCCTCAAAAACGCTTCGTAATGCCCTTCTGCATCCGTACGCTTACGGCCAAGCTCCTCCTGTAAAGTGTCCATATTCCGTTTGCTCAGCTGCAAACTCAGCTGCAGCTTTTCCCGTTCTTTCTGGTATGCATTGCGCTCTGTTTCTAGCTCTTCCTCATATTTCTTTTTTGTTTCTTCCAATGTATTGTCAGCCTCAGCTTGCCACAGTCTCAATTCCTTCTCATGTTCTTGCTCAGCCTCTCCTATCACCTTGTCAGCTTCTTCTTGCTGCTTCTTCAGCAACTTCTTGCTCCTCAATATCAATATACAGAAAATAGCAAACGCAATCATGGTAGCAATAGGGATAATGGTATTCGTGTTTTTTTTCACAGCTTTTTGACGCTCTATTTCAGCACTCTTTTCCTGTTTATTGGTCAAATAGCTTTTGAACATTTCAATAATTTTTGAAACATCCTTTTTCTTCACCATTTCCGACATCGTAAGGCCCACGAGAAACGAAGCGTATTTTTGGGCTTTTATGGAATCTCCTTCCATTTGATATATGTTACACAAGTTCTGCGCAGCAATAATTTTAGATGTAATGTCTTCTTTTTGTTCAAATACGGTTTCCAAATACACCCGCGAAGAGTCATACTGCTTTTCTTCAAATAACAAATTGCCAAGGGTCAATGATCTGGTCGTTTTTTCTCCCTCATCTATAGATAATGCAACCAATTGTTTTAATCCATTAATAATGGAATCGGAGTTATAATTTGAATTATAATAGTCAAATAAGGCTTTATTCGCCATTAAATCCCTATAATGAAGATTGTTGAAATCAGGCATGTATGCCAATGCTTCATCATAAAAGAAAGCTGCACTGTCTTTTTGGCCAATAATGTCATACTGGATTCCCAATCTATATAACAGAACAGGTATTCCATATTTGGATGTTGTCTCTCTTCGGCAAAAAAACAACGCTTGTTTGTAGCAACTAATGGCAGATTCCGCCAATAATAGTTCTTCAAACAAGTCTCCAAGCCGGTTATAGGTATATGCCATGAATCGCGCCTTATGACCCACCAATTCTTTCTCCTCAAAATTCGCTTCCATTACCTCCAACGTCTTTAGGTATTCTGCACAGGCATTAACTACGTCGCCACGCTCATAAAACCCTACACCATTAATATAATGTGCCCGTGCATCCAAAAACGCAGTGTTTTGGACATTTTTGGCGGACGCACGCGGTGCGTCGTCCCTACGGCTGTCCGTCTTATATCCATCTGCTGCCACAATAGAATCAAAATAATCCACCGCATTCAGCAGTTCCTCTCGGTTGCTCTGTTCGTAGTCGTTTTTATACAGTAATTCCGAAATCAGCATCTGGCAATAATGTTCCTCAAAATCATCCAAGCTGTCCGCCTCGGGGCTTGCCGCAAACTTCAACATCACCGTCAAAGCACTATCCGGCTGCTTCCACATCAGCGAGTCAATCTCCTCTAAAGCCTCGAGCGCGGCAGTCCCACTCTGAGAGGGGGTGCCCGTCCGGGCGGAGGAGCCAGGAGAATCTCCACACTTCACCATCACTGCAAGCAGAAGTCCCAATACTAATATGTGATGCAAGCATTTCATGCCTGCAAAATTAGTGAAAATCTGTCAAACTCTATCAAAAAACTCCTCCATTCAAAAGTCGTAGGAGAATATATCAGCAGTCACACTGCCAAAACATATTTCGCAAACGGGATACTCACCGTCTATCTTGATTCGGCAGCTTTACGCAACGAACTGATGTTCGCACGCAGCAACCTCATCAGATATCTTAACGAAGTAATCGGTAATGAGATAGTGAAAGATGTGAAAATCAGATAACCTGATTTTCACATCTTAAGATATTAGTGTTTATAAATAACCTTATCTGAACGAACCATTACACCGTCAACATAAACATTGATGAAATATACACCACTGTTAACATTTACAGGTGTCCAGACAAAATTGCCATTCGTTGCAATTCTGTAAACTACTTGACCCGTAATGCTGGTGACAACAAATTCTGCTGTCGTGGAGCCACTGCCTGTGACGTCTCTTTCAATCATTACAGAGGTATTGAACGGATTCGGATATGCCGGTGAGAATGTGTATTCACCATCAATACCGAGGATGCCGCCATCAATCAGACCGATTTCACATGCATCAGGTGATGACACGGAATAATCAGTTATCTTAGCGTTGCCGACCGTCATCAGAGCATACTTGCCAGGTTTAAGGGAGTAACCCTTCATACTGTAAACGACCACGATATATTCATCGTCAGATATTCTGCGGGTCGCAACATCAAAATTGTCAAGGCTCTCCATCACAGCAACTTCAGAATCAAATTTCAAGCTGAATGCACTTATCTCCACCGGAGATTCAATATATAACACACCATTTTCAACAGTATATACCGCATCACCGATTATTTTATCACACATAGCCGTTCCCTTGTTGAAAATATAGTTAATGATGCCGACCAAGTCAAGAGCATTGATTATGCCGTCACAATTGACATCAGCATTTCTGAAATCAAATCCTGCAGGAGTATTTCCCATAATATAATTAACGAGATTAACCACATCAAGAACTGAAATCATACCGTCATCATTAGCATCACCATAAAGTTTGAATAATCCGACAAAATTGCGATCCCTATTGATTACAACATTGTATTCCTCAGATTCAGAGAGCAGTTCATCATTTTCATACCAACCTCTGAAATAATAGTGTGAAGCTGTATTCGGATTAGCCGTTAACATAGCCGTAGCGCCCGGACTATATGTTCCTGCTCCGCTAACGGTACCGCCGTTTGCAGGAGATGCAGAAACAGCTACCGTAAATGTTGTCGTCTCAAGCTCGAAATACACTTCCATATACCAGTCCCTGTTTACTGTAAACGTTATCGAACTGTTTCTGGAAAAAACTATACCTTCATCAACCCAATATTTAAAAGAATAGCCTTCTGCTGGTATAGCAGTTAATGTAATCTCAGTGCCATGTCCGTAATTACCCGTTCCTATCACAGTTCCGGAAGAAGCAGGATGAATGGTTGCCACCACATCATAATAATTCAGAGTAATACTGACAGTAAGATTATAATTCTTTCTTGCAATGAAAGAATAGACAGTGTCAGATTCCAGCAGGGTATTACCCTCATACCAGCCATTGAAGGAATAGCCTTCGTTGAGACTTGTGACCAAATTGACACTATCACCATAAGTATATGTTCCCGCCCCGCTTACGGTACCGCCTGCAGGGTTAGGATTTGTTATATTGACATTGCAAAACTGCTGTACAAAATTTCCGACAAGATTCCTGTTTCTTGTCACATTGAAAGAATATGTCGCATCGGTCGATACTATTGAATCATTTTCTGTCCAATTCAAAAACAGATAATTGGTGTATGGTACGGCATATACAGAGATTTGAGTATTATAATCATAAACTCCGGAGCCAAAAACATGTCCGGATGTTGATGGTGCTGCCACAACACCTATCTGATACTGATTTATTGTATAGTAAACGTCAACCGCCATACTGCTATAAATGTACGTAAAGAATGGATTAGCAGTGTAATTATTGCCATTGACCGTCCAATGGTCGAATGTATAACCATAATTTGCATGTGCAGTAAGATATGCCGGCTGTCCGTATGTGTAATATGGGAAATCTCCAGTGCCTGTCACATATCCGCCTTCAGCAGGATGGCAGGTAACCACCACCATGTAGGAAGTGAGGTTGAAAACTGCGGTTAGAGTTCTTGAACGATCGACAGTGAAAGAATAAATCGGATTCAATGAGACAACAGTATCAGCCTCAGTCCATCTTGCAAACTGATAATTGGTGTTCGGATACGCATGAACTATAGCCGTTGAACCGGAAATAAGATCACCGCCACCAACTGCCAGTCCGCCTGCAGCAGGCTGCATAATGAGCTCTATATGATAGGTTATGGCATAGAAATTAGCCACAAGATGTCTGTGGCTTGTGGCTGTAAATGTATAAACCGCATTCGTTGAAACAACAGTGCCGTTCTCTGTCCAGCTAATGAAGCCACAGTTAGGATTTGGTGTAGCAGTTAATGTGACTATGTCACCGAGAATATACTCACCACCACCCGTGACTGTACCGGCTGCCTCCGGCGATGCTTCTACAACAATATTATAATGAGGGATTCGGAAATTACCAGTTAATGAAACAGGACCGGTAACTACAAAAGTATATGTCGACTCCGTAGAGACAACATTGTTATTCTCATCTGTCCATGTGAAAAATTCATATCCGCTCTTGGCTGTGCCTATGAAGGTAGCAGTATCATTATGTGAATAAGTGCCTGAACCTGTGACTGTTCCCATTGTCTCATTATTAGAGACGGCAGTAAGCTGATACGTGTCGAATGTGAAATTGGCAACAAGTGTACGGTTTGAAGTGATATTGAATCTGTATGTAGTACTTGTTGAAACTATCTCACCATTCTCTGTCCAATTGTCGAATGTGGAATTTGAAGCCACTGCTCTCAATGTGACCTGAGTGCCATGTTCATAAGGACTGACATTTCCTCTGACAACTCCCGACAAAGGAGGGTTAACAGAAGTGGTGATATAATAATTGTTGAGTTCCACATTGGAAACTGTTATCACAAGATCCTCAGTGACATTCTCACACAAATAGTTATGGCCTGATACAGGTTCAATTACTTCAGAATTGACCATCACCACAATATCAGATTCAGAATATGGCTCATCCAATTCAATGCTAAAGGAGTAGTTAAACCCGTCAATGACGTATGGCAGACCATTCAGACTGGCTCCTTCGACAGGCTCCATGGAAACTACATGTTCATTTCTGACCTTCATCATGACAGGTATTTCATATACATTATCCACATAATATGAATTATTATTTACCGACAGCACATAGGAGTAATTGCCATTGGGTAAACCTGAAGCGTCAAATGCCACATTAAAGAACAATGAACGATTCTGTGTAAGATAATAATCTTGATCCGCATTAATACCGTTTAATGTCAACCAACCAGGCATACCCTCACCAGAGACGTTAATATGCAAGGAATCAATACACAAGTTGGTGATTCTGACTGGAATAGAATAGTTCGGATGAGCCGATGAAACACCCACTATCATTTGCTCACTGTTGATATCCATAATAGGACCATCGAAAATCAGAGTCTTGAAATTACCACCGCTAACCCAAGGGCCGACACGATTTTCACTTGTTATTGCACGGACTTTCCATGTGTAGGTTGTATTTGCATCCAAGCCGGTAACCTGATAATGATTTCTTCCGACAACCACTATAGGCTCATTATTGCCTATCTGCACCTGATGAGCTCCCTCTCCTTCCCAACTGAGATCCGCATAATGGGTTCTTACACGATCAACCTTCAAATTTGTTGGAGGATCCTTAACTGTATTTGTAGGGGTGCCAAGATCTATTCGCAACGCACAGTTACCATGGTCGTATGTACGCATAAGCACCATATTGCCGTATGAATTAATGACAGACTGATAAATAATGCCATTAGGATCGTTATCCACAGCAATGTTAATCGGTTCGTCTGTCATCTGACGTATTGCGCAATAGAGCATACCGTATGAATGAACGAAGAAATCTGTAAATTCAGGTATGTCTATTCTTACAAACTGATTTATCATATCCTCAGTGATTTCAAGGTCATACGAAGCCAATGGCTCAGAAGCCACATAATTATAAGTGAAAAGATAATTATAGACAATCAGTTTGAATTTGGTTCCTACAACGGCATTATCACCGAAAGAAATGTAAAAAGCCTTAAGATACTGGTTCGTGGAATTGGCTACCGCATAAACGTTTCCAAAAATGCCCGGCTCATCGAGCCCATAGCCTGAATATGATTCCGGAAAGAAATCCAAAGCATCCATTGCATACATGCCATTTGTCCCATACATGATACGCTCTTCAAAATTATTTGAAGGGTTCTGATCATTATCATTCTCAAGAACAACTTCCATACGTATCGTGTTTGGACCGAAATTCAACAGCCCGTTCATGCTCTTCTTGACAAGCATGGCCGAAGAAGTTGAACCAGGATATAACAATCCGTGTTCTGATTCAGAACTATACTTTATACCATTGATTGTGGTTTCAAGATGAAAATCTGAAACTATCGAAGTCCCGGCATTGTATGCTTTCCCCTGAAGCAGCGGAAGAGTTGAATAACTCGGCAGGTGATTAACCTGGTACAATGGAATGTATGTATAAAAAATATTCAAGTTGTAAGGCAAAGACCTCACAAATGAAATATCATACGCATATCTTTCCTCCTCCGAATTTGAGGAAATTGTCATGGGTTCGACTTGCGAATAAAGATTATTGCATACAAAAAACAATGATACAATAATGCATAATACGGGTAGAGCTCTTCTCTTCATGTTAAATATCATTTAATTAATTCCAAAGTGATAATAAAATGCAAAAGTAACCTAAGTTTTCGAGATAAAAAGGATTTTAACTAAAATTAATCTTATCAAAATCCAACATATTATCTTTCAGCAACTTACGATTAGCCGACCCGTATCCGATCACATAACGCATTTCATCCCTGGGAACCTCTATCACTATCTTCTCGTCACCGTTTCTGCCGGCAAATATCTTTACAAGTCTGTCATGCCATATACGTGTCATCACCAGCTCACGAAATGACACGTGAAATGGTCCGGCTATCAGCGAAGAATGATTCATCAAACCTTCTGAAGGATGAAGCCCCATTCGCAGAATCTTCACATTATTTGCCTCAAAAAGCAGCATAAGCTCACTGCACCACCCCACAGCCTCCTCAAGACTCAATGGCGTGTATTCCCCATCATTGTACATTCTTTCAAGAACAGTGTCTTTTATGACCAAAGTCGGGTAAATCCGAGTGTTCTTGGCACCCAACTCAATGATTTTGTGTGCTGTGCGCAATGCCCCTTCACGAGTGTCACCCGGAAGTCCTATCATCATCTGCAAACCAAGTTCAAAACCATAGCCGTTAATCATTTTTGAAGCTTCTTCAACATCCTTTACGCTATGACCACGACCGACTATAGCCAAAATACGCTCATCGAGTGACTGCGCCCCAAGTTCGACAATCGACACCCTATGTTTTTTCAGATTTTCAAGTATCTCCTCATTGATGTAGTCAGGACGAGTGGAAAGTTGTATCGTGTCTATCTTTCCGGCATCAATGTACGGCTGGACAATGTCAAGATACCTGTTCTGCTCTTCAATGCTCATCCCAGTAAAACTGCCTCCGAAGAATCCGATTCTCTTCACCGCTTTTTCAGGAAAAGTCGTCAGATATCGCTCAATAGTGTTTATAACTTCCTCAGGCTCAAGTGACTGCTGATGGTCGGTAATTTTATACTGATTACAATACACACACTGAAACGGACAGGCTTTTTGCGGAATGAAAATTGGTATCGTGTAATGTGACTTCATGAAATTTACCGCATATCAATAACCATAACGTCAGGATAAAGGGCCGGCTTGAAAGTGAAGAAATTATCCGGCAGCTTCTGATTCACGACAAAATCATTGATGGCGACAGAATATTTGACACCGTCTGATGTTTCAGCATACAGATGAGTTATGGCATTGGTTTTAGTGTTAAAGTCAATTGTCAGGTTTTTAATGGTTTCGCTGCTCTTTGGAGCAAAGGAATATGTGGCGATACCGTTTTTTTCGAGTGTTTTGGTAATTGTTGCTGTTTTGACAGTATTCAAAATTGATGCCATGTTCATTTCGTCATCAGCAGCATTGAAAACTATGACCTCGTTTACAGACTTGTTGTATGTCGAATACTCCTTACCATCGTTAAACATTACAACATCCTGAATTTCAAAGCGATATGAATCATTAGCAACATAAATCCTCCCATCGAGTTCGGTTCCGTCTGGTATCATATTCGAGCCATTGACTGTACATGTGAACTGCATGTAGATATTTTCGGCATTCGACAGCAGGTTTACAACACGATTATCGGAATTCTGCGCGATGGCACCAAGTGCCATTGCCATCATCAGGATTATGTTTAATATACGTTTCATAATTCACCAAATTGTTTTATTACACTTCATCCGATGGCTGTAGGGAAAATCAGTTATTTTAATCCTTCGAGGATGACATTCAGTTCCGCTTCATCCTGAACGTAAATCTCGCGTGGTTTGCTTCCCTGTGCAGGGCCGACTATTCCCGCCGCCTCCATCTGGTCCATTAAACGACCTGCGCGATTATATCCAAGGTTCATCCTGCGCTGGATGTTTGACGTTGAGCCGTTCTGCGAGGTGACTATCATTCTTGCGACTTCCTCAAAGAGCGGATCGCGGTCACGAAGTTGTTCAACCGGATCCTGTCCCCCTTCACCATCACCATTATACTCCGGCAAGAATAATGCCGAACTGTATCCTTGCTGCCCCTCAATATATTCATTTATTCTCTCAACCTCGTCTGTATCCACAAAAGCACATTGCAAACGAATCAAATCATTACCCGTTGACAACAGCATATCACCTTTTCCCACGAGCTGGTCGGCGCCACCGGCATCAAGAATAGTGCGGGAATCGATTTTCGAGACAACCCTGAAGGCTATACGTGCAGGGAAATTTGCCTTAATGGTACCGGTAATAATGTTCACCGTAGGACGCTGTGTTGCAATAACCAAGTGGATACCAATAGCTCGCGCAAGTTGCGCTAATCGCGTCAGAGGTGTCTCCACTTCACGGCCGGCTGTCATAATCAAATCGCCAAACTCATCTATGACAACCACTATGTAAGGCAGAAATCTGTGTCCGTTTTCAGGATTGAGCTTACGTGCAATAAATCTGGCGTTGTATTCCTTGATGTTTCTCACACCTGACTTTTTAAGCAACTCATAACGGTCATCCATTTCAATCAGCAGAGAATTAAGGGTATTGACGACATTCTTGGTATCTGTTATAATTGCTTCGGCGGCATTAGGAAGTTTTGCCAAAAAATGGCACTCAATCTTTGAATACAGAGTAAATTCTACCTTCTTGGGGTCAACCATGACGAATTTAAGCTGTGAAGGATGTTTCTTATAAAGCAAGGAAGTGATTATTGCATTGAGTCCCACTGATTTGCCCTGTCCTGTAGCACCTGCGACAAGAAGGTGCGGCATCTTGGTAAGGTCGGTGACGTATGTTTCATTCTGAATCGTCTTGCCGAGGGCAATAGGCAGTTCCATCGTAGATTCAATGAATTTCTTTGAGGAAAGAACCGACTTCATCGAAACAGTCTGCGGTTTGCTGTTAGGCACTTCAATGCCTATGGTTCCACGACCGGGTATCGGTGCAATGATACGAATACCGATTGCTGCCAGGTTAAGCGCTATGTCATCCTCGAGATTTTTGATTTTTGAAATTCTCACACCAGGTGCTGGAACTATCTCGTACAGAGTGATAGTAGGACCAACAGTAGCCTTGATAGACTGGATTTCAATGGAATAATTATGGAGTGTGGTTTTGATTTTCTGACGGTTCATCTCTATTTCTTCATCAGAAATATCAGCATTGCCACTACCATAATCATTGAGCAAAGACAAAGGAGGCATTACATATTCAGGCAAATCAAGCGTCGGATCATAATCTTCATCAATGGTATAATGATCTTTCAGTTTGTCATCCGTAACCACTTCTTCCTCAGGACGCTCCACTATTATTTCATCGGATGTGTCATCTGTCTGAACCTTTTCAGTCTTTACTTCAAAGTCATCATCGAGGTCAGAGTCGTCAACAGGAACTCTCCTGACAATTTTAATCTCACCAAGTTCGTCATCACTTATGTCCTCATCATCCAAATCGGAGTTGGAATCATCATTTTCGTCATCAGGCAGGTTTTCATCTTTATCACTCTGATAATTACCATCATGGCCGTCATATCCATCACCCTGCGTATTTCCCTCATCCTCAGTGTCTTTCTTTTCAAAAATCTTGAGGACGTTAATGTTATAACGGAAATAGCCGTATATCAGACCTGCTATCAGCAATATAACAGTCAGTCCGATAGTTCCGATATATGGTTTCATAAATTGGCATACAAGAAGTCCGAACTGACCCGGAACAATATTTACAAACAGATTGGAAGTGTTATTTGACGGGAAAACCAGTGCCAGCACAACCGAAAAGAACATTGTCAAAAACAGGGCTGAAGCCAGTCCGTACCTTCGTCTCAGAAGATTTCTCCGGAAGATGAATTTGATTCCATAGAGCAACAGGACTGCCAGGAAAATAAATGAACTTATGCCAAAAAGTTTCTTGAAAAACAGAATGGCAAGCACATCACCGATACGTCCCATGAAATTTTGGGTTGTTTCGTTACCGGTTATGTATTCCCATCCATGATATTCGGCCATAATGCCTGTAGATGAAGAGCTTATGCAGCCTATCATATAGGAAATCAAGGCTAATATTGCATATACTGCAAAAACAGTAATGACAATACCGAGTATCAGAATCAAAGTATTGGAATTGGAAGCCTGCCGTTTGTCAGTCCTCTTCTTCCTGTTTTTGCTGTTAGTGGGCTTATATTGTTGGATATCAGGCTGTTCGGCAGCTGAAGTCTTCTTTTTGTTTGGCATATATTCTATCTTGTGTAAACTGCAAATTTAATAATATATATGGGTATAAAACGAATGCAAAAAGCGATTTAGTATCAACAGTTTAATTAACAGACTTCACCCTAAAGCGAAGTTACCCATAAATGCGGGCGATGGCATCCGCCACGTTAACACCGTCGATTGCCGAGGAGACTATTCCGCCAGAATATCCTGCACCTTCACCACACGGATATAGTCTCTTCATATTCACTGCCTCGTATGTCATCGGGTCACGAGTGACACGCACTGCCGAGGATGTGCGCGATTCAAGCCCAACCAATTGGGCTTCATTGGTGAAAAATCCATGCATTTTCTTGCCGAACAGCGGAAAAGCTTTTCTCATACGGTCTGCTATGAAAGCCGGCAACATTTCATGAACCGGAGCACTGACAATCCCTGGCGCATACGTGCTGTTTCCTACTTTCTGCGACAATCTGCCGTTGGCAAAATCAACCATTCGTTGTGCCGGAGCGATGAGAGTCCTTGTCTTCGAATCAAAAAAACGGTGCTCCGTCTCGCGCTGGAACTCCATAGCAGAAAAAACACCAAATCGCTGATAATCAACCAAATCACCAGGCTCAATCTGCACTACGAGTCCGGAATTGGAATAACGTCCATTACGTTTTGAGTTCGACATGCCATTGACAACCAATTCGCCCTGTTCCGTACAAGACGGCACAATCACTCCACCAGGACACATGCAAAAAGAAAACACACCTCTTCCATCGACCTGCTGGACAATAAAATAGGAAGCGGCAGGAAGATTAAGCTGTTTGTTCTGATAATGATACTGGATATCATTAATGATTTCCTGTGGATGTTCAAGTCTTACCCCCATGGCAAAACCCTTAGGTTCGAGCATCTGCCCCTTTTCATATAGAAGATGATATACGTCACGTGCCGAATGCCCCGTGGCAAGCACAACCGCAATCCCTTCATACCCAATGCCTTTGCTGTCGATTATTCCTTTACAGACACCATCCCTTACAATAAAATCAACAACTCTTGAATTGAAATGATATTCACCGCCGTGGCCGACAATGGTATGACGTATATTCTCCATAATGGCAGGCAGCTTATCGGTACCGATATGTGGATGTGCATCCACAAGAATGTCCGGATTGGCACCGTGCTCCACAAAAGTCTTCAGCAACTCACCAACATTCCCGCGTTTCGTCGAGCGTGTGAAAAGTTTCCCATCAGAAAAAGTTCCTGCACCGCCTTCACCGAAACAATAGTTGGAATCAGGGTTTACATTACTTTCACGAACAAGGCTTGCAATATCGAATTTCCGACTGTGAACATCCTTGCCCCTCTCAATAATTACCGGCTTCAGACCTTTTTCAAGCAGCCGCAATGCAGCAAAAAGTCCGGCAGGACCTGCTCCCACCACAATTACAGGATCACTGTCTCCGACATATTTGTAATCACGAACTGACCTTTCAGGAATATATTTGGAATCACCATCATATACAGCTATCCGGACCTTATACATTACATTCCCGTGTCTTGCATCTATCGACCGCTTCAGCACCACAACATCATTGATGTCGTTTGCATCAATTCCCAACTGTCTGGCAGCTAACGAACGATAATAACCAATATCGTTGACAGCCTGTATCTTCACTTCTATATCAATCTCTCTAATCATGGAAATACCAGATAATTCCAAATTTAAACTGACGGTCATTCAACGGATAATGAGGCACCTCGATATAATTGTATCCAAGCAACCCCTCAGAAAAGTTGATTAACTCAACATAGAAACGCGCCTTTTTGACCTGCATACGCAGAAAAGCGTTAAAATATGGAAATCCATTTGTAAGTGTCTCATCCTGAAGATAGAATGCTCTCAACGCAGGCATGTATGCATCGGCATAAAAACGAGTCGCATATATGGCGTCAACTCCAAGTTCAGCTCTCAGCTTACCCTTGAAAAAAGGCTGACGGAAGGCAATCTGTAATTTCCCGGTAAATGCCGGAAGCCTCAGAACATCTCTTCTGTCGGTATGCTGATAAAGTAATTTTGCATTGAATACAAATCTCCACACATTCATCTTTGCATCTGCAAATGCTGAAAAATAATTCAACACACCATGAGCATTGGCAGGACGCATATTCTGGTCAAGATAGACGTAATTCCCAATTATTTTGTAGCTGCCGCCTATGGATATGAACTTATTATAACCTGCATTCAGTCGCAAACAGTTGACAAAAACTTTTCCAAAATCATTATTCCATTTGAACATACTGGTGTTCAACCTGTTGTAAAACCACGGGACTTCCACGCCAGCAGTCTCATAAATGGCATCAAACTCAAACTTTTTTACCCACGCATGAGCATTGACAAAAACATTATAGTCAAGCATATTGTGATTGCCGACAGTGACTCTCACCTCAGGTGTCAAGGAAAAAACATTAAAATCCAGTTTAAGTTTTGCGTATGGTATAAAATCGAACACCGATGTGCGGACTGTATCCCTGTCGCCGTCATTTGTGGCCTTTTGACATGTTTCATTGATTCTATGATAATTTACCTCGGCACCAAGTTCATACATTAATTTTGATGAAGTGTTGTTGTCAAAGTTGGTAAGTGCAAAAGTATTGAGCAAAGAACCGACAACTATTGAATCAAACACCGAAGCCATTATTGTGTCACCATAAAACGCATGATTGGGGGAATTGTCTGCAAAAACCCTTCTGTCGCGGACATAGTTCAGCCGGTGATACAGCTTGGCATTTGTATTGTTAGTGGTCGAATCACGCTTGGTCAGGTAAAGATACTGACAGAAATACCATCCGCCGTTCTTGACGAGATTTGAAGCACTTGTAAGATTCACATCAATAAGTTTCCGGTTTGATGCCAAATTGGAAGTGAACTGCGTATCATCGGTCAAACCGCCGTTTTCTTCATTATTGATTCGGGAATGATAGTACGCTAACACAAAACCGTAACGTCCATTTGCACTTCTCAATTTCAGGTTTGCTGAAAAATTGGCGACCTTGGCATGTTCGTGAACATACAGTCCTTTTGAATTTATGAAGAAGAAATTTGCGCCAGCTGAAACCAGTTTTCCGAGATTCTGATTGTGTTCCACACTGAAGGTTTCTTCTGTTTTATCATCTCCGGGAGAATTTGTGTAACCCAGACTCGTATAAGGGGTGTCTGAGCTGAAGCACAAAGTTGTCCCTGGGGTTAGCATGAATTTTTCAAAACAGTCGGGACCATATTTGAAACCCACCGATGTCTCTGGTAAAAAAGACAGTTTTTGATGTGACAGCCCCACATTACCGATAGTATTGTAAAAATCGTCGAAATCAAAGACCAAATCAGTGGCCCGCAATCCTGAAAGACTTGTATCCACTTTCTCAATATAACATGAATCATACGGGAAGTCGCTAAGGCGATTGTAAAACACATCAAGGGAGGCAGCAGCATCCTTCCCGGCCGGAGAAGTGTTCTGGCCCTCCAACGATACTGAAACCGATAACATCAGCATCACAAACAATAAAATCCTGAAATGTTTGAAATATTCAGTCATCACACAAATCATAATGCAAAAGTACAAAAAAATAAAAAATATGGTTAATTTTGCATCTTAATATGAACCCTCAGCAGAATACTGATAATCAATGAAACTGTCAATTGTTATTGTCAATTACAACGTCAAATATTTTCTTGAGCAGTGCCTTATCTCTGTAAAGGCGGCTTTGGAAGGCATTGACGGTGAAGTGTTCGTGGTTGACAACAACTCCGTTGACGGTTCACAGCAGATGCTGCAGGAACGTTTTCCGGAAACGACAATAATCCTTAACAAGGAGAATGTCGGATTTGCGAAGGCCAACAATCAGGCTATCAGACTCGCCAAAGGTGAATATGTGCTGCTCCTCAATCCGGACACGATAGTGGAAATTGACACTTTCAAAAAAGTCATCGACTTCATGGATGCCCATCCTGATGCCGGCGGGCTCGGAGTCAAAATGGTTGACGGCAGGGGCAATTTCCTCCCCGAATCCAAACGCAGTCTCCCGACACCTGAAGTCGCTTTCTACAAGATTTTCGGATTATCCAAACTATTCCCGAAATCAAAGAAATTCGGCAAATACCATCTGTCGTATCTCAATGAAGATGAGACAAATAAAGTTGATATTCTTGCAGGGGCCTTCATGTTGATTCGCAAATCCGTGCTTGACAAAATAGGTCTGCTCGATGAGACCTTCTTCATGTACGGTGAAGACATCGACCTCTCGTACCGCATCACGCTTGCAGGCTATAACAACTACTATTTCCCTAAGACACGAATCATCCACTACAAGGGCGAAAGCACCAAAAAAGGCAGCCTTAACTATGTGAAGATGTTCTACAACGCAATGAGGATATTCTCTGAAAAGCATTTCTCGGGAAAATACGCCAAATCGTACAATGCACTGATTAACTTTGCAATATTCTTCAGAGCTTTTCTTGCAGTCATGGCTCGTTTCTTCAAAAAGATATTCCTGCCGCTACTTGACTTTACAGTCATTTATGCCGGATTCATCCTAATAATGCGGTATTGGGAAATGTCGAAGTTTGAAAACATTGGTATCTATCCGGAATATTATCAGTATCTGATTGTACCGCTATACATAATCTGCTGGATTTTCTGCTGCTATCTCAGCGGTGGCTACGACCGACCTGTGAAATTGTCAAAAATAATCCAAGGCAACACCATCGGAACCATCGCAATATTAGTCATTTACTCCTTATTGAATGAACGTTACCGCCATTCGAGATTTATGATTGTCATCGGAGCTGTCTGGGCAATAGTGGCAATGATTACGATAAGATATATTCTGTCGAAACTGAAGTTCACAGGCTTCAAACTCTATTCGCAGACTCGCAAGAAAATTGCTATTGTGGGAAAGCCCGATGAGGTTAAACGTGTTGACGAACTGCTTGACCAGACCGGCCTCGGCTCCGAACTCAGAGTATATGTGTATTCCGATAATTCCGAAAAGGACAACACCAAATGCGTAGGGTATCTCACACAACTCGAAGAAATAGTCATCATACACAAAATCAATGAAATAATCTTTTGCGCCCGCGACATCGATGCCAAAGGAATCATAAACATGATGTCACAACTGCACAAATACGATCTCGAGTTCAAAACAGCTCCGGCCGAAAGCGTGTCAATAATCGGCAGCAACTCCATAAACACCAACGGCGAGTTATATTTCATTGACATCAACACCATAAACAAACCGGCAAACAAACGGAGCAAACGCATCATCGACATCATTGCATCCCTGCTCTTTCTCATATTCTCCCCTATCCTTGTTTTCTTCCAGAAAAACCCGCTGAAATTCCTCGGAGACATATTCCAGGTACTATTCGGTTCAAAATCATGGGTGGGCTATTATACTGAAAAACAGGAATATTACGAAAAACTGCCGGTGATAAAACGCGGTGTGCTGTCTCCAATGACAGTTCTTCCCGATTCCATAAGAAATACCGTCAACCCAACGGAAATCAATCTGTTGTACGCTAAAGACTACAACACAAACAACGATCTGAACATTATCTTAAAAGGACTTAGAAACTTATAATATGAAACTGAATCTCAAACGCCCCTTGGCCTTCTTCGACCTTGAAACCACAGGACTGGTCATGGCAAAGGACAAAATAATTGAAATCGCCATACTCAAAGTCAATGTTAACAACAGCATCGAAGAGAAGTCTTGGCTGATAAATCCAGAAATGCATATTCCGGCCGAATCCACTGCAATACATAAAATCACCGATGAAATGGTCAAGGACAAACCCACATTCAAGCAGGTTGCCCACGATATCCTGAATTTCCTTGGCAATGCCGACCTTGCGGGCTACAATATCATAAAATTCGACGTACCATTCCTAACTGAGGAATTTGCCAAAGCCAATATCGATTTCGATGTGGAAAAAAGAAAATTCCTTGACGTACAGAACATTTACCACAAGATGGAACCTCGCACGCTCAGAGCTGCATACAAATTCTATTGTGGAAGCGATATTGTTGATGCACATGAGGCACTTGGTGACGCACGTTCAACCTACAAAGTTCTCCTTGCACAACTTGAACGCTACGAGGGTATCGACTATGAAGACCCTCACACAGGTATTGTATCTCAGCCTATCGTCAACGATATCGACAAATTAAGCGATTTCACATGCAAATCCAACAACGTTGACCTTGGAGGCTTCATCGTCTATAACAGCAAAGGAATCGCCACTTTCAACTTCGGCAAACACAAGGGGATCGAAGTAAACGAGGTTTTCAAAAAAGAACCGCAGTATTACGACTGGATGATGAAAGGCTCATTTCCTGAACAGACCAAGAGAATCCTGACCCGCCTTTATACCGAATTTCGCATGACCCCACAACAAGGCAGACTTTTCTGACTATGAAAATACTTTGTGTCGGCCATAATTATCGGAAACATCTCATGGAGATGGGCACGCCATTTCCAGAGAAACCTACCATATTCTCGAAACCTGATACGGCTTATCTTAACAATAACAAGTCATTTTACATCCCGGATTTCTCCAGTGACGTACAATACGAAACCGAGCTTGTCATCAAAATAGCCAAAAACGGCAAATACATCCAACCTGAATTCGCATCAACCTACTATAATGAAATAGCCCTCGGTGTGGATTTCACAGCTCGTGACATGCAACGCAAATTCAAGGAAAAAGGACTGCCATGGGATCTCTCCAAAGGTTTCGACAATTCGGCACCAATCAGCAGATTCATCCCAATCGCATCACTCCACGACCCCACAAACATCAAATTCACCGGCAAGCTCAACAACATAACGGTTCAGGAAGGCAATTCCTCCGACATGATTTTCAGTTTCAACGACTTGATATGCTATATTTCCAGATTCATAACCCTTAGAGAAGGTGACATAATCTTCACCGGAACACCAAGCGGTGTAGGCAAAGTCAAACCAGGCGACATATTCACCGGGTTCATCGAAGACGAAATGCTCCTCAACTTCAAAATCAAATAACAATGAACGTCACCTTTGCACTTTTCACACATTACATCCATGACGACCGTATATGGTTTCATCAGGCTAAGGAATTGTGCAAAGCCAACTGTAACGTCTCGATTGTCAGCGCCTTAAAAGAAGAAGAGTATTATAATGAAGACGGTTTCCACAACATAGCCAGACCTCACAGCTTCTCCTTTGACCATATGGAATTTCATCGGAAGGATGCTTTCGGCAAAATGGCTGGACTCATTGGGGAAACCAGTCCGGACATCATTATCTGCGACAGTCCGCTCGCCATTGTCTCCGCGACCAGATTCAAGAAAAGCAGAAAATCGAATGCCCCGATAATCTACGATGTGACCGAATGGTATCCATCGAAGAAAAATCTGTTCGGCCTAAAAGGAGTAAGAAAATTAGTCAAACGCATAATTCTCTCAATTGTAAACTATTACATCGGCTTCAAATCCGATGGTTTCATCTTCGGAGAATACTATAAGGCACAACCTTTCCTCCATCGCCATCCTAAAAAGCCCTACATATTTCTACCATATTATCCCGATTTATCGTACATCAAGAAATCAAACAACAAACCCGACGAATGCTGGAATCTCTGCTATTGCGGAAATGCCACAGCAGAAAAAGGTTTTCCTGCTGTCTTCAGAATTATCGAAAAACTCGCTACGCAAATGCCAGAAATCAGCTTCAATTTCAATATCATCGGAACAAGCGACAAACAATTGTCACACGGTAATTGCAATGCTTCCTCCCCTTCAAAATCCGGTATATCCAACTTGAATATCAACATTTTAGGACGTTTGCCATTCATCGGTTTCTGCAATGAAATCGGTAAAAATCATGTGTTTTTCGACTTGCGGCAGATGGACAAAGAAAACAACAAATGTCTGCCGATAAAACTCTTTTATTACATGGCATGCGGACGCCCAGTGATATACACCAACCTGATGGCAATAAAACAAGGCGTTCCCGAATACTCCGAAATAGGAAAATTTATATGTCAAGATGTTGAAAATGAAGCTGTAACATTTCTTAAGACGCTCATCACAGACTATATCGAAGGAGGCACTATGTATCAGGACATGTCAGATAAAGCCATGACTCTTGCCAATGAAAAATACAACTGGGACAATATTAAGCAAAACTTTGTCGATTTTATAATAAATTTCAAATAAGCCTGTAATTTCAGCAATATGAGCACTATCAATCTCAAGAGCGGAGTAATAAGCACTTTTCTGACGAAAGTGGCAATTCTGCTTCTCAATTTTGGAACAGTAGCGCTCACGACACGGCTCTGGGGCGCCGAAGGACGCGGTTTCATATCGCTATTTATCGCTGACTTGCAATTAATTGCCATATTAACCAATGTATTCACAGGCAGCAGCGTATCGTACTACATATCGAAACTGGGAAGAGACAAGCTGATGTCACAGGCTTATCTGATAACTTTCCTGCTGTCGGGAGTGGCATCTGTTATTCTTTCACTAATCGGCAAAGGCAGCAACTTGCCGCTGATGCTGTTTATTGTCGCCACATTTCTCGGCTATGTCACTTTCCACAACTCACTTTACATAGGCACACAGAAAATCAACTACTTCAATCTGATGTCAATATTGCAGCCGCTTCTTCTGTTGCTGTTCACAATAACGTTCAACTTCATCTTCAAAAGATTCGATATACACTTGGAGACAGGATATTACGCTTATTTCTACGGCCAGATCCTGTCAATCATCATAGTACTCATTCTATGCCACATACTCACACGAAAAACCATCGGCAGCACCTTCCATTTTACACTCGACAAGGAAACCATCAAGAAATCATTTGACTTCGGATGGCAAACGGAACTGAGTAACCTGCTGCAGTTTTTCAACTACAGACTAAGCTATTATTTTCTCGGAATGCTGTCAGGCATTGCTTCTGTAGGCATCTTCTCTGTCGGTGTAATGCTGTCGGAAGCCATCTGGACCGTCAGCAAAAGCATTTCCGTAGTACAGTATTCCAACGTGCTGAAACAGGGCGACAACGGTGAGTCCATACATGAGACAAAGTCAATGTCACTAATAAGCCTGACAGTATCAGCAGCTTTCATTGGGATATTGTTGTTGCTTCCGCAGAGCCTGTTTTCATGGATATTTGGTCCGCAGTTCTCGGGCGTAAAACGGGTGGTTTTATTCCTCGCCCCCGGCATATTGGCAATTGCGGCATCCAATGTCATAGGAAATTATTTTTCCGCCATCGGCAGACTGAAGGTATTAATTCTGAAATCAGCCTTAGGGCTGGTCGTTACGGTTCTGCTGTCATTTCTGCTGATTCCACGTCTTGCCATAGACGGTGCGTGTATCGTCAATTCCGCATCGTACATCGTATCATCGGTGATATTAATCGTGGCATTCATGAATCACCGCCAATCAATGCAAATGTGACTATAATATAAGATTGGGCGGAAAAATTATCATATGGCATTTAGAAAATCTAAATATGTCGTTTGCAATAATTCAAAAATTACCAAAAATTATTTATTTTTGTAGCATTAAAAAATCAAAAATTCAAGAATATGAAAAGAATCAGTATTTTATTAGTCCTTTTGTTTGCAGGCAACATTCTGTCAGCACAGACAGTTGAAGAAAAAACAGTGTCAATAGGCAAAAAAGATGTAACAGGATATGTTCTGACATGTTCCTCAACAGACCTCAATTTGGTAAAAAACGCTTTAACCAACTATTTCGAAAACGATAACAAACTCAAACCTTCAAAAGAAAAAAGCTATACAGTATATAAAAACCAGACTTTTTCTGCTTTCGGCCCTGAAAACTTCGACATATATACGTTAGTCGAGGAAGTCGGCAAGAAAAACGCCAAAAACGTTCAGGTTACAGTGGTTGTATCAAGCGGTAACTACAATGCAATTTCATCAAAAACAAACGCACAGAGTGCTGATAAAATCAAATCCCTACTGCAGAGATTCGATTCATACGTCTATCAATATGAAATAAAAAACAAACTTGCCGATTTGGAATCACAGCTGGAAAAACTCAATGCGACAAAGAAAAACCAGCAGGCAAGTGAAGAAAAAATCAAAACCAAACTGACTGAACTGAACAAAGAACTTGAAACTCTTAAAACAGAACAAAGCAAGACTGATGAAGCCATACTGGATGTTCAGCGACAAATTAACGCTTTAAGGCAATAAATGAACTTAATACTTACTTAATATTTGAGGTTTAACAAAATCCTGACGTTTTTTGTTAAACCTCAATCTTTTTCAAATATCTTGAGATACTTTTTCTCATCCTTAGGATAAGCAGGAATCTCACCGTCCGACTCGGCGGTAAACACATATACAAGTTCCTTTTCGTCGCTCGTCTCCCGTACGTAACGCCGCTTCATTTTCACGGTCAGATTCGACATTCCCACATATTGGGCCATCTGTCTTTCCAGCGTTTTTTCAGCAGTTTCACCGAACAGGATGTGCCACCAATACAGCCCTCGCACCTTCCCGTCAGAACCATTCACATGAAGATGAACAGCCGGATGCAACAATTTGTTTCCGCCATGCATCTCAAAAAACATGCCCTTACCCATAAAATTGCCTCGTTCATTCACAATAGGCAGAAAGTCCATCTTGGATGTCTCCACTACAAACTCCCTCTTCAAAGAAGAATCGCCAACCGTCTTTTCAGGCATCGGCTTAGAATCCATCGGATTATTGTTCTCACCTGAAGGGTCAAAGGACTTTACTGTCGGATTGCCCACTGTCTTTACGGTTACCTTTTCATTGTCCGCCGGATTATTGTTCTCATCTGAATGGTCAGAGGAATCCACTGTCGAATTGTCCACCGTCTTTACGGTCGTCGGGGTTGAAGTCAAAGTCAACGGTGAAGACGAAACCTCAACAATAGTAATCTGTTCCGTTCCTTTGGGCACCGTCATGGTAAATGTATCTCCCTGTTTATGTCCGGTCAGCGCTTTTGCTATCGGGGATGTAAAGGCAATGAGCCCTTTGGTAAAATCCGCCTCATCCACTCCGACTATACGTATCGTTCTGTCATTATATTTGACATACATGCCAAAACTCACCACACCTTCCGCAGCCGCTGATGGATTAACCTCAACAGCACTGTTGATACGTTCCTGCAGCAACGACATTTTCTCGCAGATATAATTACGCATCAGATGGTCGTTTTTTGACATTTCATATTGTTTCAAAAGGTCGGACTTTTCGTTGCGCAATAATGTCAGTCCCTCTGATGTCACGTAATTGGTGACACCTTCCGGCAAAAACGCCCTCGGCGTAACTATGGGAATCTCTTCCTGATCACCCTCTTTTACAAATCCTCTGCTCATATTTGATAATAATCTTATTTTGTAACGACACAGCAGGCAGAATGGTTAATAATCCACCTCATCAACCATTATCCACGACGGGTTATTCCTGCACGAATGCCATGCCGGAAGGTCACCGCTATTGATTGCCTCAACCCTGACATACCGCACATCATTCATGTCAACATTTGCGGAAACCACATAACGTCCCGTCTTCCCCGCATTATTTTCTGACAACGGGTCAAATGGCAAATCAGCTGTATATTTCGTATAACTCTTACCATCCTTTGAAACATACACATTAACCTCTTTCGGCAACAGGACCCAATCTCTCGTAAAATGTGCAAACCCTATCTTCACATCCTTCACATACGCCTTCTGCGCCAACTCAAAAGTAACATCGAGGTCATTACCGAAAAATCCGATCCAATTCTCATAAAAATCATTCGGATCACCGATAAGACCATCCAACAGCGCCTCCTTATAATTCGTGGCATACTGGGCATCAGGATTCGTTACAAAGGATATTTTCTTCCTATTGATGAATTTATAGTTATGTTTTGCCGAAAACGACGGCAGACAGCCCTTTTTCATTGCCTTTGCCACCACTGACACATCATCACTCACCACAATCGGTTTCCTGTATAAAGCGGAGAACTGGGTAGGCTCCGTGCCATCAAGAGTGTAATATATCTTGGCATCCTTGTCAGCACAACATAATGTGATGGACATCTTTTCGTCAAACACTTCGCGGCTCGCTGTAATAGTCGGAGTTTCAGTCAGTTCTATATCCTCAGTATTCAAAATCTGACGATAAAGTTCCTCCGGAGTTTCTTTCATCACACTATATGGACGAAATCTGACAGAATATGAGTATGAATGATCGTTCAGCAGATATTCAGCCGCGACATCAGGACCGCATGTTGCAGTACCCAATCCTGCCTGACGGTAATCGATGTTTACAGTCCAACTGTCATTAAGTTTTAACTCGTTGATTCTACGTGCATTGGTGATGTTGTCATCAGTGTATTGATATGCGCTGAAATTCAACAGTTGGTCACCCGAAACAAAAAGTCCGACATTGGAACCCTTGCCTTTAAAAGCCACCCAGCGTACTTCCGACCTGTTGCCGTTATCCTGCGGTACCACATGCTGCTCAAACATATCACTCAGAGTGATAGTGTTGACTTTGACTACTCCAGCCGACTGTCTGTCCGGATAACATTCAACGGATTTCCCAAACCATTCAGCTTCATTCAGTGTTAGCGGCATTTCAAATTGCATTCCAACCTTGGCAACTGTACGAACATCATCTGCAATATTCAACTTGTTGGATATCACGACATTGGCATCACCATCAATGCAATATGTCTGATAAATGTCACATACATTCTCACCTTTGTTGTTCCTCAGTGACTGAAGCATTATGATGCAGGCCTTAGTATTATTGTCAATCAATTTGGCCTCGACAAACCGTGTGGTTGAACTCAGACTGTCAAGACCAGCTGCACGCCACCTTCTATAGCCATTACCATCAACCATATCATTAAGAGTTGGCGCACGGAACAGATTGGATCTCAAACCGTCCTCAAACAATTCAACGCCCAGATATTCAAACGATTCAGCAATACCCGTATTCTTATCTATCGTCAAATTGAAATCCATACCAGAAACTGTAATATATGAATCATTTTCAACAAGATTTACTTGACGACCATTATTGATGACGTTTCCTTTTACTGTTTCTGGGATTTCAAGTTTAAACTCATCGTATGCGATTTCAGTCCCTGCAGCAAGGCCGAGTCGTGTCTTTGTAGTCTTAACCGAAAATCTTACAAAGAACTCCTCTTTATAGTTCACATCCCTGATTTCAGGCAACTTTATATGGAAATTCTCGGCGCATGATGGCTCCACATCAAACGACAGCGGCACATTCTCCACAACGGTTCTTTCATTTGAAAATACAGAATAGGAAATGTCAAAGCTGTTCAGGTTCGTAAAAAAGAACCAGTTTTTCACCCTGAAATACAGGTCTTTGGCATTCAATACCGAAAATTTCACATTCTGATAGACTTTCTTCACCTCAGCGGCATGATGATGCGGTACCCTATTGGAGCCAATCACACCATTAGCGCAGAAACTGTCATCATCTTCTATCCCTTCAACTTGTCCAAGGTCACCGCCGACAGCCAACAATCTGTTGCCATCTTTATCAGTCACCTCAAATGACTGGTCAACCCAATCCCAAATAAAACCGCCCTGCAACTGCTTATGGCTCTCGATAGCATCCCAATAATCCTGCAGACCACCGCAACTGTTGCCCATTGCATGACTGTATTCAATGAGGATGTATGGCCTTTCGTGATGATTTGCCGAATAACGTGTGATGTAGCTGACATCAGCATACATCGCACTGAAAATGTCGGAGTTCTTGTCATAAAGCGCACGCTCATACTGAACCGGACGAGTGGAGTCATGCTTCTTCATCCAGTCGTATGCCTCTTCAAAACAGACACCATTGCCGCACTCATTTCCAAGCGACCACATCACAACGCAAGCATGGTTCTTGTCGCGCTCAAACATATTTCTTTCCCTTGTGACAATCGGTTCCGTCCACTCCGGTTTCTTGGCAAGACTTCTGTCTCCATACCCTTGCGCATGCGATTCAACATTAGCCTCATCACAAACATACAGTCCATACCTGTCGCAAAGCTCATAAAAGTAAGGGTCATCAGGATAATGACAAGTTCTTACCGCATTGATATTCATCGAAAGCATCAGCTTAATGTCGTTTTCCATTGACTCGCGTGTAATCACATGACCTGTCTTGGGGTCGTGTTCATGGCGATTGACACCCTTAATCAGAACAGGCTTGCCGTTGACCAGGAATTCGCCCCCCTTAACCTCAGCAGTTCTGAATCCGATCTTGTTCCCGAGAGTTTCGACCACATTGCCCTTTGCATCTTTTATTCTGATAACCAGCGTGTAAAGATAAGGGTTTTCAGCCGACCAATGCTCCACCCCCTTCACTGTAACCGGGTCAAAGGAAAACGTGCTCTCAGTAAAATCCCTCAGATACAATTCCTTGTTCTGCTTCAGAACAGATTTGCTGCCATCTAATATCTCAACCTCGAGAGAATAAGGCTTCTTGGGGTATTTTGTAAGTTTGTTTATCACCCTGATGTCGATTGAAAAGACACCGTTTTCATAATTATCATCCAATCCGGCCTTAACAAAGTAATCCCCAACATTGACGAGCGGTTTGGAATAGATGAATACATCCCTTTCGATGCCGCTGAGACGCCAGAAATCCTGACATTCAAGGTAGGAACCGTTGCTGAAGCGATACACCTTCATCGCAAGAGTGTTCTTGCCAGTTTTCACAAATGGTGTGATGTCGAAATCGGAATTGGTCTTTGCATCCTCGGTATAGCCTGCAAAATGACCGTTAATCCACAGATAATATGCCGACTTTACAGCACCAAAATTAATGAAGACACTAGTATTTACCCATCCTTCGGGAATATTGAAATCATGCACATAACATCCGACAGGATTGTTCTCTGAAGGCGGTGCAGGCGGCTCATTGGGACGAAATTCATTGTCGGTGTTGACATATATTGGTACGCCGTAACCGTTGATTTCCCAATTGGCAGGAACATCTATTTCTTTCCATGAAGAGACATCATATCCATCGGAATAGAAGTTTTCCGGAACCTTCGATGGCGACAGCACCCAATAAAACTTCCACTTCCCATTGAGACACTGGTAATAATCCGAACCTTGAAACTCCAAATTGTTGATGCCCTTTTCATTACTGTAAGGAACGACATTAGTTCTGGGGTACAATTTGTTGATTTCAATTACAGACAGGTCGCTCCACGCGTCCGGAAGCGCCTGACCAACCACCGATTGAAGCAGTGATAACACGATTATGGTTGTTATTAGTCTCTTCATTGTATATGATTTTATTATGATAAGCTGATGGACGTTACAGAAATCGGCATATAGTTCATTGATTCAGTTTTACCATTTCGCCTGATTCTGGCTACCCCAAAGAGTCCAGCGGAAAGTAAAATCAACCAATTGGTTGTATTGGCCCTTAACCCAGAATTGTTTGGCGAAAGGACCGAATTTCCAACCCTCAGAATTATGGTAGGAACGCACCGGTGTCAGGAAGAAAGTCGATGAGAACTTGATATCAAGCGACAGCCGATACAACAGTTTGATGTTCACGCCGAAATCCCACGAGAAGTCGAAAGATGAAAACTGGTCGATATAGTCTGCAGTATAATCGATGTAATTCTGTTCAATTCTACAGAGATTACGCAGCAGGATGCCAAAGTTCGGACCGGTAAAAGCACTAAATCTCTCGTTAAAAGTATAACTATAGTGAACAGGAATTGTTATATAATGCAGTGCTGTTTTAGCCTCGTAAACCTGTCCCGGAATCGTGTCATTCGGACCCGGAACCTTTCGGGAGCCCTTCTGTATATATGAAATCTCGAAACCCAATGATGATTTGTCATCGAAATATATGTCGGTAAAGACTCCTGCATTCAAGCCGGGTTTCGAGAAAAACTTTGTACCTATTGTTGATGTGGAATCCACCAATGAACCAGTCAGATGCGATGCACATCCGCCGATAATAAGGCCGCCATTGAATCGTTGTGACATGGCGGTGAAAGCTGACAGCAAAAGTAATATACTGACAATTAGTCTATTGGATTTCATCAGACTTTATATTTATAGTTAAGTTTGGAAAGTTCCTCATTGGCTTTGACGATTTTATTTTTCAAGTTTTCCTTGTATTCAACAAGTTTCTTCATCAGTTCGTCATCATTTTCAGCGAGGATTTGGCAAGCGAGGATTGCAGCATTCAGTGCACCGTTGATTCCCACGGTGGCAACAGGGATTCCAGGAGGCATTTGGGCAATTGCAAGCAGAGCATCCATACCCTCAAGTGTTGAATTGATTGGCACACCGATTACAGGAATCGGGGTCGAGGCGGCTATTACGCCAGGCAGATGCGCTGCCATACCTGCACCTGCAATAATCACCTTTATTCCACGTTTCCGGGCATTGATGGCAAACTCTGCCACTGCTTCAGGAGTCCTGTGTGCCGATAAGGCATTCATCTCAAAAGGTATTTCCATTTCATCGAGAAACTTGGCTGCCTTCTCCATTATTGGAAGGTCACTCGTGCTTCCCATGATTATACTTATCTTAGGATTCATGATTGTAATTTTATTAAAAAAGCGACCCACGGAATCGCGAGTCGCTTACCTTAAAATAAATTTTATTATGAGAATTTTACATCTTGACAACCTTCTTTACAATGTTGCCTTGAGGTGCTATAATCTGAATAAAGTAGGTGCCTTTTGCAAGTCCGTCCATATCCAGTTCATAACTTGTAGCATTAACATCTTCAACAGATCTTACAATCATACCCTTCTCATTTACAACAACGAGCTTACCCATCAGTGCAGGACATTCAATAACGCATGATGTGGTTGCAGGGTTAGGATATACTGTAATATCTTCAACTGTAACATCTTCGAGACCGGTAAGTTCTGCGAAGTGTGCAACAAATGTACGGTTATCTGTAACAACGAATGATAAGTCGGAATAAGGTGAAACCACTGTATTGCCTTCAGTCCAGTTTACAAACTTGTAACCATCATTAGGAATTGCAAGGAGAGTTACAGTGTATCCGTATTCATATACACCAGCGCCAATGACTGTACCATAGTTTGAAGGTGATGCAGTTGCAGAGATGGTATATGTATTGATTTCAAATTCAGCAATAAGAGTGAGATTTGTTTCAATCTCAAACTGTACGGTTGCATCATGTGAGAATATAGTGTTACCATCATACCATGCTGTGAATGTGTAACCTGCATTTGCAGTTGCAGAGATTGTTACGACATCATCATAATGATAGATACCTCCACCGGTAACATTACCGCCATTGAGAGGATTAGCATATACATTGAGAACAACTTCCTTCTTTGTGAAGTTAGCCTTCAGTGAGCGGTTTCTTGTAACAAACATTCTGAATGTCGGAGTAGCTGAAACTTCAGCACCTGATTCAGTCCAATTGACGAATTCATAACCTGTATTGGCATGAGCATTCAAAGTAATCAAGTCACCATAGTAGTAAGTGCCGGCACCGTTAACAGTACCACCTTCCAATGGGTTAGGAGTAGCATTGATGGTGAATTGTGGAGTAGCTTCAAAGTTTGCTACGAGGTTGCGGTCTCTTGTTACAACGAAACTGTAAACGCTGCTTGTTGAAACAACAGAGCCGTTTTCAGTCCAGTTAAGGAATGTGTAGTGGAAGTTTGCATTAGCAGTCAGTGTTGCTGTCTGACCTTCTGAATAAGTACCTACACCGATTACAGTACCGCTGTTGGCTGGGCTTACGCTTGCTGTGATGTTATATTCTGTAGCATTGGTGTAAACTGAGAGGATACCGCTTACTGCTGTAACTTCTGGTGTGAAACCTGAATTCATCGAAATGACAGCATCGGAAAGAATCAAAGGATAGTCACCTGTAATGCTTCCTGCCTGAACCTGGAATGTGAAGATTGGACCACTGTTACCTGCAAATGGAGTGCCTGGCATTGAATAGCATAATACACGGAGAACTCCCGGCTGGATTTCCTGAGCATAAAGGATGTGGAATGATGAAGCACGGTCTGTTAATGCAACAGAACCAGGAATGAATGTAACACCAGAAGGGAATGTGATATCAGCCTGATAACCGACGATTTCATCAATGTTATCAAGTGTTACGCTCATTGTTACTGTAGTATTGATTAAAGCAGTTGCACTGACAAGAGTCATCACGTTGCCTGTAAGTTCTGTGAAGTTTGCAACAAGTGTGCGGTTTGAATTAACTGTGAAGCTGTAAATTGAGTTAGTGGAAACGACTGTTCCGTTTTCTGTCCAGCTTTGGAATATCCAACCTGCATTTGAAGTTGCAATCAAAGTTGCTGTCTCACCTTGTACATAGTCACCTGTACCGCTGACGCTACCTGCTTCAGCAGGATTAGCTGTTGCTGTAATGGTATAAATTGTTGAAGCACCACCTATCACAGCAGCACCATCGATAGCTGTAAGTGGAGGAGTATATCCTTGAATATCGGAAATATAAGACTGGTCAAGGAGTACAGGATAAGTGCCGTCTTCACCGTTAAGGATTACATTGAATGTACATACAGCACCGCTGTTGCCTGTGAAAGCAGTTCCTGGCATTGAATATGACAGAATACGCAGTGTGTGGTCAGCGACCATCTGTGCAATCAAATAATGGTTGACTGATGCTCTGTTTGTCAGCATTACTGAACCTTCAACGAATTCAACTTCATCCGGGAAGATGACATCAGTCTGGAAACCTACGAATTCAATTTCATTGTCAACTGATATTGAGAATGTGGCAACAGAACCGGATTCACCATATACTGTAGAAAGTGTCATTACGTTTCCTGAAACTTCAGAGAAGTTTGCAACGAGAGTGCGGTCACATGTTACTGTAAATGAATAAGATGATGTGGTTGATACAATAAGACCATCTTCAGTCCAATTGGAGAAAGCATAACCTGCATTAGGAGTTGCGATTAAAGTTGCTGTTGTGCCTTCAGGATATGTACCTGTTCCAGAAACTGAACCGGCACCTTGAGGAGCAGCAGATGCATTGATTGTATAATAATTACCAACGCTTGGAAGTACTGTTGCGATACCGTCAACTGTCTCCACTGGGAGGCTGTTTCCAGCAAAATCGGAAAGGATAGCATCGTTTATTGCTACTGTATAAGCTCCAGCTGGAGCACCAAATACAGCGTCAAAAGTGACAACAGCGCCACTGTTGCCTGTGAATGCGGTTCCTGGCATTGAATAAGTCAGAATCCTCAAAGCACCATTCAACATATTAGCTGCGATGTAATGGTTTGGTGTTGCTCTGCTTGTGAGCGCTGCTGAACCTTCAACATATTCGAAACCTTCAGGAAGAATAACATCGAACTGGAATCCTACAACTTCATCAACATTTGTCATGTCGATTGTGAATGTTGCAGTCTCGCCTGCGTAAGCAGTTACATCTTCAACGATTAAATAGTTGTTGTCAACTGTACCGCCTATAATTGTAAGAGAACCATTCTGTGTGGAAACAGCAGGTGTAGCGCCCTGGATAGTTGAAATGACTGCACCTTCCAAAGCCAATGGGAAATTACCAGCCACCGAACCGAGTAAAATATCAAATGAAGCAATAGGACCATCATTGCCTATGAGGTTTGCTCCAGGCATTGAATAGCAGAGAACTCTGAGAGTTGCACCGTTATTGACAAGCTGTGCCAAAATTATGTGATTAGAAGTACATCTTGCAGCCTTAGCTATTGATCCATCAACGTATGCGAAACCGTTCAATGGAATATCGAACTGGAATCCTGAAATATCCTCAGAATTGGCCAAATTGACTTCAACTGTGAGCTGGTCGCCTGTATTTCCTGTATAATTGTTGATATACATGAGGTTGTCGGCTGTACCGCCTTCAATTGTAATAATACCATTTTGAGTGGTAACATCAAATGGATTGCCTGTAGCACCTGACAAAACAGCATCAGACAAAGTGACACTATAGCTTCCAGGAGCATCGGACAATACAACTTCAAAAGTACAGATTGCACCGTTATTGCCACTGAATGCAATTGCAGGCATTGAGTAAACAAGAATACGCAAAGCACCTGTAGATACTATGTTAGCGACAATCTGGTGTTCTGCTGAAGCTCTGCTTGTTAACGCGTATGTGCCGTTAAAAGTAACCTGTTCAGGTAATGTGATATCCACCTGAAATGCACAAACAGGATCATCGTTAGCCAAATTAATAGTCATCTCAACCGTTTCACCAGGCTGGCCTGATACGTTTCCGATGCTCATTACGTTACCAGCAAAAAGTTGTGTACCTGTTGCAAAAAGCAGTACAAACATTGCAAATAACATTGATAAGTAATTCTTTTTCATTGTTTTAAACATTTAGTTAATTAATAATATAATTTTCTATTTACTTACAATATTGAAACGCAAAGGTAAGATTTATTTTAAATAGTTTCAAGAAAAATGCATAAAAAAAAGCGACCTGAAATTCAAGTCGCTTTTTTTCGATTATTCAACTAGTTTTTACATCTTAACAACCTTCTTGGTAATGATACCGTATGTTGTCTCGATTCTGATAATATATGTACCACTGCCAAACTGTGTCAAGTCAACACTGCACTCGTCGGCATTGATTTCACTGATAGAATTAACCTTTTCGCCATTGTTGGTGAGAATCATGATGCTCTTCATACCTTCACACTTGACATTGACGATGTCGGTTGTCGGGTTAGGATATACAGATGCATTGAGTGATGAATTTGGATCAATACCAAGATCATAGCTGAATACTGCTACGAATCTCATATCTTCGCTGATAGTGAATGTATAAGTTGCACTTGTTGATACTGATTCATTGTTAACCAACCATTCAACGAATCTGTAGTTTTCGTTAGGAGTTGCTTGTAAAGTGACTCTTGTACCATGATCATAATATCCCTCGCCACTTACTGTACCACCATTGTAAGGTGTAACATTGATTGAAACGTAATAGGTGTTGAGTTCAAATGTTGCCACAAAACTCATATCCTGAGTTACCTGGAATATGTATTGAGGCTGAGTTGAAACGACCGTTCCGTTGACACTCCAGTTAAGGAATGAATAACCTGTATTAGGAGCTGCAAACAATGTGACAACCTGATTATAATAGTAAGTGCCGGCACCTGTAGCAGAACCGCCTGCTGCTGGAACTACTGATGTGGTAACATTAAAGGACTGCAATCCAAAGTTAGCTATGAAGGAATGATTATCAGTAATTGTAAATGTATATGTAGCATTTGTTGAAACAACAGTGCCATATTCTGTCCAATTAATGAAATCATAACCAGTGACTGGTGATGTGCTGATGGTTACGTTTGCACCATATTTATATACTCCTGCACCGGTAAGAGTTGCTGCTGCATTTACAGGAAGTGCATTAAGAGCAACAGACATGTTCTTCTTTTCAAAGTTACCTGTTACGAAGACATCAGAGAATACAGGGAAACTGTAACTTGGATCAAGTGATACAACTTCACCGTTGATTGACCAGCTTACGAAATTGTAGCCAGTATGAGGAGCAGCAGTTACTGTAGCTATGTTTCCGTATGGATACATGCCTGAACCAGTAACAGTACCACCCTGTGTAGGATTAGCTGTTGCTGTAACTGTGTAGTTCTTTGGCTGGAATACAGCTGTGAGAGTACGATCTGCAGTCACAACAAATGAATATGCTGATGAGTAGCTTACAACACTGCCATCTTCAGTCCAGCTGTAGAATGTGTAACCAGTATTAGGTGTTGCAGTTACAGTGATTTCCTCACCAAATGTATAGACACCGCCGCCAGCTGCAAAACCGCCTTGGTATGGGCTGCATAACAGATAGATGTGATACTTGTCAGTTGCCACAGGTGTGAAGTTTGCAACGAGGTTACGGTCGCTTGCTGCTGTGAATGAATATGATGGTGTTGTTGCAACAACCACACCGTCTTCTGTCCAATTTACAAATTCATAACCTTCAGCTGCTGATGCATAAACAGTTACAACATCACCAGGATAATAAATGCCGCCGCCCATGACTGAACCGCCTTCAGCAGGATTTGCTGTAGTGGTGATAGTGAAATATCCGCCAGGAATAATGGTTACACTACCGTCAATTGCGATGACATCAGGTGTATGTCCTTGAATTGTTGAGATGACAGGATTGTCAAGATCTACTGTGTATGTGACACCTTCTTCACCGGTTATTACCATGTCGAATGTAACAACAGGACCGCTGCTGCCTTCGAAATTAGCACCAGGCATTGAATAACATAATGCACGTAAGATTGTGCCGTCATTGATGAGTTGGGCAATAAGAATGTGATTTGGTGTAGCACGGTCTGTAAGAGCCATAGAACCTTCCACATACGTAATGTGCTCATTCATCATAATATCAAACTGGAATCCGGAAATTTCTTGGAGGTTAATCATATCCACACTCATAGTTACAACGCTGCCATCAGCACCGCTTTCATTTGACAATATCAGCATATTGGTTGATGCCTCTGTGAAGTTTGCAACCAATGTACGGTCAGATGTAACTGTGAATGAATATGTTGAACTTGTTGAAACAACCAAATCACCTTCTGTCCAGTTTACGAAATAGTAACCTGAAGCTGATGTTGCAACCAATGTTGCTATTGTGCCTTCATTATATACTCCGGCACCTGCCACACTACCACCTTCTGCAGGATTTGCAATTGCAGTGATAGTATAAGTCGTAACTGAAGATGGTATGAAGTTGGCAACGAGGTCACGGTTGCTTGTTGCTGTGAATGAATATGCAGCTGTTGTTGAAACAACCACACCGTTTTCTGTCCAGTTTACAAATTCATAACCTTCAGCTGGAGCTGCAAAAACAGTTACAAGATCACCAGGATTATAAACACCGCCGCCTATGACTGAACCACCTTCAGGAGGATTTGCTGTAGCGGTTATAGTGTAGAATTCACCGGAAACGATGGTTACACTACCATCAATTGCAATGACTTCTGGTGTATGACCCTGAATTGTTGAAATTACAGGATTGTCAAGATCCACTGTGTATGTAGCACCTGCTTCACCGGTTATTACCAAGTCAAATGTTGCGATAGCACCGCTGTTGCCTATAAAATTAGCACCAGGCATTGAATAACACAATATACGCAAGATTGTGCCACCATTGATCAGCTGGGCAATCATGATGTGCTGTGGAGTAGCACGGTCAGTAAGAGCAGCTGAACCTTCAACATAAGAAATGTGCTCATTCATCACAATATCAAACTGGAATCCGGAGATATCTTCGATATTGATCATATCAACGCTCATAGTTACAACGCTGCCATCAGTACCGCTTTCATTTGACAATATCAGCATATTGCCTGTTGCTTCAGCAAAGTTTGCAACCAATGTACGGTCAGATGTTACTATGAATGAATATGTTGGACTTGTTGAAACGATATCACCGCCTTCTGTCCAGTTTACAAAATAGTAACCTGAAGCTGCTGTTGCAACCAACGTTGCTATTGTGCCTTCATTATATACTCCGGCACCTGCTATAGTACCACCTTCTGCAGGATTTGCAGTTGCAGTGATAGTATAAGTCGTAACTGAAGTTGGAATGAAGTTGGCAACGAGGTCACGGTCTCCAGTAACTACAAATGTATATGCTGCATTTGTTGAAACCACTGTTCCTTCTTCTGTCCAATTTACGAAATCATAGCCTGAAACAGCTGTTGCAACCAACGTTGCTGTTGTGCCTTCCTCATATTGGCCAGCACCGGTTACTGTACCAGCACCAACTGGATTTACAGTAGCTGTGATAGTATATGTCTGAGGCTGTATTGGATTTGTGAGAGTCAAAGTACCATCGTAAGTACCAACTGTAAGCAGAGTACCTGCGTAATTTGAAAGAGCAGGATTGCCTAATGGCAGAGCGTATATGCCTTCTTCGGAGCCGGTAACCTGGAATGTTACAACATCACCGGTTGTTCCTGAGAAGTTGCCGCTTGGCATTGCATATGCCAAAACTCTGAGGGTAACAGGATCAATCATACCTGCAACCAGAATATGGTTTGCAGAAGCACGGTCGGTCAAAGCAGCTGAACCGGCAACGTATGTGATGCCTTCAGGAAGTATGACGTCGAACTGAAGTCCTGATACTTCTTCAACATTGTCCATGTTGACACCTATTGTAGTATTGGTATTGATAAAACCTGATTCATCACCGATTGACAGTATGTTGCTTGCTGTAACGTTGAAGTTCACAACAAAGTGACGGTCAGAGAGAACAACGAATGAGATAGTTTCTTCTGTTGAAATAACCTCACCGTTTTCAGTCCAGTTAACGAATTCATAACCAGGATTTGCAATTGCTGTAAGAGTTGCAGTTGACTGTTCTGCGTGTATGCCTACGCCTTCGATCACAGCAGCTGCGTTAGGAACTGTAGTTGCTGTAATTTCAAACATTTCAGGTTCAACAACAGTTACGCTGCCATTGCTTGTTTCAACAGGCAGTGAATTGCCGTTCACATCTGAAATGATTGCATTTTCAATAGGCAATGGGAATATACCTGATTCAGTGCCTAATGTGAGACCGAATGTGAAGATTTCACCTGTAGTTCCAATGAATGGAGTTGAAGGCATTGAATAAACAATGACACGTAAAACGTGGTTGCTTATCATTCCAGCATAAATAACATGGTTGGCTGAAGCTCTGTCGGTCAAGGCAATTGTACCTTCAGCGTATGTGAAATTGTCATCCAAAGGAATATCCATCTGGAGACCTGCAACTTCATCACCGTTGGTCAAATTGACACCTGCGGTAATTGTTTGATTATAAACACCATTGTAATTGCCGATTGAGAGATAGTTGCCTTCAAATTGTGCGAAGTTTGCAACGAGGTCACGATCTCCGTTTACAACAAATGAATAGGTTTCTGAAGTGGAAACAACAGTTCCGTTTTCTGTCCAGTTCACAAAATAGAAACCAGCTAAAGCTGTTGCAGCCACTGTTGCTGTTGTGCCTTCTTCATATACACCAGCACCAGTTACTGTACCTGCACCAACTGGATTTACTGTAGCTGTGATAGTATAATAAACAACAGGAACTACGAAGTTTGCTACGAGAGCACGGTCTTCAGTGACTACAAATGAATATGTTGCATTTGTTGAAACCTCTGTTCCGTTTTCTGTCCAATTTACGAACTCATAGCCTGAATTAGCTGTTGCAACCAAAGTTGCTATTGCGCCTTCTTCATATTCACCTGCACCAGTTACTGTACCTGCGCCAGCTGGGTTTACTGTAGCTGTAATGTTATAAGTCACAGTCGGACCACCTGTTACAGTAAGAGTACCGCCAATGCCAATGACTGGAAGTGTTCCACCGTTCATTGTAGAAAGAACACAATTTGCAAGACCGAGGTCGTAGGTGCCTGCTTCACCGAGAATAATCTGTATTGATGCTATAGCTCCATCGTTGCCTGAGATGTTTGCCGGAGGCATTGCATAGCAGAGAACTCTGAGAATTGTACCGTTATCGACCAACTGACCGAGGATAATGTGGTAAGGACTGCATCTCTGACCCTTTACAAGAGAACCTTCAACATAAGTGAAGCCTTCGTTGAGAGGGATGTCGAACTGGAATCCTGAGACAGCATCTTCATTTGCAAGGTTAATATCGATAGTTAAAATATCACCTTCAGCACCTGTGTAATCAGCGATTGAAAGGATATTTGTTGAAGGAGCTGTGAAGTTTGCAACGAGGTCACGGTCTTCAGTAACTACAAATGAATATGTAGCATCTGTTGAAACAACATCACCGCCTTCTGTCCAATTTACGAAATCATAGCCTGAAACAGGTGTTGCAACCAAAGTTGCTGTTTCACCTTCTTCATATACGCCTGCACCGGTTACTGTACCTGAACCAACTGGATTTACTGTAGCTGTAACTGTGTAGGTCACTGGCTGACCACCAGTTACTGTAAGAGTACCGCCATTGGCAATGACTGGAAGTATTCCGCCTGACATTGTTGAAAGAACGCAACCTGCAAGACCGAGGTCGTAGGTGCCTTCTTCACCGAGGAGAATCTGTAATGATGCTATTGCACCATCATTACCGGAAATGTTTGCAGGAGGCATTGAATAGCAGAGAACTCTGAAAGTTGTACCGTTATCGACCAACTGGCCTATGATAATATGATAAGGACTGCATCTCACACCCTTTACAAGAGAACCATCAACATAAGTGAAGCCTTCATTGAGAGGGATGTCGAACTGGAATCCTGAAACTTCATCTTCATTTTCGAGGTTAATATCGATAGTTAATACATCACCTTCAGCACCTGTGTAATCACCGATTGAAAGGATATTCATTGAAGGAGCTGTGAAGTTTGCGACAAGGTTGCGGTCTTCAGTAACAACAAATGAATATGTTGCATCTGTTGAAACAACATCACCGCCTTCTGTCCAGTTATCAAAAGTATAAGCACCGATTGCTGTTGCAGTCAGAGTGGCTGTTTCTCCCTCTTCATATACGCCTGCACCGGTTACTGTACCTGCACCTTCAGGATAAACACCAGCGTTGATTGTATAAGTAGGTAATGGGAGAATTTCGATACTGCCATTGACAACTTCGGTTAAAAGTGACTGTCCCTGAGCATCTGACAGTATTGCATTAGTCATATTCAATGCGTAAGTACCTGCTACTGAGCCAGTAATATCAAATGTCACAATAGCACCGTTTTCACCTATAAAAGGAGTGGAAGGCATTGAATAAACAATGAATCTGAGAGTATTGTTGCTTACGATCTGAGCTGACATGAAGTGATTAGCAGTAGCTCTTGGTGTCAAAGCAGCTGAACCAGCAACGTATGATAATGAAGCATCCAAAGGAATATCCAACTGGAAGGCAACAACATCATCGCTATTGTTAAGATTTACGCTAATAGTAGTCTCTGCGCCACTCATTGCAGTGTAATCACCAATCGAAAGAATGTTGAGTGAAGGAATTACAACATTGAAATTAGCAACAAGTGTGCGGTCTCCTGAGATTGTGAAAGTATATGAATCACTTGTGGAAACCACAGAGCCGTTTTCAGTCCAATTATTGAATTCATAACCTGCTGCAGCGGTTGCTGTAACTGTAACACTGGTACCTGCTTCATAGGTTCCGGCACCGGTCAAAGTACCGCCGTCTGTCGGGTTGGCAATCAATGTTAATGTATAATAGACAATATTTTCTTCGAAGTTAGCTACAAGATAACGATCTGACATGACTGTGAAAGTATAAGCAGCATTTGAGGATACCTCTGTGCCGTTCTCAGTCCAGTTAACGAATGAATAGCCATCGAAAGGAGTAGCTGTAACAGTAACTTCCTCTCCTGCATTATAAGTGCCGGCGCCGCTAACTGCACCACCGTTTGATGGGTTGGCTGACAAGGTGATGTCGTAGGTTGTAGCAGGATTGCCAATTACTACGCTACCATTTACACCTATAGCCTCAATAGTTCCACCTTGAATATTGGATAACACTATATCTTCGAATTCAAGTGGGAAAATACCTTCCGCATCTCCTAATGTAATCTGGAATGTCATGATATCGCCGTCATTACCAGGGATGTTAGTTCCCGGCATTGAATAGCAAAGGACACGCAAGTTACCGTTGGAGACAGTCTGCGCTATCAGAATGAACTGACCCGGCAGTCTGTTAGACTTTACGGCTGAACCGTTGACGTATGAAAACCCGTTCATCGGGATATCAAACTGGAAACCAGCGATGTCGTTTTGATCGTTTGCCATATTAACTGACACTGTGATCACATCACCCGGGTCTCCTTGATAATCACCCATTGATAAGACATTATCTGCCTTCAATGTTGTGGCCATACCTAAAAAAGGTATGAGAAGTAATAATAAAAGTTTCTTCATAATTTAACTATTATTTGTTTATATTTCTAATTATCATATAGTTAAGCGCAAAGGCGTTTCTCTGCCCATGCACAAATAGCCAATTATAATTATCTTGCAAATATAGCATTTAATTTGAAAATACAAAAAAAAGGCACTGAAATTTTTTCAGTGCCTTTTTCCGTAAAGTTATTTATTTAGAAATTACTTCTGATAAACAACCTTTGAAGTCTGGGTCTTAACACCGTCAACATAAACATTGATGAAGTAAACACCGCTGTTTACATTTTCAGGAGTCCATACAAAGTTGCTTGATGTAGCAGTTCTGTAAACAACCTGACCGGTCATGCTTGTAACTACGAATTCAGCATTTTCATTGTTGTTGATTGTAACAGATGTGCTGAATGGGTTAGGATAAGCAGGAGCCATGGTGTTGTCGTTGATACCTAAGAAAGCACCGTCACGACCGTCCACAACGTCACCGCAAGCGTTGGATGCGAGGAAGTAGTTAACTTCAGCATCGTTAACTTGGAAGAGTGCGTGTACACCAGCTTCGAATACAGTACCGTCGAAGTTGTAAGCAACAACCATGTAACCGTCTGGGGTCATACCCTGATTAACAACGAAGCCCTTAATTTCAACATCGCTGCCTTCGCTGAGAGCAATCTGCAGTGCGCTGACAGGAGATGCATTGCGCATGTAGAGGACACCGTTTTCAATCTGATATTCAACTTCACCGGTTTCGCATGTGCTCTTTCCGCCGAAGATGATTAAGATAGTACCGCTGACATCACCTACATTGATGATACCATCACCGTTAACATCAGCATTCTTGAAGTAGAATGGCTGTGGGTTCTGGAACATGATGTAAGAAACGATAGCTGAAACGTCACCAACGTTAACTAAACCGTCACCGTTAGCATCACCGAGGATACCCATTTCAACTGTTACGCATACAGGTGCTGAAAGGATTTCTTCATAGATTGCTGTTACGCAGTATGTATGATCACCGAAATCAACATCCTGGTCAACGTATGTCAATGTTGTAGGACCAACTGTTGCGATTTCTTCACCGTCACGTTCAACCATGTAACCGGTAACTTCAGCGCTGACAGCTTCACTTATGATTGCGAAGCATGATGTCTGTGTTGAACCAGTACCAACGAGAACCATAGTGCCTTCGTCGAAGTTGAACTTGTAGAGCTGAGCTGCACTAACGTCTGCATTGTAAGCGAACCAGTAAGTTTCCTTCAGTTCGAGGTCAACATCCATATCCTGGCCATAGTTTACTGTGAAGCCAGCAGCCATTGAACCGAGGACTTCACCAGTTGCAGGATCAATTTCGGAGATACCGTCAACTTCAGCATCGATAACGAAGAAACGACCTTCAGCATCGAATGTGCAGCCTAACAAGAAGTTAGCAGCATTGATGTTAGCAACAAATGATTCTGTACCTGTTGCAGCATCAAATGTGTAAATTACTGAGTTGCTGCCTAATACAATACCGTAGAGAGTATTGTCAGCTGCGTTGTAAGCAATACCGCCTGATGCGTTACCTGTCTTAATGACATTAATAGCACCGGTCTGAGGATCGATTGTACCGAACTGACCTGATGTTGATGTTGCAAAGTAGTACATGCCATCATAGTAAGCTGCTGTGTTCATGAATTCTGAACCACTTACGCCATAGCTTGTCCAGCCAGCTGGAGCATTCAATGTGAAGTAACCAAGATCCATGTTGTGAGCGGCTAATGCCATAGCATCTTCAGCCTTTGAAGGATTAACATTGTAAGCTTCTGATGTTGAAGCAGGAGCAGCTGTTAATGTTGCATTAGCTGTTGATGTTTCAGCTATGAATGGATGATCATTGCCTCTCTTAGCAGCCTTGTCGTCTGTTGCAGGAGCGTCCCATGTCAAAATAACATCACCGCTTTCTTCAACAGCTGTAAGGTTCTGTACTGGTGCATACAGGCTTGTGAGTTCGAAGTCCATTGGGTTTTCATATACGTCAACGTAAACATTTTCTTCAACGTATGTCTTATATGAATCAGCGGAAACTCTGACAGTGTAGTAACCTTGTGTTACATCCATTGAGAATTCACCGTTTTCATCAGTTACTGTCTGGAATGCGCCACCGAATTTAACTGTTGCGCCGACAATAGCCTGACCATTGAAGCTGTCTGTTACAACACCGTAAACTGTACCGAATGCTTCAACAGCTGTGAGTTCGAGTAATACATCACTCATTGATACGCAGCCGTCAGCATAGATTGCACGTACTCTGTAGTAATATGTGCCAGGAGCATTGTCTTCGATAACGAATTCGAATTCTGATGGGTCAACCTGTGCGAATGGAACCTTGTCATCACCATGGTAGATACCGTAAGCGATTACATCACCAGGATTTTCTGCAGGTGCAGCCCATGTGATATAGAAATCGTTGAAATCTTCAACTGAACCAGCGAGATTCTGAACAGGAGCACAATCTGGTGGATTGATGATGAATGTTACAGGAACAACGATTTGTGGAGTTAATGAATTGTTGTTGAAGAATACATCTGCATAGAATGTACCGAATTCAGCATACCAACCATCAGCGATGAGGTCGAATGTTGCAGTTTCGCCTGCAGGAACCACACCAGACTTTGGATCAGCTACTAACCATGAATTAGCTACTGTTTCAATTGAGAAGCAGGAAGCCTGATCATAGAATGAACCAATCTGTGTAGCTGTGCCTTCATCAACGTTAATCTGCCATAACTGTGCTTCAAATGCATCAGCATTGAATGCTGCCCAGTAAAGGAGATCGTCTTCGAAATCCCATTCCATATCCTGACCATAGTTTACCATGAAACCTGACCAGATAGTTGTGAATTCACCGGTTTGGAGATTCATTTCAGAAATACCGTCGATTTCAGCATCGATGATGAACATACGACCTTCGGAGTTCATAGCACAACCTAATACGAAGTTGCTGTTTGCAGCTGTAACAACAGCGGTTTCAGCACCAGTTTCAGGATTGATTGTATAAACAGTAGTACCTGCGCCTAAAACCATACCATAGAGGTTGCCATCAGCTGGGTTGTAAGTGATACCGCCTGATGCGTTACCTGTCTTGATTACATCAACTGAATGATTTTCATAGTCGATGATACCGAACTGGCCGCTTGTTGATGTTGCAAAGTATGTTACACCGTCAACATAAACTGATGTGTTCATGAATTCTGAACCGCCGAAGCCAGCAGGATTATTAATTGCATCTGCAGGATTACCAAGAGTGAAGTTGTAAAGATCCTGACCGCTTATTGCAACGTGAGCAGGTGATTCAAGTGACTTAACAGCCTTGTCTTCTGTTTCAATCTTAACATTCCATGTCAGTTCACCAGTACCATTGTTGGTAATAGTCATTGTGTGAATGCCCTGGTTCATATAACCGGTTGTGATAGTGACTTCAGAGTCGCTGAGTGAAACAGCTGGCTGTTCCATTGGGAAGTCGAGAGTATATGGACCAAATGGTTCGATTGTATAATTGTTGACTGTATATACATTGAAGCCGTCAGCAACAGCAACAACTGTATATGTGCCATCGAATACATCTACTGAATACATACCTTCTTCATCTGATGTAGCAACAACTGTGCGTGCACCCCATGGTGTTGTACCTGTGAATGTGATTGTAGCACCAGCGATGTCGCTGCCGTCCATTGTTGAGTAAACATGACCTTCAACGAGTCTGTATGGCTGTACGCATTCGAATGTGAGTTCTGATTCAGACATTGAAACGCAACCATCAGGATAGTGAGCTCTTACGTTGTATGAATATACGCCTGGTTTGAGGGCTTCATCAAGATATTCTTCCTCACCTGGTTCGAGAATTACGAATGGTTCACGTTCAGCACCGTAGTAAATGTAGATAGCATCGCATCCTGCTGGGTCATCCCATGACAGATATACATTGTTGTAGTCAACGATTTCACCTGTCAAGTTTGTAGGATAATCGCATAATGGAGCAAGGATTGTGAATGTTACAGGAATATAGAGTGTACCTTCTGGAGTGTTGTTAGCAAGTTCAATGTGACCTGTGAAGACACCCTGATCTGCATGCCAACCATCCATTGTTACTGTGAATACGCCATCGCCACCAGCAGCAACTTCACCCTTCTTAGGATCAATTGTCAACCATGGACCAGCAGCGCCAGAGAATGTTTCAATTGAGAAGCAGGAAGCCTGATCATAGAATGAGCCAATCTGTGTAGCTGTGCCGTCTTCAACGTTAATCTGCCATAACTGTGCTTCAAATGCATCAGCATTGAATGCTGCCCAGTAAAGGAGGTTGTCTTCGAAATCCCATTCCATATCCTGACCGTAGTTTACCATGAAACCTGACCAGATAGTTGTGAATTCACCGGTTTCGAGGTCCATTTCAGAAATACCGTCAACTTCAGCATCGATGATGAACATACGACCTTCTGGGTTCATAGCACAACCTAAAACGAAGTTGCTGTTTTGAGCTGTGACAACAGCGGTTTCAGCACCAGTTTCAGGATCGATTTCATAAACAGTAGTACCTGCGCCTAAAATAATACCATAGAGGGTACCGTCAATTGGGTTGAAGGTGATACCGCCTGATGCGTTACCTGTCTTGATTACATCAACTGCACCATTTTCATAGTCGATAATACCGAACTGGCCGCTTGTTGATGTTGCGAAGTATGTTATACCGTTAACAAAAACTGATGTGTTCATGAATTCTGAACCGCCGAAGCCAGCAGGATGATTAATTGCATCTGCAGGATCACCAAGTGTGAAGTTGTAAAGATCCTGACCGCTGATTGCTACGTGAGCAGCTGATTCAACGCTCTTTTCAGCGTCATCCATGATGCATGTGCCGTTCCATGTCAGTAAACCTGTACCAGCGTTGTGGATTGTAACGTCAACTGTTGCACTCTGCATGTAGTAGCAAGAAGCAACAACCTCTGTTGGATCGACAGCGATAGCTGGCTGATTCATCTGGAAGTTGTATGTAGCTGTTGGAGCTTCAGGAGCATTGTAAGTTGCTGTATAAGTATTGAAACCAGCAGCTGTTGCTGTTACTGTATAGTCAAAGAGCTGAACGAGATCGAGTGAATATGCGCCGTTTGCATCAGTGATAACTGTTGAACCAAGAGCACCCTGGAATTTAACAGCTGCACCTGCAATTGGGTTGTTGGTATAAGATGATGTAACTGTACCTGAAACTGTTACGTATTCTGGTTCAGTGACACACATACCAAAGTGCATGTTTGTACGTTGTGTTAAAGTGTATGGAGAAACACCAGGATTTGTTGGATCGTATGGTGAACTGTCACGATATGCATACAGAGTACGTGTAGCATCTGTATTATGCATATAGAATCTGTAATTTGAATTGAAGTATGGGTTGTGACCATATACGAAATAAACCAGGACACTGCTTGCGCCATCATATACGAATGGGGTCTGCAACTGGATATCCTGATAGTAGTCAGGACCTGAATTGTCAAGAGAAAGCATATCCTCATATACAAGTGTCAGGTCATCTAATATCCAATTAGAAAGTGTAGTTTCTTCAACATTCTTCATGTAAATCTTAACATCAAGGTCAGAAATAGCTGTTGCATGAGTGTACTGGAAAGAAATGGTGTGGATTTCACCGAAGAAAGCACCCTGGTTCATTAATTCTTCAGCTGTGTAAAGCTCCTGAACTATAGAATAGTTATAGAAGGTATTGAAAGGAATCTGATATGATTCTACTGTACCATTACCGATTTGAGCGTTAACTGCTGTGAAACCAGGACCGCAGGCAACTGCTGTCTGGAAACCAGCAACATTTGACCAGTCAGAAAGGTCACCGCCGCCGCAGTCAGACTGTACGTATGCCTGGAATGATGTACCAGTTGGAAGACCTGTAATAGTAGCAGGGTTTGTTGTAACAGCTACTGTTGTTCCTGTACCGTGAGCAAATCCTATAGGACCATATTCAATGTTCCATGCTGTTGCTGTACCGTGTTCAATCCATGAGAATGAAGCCTCTGTGTCGGTAGAGCCAACGCAAGCGAATTGTGTAGGTCTTGGACATGTAGGAGGAATACAGGTGTTGTTCCATGAAATAAGAAGACCAGCTGATGGAGCAGATGCTTCATAAAGGAGTTCTTCCCAAGGATAGTAGAACTGGAATGAAACTTCACTGTCCCATGTACCAGCAACCCATATCATATTAACATATTGACCTGTAGGGATAGTTACATCAGCACTTCCGCTTGAGCCTGAAGCCAATGTGCAAGAAGCGAGAAGGTTACCGCCTTCATCAGTAATTTGGATAGTTCCACCGTTCCAACCATCACCGAATGAGTCTTGCATGTCAACATGATAAACGCACATAGCACCAACGAGGATAGAACCGCCTACTGAGCCGCCCAAACCTTCTTCGTTGAAAGACTGTACTGAATATGCATAACTGCCTGGACCAGGTATTTCATCATCAACATAGCTCATGTTGCCGCCAAGGGTAACATTTTCGAATGTAGCAATAACAACACCGTTTCTCTTAACATAGAGAGATACATTGTCCAGAGGATCACCACCCATTGTAGTTGTTGGGTTTGTCCATGACATATAAACTACGAGTTCGTCACCTTCCTTTGTAAGGGTGAGATTTGTTGGACCTGCTGGCAGATTAGGATTTGAATCAGTTGCTGTTGCAAAAGCAGAAGCCTGATCAGCGAATGTGCCTATGAGAGTAAAATCACCAGCATCGAAATCATATTTGTAAAACTGAGCTGCAGATGCATCAGCATTGTATGCTGCCCAGTATGTTTCATTGGTTTCACGATCTGTGGACAAGTCCTGACCAAAGTTTACTGTGAAACCTGCAGGTAATGAACTGACAATATTACCTGCCATATCAATTTCAGAGATACCGTCAACTTCAGCATCAATAACAAACATACGACCTACATTGTTGATGTCAAGACCGAGGAGGAAGTTGCTTGTGTTAACTGCTGTCAGAAGAGTACCAGTACCAGATGTAACATCAACGATGTACAAAGCTGGAGAGTTACCAAGAACAAGACCGTACATCTGACCGTCAGCAGGGTTGTAAGCTATGCTCTGGAAAGCATTGCCTGTTGCGACAGTTGTTACAGCACCTGATGCAGGGTCAAGCTGAAGGAAAGCGCCACCATTTGATGAAACATAATATTGACCTAAATAATATTCAGCACCGTTGCAGAAATCTGAGTATGAAGTTCCATAAGGAGTTGCATCTGCAGGAGCATTCAGTGTGAATTGATAAAAGTCAGCACCACCCATTTGGAACATGGCTTGTGAAGCTTCACTCTTGTCATTTCTTACATTGTAAGCCTGATGGTTAGTCTTACCTGCCAAGCCAAATGAAGGCTCAAAAGTTTGTTTGGAGTTACGAATCTGTTCTTCTTTGAGAGCATCTTCGAGGAGAGACTGGTCAGCCATTGAAACAGCAGTGGTAGTTGACATACCGTTAACTGTTGCATTAGCAACCTTCTGAGTTTGGGTTTCCTGAGTAGCTGAAGCCTTGACAGCCTTGCCTACTGAAAACTCTTGTGCCTGTCCCAAAAATGGAACTACGCACGCCATTGCTAAAAATAATAAGAATTTCTTCATGATTAATAATTTAGTTATTAATTGGTTATTAATGGTTAATAATATTATTGAATCCTCTTTTATCCTTCATTATACAAAAAAACTTCTTATTCCGAGTTGCAAAGATAACCATATTTTTTATTGTTTCAACAAAAAAGGCAATTTTTTTTTGCTTTTTCAACAACTTTATTAACATCACATGGCTGTCTTTAAGGGAAACAATTAATAATTAAGAAGTTACTATTTTGACATGATATTTTTGCCGCAATCGTTAACTATAGTACGATACCATTTCTCCGGATATTCAGGCTGCATCGGAAATTTAGCCTGTTTGGCATCAATACCGTTGGTTTCAAACTGCCCGTCTTTTTCGTACTTGATGTTGCCATCCATGTACTTTACAAGCAGATACACAAACAGATTCTCCCATTCATTATATGTCTGCAGCGTCTTCTCCGCGGAGAAGTTTGTCATTATTGCCACAGCTTCGTTAGGATCAGTGAAATACGCGTGGACGAGCTTGGAGTCGTACTGTATCACTTCGTTATAAAATTGGGATTCAAGACGTTTCTGAACTTTCTGGACATCAACAATCATGTCGCAGTAACGCGAATAAATAAAATTCGAAACCTTATTGAATGTCCAGAACAATGAAGTTGGGGAATATTCGAGCATGGAGCCGTTGCCCACCTTCACATTTTCCGGAATCTTGGTCATGCAAGCATGCATTGGTATATAGCACGATGAATAGGTGTCGTCCACACCCCACCAGAGTATTCCGCCGACAGCATCTGGCAGCCAGCTGCGTGACTGTGAGACGAAAGAGAATCCGGTTTGTTGGGTTGAAGTGGCTCTCTCATGAATATATGTCTTGCCATCAAGCTTCCAGTCCATAGGACGCCAGCGGTAAGGACAAGCGTATGGTCCGGCGCCTACGTCGTTTCTCATATCCATAGTGGTGCCTTCATAATGGTCACGCATGATGTCATAAACATCGAAAAGCGTGAGCTTACGGTCAGGCTTAATCCACAGCGGGAACCGGTGCTTGAGGTTGTCGCCTCTTGCATAATCCTCATATTCAGCCATCTGGGCTTTATTAGCCTTCATGAATCCTGCCCAAACACGTGCCTCACAGCCTCTTGCACCACCGAAAGACAACGGACAATACACATCGCAGAAACTGAAATCCGAATCCTTGCCACTATACAAACCCTTTTTCTTTGCGAAGGATATGACATCTTTATGATAAGCGGTGGTTATACCTTTATTATAAATGTCCTCGAGATGGGTTGAGGAGATTGAGCTCTTATTGCCCTCCAGCGGGAAAGTGGTTATACGTGCCTGGTTAGCATGTCCGCTGATGTATCCGTCAGGAATCATGCGGGCAACCCATACTGCACCCTTCTCTCCTTCACCCTTGCCGATGATTTCCATAATCCAAACCTCTTCCTTGTCGGCTATTGAGAAGCTTTCGCCTTCACTGGCATAACCGTATTTCTCCATGAGGTCGGCGATAACATAAATGGCCTCGCGTGCAGTTTTGGCTCTCTGCAAAGCAATATATATCAGACTGCCATAGTCCATTATCGCACCCGACTGGTGGTAAAGGGTTTCAAGACCGCCGTAAGTGGTCTCGCCAATAGCAAGCTGATGTTCGTTCATGTTGCCTACCACGTTGTAGGTATGTTTCACCTGAGGTATCTGTCCCATATATTTGCCGGTATCCCATTCATAGATATCAAGCATGGTGCCTTCAGGCCAGTCGGCTGCATCCCAATGATACAGTTCACCATATAGGACATGCGAATCGGCAGCGTATGTTATCATCGTACTGCCATCAGCAGTAGCGCCCTTTGTGAAGAGGAAGTTTGTGCAGCTGAAAGCCGCTGTACTCGTTATGAGAACAAAAAGTGACAATAGTAGTTTTTTCATATTAATAGATTTTAGTTGTTAAATTAACGATTTGATTCCCACGGCTTTACGCACTTCAATCATGGTTTTGCCGGCACTTTCGCGTGCCTGTTCGGCACCCTGGCGCACAACTTTGGCAAGATATTCATCATTAGAGCGTATATCCTTGATTCTTTCCCGCAAAGGGGTAAGGAAGGCATTCACATCCTCAAACAGCTGTTTCTTCATATCACCGTAGCGAATGGAGCAGTCGTTCCACTTGTCGTCGAAGTAAGCGACCGTCTCCGGTGCAGACACTGCTTTCATGATGGTGAAAAGGTTATTGATATAATCCGGTTTCGGTTGGTTAGGCTGTGTGGGTCCGCTGTCGGTAAGAGCTCTCATTATCTTCTTTTTCAGCACATTTGGTTCATCAGACAAATAGAGGCAATTGTCATTGCCTTCCGATTTTCCCATTTTTCCGCTGCCGTCGAGCCCTGGGATTTTTACCAGTTCGTGGCCGAAATTATAAGCGGTAGGTTCGGGAAAGATATTGCAGTTATACATGCGGTTGAACCTGTTGGCGAATGTGCGCGTCATTTCAAGATGCTGTTCCTGGTCTTTGCCTACGGGGACTTTTGTTGCACGGTGTATCAGTATGTCGGCAGCCATGAGACACGGGTAAGTCAGCAGACCGGCGTTCAGGTTGTCGGGCTGTTTGCGGGCCTTGTCCTTAAACGATGTGCACCTCTCAAGTTCGCCGAGGTAAGCGTTCATATTGAGATAGACATAAAGTTCGATGATTTCCGGGACATCGCTTTGGACATACAGAGCCGATTTCTCGGGGTCGATACCTGCAGCAAGATATTCGGCAATCATCTCCTTGATGTTTTCTTGGAGATGTTCGGCAAGTGGATGTGTGGTCAGCGAATGGATGTCGGCGATGAAGAAATAGCACTTGTTTTCATCTTGCATCTTCACGAAGTTGATTAAGGCGCCGAGGTAATTGCCAAGGTGAAGAAGACCTGTCGGTCTGATTCCGCTTAATACTATATCCATAATAATTCTTTTTATTATATTAATAAGGTATATACAGATTAGAGGTTAATTTCTTCCATCATGTTATTGAAGAACCTGAAATCCAATATATTATAGTTTTTCATGCAGCAGAGTTTCAGTTTGACATGATATTTTCTCTGCCATTTTTTCACGAGAGAGTTGACGAGTCCCTGGTTGAGATAGGCAAATACGAAAGGATGGACTCCCAACGTAAGGTTTTTCTCATTCTGTTCCTGGACGAGGTATTGCAAAGTTTCCTCTATATCCTCTTCGAGTTGCATTGACGGCTTGATGATACCGGTACCGTGGCAGGTAGGGCATTTTTCAAGGTCATTGATGGTGACTTCCGGTCTGATGCGCTGACGGGTTATCTGTATCAGTCCGAATTTGGTTGGAGGCAGCACTGTATGTCGTGCCTTGTCGTTAGCCATTTCTTCAACAAGACTGTCGAAGAGGAGTTTCCTGTCGCTGGCTTTTGCAAGGTCGATAAAGTCGATGACAATGATGCCGCCAAGGTCGCGAAGACGCAGCTGGCGTGCAATTTCACGTCCGGCTTCAAGGTTCACTGCCAGGGCGTTTTCCTCTATTGAGTCCTGATTGTTGTTGGCGCGCGGTCCCGAATTGACATCTATTACGTGGAGTGCTTCAGTTTTTTCGATATACATATAGATACCGTTCTTGATAGTCACTATCTTGCCGAACGAGTTTCTGATTTGTTTCTCCACTCCGTAGAATTCAAAGATATCGCCTTTGCCTTTATATAATTTGAGTATGTCAACTTTTTCAGGGGCAATCTGTTTGAGATACTCTTTGGTGTCGTCAAACAGTTTCTGGTCATTGACATTTATAGAGTTGAAAGTTTCGTTGAGGACATCACGGAGAATGGCGTTAGCCCTGTCTATTTCGCTGAGGAGGATGGAAAGGGGCTTGGCATGTGCAAGGTTTTTCACCACTTTGTTCCATTTGCTCTGAAGGTCTTCAAGGTCGTTGTACAAATCCACGACCATACGGCTTTCAGCCATTGTGCGTATAATGATGCCGAAATTATCCGGCTTTATGCTCTTTACGAGAGTTTTAAGCCGGCTGCGTTCTTCGGCCTGTTTGATTTTTTGTGATATTGATATCTTGTTGGAAAAAGGAATCAGGACAAGATAGCGTCCTGCAATGGCGATATCGCTTGACACGCGCGGGCCCTTGGTGGAAATTGCCTCTTTAACTATTTGAACCGGAATCAGTTGGTTGGCTGACACCTCATTGGCTATTTTGCCTGTCTTTGAAACTTCCTGCTCGAGCTTGAAGTTTTCGACCATTTCCACCCCGTCTTTTCCGGTGAGTGAACCGGCCTGAAGCTTGGAGGTGAATTTCATGAGACTGCGGAACTGTGTGCCCAAGTCAACATAAATCATAAACGCATTCTTCTCATGACCAATGTCAAGGAAGCATGCATTCAGTCCCGGCATATTCTTTTTCACCCTGCCGAGATAGATGTCACCAGCCATAAATCCCACATCAGTCCTGTCCTTATGGAGTTCAACGAGAACATTGTCTTCAAGGAGGGCTATGTCAACGTCCTTATCGTGCTTCTTTATTATTAATTCTTTGTTCACGAGGTTAAATATTAAACAACAAAATCTATCAGATATTAGAAATTTAATAGACCTGATAGATTTTATTTAAATGAGGACATGAGATTTATTTTTTCTTATGTCTGTTCTTCCGCAAACGTTTTTTACGCTTGTGGGTTGACATTTTCTGTCTTTTATGTTTCTTTCCGTTTGGCATAATATATTATTATTTTTCTTGAGGTTTAGTATTTTTTACGCTAATAGCGAAAGCCTTAGCTGGTTTGAATGCAGGGATGCTGTGTGCAGGTATCTTTATAGCAGATTTCTTGGAAATGTTTCTGCCAATTTTTGCCTTTCTTTCTTTGATGATGAAACTGCCGAATCCTCTGAGATATACGCTTTCACCTTTGACCAATGAGTTTTTAACTGTACCCATGAAAAGTTCGACACACTTCTGAATCTCCACTTTTTCATAGCCCGTTTTGTTAGCTATTTCAGCTACGATTTCTGCTTTTGTCATAATTTCTTACTTTATCTGTTAATAAATAATACTCAATAGTGAACAAAATCACTTTAGAAAATGGACTGCAAAGATACATATTTTTTTGATTATAACGACTTTAATAAAATTTTTTTCGAAGAAACTCAAAAAAAACTCTCGAAACAGGTAACAAAAAAGTATTTTTTGCAATATATATACAAGAAAGAATTTTTATTATTTTTGTTGGATTAAAAAAACAAGTACTATGGCAAGTGGATTAAATAAGGTAATCCTGATAGGGAACCTTGGAAAAGACCCGGAAGTAAGATCATTTGAAACGGGCAAAAATGTTAGATTTACATTGGCTACCAATGAAGACTACAAAACAAAGAGCGGCGATAAGGCAAGTCATACCGAATGGCACAACATTTCATTGTGGCGCGGATTGGCTGACATTGCAGAGAAATATCTGAGAAAAGGGAGTCAGGTTTATATTGAAGGACGCATCAGATACAGAAGCTATGAACAGGAAGGCGTAAAGAAGTTCTATACTGAGATAGAGGGTGATTCGATGGTTATGCTTAGTAGTGGAAATGCAGGTCAGAACAGCGGTCCGCAGGCTGCCACCAACGCTGCAGAGCAGTCTGCTCCGGAGCCTATGCAGCCTAACGATTCCCAGATTTTCAATCCTCCGACTTCAGAAGATGATGATCTCCCGTTCTAAACGACAGTTACTACTAATCGCAATTTCATCCATAATAATCGTTTCGGCGTGCCAAAACAACAGCACGCCGAAACCGATGGGATATTTCCGCATCGCCTTCCCGGAAAAATCCTACGACACCCTCTCCTCCCTGTCCGACCACAGACTGCCCTTCACATGTCTTGTCCCAACCTATTCGACATTTGTGGAAGTGCCTTCAAACGACAAAAGCAGGTGGTTCAACATGAATTTCCCCGCCTACAACGCAACCATCCATCTCACTTATTATCAGATGGATACCACATTATCGACTTATATCGAGACATCACGCAGCTTTGCAGTCCAACATATACCAAAAGCAACAGCCATCAAGCAGAAAGTCATCTCCCACCCCGAACATTCAGTATATGGGCTATATTACAACATCCAGGGTAGCGAGACGGCTTCGCCTATTCAGTTCTATATCACCGACAGCACCACCAATTTCCTGCGTGGCGCCTTGTATTTCAACAATGTCCCGAACAACGATTCCCTCTCCCCCGTCATCGAATTCATCGACAAAGACCTGATTACGATAACTGAGACGCTGCAATGGAGGCAATAAAAGTTAAAACCTAATATGCTCTCCTTTCAAAAAATTTGTTTATCTTTGGAAAATTTTTTGGGAATGTAGAATCTATTTTAAAAAAGGAGGGTGTCTATGGTTGAAACTCTTAAATTTGGTACCTTAAAATGGCATCATATATTTAATGCCTCTGATGAAGATATTCAGTTTTTAAAAGACGAGTTTTATTTCCACCCTCTTGATCTTGAAGACTGCCAGAGTCCGTCGAACCAACGACCGAAGATCGATGTTTACGACAACTATTATTTTCTGATATTCCATTACCCGCATTTCGACAAAATAGACAAATTCATCAGAATCAGAGAGTTGAGACTTTTCTGGGGGCCTGATTACATCATTACCATCGGAAAACTGCATCCACAGGTGAGGAAAATGTTCGAGGAGGCAAAGAAAACCCTCTCTTCCACTTCAGATGTGGAAGATGAAGAATTCATGTTCGGTTCATCCGACCAGCTGCTATACCACATCCTCGAAATCACCATTGAGGAAACCTACAAACTTGTAAGACGCATCGGTTCCAATATCGACTATATCAACGGCTCACTCTTCGACTACAAAGCCGAAAAGACCATCGAAAGCATCTCCGTGACCCGCAAGAATGTCATCCTCCTCAATACCACATTCCGACCACAACTGCGAGTGTTCAACAAATTCGAATCAGGTGAAATTGAAGGCTTCGCCGACAATATGGAAGAATACTGGGGCAACATCCTCGACTACATGCAGAAAATATGGGATATGACTGAAGATGACGCAGAACTTATCGAAAGCTTGTCGAAAACCTTCGATTCCATGCAGGCCAACAGGACCAACGAAATAATGAAGATTCTCACATTCTTCTCATCCACAATGATGCCGTTGACCTTCATCACCGGACTTTACGGGATGAACCTTATTCTACCCGGAGCAAGCTACCAACACGCATTTGTCATAATTCTGGCAATAATGATTTTAGTGGTAATTGCCATGCTTTTGTACTTCAAGAAGAAAAAATGGCTTTAAACCGAGAAATGACCAAAGACAAATTGGATATAGAACCTTTCAGGCAGTGGAGTCCCGCAGGTGACAATCTGCTGCTTATTGCAGGGCCATGTTCTGCCGAATCGGAAAGACAGGTGATGAACACTGCAGCGCAACTAATTGAACATAAGATAAACATATTCAGAGCCGGAATATGGAAACCTCGCAGTAAGCCATACACATTCACCGGCTGCGGTGAAAAAGGCATCCCTTGGCTTTTAGAAGTGAAAAGGGAATTTCACCTGCCTGTAGTGGTCGAGGTCATGAATGCAGACCAGTTGAAACTCGTACTCGACAAGGGTATCGACTATATATGGCTCGGAGCAAGGACCACCATCAATCCCTATATGATGGACGAAATCTCCGAAGCCTTGCACGGCTGCGACATTCCCGTATTCATAAAAAACCCGATATCTCCAGACCTCAACACATGGATAGGTGCACTCGAACGCATCAATGATGCCGGAATACGCAAAATAGCTACAGTTCACCGTGGTTTCCAGTCGGTATATTCCGCACCGCTGCGCAATGAACCGCATTGGGACCTCCCTATCAAACTCAAATGCACATATCCCGACCTGCCTATCCTGTGCGACCCAAGCCACATCGCAGGCGAAACAAAATACATAGAAGACATCGTAAAAAAAGCCCTTGCACTTGAGACTTCAGGACTCATGGTTGAAGTCCACTACAAACCGTCGGAAGCCCTATCAGACGACAAGCAACAACTAACCCCAACACAATTCGGGAAAATGCTCGAAAACGTCAACTTCCACGACCGACGCTGTGGTTTGGCAAGCAACACCCCCGAACAAGAAGAAGTAATCGCCAAGATAAACACTTGCCGCCAGATTATCGACGGCTGCAATGAAGACCTGATAAAAGTGCTGGCACAAAGGATGGCTGCAGTGAAGGAAATAGGAGAGGCCAAACGGAAATTAGAACTTCCGGCTTTGCAGGCATCACGCTGGCGCGATGTTATGAACCAATGCCTCAGCCTTGCCGATGAGCTCGGGCTCTCAAAAGAACTCGTAACAGAAATAATGGATGTCATCCATAAATATTCAATAAAAATACAATAACGGAAAATATCATGGAAAAACTGGAATTCGATGAGATAAAAATCCGCGCCAGCTATCTTAACTATTTCATGGTCAACCTGTACGCTGAAAAAGGACGCGAAGTCTTTCAGCATGACAGTGATGAACCGAACAACAAATATGATGGTAACAAACCCGGCACTGTAGTCTATAAACTCAAAGGAGACAAAACGCTATATGAGATTCCTCCCCGCTGGTATGATATATATTACCTTCTTAACCACACTGACATCAACGAAAGGAAACACTATCTGTCCCTGCTTATAGAAGAACAAAGAATCAATAAAGGCAAGAACGAGGGGGAAAATGTGGTTCCTGAATTGGAAATGATGCGTGACAACCTGAAAAAGGAATGTGAAGCTTATTGTAAGTCACATACTCTTTACGACAACGACAATGTGGTCAACATGCTGTCAGCAAAACGCAGTGTGGATGACCAGCGCCTCACAATCAACAATATAAGTCACAAAGGGAAGATTCTCCTTGAAATGGCACAGAAATGCTATTCTGTTCCGGATTTTTCGATAGTCACGTCTGACACTTTCGATGAGGAAGCAAGCAAGCGAGTGGAATACATTCATCAAGCCATTGAGAATCTGGAGATTATGACCAAAACAAAATTGGGCTCGCGTGAAAATCCGCTTGTATTCGCAATAAGAAGCGCCATGCCACAATATATTCCCGGTCTGATGCCGACTATGCTCAACATCGGTGTTACACACCAAGCATACGAAGGCCTCTGCGACAGATTAGGCAAGAACATGGCAGGTCGTATTTATCTCAACAATCTTTATAATATCACGTTGCTCAAGTCATTGGACATCAATGATATAAACAAAAAATACTCCATTTCCGACCCGGATTTCAGGGTTCTTAAGGACAAAGAACTGTCACCGGAGCAAATAGCTGAAAAGATTGCCACTGTTGAAGAACTCATCCGCAGTACGGAAAACGGAGACAAAATCATCAATGACGCATTCTACCAGGTAATGTTCATCGCAAAGTGCATCAGAAAGTTTTACGATGACAATCAGGATCTTATACTGACATTCATGCAAGGCAAGAAGGCATATCCTGCACTCATCCTGCAGAAGATGGTATGGACCATCGGCAACGACTATTCGTATCCCGGAGTGATTCACAGTTTCCACAGCCGCACCGGTAAGGGACGACAGGTGGAAAGCTATCTTGACATCTTCGGGGAAGAAATCATGACCGGCGACATATCCTCAAATGATATGGAATATGAAGAGAGAAAGGATATACGTGACGAATATCCGGCAATATACCACTTCGACCCTCTGTTGCGAAACCTTGAAAAACGTTATCAATCACCTGTCACCATTGAGTTTGCGGTTGAAACCCACGATGATGTCAGCCTTTTCGCCATTCTTCAGCTCAACAAGTCGGAACTGACCGGCAGGGCGGCACTTCTTTCATCAATAAAACTCTATGATGAAAATGTCATTCCAAAAGAAAAAGTGGTGGAGCTAATCAGACCTTATCATCTGCGTCAGATTGTTTCAGACACCATTGACAATGAATCATTCAAGAACCTGAAATTCTTCGGCAAAGGGGTAAATGTCCTACCGAGAACTGCCACAACAGCAAGACTGTGTTTCAGTTCACAGCAGGCTAATGAGTACAAACGGCAAGGGGACAAGGCATGTCTGTGCAAGGAACGTTTCATTCCTGAAGACACCATCATTCTCAACGAAATAGACGCAATCCTCAGTATGACTCCTGCCGCCATACACGTGGTGACAGCATGCCGCGGCTACGGAATCCCTGCATTTCTCAACCTCCAGTCAAACGGAATCACTATGCACGACAACGAACTTGTCAATTCCGACGGACTTGTCATCAAAGAAGGTGACTGGATTACACTGTCAAGCAAACGTCAGAGCATATTCAAAGGACAGGCGAATTACCGTCCGGCACGTTTCATGAAGTACCTTGCCGGCGAGAAGGTGGATATGTATCCGAAGGAAGAGAAAGTATTCGTGGAAATGCGTGATGCTTACAAGGAATATCAAAAGATAGTCAACTCAACGACAGTTAATTACATATCCGATATTGACACTCTTGCCCGCCTCATCCGCAACGATTTCAACGAAAGTCCGGAAAAAGCCATGTCAATCGTCAACGAATGGTATTTGGTAAACTCCGACAACTATGTTGACCAGGTGCTGAGCAGCAAGATGGGCTCACATCAAGACCAATCGCGCGTTTACGAACTTCTCGACACTGACAAGAAAGTTGATTTCTACAGACGTGCAATAAAAAAATGTCTGAGAAACGACCAGTCAGGACTAAGTGCAGGTTCATTCATGCTTGGACGTTTTGTTGCCAAGCCGGTATCACATGAATTCTGGGACAACCTCACCCCAAAGGAAATAGCGTTCATACTGAACGAATATGTTCTCTACGAAAAGTATCTCCAAGTGCTTGAGGAAGTCGGTGAAACGAAACTGACACGCGTACATTCGAGAATAGCGACCGAAGGTTTCGACTTCAGCATCACCTGTTTCGACCTGAACAATTTCATTCCACTGATAATAACACATCCCGACTGGAATGCAATCTCCCAGGAAGTGGCTGGATTGCATGGTGAAAATGCAAACACAGAAGAGTTGGTGAAACGTCTTTCGCAGCCTCCCGAGGTGTTGTTCGACCTCTCAAAACCTTGGGAAAAGGCGAAATTCGATGAACTGGCAAAAATGTAGGTTGATTTTCCCCCTTTTACCTGACACTTATTCTGACACCCTCTGACTGTCCGCCAAATTCAGGAGCATAATAACACTGAATTTTCGACAAACCAGCCGTAAACGTTCCGCTCTGCTGAACATTCACCTTATATTCAATCATATAAGTACCCTTGTTCATCCTCTCGATAAAGAAATTCATCGACTCATCCCTGATGCTCAGATAATACAGCAGATCACCGGAATAATGATAACCCGACAGCACTTCCTCAGGGATGAAACATGCCGGAACAATATCCTTCAGGTGAACGTACTCCATGTCGCGGTCGGATTTGATAACCATCCTCACCACCACCTTGTCGGTAGGTGAAATTGTCATTCCGTCCTTAACTTCAGTGAAAGTGGTGTTGCCGTCTGCATACGAAGCCTTCAATATTACACGTTTTACTGAAAGCCCTGACGATGCAGCCGTAACATTATCATAATCTGTAAGATACTGCCAATACAGAGAAGCCCATGCAGTACCGTCGTTAGTCTTGTCAACTGTCACTTTACCGAAACTTGCGTCAACTTCCGATGCATCCCAATGTTTTTTCAAATAACCGCTGCCAGGTACGGAATTTTCAGTGTCAACAACCTTATTGCCCACCTTCACGACATCATCCTTATAATTGCCGATTATTTCGGCATCGCCGCCGATAAGCAGGGCAAATACAGCTTCTGTGGTTCCGCTCGTGGTGTTCCACATGGTTGTACGTTTCTGGTTGAGCAGCCAGCGTTTCATTTCATTGATATCATCCTCGTTGGCCTCCAACTTATAATAACACTCAATCATAGCAGCCATAGTGGAGATAGGCTCGCAGTACATGTCAAACAAATTGGTGGTATGCAAATCGCGCCAATACATGCCAAGTTCATCGCTGTGAAGAGCACGCTCATCAAACGACTGCATGATTTTCTTTGAGATGGCGGCATCACAACTCTGAAGAACCATAGCTGACAACGCCTGCGAATAAAGCGAACGGTTCTGCCACCCCGTCTTGAGTTTGCCGAGATAGAAATCGTACGCTTCCTTGGTCGCTTTGTCCTCAAGCTTGACTATATCCATCAGACAATTTCTGAGATAAAGATATTTTATCTTGCTTGAAGAAATGCTGTAAAGTTCAAGCTCATTATATTTCTTTAAATACTCGTAATCTTTAACTATTTCAGTATCAATATAATCAACAGCTCTTACCACCATGTTCTTTATATCATTATTTGAATTGATGGAAATAATGCCCAAATCGTTGAGATGGGCAAAACCGCTGATGACATTGAGAGTGACATAATAGCTTGAATATTTGCTGCCTTCAATCCACGGGAAGCTGCCATCATTTCTCTGTACAGCTTTTAATTTCCTGATACTCTGAGCCTTATTATACGACATCTGGTTGGCGTTAAACAGCATTATCATGCGTTCACGCTGTTCCTGTTCATTTGCAGCATCGAGAACCCATGGGGTTTCATTAAGCAGAATATCCTTCAGTTCCTGATTTTTCTCCAACTGCGATACGAAATCATCCGGATTCGTGGCCTTAATCTGACGGTAAACATCTTCAATAGTAGGATTGTTTTTAACTATATAGTCAGCAATTAAATTTGAATACAATTTTCCGAAAATGATATCCACAAGCTTGTCATCCCCATCCTCAAAATAAGGGAGAGTCTGCACTGCATACCACAGCGGATTTGGTGTATATTCAAGTGTAACTGACTGGGTATGAATATTTTTCTTACCGTATTTTTCATTGAAAGATTTAAACTGGAAAGTGTTTTTCCCTGCTTTTTTGATGGTCATAGGCAGGGTTTCTGTGATGAGCACTTTGGTAGTAAGCACAGGTATGATATGTTCCTCGGCATCGGTTAGAGAAGCTGTTTCGGCAACCGAACGTATAGTAAGAACCGATGCATCCGACGGGACTGTAAGTTTCCATTTAACGATAATGGAGTTATTACCAGCAACCGTAAAATCAACCCTTTCTTTCTGAACCACCTGAGAAGTGATATTTTCACCCTTTTCATTGGTGACTACAAGATAAGACTTGCCGGTCAGAGTTTTGTCGGAAGTATTGGAGATCTTGGCTGAATAATAGATTTCATCGTTCTGATAGAGCACTTTAGGATAATTTGGAGTAATAAACATATCCTTTTTAGCGACTATCTCCTTTTCATTAAGGCCTGCCAACAAATCCTTGGTATGTGCAACTGCCCTGAATTTCCATTTGGTTATGGACTGAGGCACAAGGAATTCAAAATCCACATTGCCGTCTTTATCGGTAGTGAGCTGCGGATAGAAGAATGCCGTCTCGCGGAAATCACGTCTGATGGACTTTTCACCCTGTGGTTTTGTTTCTGCTGTTTTCCCTCCCGAAGCCTCATCTTCTTCAACTGCAGCATCCTCTTTATAAGCCGCCGTTGAAGCTGTTTTCATAAGCATATCAGAATTGGCACCTTCCATTGGTGCAACCTCATAAAGTACAGCCTCATCCTCATAAGATGTATATCGATGGTAACGACGGTAACGACCATAATCCAACAAACCATACCATTCAACCTCATCGTAGGAACGCGTTGCCACACTTACGGATTTGGCTCTGCTGTCTGAGAATGCATAAGCACTACTTGCAGTGATATGACCGCGTCTGAAACTGAGCGAATTGTTGTTAACCACACTACCCCACGAAGGAGGATAATATGATGATGTGCAGAAGTAGTCAAGCGACATGTCATACATTTCAGCAAGCACCTCGGCGTTGACGGGTTGGCCCTTGTAATCGGTTAATCGAAGGGTCCACTTCTCAGTTCCGCCTGGCAGCATAGAGTTTCTCTCCGTCAAAAGCTTTACATCCAGGTGTTTGTTTTCGAAAGGAACTGACACCGAGAAATCAGCGCTGTAATCACGATTGTTGAAGGTTGAGAACACCATGATGTCTATGCCGCCTCTGTCTTCCTCCTTAACTTTGACATTGAGCACTTTGGTTTTGGAAACAGTTATGCAGTCATCAAATATGACTCTGCCCGCAGACGTAATCTGCACTCTTGTTCCGGCAACCGGGGAGGATGATGAGATATAGACATTGAAATCCTCGCCAGGATGGGCCGAAGTTTTGTCTGTAACAACCATAATACCCGACTGCGCAAATTCGAACCTGTTGTCCTCCACAACCTGGAAATAAAACGATTCCTTGACAATGTTCTTGTAATCGTCTTTGGTGGTGACATCCATGGCATAGAAGCCTGGGATAAGATTATCAGGCAAAACAACAGAACCGTCCGTGGTCATTTTAATCGTACTCCCTGAATCCCTCGTCCAGTCTTCAAGGCTGTTTTTGCCGTATGCATCACGAGGCAGTTTTTTTTCATATTCAGACTTAGTGAGGGAATAATAATCCGGTTCACTCCATAATTTGTTGCGATACAATGATTTAGGCGGGATCAGTTTTACCAATTCAACATTGAACACTGTATTCATTTCTTCACCTCGCAGGTTTTCAGCATATACATTAATAGTGTCTTTATGCAACAACACATATTCATCCACATCACAGCGAATAGTCATCGTCTGCTTTGATACGCGAACTCTGTACTCATCGGATATGGTTTCACCGGAAGCATCGGTGACATCAACATGGACGATGAAAACAAAAAGTGGACTATAGAAATATCCACTGGTATTAGGGCATTTTGCAGTGAAATTGATTGTTGCGATACCGTTTTCATCGGCTTTAAGTTCACCAGAGGCTATATTGACTGCCTCACCACTGCTTCTCCACCACCACGACCACCATGAAGTCTCTCGCGTAATCTTGTATTTAACAGTAGCATTCGACAGCGGAAGTCCGGCGTATGTTTCACTTTTGACATCAACAGTGATTTTGGAATCGGGCTTCGGCTGCGAAGTCTTGTCCTCGAATGTTATCTCGAAAGTCGGACGTTTGTATTCCTCCACTCTGAAATTAATGCTGCCATAATAACATCCCAAAGTGTAAGTACCGGTGAGTCCATCACTTGGCAAAACGAAGGAACCAGCAAAAGTGCCATATTCATTCGTCTTCACTTTGACCTCTCCAACATTCTGATAATTAGCATCCTTCAAAGTTACCGTCACTGGGTAGTCTGGCACAATTGAATTGATTCTGTCCTTGCACTTTGTAGCTATACCTTTAAAGAAAACTGTTTGACCCGGACGATAAATCGCGCGGTCAAGATAGAAACTGACCGAAGGATTGTCGGAAGAATAATTGTAGGAACCGCGTTTCGTCAAATAGACATCTTCAGCATACCATTTTCCTCCATGCTCAACTTCAAGGAACAATCTGCCATCATTATTATTCGCAAAAATTGTATTAGGTATGGTGCACTTGCCGTTTTTATCGCTTGTATAGTGGCCAACCACAGTGTAAATTGTCGAGCCACGTTTGTAATGTTCGTAATATACATTTAATTTACAATCACTTACTGTTTTTCCCGAATTTCTGTCAACAGTATATATTTCATAATTGTTATTGTCTGAGGAAGAAACAATCAGATTGATATCGGTCACTTGAATGATGAAATAAGAAACGTGACCTGTTTTATAGTTAAAAGACTTGTCATTGGACATCAGCACCGCATAGCAACCTTTATGAAGAGGCTGTGCGGCAACCTCTATGGAGTGCTGGCGATAGTCATGAGGGTCGGTGACCTCCACATCCCATTGCTTAACGGCCTTAGATTTCAGATACATATCGAATTTATCCTGCCCCGACATATACCTACGTGTGTCAGGCATGAACTCTTCCTTGTAATCTACGTTTACTACCTTGAAATACAAATGATTGCAATTTGTATAATCGACAAGGAAACTGAAATATTCATCAGGATAGATTGTTTTGATATATGAACTCGATCCGAGTTTAGGCTCGATGATGGAGTAATACATATTCTCACACAATGCAGCACCCCTGGAACCCTCATACTGTTTCATTGCTTTAAGGCAATATTCGACGGCTTTCACATAACTGTCCTTATGTTCATCAGAAACATCGGAATCATATTTCGAGGCATCGGACCTGTAATATGAGGCGATTGCATAAATCACTTCAGCGCAGCATTTATCATTCTTGGATTTTTTCTCAAGCGACAACAATGAATTAAAGTACAGATTGTCAGAACCTTCATTTTGCAAATTCCGTCTTACGAACGACAGACGTGCCAAATCGAGATTGACGAGGGCATCTATTTCCTTCTGATGAAATATTTCAAGATTCTGATACAGGCGCAATGCATCAAGGAGCAAAGCCGATTCACTCAATTTGTCGTTAATGTCGAGTTTAATGAATTCATCCACCGGTTTAAGGGCATCATCGGTCAGAAAGTCAGCACCGAGGAGGTTGTTCGACGGTTCTGAAAAATAGTCGATGGCACGATGAGCGAGAAAATCGTAGAGTGTAGGACGAAGATTTCTGCTGTCAATACCTTTATCTATAATGTCATCGAATTGTTCAAGAGGTATTTTCTTGAGTTTGTCAGCATCTTCGAGTGATTTGATATAATATTCGTAGGAAATGCTTTTAAAATCTTCGCGCGACCATGCGGCCAGGTCTTCGGGACGCGTATCAGAAGCCACGTTTCCGTCTAATTTCCAACTGTTTCTATCATAATAGTTTGAATACAATTCAGCCGTCAGCGAATAATACACATTCTTTTCAGGGAAAGAGGAAGCCTGAATTAATGAATCGAAGGTATGTATTGTATTTTCAGAGGTAGCCTCTTCGAATTCAAGGTTAATTCTTGCTCTGAAGATAGCAACCTTAATGAGTTGTGAATAATTTTCATTGGCACGTGCAGCAGTCTCTATTTCAGCAAGTTCCTTAGCTGCAGAAGCGGGAAGTTGGTCATCAATGTATTTTCTGACCCGATCCCAAGAATTGGAATAGTCGGTTTGATCGGTTATCATGGTGTTATTATTGGTAGGGGTAATTTGTCCGTGAGTGCATGAAGACAGGAGCACTATAGCTATAAATATCACGACTTTTTTCATAATGAATCAAATAAAAATTAAACACAAATACATTTTGCGAATATCAGCATGAATACACGTCGGATATTCACATAGTCCTAAGTCCTAATAAGCAATAATTATGCCATCATCTGTAAAGTTCGAGGGAATCGGCTACTCGTTGGAGTTCATAACTGTAGGCTGACCTATAAGGTTTGTCCAACGGGGAGATAAAATCCTTTACCACGAAGGAGCCCGTGAACCTGCTGGAGAGCATACGCTGATAATATTCCGCATCGATTTTTTTTCTGAAGTCACCGACTCTTACACGATAATAAGGGGCTTTGAAGGAGATATAAACAGGAATGTTAATTTCGAGTGAGTCCAAAGACTCAGCTGCATTGTAAGCCATACTTTTTGAATTCGCTCCAGAGGCGAAAAATATCTGGATGCGATAGCCGTCATAACCTGCATGATATGAATCATACACATATTTTTTTGACAGTATGGAATCGAGCATGGGTGAAGAATACACGTGGAGTCGTCCCGGATTATCCTGTTCACTGTAGGGCGTATAATATTGTGCCTTGGCAAAACAGGCGCCCAAAAAGAGCAGCATGCAGGAAATTATCAATTTGCATTTCATAGTTATTGTATAAATGTGGATTCATAAATTTCAACTGCAAAAATAAAGTTTTTTTGGATATAATGCACTAAATAAAAGCTGTTGAGAATCTTGTTGGTAAATAAGAAAAAAAAAACAATAAAGTAATCCATAATTCAAAATTTAGTATTATCTTTGTGGTTGGATTGTGTATAGGGCTAATTTTGTCCAAAAATGGGCTTAATTGGCGTTATACCAATATGTTATATAATTGTATTTAATAGTAAAAAATATAAAAAAAACAGAAGTATGAAAAAAATTTATTATTTATTAGGTTTGATTCTTCTTTTCACCGCATGTGGAAAGGATTTAGCACCGGTGGTAATAACAGGTGAACCTGAAAGCACAAACATCGAGGCAAACAGTGCCGTATTGACTGGAACTATCGTTGACAACTACAACAACGAAATCACAGAAGTCGGGGTTATGTATGGAACCGCAGCAGATGCATTAACAAACACCTGTGTAGGAACATTGAAAAACGACCATATCAGTGCATCATTAACCAATCTTGAGCCTGGTAAGATTTATTATTATTATGCATACGCTACATCATCAGTTGGAACAGGTAAGGGATTAACCAAATGGTTCACAACAGGAAGCAGCATTCCAACAGTAAAGATCATAGATCTTTCAGACAACTGCACTCCTACAACAATTACTGTAAAAGGTAAGATAGAAAACTTCAATGGTGATGCAGTCAGAACATGGGGATTCGAATGCGTTTCAAAAGAAACCGGTATCACATACACTCTGACTAATCCGGCATACAACTACGATGACAACACATTCACAGGCACATTCACAGGACTGACTGCTTCTACAAAATACGATGTAACTGCGTTTGCAGTAAACGGCAGAGGCAGAGCCGTGTCAAACACTTTGACATACGCAACAACTTCATTCCTGTCAGATTTCATGGATAGTTTCGTTTCAGCCAACGGATTGAAGGTAAGTAGCATAGAAGTCACCGCTGCTGTTTTAAAAGAAGTCGAAGGTTTAACACCGACCGCTGATGACATGTATCCTGCAACAAACATGAGTTATGCTACAATCATAAGTTTCATTTCAAAACTCAATGCAGCAACAGGCAGAGCATTCCGTCTTCCGACACTTGCTGAATGGCAAGCTCTTGCAAACGACGGTCATACTTTTAGCGGCAGCAACAACATTGGCGAAGTTGCATGGTATCTGGGCAATTGCGGTTCAGTACAAATGGGCGGTAAGCTTAAAGGCAACGACAAAGGACTCTTTGACATGAGCGGCAATGTTTGGGAAATGACTGCAACAGCTGGCAATGACAACAAGAGCCACTACATCTGCGGCGGCAGTTTCAGGTCACATGAAGACCAATGCGTTGTAACCTCAAAGGTAGCTTATCCTGACGGTCAAGGTTCAGATGAAATCGGTTTCCGTCTTGTAGAATAATAACATACGCAATGATTTGCAAGTTAATTTAATTTTAATTATTCATATCCAAAGGCAGACTTTCGCGAAGTCTGCCTTTTGTTTTATACAAAATGAACAGCAATCTGAATCCATCATCCGATAACCTGTCGGCAAGTGACAAGAAATATGAAGTCGCGCTGCGTCCGCAGAATTTCAGCAGTTTCGCAGGACAAGAGCCTATCATAGCCAACCTCAAGGTGTTCTGTGCCGCAGCCAAACAACGCGGAGAACCGCTTGACCACGTGTTGCTGCACGGACCTCCTGGACTGGGCAAAACCACGCTATCAGCCATCATAGCCAATGAACTTGGCGTCAACATGAAAGCCACATCCGGACCGGTTCTCGACAAACCGGGTAATCTGGCGGGACTGCTTACCAACCTCGAACCGCGCGATGTCCTCTTCATCGATGAGATACACCGTCTGTCCCCGATAACGGAAGAATATCTTTACTCCGCCATGGAAGACTATAAAATCGACATCATGATAGATTCCGGAGCCAACAGCCGCAGCATCCAGATAAGCCTCAACCCTTTCACCCTCGTGGGAGCGACAACACGTTCCGGACTGCTTACTGCGCCACTTCGGTCACGTTTCGGCATCACGTCACGACTCAACTACTATCCTGCAGCAACTCTGTCGAAGATTCTAAAACGCTCAGCTTCAATACTCAAGACAGAAATTGAAGAGGAAGCGTCCTACGAAATTGCACGTCGCAGTCGCGGGACACCGCGTATTGCAAACCTGCTGCTCCGACGCGTCCGCGATTTTGCACAAGTTCAGGGCAACGGCATAATAGACCTCGACATAGCAAAAGTGGCACTCGCCGCACTCAACGTGGATATCAACGGCCTCGATGAAATGGACAACAAGATACTTTCCGCAGTAATTGAAAAATTCGGAGGCGGCCCGGTAGGCCTCACCACTATCGCCACAGCCGTATCGGAAGATGCCGGTACAATAGAAGAGGTATATGAACCATTCCTGATTCAGGAAGGCTATCTCCTAAGAACGCCTCGCGGCAGACAAGCTACGGAACTGGCTTACAAACATCTTGGGAAAGAAATCTTCAGCAGAACCGATGAAGGACTGTTATTCTAAGCCAAAAGATGTTCCAACAATATCTTTATTCCGATGCAATACAAAGATTGACCTACTAGAATACAACTACCAATCCAATACCATTAGTCGTTGTTCCTATACGGATTTCGGGCTGAAACACCAGAGAGGAATTGTAGTTGTTGACAGCTGTCCTCACATTATCCTCACCTATTGAACAGACAATCAATCCACCTATACTGGCAACGCCACCGCCTATGAGAAGGTCCCATAGAGGTTTACCTCCAGTAATCATCCAACCAATGCTATAACCTAATGCCGCACAACCGATAATGTTTACTATTCCGCCACCTAATATGAGAGACTTTCCTTTTTTAAATAGACTATAATCTTCCGATGTGAAATACCGTTCCAACATTTCATTCTCGATAGTAACACCTCCAACGGAAACTTTCCCGTTATTATAGGCCATGACCCCTTGAGGCAATGTCGAATTATTGGTAGGGTTGCTTTGTGAGATATACATCTCACGTTCACCATTTTCATAGGTAATCATAACGATGTCGGAAATGCTGATTGTATACAAAGGACCATCGAGATTGGAATACTTTTTATATGATATAGTGGATTGTCCGACTTCAGTTACCTTCGCTTGAATATCCGTTCCGTCCTTTTTCGTAATTATATCTTGAGCAGGCAACATGCAACTACAGAGCAGAAATGCTAAAACAATTGAAACTCTTTTCATAAAACTATCGAATTTATAATTCCCAGCAAAGGTAGTAAAAAATATTACGCAATAACTATTCTTGAAAATCTATTATCACTACTCCACGTATTCCTAAAAACAGAATAAGACACTCCAATTTCATCCTTGCTACAGTTGTTGCAAAGGAATTTAAGATTCCCATAATAGAAGTGATTCCGTACTTTTCAAGGTGGACTAACATTCGTTCTTGTTTCTTTTTGGTGTCCATGCATCTTGGGAAAGAAATCTTCAGCAGGACCGATGAAGGACTGTTATTCTAAGCCAAAAGATGTTCCAACAATATCTTTATTCCGATGCAAATCAGGATTATTCCGCCAACAACTTCGAACGGGAAATTGATTTTTCTGCCTAAAAATCTGCCGAGCAGCATCCCGACAAAAGAAAACATATAGGTACATATCCAAATTATTGCCGAGGATATGCCCACAGATTGCTGTGAACAGGCGAAAGCCACACCAACTGCAAGAGCATCAATGCTTGTTCCGACCGACAACGTTATCATATTCCAAAAAGCAAAAGGATTGAAAGACTTTTCTTCCTCGGCGGGCTTGAGACCGTCAATTATCATTCTTACGCCGATAAAAGCAAGCAATCCGAAAGCAATCCAATGGTCAACATCCTTTATAAGCTCTTCAAAATTGTGACCCAAAAACCAGCCGAAAGCAAACAGGCCAGACTGAAAAACTGCCATGAATAACGGAAATATCGCATAATAGCGTTTTTGTAACTCCTTTCTGCCGATACCGGCAGCAAAACTGACCGAGAAACTGTCCATTGAAAGACCGACGGCAACCAAAACAATCTCAATGATTTCCATAAAAGGATGAAAAAAGTAGCCCCACAAGGAATCGAACCTTGATTTAAAGTTTAGGAAACTTCCGTTCTATCCGTTGAACTATAGGGCCGAGATTTAATTTGGGATACAAAAATACAATTTATTTGGTTATCTTTGCCGAAAATTTACCACAATAAATAAGAATAATTCAAAATATGAACTTCGTACAAGATTTACAATGGCGCGGCATGATACACGACATCATGCCAGGAACGGAGGAACAGCTCAATAAAGAGATGACTACCGGATATTTAGGAATTGACCCGACAGCTGATTCACTGCACATCGGTCACCTGGTAGGAATCATGCTTCTCAAACACCTTCAGGAAGCAGGACATCGCCCAATAGTGCTGGTCGGAGGTGCAACAGGTATGATAGGTGATCCTTCAGGAAAATCACAGGAACGCAACCTGCTTGATGAAGACTCACTGCGTCACAACCAGGAATGCATCAAGAAACAGGTCAGCAAATTCCTCAACTTTGATGACAAGTCAAATAACGGGGCTATAATGGTCAACAACTACGACTGGATGAAGGATTATTCATTTCTTTCATTCATCAGAGATATCGGAAAGCACATTACGGTAAACTATATGATGACCAAGGATTCGGTAAAGAAACGCATAAACGGTGAAGGTCGCGAAGGCATGTCTTTTACTGAATTTGCATACCAACTGGTTCAGGGCAACGACTTTCTTCATCTGTTCAAGACGTACGGTTGCAAACTCCAGATGGGCGGAAGCGACCAATGGGGAAACATAACCACTGGCACCGAACTGATTAGAAGAACTTTGGGCGAAGAGGCTTTCGCACTGACATGTCCTCTCATAACAAAGGCCGACGGCGGAAAATTCGGCAAAACAGAATCAGGAAACGTCTGGCTTGACCCACAGCGCACATCACCTTACAAGTTCTATCAATTCTGGCTCAACACATCCGATGCCGATGCCGAAAAATATATCAAAATATTCACATTGTTCCCAAAAGAACATATCGAAGAACTCATAGCAAAACACAACGAAGCACCGCATCTGCGCCTGCTTCAAAAGGAACTCGCCAAAGACATCACCATCCGTGTCCATTCGAAAAAAGACTACGATGATGCCATATCCGCTTCTGAGATTCTCTTCGGAAACAGCAACGCCGACAACCTCAGAAACATTCCTACCGACATGCTTCTCTCTGTATTTGAAGGTGTTCCACAGGCTGAGATTCAACGTTCGGAACTGCAGCAAGGTATCGGAGTGATTGACGCTCTTTCAGAAAAGACAGGCTTCTTCTCATCAAAGGGTGAAGTCAGACGCTCGTTGAAAGAAAATGCAATCTCCATCAACAAAGAGAAGGTTAACGATGAATATGTTCTCGGAGAGAAAGACCTTATCAACGACAGGATAATTCTTGCCCAAAAAGGCAAAAAGAACTATTATCTGATAATTGTGAAATGACAGAGACGGAACTTGTCCCGTCTTTACTTCCATTTACTGTAACACTATCCCGATAGCGATTTTATTGTAGAGCTTGACGGTTCGTGTTAAATTTTTGTTGTATGTGAAACGTGTTTTCAGAGAAATCTTGACCGTTTTCATCATTGAGCATGATATCTCATTGTCAATCTGGAACTTGAAATAATTGATCCATTCCTTGGAAAAGAATTTGCCTTCCCCAGGGAAAAAAAACTTGCCGTTATTCTTTACGGTAAGCACGCTGTTAATCTTCTTCCGGAGATTATAGCTGAAATCAAGGCCTGTCATATTGTATATGAACTTTCCCTTCAGCACCCCGTTGATTTCATCCGTCTCTTTGGCGTCATATATCGCCTGGTTGAGAAACAGCACGCACTCGGCACTTGCAAGGTTCAAGGCAAAGGAACCTTTCAAATATTTGTCGAAAGAATACTGCAGACCTAACGACCAGCTGACATTTCCAGGAGACATGAACGATGATTCGAGAAGCTTGTCCTCCTTGGTGTCGAAAATCTGTGACGTCATGGAAAGAGAAGTCTTGACTTCAAAATCATCAATGGAATATGAAAGAGTGTTTTCAACTTTCATTTCATCAGCCGACTTGCATACCTCTTTGTCAGACATTTCACCGCCCAACTGGTATGAAGAACTGAAATCGTAAGTCATATTCTTCCATTTGCAGTCAGCGGAGAAACTTACAGCCACATCACCTGAATATTTCACAGGTGGCTTTACCGAATCGGCGAGATTATGCGAATAATTCTCATCAAAAGCGAAATCGACGGCGGAATTAATGTTCCATTCGCTTTTCGGGACAGAATCATCCGTCTGCAATATGTCTTTTACAGAACTTCAATCTTCCCTAATAAAATTACAACTTACAAAAACTGTCTTAATCTTGTAATAATTATTATTGTGACAGTCATTGAACATTTTCCTGATAGTATTGTTGAAGAAACTGATATTGGAATGCATCAGAACAAAAATGATGTAATCACAATCAGCATCTGGTAAAACCAATGGATCGGTCCAATAAACCAGGCTGTTCAATATTTTCCGGACAATTTCAGGCTGTTCGGTAATTATGCAGGGAATGTCAGGGGTAAGATTGGAAAAAGCATCGCGTTTGTCACCTGAACAACGATAGTTTCCATCCTCGTCCTTAGAGATATCGACATAATTACCTTTATTATCAAGCATAAAGGTTGTCGGGACTCCCATGTCGAGTAAAGGGTCAGTAAGGATATCATGAATTACGGTATTATTCTCATCATCCTTGATATAAGCCAAATAATCAGCGTATGAGGAAAAATTCTTGAATGACTGCTTTTTACATTTTTCGACAGAGAGAACCTTATTGGATAGTTTTGAATATCTTTTCCCAATCATAGAACATGAGCCTGACAAAAAAAACAGGGCGGCAACTGCCATAATAACATAAACTTTCTTCATGGTTTTTATTTTTTAAAATTTAATTTCACAAAAAAGAGGACATTGCCGGAGCAATGTCCTCCAAAAAACTACAAAGGAACATGTATGTAAACAGACTTTACATCCGAAGTAATCATATATGTCTGTTTGGCGTCTATTCCTGTGACTGTCGGAGATTTCATGCTGTCAATCAGTTCATCAGGAAAATCGACACCTGCACCAAAACAGACGCTGTTTCTATCAATCAAATGAGATGACACTTCAGGGAAATCAAGTGATTCTATATCATCTTTCAAAATGTTGATAATCAATTCATCATCATAAACCTCAACAACAGCAGGAACAGAATTGCCATTTCTATCGCTTATAGAAGGATAAAAAAACACAGCGCAAAGTGGCCAACGATGAAGACAGTTGTCTCTCGGATTTCCAAAAACAAGCTTTACTTTGTACCTGACCTTAGGGTAATCCGACGAGGCAGAAAGAGTCTCAACAGGATTCAAGCTGACGGCAGTATTTGCAAATGTAAGGTTTGGGGCGATAAGACATACTGCAAAAAATAACAACATTTTTTTCATGATGGAATGTACTGTTTATGACATTAAAACATTAAAAAGGGATATGAATATAAACCGCTGTCTTATCGGAAGTTACAGTATAGGTTTCATTACCGTCAATACCATATACATCCTTGTTGCCCATTTTTTTTATCACTTCATCAGGAAATTCGACACTGTTGCCGAAACGAACTGATTTAACATTGATAAGATGCTTGTTAACTTCACTTGCGTTCAAGTCGTAGATGTCATTCTTGAGAATTCTGATAATAATCTCATCGCTATAACATTCAAGCGTACCGGGAAGTTCATGTCCACCATTGCCACCACCAGGGGAAGTCACGCTGGTATCGGTTGCAACAGAAAATTTGCACACTGGCCACCAACCAGCGCATTTCAAGGCCGGGTTACCCAACTGGATGGTGATTGAGATTTTAAACTTTGGTGCTGCCACCTGCACATCGTTAGGGGCAGCAATTTCCATCTGTGAAGACTCTGCCACACAAACATTTGTCTGATCATTAACTGCGAAACAAGCACCAGCGATTAATATAGCTGACGCAAACATAAATAATTTTTTCATAACATCTGATATTTTTAATTGTGCCTACTCTTTAATGGATTTTCAGCTGTCTCCTTCTTGAATTCTTCAACTCGGATCCGAAGAGTTTTCATTTATATATGTCAGAAACACCTGTTTTGTTACCACTTTTTTGGTGATTTATTTTATCAACATTTCTATAAACCTGAAAAGCAACAATTTACAACGGGAAATTATTTTGATATTTTTTTGTACTTTTGTAAACTTTTTGAAAAAAGAAAAATACAAATATCATGAGATTAAAAAGATTTTTACCCTTCGTTTTATTGGTTCTGCTTTTCTCGGGCTGCCAGAACAACAAAGTCTATTATGAAGACAACTATAAATTTGAAAATGACATCTGGCCTCGTTTCAATCATGTGACTTTCGATGTTCCTATCAACGACGCGAACAAACACTATGACCTTTTACTCACAACATACTATGATGTAAACATTGATTTCGATGAACTGCCAATTCAAGTTAATACCGAGACTGAAGATGGCGAGAAACGGTTCAGTGAATTCCACATCAAACTGAAAGACAGTCAGGGAGCTCACAAAGGCACTCTCAACGATAAAAGGGATTGTATGGAAGTACAGCATGTGATAAGGAGAGACTTTACCGTTAGCAAGCCCGGCAAACTTCATGTTGACATTGAATGTTTTTATCCAAAATACAATATTCCATACATCAAAGAAGTAAAGCTGCAATTGGTTAATGCAGACTCTTCAGCAAAATAGCATGACAAACGACATTCAGTCATTAGTTGACAAATATTACCCTGAAGGGACGTTGGCACGGGAAAAATATATTCCTCATGTACAAGCTGTTACGGATGCTGTAGCCAAAATCATACAACATAATCCCGACCTTGAAGTTGACAGCCAACTGGCTCTTAACGGTGCATATCTGCATGATATAGGCATCTGCATGACCAATGTCGAATCACTCGGATGTTATGGGACAGCCCCATACATTCAGCATGGCGTTCTTGGAAGAGATATCCTGATAAAGGAAGGTTTCGGGCAATATGCCATGATTTGCGAAAGGCATGTAGGAACAGGACTTGACAAGGATTTTGCCGATGCAAACAATTTTCCCGAGCCGCACAGGGATATGAAACCGGAAACCATCGAGGAAATACTCGTATGCTATGCCGATTCTTTTTTCTCAAAATCAAGCGATGACCTCACAAAGCCGGAGCCTTTGGAACTCATACGCTCAAAAATTGCAAAACACGGTGAAGAAGGAATGACGACTTTTGACAATTGGTGCAAACAATTCGGCACTGACTACCTTTATGAATAAAACGATGAAAAGAATAGCAGTATTAGGTTCAACAGGTTCCATAGGGACCCAAACATTAGACATCGTCCGCAGACATCCGGACATGTTCTGTATCGAGATGCTTGTTGCAGGTTCAAACTCGGAACTTCTTATAAAACAGGCCCTTGAATTCAATCCAAATACGGTGGTTATTGCCGACAAATCCAAATACAAGGAAGTTGCTGACGCATTGCAGTCCAAAAATATAAAGGTGTTTTCAGGGCAAGAATCGGTCAACCACATCAACGATGCCGCCGACTACGATTTGATGGTTCAGGCCATTGTAGGTTTTTCAGGATTCGAACCCACATACAGGACAATACTTGCGAAGAAGCCTATTGCCCTTGCTAACAAGGAGAGCCTCGTAGTTGGCGGAAAGATGATAATGCAGCTTGCAGCCGACAATCATGTGCCCATTCTGCCAGTCGATTCGGAACATTCAGCCATTTTCCAATGCCTTCAGGGTGAGCACTACAACAAGATTTCCCGCATACTGCTCACAGCTTCAGGCGGTCCTTTCAGAGGTAAAAGTCCCGATTTCATGGAAACCGTCACCCCTGAAATGGCGCTGAAACACCCCACCTGGAAAATGGGCAATAAGATAACCATCGATTCAGCCACACTGATGAACAAAGGCTTCGAAATCATTGAGGCCGTGCTGCTGTTCAACGTCGATGTCCAACAAGTTGAACCTGTCATAAATCCGCAGTCGGTCATCCATTCCATGGTGGAGTTCGAAGACGGCTCCATCAAGGCACAAATGGGATATCCGACAATGACCATTCCAATCCAGTATGCCATGACATATCCTCTGAGATATCCCACACTGTTAAAAAAGTTCGACTTCGCCGATTACCCTACACTCAGCTTCGAAAGAATTGACACCGACACATTCCGGTGCGTCAACCTTGCAAAAGAAGCAATAAACACCGGCGGCAGCATGACGGCAGTTCTCAACGCTGCAAATGAAGTCGCCGTATATGCTTTTCTCGACAGGAAAATCAAGTTTACTGACATACCGAGAATTATAGAAAAAGCCATGAATGAACACAATACCATTTCAAATCCAACGTTTGACGATTTAGTCAGTGTTGATGCACAGACAAGAGAAAAATATTCAATAAAGTAAAGAAAAACCATGACTGTACTAATCAAAATAATACAACTCATCCTGTCATTGTCACTTCTCGTGATTGTTCACGAGTTCGGACATTTCATAACTGCAAGGATTTTCAAGACACGTGTGACAAAATTCTACATTTTCTTTGACACCAAGTTTTCATTGTTCAAATGCAAAAGGGTTAACGGAAAATGGCATTTCAAATTTTTCGGCAAAACCTTAAGAGACATGGAACTTGTTACAGATGGGAACGGGGAACCTGTACTTGATGCAAAGGGCAACAAACAGTATCAACCAATAGACATCAGCAAATTACCTGACAATGATTGGCGCAAATATCCTGACAATACTGAATTCGGCATTGGTTGGATTCCTTTCGGCGGTTACTGTGCAATATGCGGCATGGTCGATGAAACCCATTCCGCTGCATCACTTGCATCGGAGCCTAAGCCATACGAGTTCAGGTCGAAGAAAAGATGGCAGCGTCTGATAATCATCCTCGCAGGTGTTATCATGAATGTCATAACTGCCATGGCAATATACATCGGACTACTCTCACATTATGGAGAGGCGTATCTGCCAAACTCAAGTGTAAAATATGGTATTGCCGTCGATTCCGTGGGTTATGAAATGGGGTTGCGCAATGGCGACTACATATTGAGCGTTGACAATGAGGAAGTTGAAGACTTCTATGCTATTCCGAGCAAAATACTCATCGACCAAGCCAAAACCATACAGGTTCTCAGGGACGGTCAGCAACTTGATATAGAAGTCTCAGAAGAAACACTCGCAAAGCTGATGAAAGCCACAAGCTTATCTTTCATCGCCCCGAGAATACCGTTTGTAGTAGGCGGATTTTCAGATGATTCTCCTGCCAAAAACGCCGGAATTGCAGTCGATGACCAAGTGATCTCTGTTGACGGACAGACGTCTGAATATTTCGACCAGTTTAAAGAAATAATAACCAACAGTAAAGGGCAGACGGTTAACATTATTGTTGTAAGAGACTCTGACACACTAAGTTATCCCGTTCAGGTTTCTGACGATGGACTTGTCGGTGTATATGCAAACACCACCAACATTTTCGAAATCAAACAGAAGGACTACACTTTTTTCCAAGCAATACCGGCCGGATGCAAACAGGCATTCACACAAATGGGCAGTTATGTGAAGAGTCTGAAACTGCTGTTCCTGCCTAAAGCCAAAGGCTACGAATCACTTGGCAGTTTCATTTCCATAGCAAATATTTTCCCGGGAACATGGGACTGGTATTCATTCTGGCGTCTCACAGCCTTCCTGTCCATTATTCTCGCAATAATGAACGTGCTGCCAATACCAGCATTGGACGGTGGTTATGCAATTCTCATAATCTATGAGATGATTACCGGCAAAAAACCGAGCGACAAGTTCCTGGAAAAGGCAAACACTATAGGATGGATCATCCTTTTGGCGCTGCTGCTCTTAGCAACTTGGAACGATGTTACAAAATATATTTTCAGAATAAGATAGAATGAAAAAAGCATTTTTAATGATACTTGACGGCTGGGGCATCGGCGACGGCAAAAAAGACGATGTCATAAGTGTGACTCCCACGCCGAATTTAGACAGATTATATGCCAGATATCCCCATTCACAGCTTATTGCCTGTGGTGAGGCAGTGGGACTTCCCGAAGGCCAGATGGGCAACTCGGAAGTCGGCCACACCAATATCGGTGCAGGCAGAATAATCTATCAGGATCTCGTCAAAATCAATCATGCATGCAATGACGACAGTATATTGTCCAACAAAACCCTTACCGATGCATTCAACTACGCAAAAGCCAACAATGCAGCGGTACATTTCATGGGGCTTGTATCGGATGGCTGCGTGCATTCGTCTGAAGAACATCTGATCAAATTATGTGAGATGACCCGGCAATTCGGCCTCGACAAGGTTTATATCCACGCTCTCACAGACGGTCGCGACACTGCTCCAACCAGTGGAATAAAATATATCACACAACTGGAAGAAGCCATTAAAAACACTTCCGCAAAGATAGCCACCGTTGCCGGCAGATTCTACACTATGGATAGAGACAAACGCTGGGACAGAATAAAGATGGGATATGACGCCATGATTCATGGTATCGGCAACAAGGCACACAGCGCCGCTGAAGCTGTCAACAATTCATATGACAATGATAAAACAGACGAATTCATTGTTCCTACAGTCATAGTTGACGAACATGGCCAGCCGGTAGGTTTAATCAAGGAAGATGATGTCCTCGTATGCTTCAATTTCCGTAACGACAGGATGCGCGAAATTGTCAGCGTGCTGACGCAGCAAAGCCTTCCTGATGAAGGACTTGTGACGATAAAGGGACTTTACTGCGTAACCATGGTTCCATACGATGACAAATTCACGGGTCTGCATATCATCTTCGACAAAGAGTCTGTAACCGACACCATCGGTGAAACGGTATCAAAAAACGGACTTAGACAGATTCGGATAGCCGAAACCGAGAAATACGCTCATGTTACGTTTTTCTTCAATGGCGGTGTGGAAACCGAGTTCCCGGGTGAAAAACGAATTCTGATTCCTTCACCTAAGGATGTCAAGACTTACGACTTAAAACCTGAAATGAGCGCATACAAAGTGAAAGACGCTATCATCAAGGAGGTCAATGATGAAAGCGCCGACTTTATATGTCTGAATTTTGCAAACGGTGACATGGTCGGACATACAGGAGTCTATGATGCAATAGTAAAGGCAGTAAAAGTTGTTGACGAATGTGTAGGGGAAGTGGTTGAAGCCGCATTAAAGCATGACTATGAAATGGTTATCATAGCCGACCACGGCAATGCCGACCATGCCATCAACGATGACGGCACACCGAATACGGCTCACTCGCTGAATCCTGTCCCTTGCATAATAGTATCCGACAGATTCAAACATGTCGATAACGGTCGTCTCTGCGATGTTGCACCGACAATACTGACCATGATGGGACTTGAGATCCCCAAAGCAATGACTGGCAAATGCTTAATCTGAACAGAACATCCGTCGTCATCGCACTGATAACCTGCCTTATAGTGCCGTACGGTCTGACAGCTCAAACCGAAACGACACCAAACAAGACAGAAATACAGCTTATTCAGGCCGACAGATGGTTCTATTCAAAAGATTTGAATGCAAATTCACAATTCATTGTAGGCAACGTTATCCTGCAGCACGATTCGGCTTACTTGCTTTGTGACACTGCACTGCTCTACAAGGCAACCAACACCGTGGAAGCATACAGCAACGTCCGCATAATTGACAATGACACCATCAACCTTTACGGTGACTATCTGACCTACAATGGAAACACAAAAATAGCATATATCCGTGGAAATGTCAGGCTCGTTGACCCATCAACAACACTTATAACATCGCAACTGACTTTCAACAGAAACACTCATACTGCCTACTACGACTCCGGGGCAACAATCACCAACGGGGAAAACAAACTCGTAAGCGTTGATGGCATCTACAATACCAGCACCGGCGACCTCTCATTCCACAAGGACATTGTCATCACCAATCCCGACTACATACTTAAATCCGACACCATGCTCTACAATGTTGACAGAAAAGTAGTTACAGCCATTGATTCGACAACAATCTTCAACAAGGACAACACCATGTTCTGTCGTTCAGGCAAATACTATCTTGAAACGGATGAGGGAGCCTTCAACAATAGCGTGGAAATTCATTACGACAACTACATACTGTTCTCCGACAGCCTTTATTACGAAAACAAAAGAGTTTATGCGGAAGGATATGAAAACGTGACAGTTATTGACACCACAAACAAAATCACCTCGTGGTCAGACTACATCGAATTCAACAAGGAAGACGGCTACGGATTCATCAGCGGAAATTCAAAAGTGAGGTATCTCACTGAAAAAGATACGATGTACATCTTGGCAGACACCATTCGTGCGACCTTTGACAGCACGCTCATTGACATAAGTGCCTACAATCATGTCAGACTGATACACAAAGATTTCCAGGCTGTATGCGATTCATTGGTGGCATACAGAGCCGATTCGTGCGTGAAGTTGTTCAACTCCCCTGCTCTCTGGACCGGCAAAAACCAGATTACCGGCGACACTGTCATACTTTACACCGCCGATGGCAAAATCGACAAGTTGCACATCCCTTCCTCCGGATTCATCGCTGCCAAGGACACGCTCGGTTCAATCAATCAGATAAAGGGCAATGAGATTTCCATCTATTTCAAGAAACATGACAATGAAAACGCCGGGTCAGAACATGGCAATGGCATTGATTATGTCGCCATTAACGGAAATAACCAGGTGGTGTATTTCCTGAGAGATGATAACAACGGACTTATCGGAATAAATGTGGTGTCGGCTAATAATTCAAAGATAATTTTTGTTGAAGGTGAGATGCGGGATTTCATCTTCTATTCAGACGTAAAGAGTGACATATACCCAACTGACAAATCAAACCCGTCGATGGAAAAACTGGACGGACTTATGTGGCGTGAAGAAGAGAGACCATCAATAGAATAATCCTGGTTTATTTGCATATTTCGGCATAATTATTGCTATATAGATACTTTTTACGTTATACAGAAACACAAAACAAAATGCGAAATAAAGTAATAACGCTTATCATTCTTATCAGTTGCATTGGTGGCATAAAAGCTCAGGACAGCACGAGACTTGTACTGTCATTGGAACAGGCTGAAAAATATGCCGTAGAGCACAACAGGACATTGCAGAACGCCAATTATGAGGTGCAGAAAGCCCAGCGTTCCCGCTGGCAGGCACTGGCCTCAATGCTGCCACAGGTAAATGCCAACTTCGACTATCAAAACTTCTGCGGTTATTCCATGAATTTCATGCAAGGAGTTTCAATCCCCATGAACCCATCCGGAACCCTCGGAGTCACGGCTTCAATGGCTTTGAGCGGCGCACAGATAATCAACACACTGATGGCCGACATATCCATCGATATGCAGAATATCTCCCAAAAGCAAAGCGAACAGAGCATCATAGCCAACGTTGACAAACTATACTTCTCGACATTGGCAATGGAAGGAACTGTTGATTTGCTGACAGAAAGTTTAAACAATCTGAAAAGGTTGCAGGAAATGACAGATTGGGCAGTGAAAGCAGGTGTCACAGAACAAACTGAATCCGACAAGATTGCAGTCCAGGTTGCAACGATGCAAAGTTCAATCAATTCTGCAAACCGCTCCATCGAAATGCTTTACAACTCATTAAGACTTCAGTTGTGTACAGATGTCAACTGTGAAATAATACTTAGCGACAATATAGACCATCTGTTGAGCATAGGTGAGATACAGGACCTCCTCAACAAGGATTTCATTTTAGAGAACAACTATTCATACCAGCTTCTCGAAAAAAATCTTGAGTTGTCAAAAAAGCAGATAACACTTTCAAAAATGAACTGTCTGCCGACAATAAGCGCATATTACCAATATTCAGCAAAAACATACTTCGGCAAGGAAGAAGGAATGAACATGACGCCTCCCAACATGGTAGGTGCCTCATTGTCAGTACCTTTATGGTCATCCTTGGCGAAAAAAAGTGCCGTTGAGCAAAGCAAACTGAATTACAAGACGACTGAAAACACCTTCAACGACACAAAGAACTCGCTTTTAGTACAGGACCGTCAGTTGAGGTACAATCTCACCTCAGCCTACGAGACATATCTCATACAGCAGGACAACGTTGATGTCACAAAAAGAGTATTCGACAATATATCAGAAAAGTTCGAATATGGAAGAGCTTCAAGCCTTGAAGTCACCAACGCAAGCACAGACATCATCACTGCCCAGAACAACTATTTGAAAGCCCTGATTGAACTTGTAGAGGCACACGTTGAATTAAGAACATTACTTAACATCTCCAAATAATGAAAAAAAAATATATCGCTCCATTATCATTTGTCCTGCTTGCAACGATACTTGTAAGTTGCGGTCAGAAAACATCAAAGGACACGACAGTTGAGACTGAGAAGGCAGAACTCGTTAGAACTCAGGTCATTGAGAAAACGACAATAGCAAGAAACCTTAACATTACCACGACATTGGAAGGTTATGAAACCCAGAAAATATCCCCTTCCCTTACAGGCAAAATTGAGCACATCTATGTTGAAGTCGGCAGCAAGGTAAGCAAAGGGTCTGACCTTATCAGAATGGATCAGAATCAATACAACACAGCATATCTGACATTTCAGAATCTTAAGACAGAGTTTTCAAGGGTTGAGTCCCTGCGGGCTTCCGGAAACATCTCGGAGCAGACCTACGACCAGACCAAGCTTCAGTATGACCAGGCAAAGGAGTCGCTTGAATTTCTGAAGACCAACACATACGTCAAAGCTCCTTTCTCCGGTGTGATTGCAGCCAAAAACTTCGAGGACGGTGAGTTATACAGCGGGTCGCCAATCCTCGTCCTCACACAGATAAGCACTCTGAAGGCTTTTATCAACGTTCCCGAATCTTATTTCCCACTCGTCAAGGAAGGCATGAAGGCGACAGTCACATCAACGATATATCCGGGTGAGACATTTCCAGCAACGGTGGAGACTGTCTATCCTACCATTGACGCCTCATCACACACATTTCAGGTAAAACTCCGCATTCCGAACAGCAGGGAGCTTCTCCGTCCGGGTATGTATGCCAACACATATCTTGCACTTGGAGAAGTACAGACCGTCATAGTCCCTTATCAGGCTGTACTTAAGCTGCAAGGCTCAAACAACAGATACGTGTTTCTCAACGACAACGGTGTGGCAAAACGAGTCGATGTCACTTTAGGCGACCGCTTTGACGATCAGATAGAGATAATATCCGACGGCATAAAGGAAAATGACGAGCTTGTCGTTGTCGGTCAGGCAAAGTTAGTTGACGGCAGAAAACTGAATGTCCAAAAATAAACAATTGATTATCTGAAAAATGAGTATATATAAATCTGCAGTTGACAAGCCCATCACCACACTGCTTATCTTTGTGGCAGTGTTTATCATAGGTTTGTTCTCTTTATCAAAACTTCCTATTGACCAGTTCCCGGAGATGGATCCGCCATATATTTCCGTAATGACCACTTACGCCGGAGCCAATGGAAGTGAAATTGAAACCAATGTCACCAAACTGTTGGAGAACTCACTTAACTCAGTTGAGGGACTTAAGACCATAACATCATCTTCAAGGGATAACCTTTCCCTGGTATCCCTCGAATTCAAATGGGGCGAAAACCTTGATGAACGTGTCAACGATGTACGTTCTGCCATAGATATGGTGTATGACAACCTTCCTGACGGATGTTCCAGGCCAACAATATTCAAGTTCAATTCAAGTTCCATACCTATTGCGCAGTATGCAATCACTGCAAATGAGAGTTATCCCGGACTCAACAAAATACTTGACGACAACGTGGTAACGGTACTGAAGCAGATTGACGGTATCGGCACAGTATCAATTTCCGGTGCACCGGAAAGGTACGTGTATGTCGAGCTTGACCCTAACAAAGTCGATGCTTACAACCTTAGCGTCGAATTGATAGGCAATGCCATATCTTCCAACAACCTCAACTTAGCGTCAGGTTCGGTGAAAATGGGCAAGGAACAGTATCAGATACGTGTTCAGGGCGAATATGTCGAAAGCAGTGAAATTGAAGACATTGTCGTCAGCACGACCTATGACGGAAGGCAGATACATGTCCGTGACCTCGCCACAGTGCGTGATACCATCAAGGACGTGTCTTTGGAAGAGAAAATCAACGGCAAGGACGGTGTCCGTCTGATTATCATGAAACAGTCAGGTGCCAACACAGTGCAGATATGCAATGATGTAAAGGACTTGCTGGCCACGATTCAGCCAAAATTACCGCCGGACATCAAAATCACACTTATCTATGACCAGTCGGAAGAAATCACCCATGCCATCAAAGGATTGGGAGAATCCATCTTCTATGCTTTGATATTCGTAGTATTTGTAGTCTTGTTCTTTCTCGGTCGCTGGCGTGCAACTATCATCATCGCACTAACCATTCCTATCGCCCTGATAGTAGCATTCATATATCTTTTAGCCACAGGCAGTTCACTGAATATCATTTCTTTGTCATCACTGACAATCGCAATCGGTATGGTTGTGGATGATGCCATCGTTGTCCTTGAAAACATAACGAGACACATCGAACGAGGCTCCAGTCCGAGAGAATCTGCAATATATGGCACCAACGAAGTGTGGGTGTCAGTAATCGCAACCACATTAGTCATCGTGGCAGTTTTCGTGCCTTTGACAATGTTGCCGGGAATGGCAGGCATTCTTTTCAAGGAGCTCGGCTGGATAATCACAATATGCGTCTGCACATCAACTACAGTGGCTATATCCTTAACTCCTATGCTTTGCTCAAAGTTGCTGAAGGCAAAAGACAGGATTTTCAATCAGACACCATCGGAAGAAAAGAAGAAGAAACGTATCACATACGAAAACACCGTGGTGCGTTTTCTTGACAAGATAGACAAATTATATGCAAAATCATTATATTTCTGTATAAGGCACAAGTTCGCCTCATTGCTGGTTTTGATAGCTGTTTTCGCAGTTTCCATGATACCTGTTATAAAAGGAAAGGTCGGCACTAACTTCATGCCTTCTTCCGATGAAGGTCGTTTGTCGCTGACTGTTGAATTGCAGAGAGGCACTCGTGTCGAAGAGACCATGAAGACCGCAAGAGCTATTGAAAATGCCATATATGTCTCTGTTCCTGAAACACAATTGATTTCAACGTCACTGGGTTCAAGCGACGAGTCAGGTATTTCCTCAATATTTTCATCCACCAACAACAACAAGATTTCAATGACTGTCCGTTGTTCCAAGAAAAATGAACGTGAACGTGGCATAGAGGAAATATCCGAAGTGATACGGCAGGAACTTGCTAAAATACCTGAGATAATCAGATACCAGGTCTCCACACGTGGCGGTGGCATGGGAGGCAGTTCCCTGGAAGTCAAGATTTTCGGTTACGATTTTGATGAAACCAACAAGCTTACAGCTGAGTTCAGCAGCAAAATGAAGGAAGTTGAAGGTGCGCGTGACATCAATATAAACCGTGAAGAAGACCGCGCAGAACTTCAGATTGTCTTCGACAAGAAAAAGCTCGCACGACATGGCCTCACCGAAGCTACGGCAGCAGTTTACGTTCGTAACAGAGTCAACGGCATGGCGGCAGGATATCTGAAGGAAGACGGTGAGGAATACAATATCGTAGTCCGTATGCAGGAAGAATACCGCAACTCCATCACTGACATGGAGAACATGACCATCATGTCGGGAACCGGCAGTTTAATCAAATTGAAGGAGATAGCCGAAATCAAGGAATATTGGTGTCCGCCAAGTATCGAACGCGAACGCCGCGAACGTTGTGTCACCATAACAATCACCCCATATAAAGTTGCATTAAGCAAACTTGCTGCTTCTGCAACTGAAATCCTCAACGACATGACTATACCACAAGGTATAACATGGGAATTATCAGGCAATTACAAAGACCAGAAGGAGACTTTCAGCAATATGATCACCTTAGCTCTTCTGATATTGATGCTCGTATATGTTGTGATGGCATCACAGTTTGAATCATTCTCCAAACCTTTCATCCTTATGATGTCATTCCCGTTTGCACTCTCCGGTGTTGTCTGGGCTTTGCTTATCACCAACAAGTCACTTGACATGATAGGTGCTTTGGGTATCATACTGCTTATTGGTATTGTCATAAAGAACGGCATTGTCCTCGTTGACTACATTAATCTGATGCGCGACAGAGGTCATGCCCTGACAGATGCTGTAGCCTTAGCCTGCCAATCACGTATCCGTCCTGTTCTCATGACTGCTATCACTACTATCCTCGGCATGGTGCCTATGGCATTGAGCAAAAGCGAAGGTTCGGAAATGTGGGTGCCATTGGGCATCGTTGTCATCGGCGGTATGCTTGTGGCCACATTAATAACGCTGTATCTGGTACCTATTCTTTACAGCATAATGGCACGCAAAGGCGAACGCGACAAAAACGCAAAGAAACGTAAGAACTTCTATTTCATGGGATTAGACGATGACATAGAACAAGTTAACATGAACACATTCAACGCTCCCACAGAAAAACTGACAGAAAACAAGCATTAAAAATGAAAGCAATATTAATAATATTCAATCAGGCTGATACAGAACGTATAGAATATATGCTTGACGAAATGGGCATCAGAGGCTTCACATTCATTGAAAACGTTCAGGGACGCGGCAGCATAAACGGCGAGCCGCATCGCGGAACGCATACCTGGCCAGAAATGAATTCTGCAGTGCTGACTATTGTTCCAGATGAAGTAGTTGACGGTGTGCTGGCAAACGTCCGCAGACTCGACAAACGTAACGAGGAAGTCGGCATAAGAGCTTTTGTTTGGACTATCGACCAAATTGCGTGAGTCCTGCTCCGAAAAGCAGTAATGAAGAAGGAAAAGAAGAATTGTGGGAAATATTCACAGTATAACTAAAAAATTGTTATTTTTGTAGTTTAGTTTACCACATTATTGGTAATAATAATATATTGACAATTAATATGTTATGATAAAACTATCTACAAATATATATAAATATTTCCAATCACACAAGACTTTTTTCCACATCCTTCTGCTGATTATTTTCATCGTGCTGGGTTTCTTTGCATGCAAGATGAAATATGAGGAAGATGTCTCCAAAATCCTTCCATCCTCAAATGTAGGTTCCACGGGTGATATCGTCTTCGGCAATGTTAAGGTTAAAGACAAGGTTTTCGTACTCTTCATAAAAGACAACGACTCCTGCTCCATTGATGAATTAGAAGCTGCCGCACAGGATTTTTCGGAACAGCTTATGGAAAAAGACTCAACCCATCATCTCATCGACAACATTTTATACAAACTTGACGATGACATGATCCCTTCTCTTTTCACTTTTCTTTTTGAAAATATTCCATCATTCATTGACAGCACCGACTTCACCAAACTTGAAGAGTTGTGTACTGAGGATAATATTAACCTCCGGATGGCACAGAATCTCGAACTGCTTTCCACTGAAGCGGGGGCGGCATATCTTCCGATTATTGCCAACGACCCTATTGGATTCCAAGATGTATTCATGGAAAAAGCCGGCATAATTCAAGACGGGTTAGGAGGAAACTATACCATGATTGACGAATTCTTCTTCACTCCCGACTCCTCATCAGCAATCGCATTCATTTCCCCGAACTTCGACTCCTTTGAATCGAAATTTGCACGAGTGATGGTCAACGACATGAAACATCTTACAAAAGAGTTCAAGGAAACCTATCCTAATGTTAAAATCGTATATCATGGTGCGCCCATTGAAGGTTCCGACAACTCAAGCCATATAATCAGAGACATCATTGTGACTATCGGCAGTTCACTGATAATCATCATGATAATCATTATTATTTGTTTCAGAAAGCCATTACACACCATATTCTCCTTACTCTTCCCTATCGTGTTCGGAACAATATTCGGACTTACAATAATGTATTTCATAAAAGGGATAATGTCGTTTCTTGCACTCGGCATAGGGGCATTGATTCTCGCGGTTGGACTAAGTTACTGCTTACATGTCCTTACCCACTTCAAACACACAGGTGATGCTCTTACCGTGGTGAAAGACCAGACAATGCCAATCTTTCTGAGTTGCATCACCACCATAGGTGCTTTCATGGCATTATTGTTCACATCTTCGGAACTGCTGAGAGATTTCGGGCTGTTCGCATCATTGGTTCTTATAGGCTGCGCTTTAAGCTGCATCATCTTCCTGCCACAATTCTTCACAAAAGGAACGGAAGTTTACTCAAAAAAAGCTTTCAGTTTTCTAAACAAAATCAACAGTTATCGTATAGAAGACAGAAAATGGATTTCCATTGTCATCATCACGTTATTCGTGGTCTGCCTGTTCACCCAGCGCAATGTCCAGTTTGACAACGATTTACGCAATATCGGATACAAAGATCCGCTGATGGTCTATTCACAAGAGTTTCTGAAAGAAAAAACCACTCCGGGTTATTACACAAAATACTACGCGACTACAGCAACTTCGCTTGATTCTGCCATTTACCACTATCAAGAAAACTGCCAGATGCTTGCAAACGCCCAGGAAGCCGGACATATTCACAGTTTCGGCAATGCAGGGTCATTATTTGTCTCTACAGACGAACAACAGAAACGTATTGACAGATGGAACAGTTTCTGGACAGAAGAGAATAAGGAAAGGATTACTTCAATGGTTTCAAAAGCTGCCATTAGATTCGGCTTTGACCCTGAGTTCTTCACTCCATTCCACAATGTCATAAATGCTGAATACAAGCCGGTGAACATCCTTGAGTCAGACCTGCTACCAAAATCCATAATGTCGAATATGGCCGAGAAATGCGGTGACATATACATGATATTCACTCCTGTGCAGGCTGATGAAAAATATGAGTTCACTTTTGACACGGAAAACATTATTGCAAAAGACCAGGATCATTTTATAGTACTTGACCCTATGTTCTATTCCACTGACATGGTTTCGATAATAAACAATGACTTCAACACGATATTGATTATCTCGGTTATCTTCGTGCTAATCATACTTTTGATTCATTTCAGAAGCATTCTGCTCGCACTGCTGGCCTTCCTTCCAATGTTTGTCAGCTGGTACACGATGCTTGGTATAATGGGCATAATCGGAATAAAGTTCAACCTGATAAACATCGTGGTTTCATCATTGATTTTCGGTGTCGGTGTTGACTATAGTATCTTCATCATGGACGGTCTCATCGAAAGCGGCAGAAATACCGACACAAAACTGTTGCTATTCCATAAGACAGCTATCCTTTTCAGTGCCATGACGCTGATAATCTGCAGCATATCCCTAATGTTCGCAAGCCACTCCGCAATCTCATCAGTAGGTGGGGTTACTCTCATAGGCATGGCTTCGACTATACTGACCACTTATACTCTGCAACCGCTTATTTTCAAATTTCTTGCCAAGAACAAACGCACTGGCAAGATTATTGCTAAATGTAGCGAACGTTTAAGCAAAAGCAAAAATAATTAAATCATGAAACGTAAAATCCACTTAGCACTTATCATCTTATTTAGTATTCTGTCAGTTAACGCTCAGAACACATCAAATGATGCAATAATCAATAAAATCAAAGCCGACAACACTAAAATCAACACTTTACAGGGAACGATGACAAGAACCAAAAAACTTGCCATGGTGAAAAACGAAATAGTTTCCAACGGTATTGTACTTATTCAGGACAACAACCTTGCCATCTTTTATTCAAAACCTGTAGAAACCTTCAAAATCAATGGTGACAAGATTTACGTTGCGGCATTAGGCAAAACTCACAAAGTGGATGCTTCAAAAAACAGTGAATACAAAGAACTCAAAAACATACTCATCAATGCCATGCATGGTGACATCAAGGCAATCCTCGCAACCTACAATGGTTCAGTTGAGTACTCTTCCGACAAAAACAATCATATTTTTACCCTGACCAGCAACGACCAAAAACTGTCGAAAGGATATAAGAAAATGACTTTAAAATACTGCAAGGATGATTGCTCAATTAACGAACTGACATTGGTTGATGCTACCGATACAAATATAACTTATTCTGTATCAAACAAAAAGATAAACCAGAATATTGATAAGGATGAATTTATTATCGAATAACAATACATGAAATACATGAGGAAATTTTTCATTTCAGCATCCATTCTGCTTTCCTTCCTGTTTGGCTACACCGTACAGGCACAGCAAGAATTCGACATTGACCAGACAATAGAAAACATTATTGACCGACTTGAAAATCCTGAAAAATATACCGATTCGGACAACACGGAGCAGGATGATCAGATTCAGGAGGAAGATAATCAGGCTCAGACAGAAAATCAGAATGTAGAAGTACCACAGAGGAACAACTCTATCGTATGGAATCCTAATAATATGAAGGACCCTTATACGGTTGACAGTACACAATACCACTATGATCCTCTTAATTATCTGACACTACAGCAATTAGAAAGCCTTAACGAGATTGCAGAGAAAATGAATCTGGAAGCAAGTGTCCAATATGCAATAGTGATATTGGATAAAATAAGTACGGATTATTCGGCATTCGATTTTGCTCTGGAGCTCTACAACACATGGGGACTCGGCTACGAAGGCAGGGGCATCCTGCTTCTTATTGTGATGGAATCCCATGATTGGCAGTTCATTACAGGTTACGGCGCTGAAGAGAAATTCACCGATGCTCTTTTAAGTAAGCTTGGGTATGACGAGTTAGTTCCGAAATTCAGGGAAGGCGACTACTATGGCGGTCTGTACAATGTTTCGCAATTGTTGTACGAATTTGCTACAGATGACGAACAGTACATGAAATACGTATCGAAGAAGAAAAACGGCGTAAATAACAGCGGACTTTCTGTTCTTGCATTATTAGGTTTAGTCATTGGAGGCTTTCAAACAGCAGAAGACAAAAGCAAAAAGAAATCCGCAAACAAAAGCAACTATTCACTTGTTGGCCTGAATAGCGACAAGATAGAAATAAAAGTTGACAACTACAACAAACTCAATATCTGGGAAGGAAAAGGCTGGAGCCATTTCTTATCTTGTTATGCTCCGATAATTGCAGTTCCGATAATTGGACATAACAATCCTAAGATGGGACTCATCGCATTGCTTGCATACTGGGCATTTGTGGCTTTGATGCGTAACACACAGGCTATCAGTAAAATAAAGAGCATTTCGAGTACTCCGCTCGACTATTATTTGAATTACGGCAAGATTAAAGATTCTTCCATGTCAAAAATTTATATGTTTTTAAGTCCTTTAGTTGGGATCCCATATTATTCTTATTTTTCAAACCAGGAAAAGAAGTATAAGAAAGAAGCCGAAAAATGCCCCAAATGCGGTGGTATGACACATCTGATGACCCCAGGTTATGAAGACGTACTTACGAACGTCCAATTTGTGGAAGATAAAATAGAAAGCATTTTGCACACGGTTTACCAGTGCGATAACGGACATACCATCATTTACACGGCGCATGGCAAAAAATACTCATCGTATTCCAAATGCAATCATTGCGGGGCTTGGGCAAAGAAATTGACCGACACTCAGACAATAACTCAAGCCACATCCTCACATGATGGTGAAAAGAGACACACTTACGAATGCGCATGCTGCCATGACAAAAGTTATAAGACTGTAAGGATTCCAAAAATAGTCGTCAGCAGTTCAGGAAGCAGTGGCCATGGTCATGGCGGCTTCAGCGGTGGCGGAGGTGGTTTCCGTGGTGGCGGTTTCAGCGGTGGCGGAGGTGCCGGCGGAAAATGGTAAGCCACTAACCGATGCACTTTACAGAAATCGGAACATGATAACCACATTAGAATTAAAGTAAAAGTATATTTAAAATTTTAATCACAACATTATGAAAAAATTCATAACAGCAATCATAGCTGCAGCAATGATATTATCGGCAGAAGCCCAATGGGTCAGTCCGGGCAACGGCACGACCTACACATTCGACAACCTAAGTTCTGTCAGCAACGGAGCAGTAGTAAAAACATCCGACGGCAACTTCAACGTTACAGAGGATATAACCATCTCAGCAGGAGACTTTCTGAATTTTGACGCCACTCTTGAAACTGTCACATTCAACGATGGCATCCAACTCACAATAGCAGGTGGTGTAACAAGTGCCGACAGATTAGACAAGGCTCTTCTGACAGGCGGAAACGGCCATTTCAAAGTCAAATTCGATGCTTCAAGCGAAACCAATGTCGTTAAGAACATAAACTTTCAGAACGGTGGCGGCATAAGAGTTTCCGAAACGCCATCAATAATCTTTGAGAACTGTGAATTCGGCTATTTCAACAAATCATTCACAAGTTATGCTCTGCTGTATTTCAACTGCAGTCCTGTAGTTGAAAGCTGTTATTTCCATGACAACCAGGGAGTAGCAATAGGTTCCGGTGCCAACATATTCGGTGCACCTAAAATCTACAACAGCTATTTCTACAACAATGTCACCGAAAACAGCAATAATCCACAACTCAACCTCGGTCCATGCTCCGACGGCGACACCATTAAAATCATAGGTAACACCATTGAAGGTCTCAACGGCACTATGGTCGGCGGCATCGCTATCGCCAACCTGATGAACGTAGGCAACACCAAAGCCCAAATATTCAACAACAATGTATTCAACAACCGTTACGGCTACACACAAACCGGTCCGACTATAGAGTCGTGGATTTATGACAACTTATTCATTGACAACAATTTAGAGACTAACCCAATGAACGGTGGAAGCGGAATCAGCATTTATGGCACAGCAACTACAAACATTGCCACTCTCAGACGCAATATCATCACCGGCAACTTATGGGGAATAACAGCTATCTATTATCATAACATTGACATGGGTACTGTAGATGATTTCGGTGAGAATGTCATCTACAACAACGGTAACGGCGGAGTCACATACGCACTTTACAACAACGCATTCAGCGACATGACCGCAATAGGCAATTACTGGGGTTCAAACGACCCTGACTTCGCTGCGGAAGTCATCTATGACCACAGCGATGACCCAAGTCTCGGCACAGTTACGTATCTGCCTATTATGGAAATGTATCCTATAGGTGACGCCAATTCCGACGGGGAGGTCAACGTTCAGGACATACAGGCCATCATTTCCTACATGCTTGATGGAACCGGAATCAATTTCGACAGTGCTGATGCCAATTCCGACGGTTATGTCAACATTCTCGATATTGTGCTGATAGTCAATATAATTGAGAACTTTTAGTACCACCCCCACTTCCTGACCAATCTCAACATCCAAGTTGGAATCAGCTTGATTAGGAATACACCTATGTGATTGATGATTCCGGGTGTGATACGCCATTTGCCTCTGAACATGGCATTCAACCCTTTTTCCTGACTTCGTCACCCATTAAAGTTGTGAATTTACAACAACTTCAATGCGGCTGCCGTGGTACGACAGCCCTACAAATGTCGGAAAAATCCGATGTGCTGCTTTCAAAATAATAGACATTCCCGACCAATCCTCACATTATGGTTGCATTTGCATTGATTGGCGGTGATTCATAAATGCCACTATCAATATCACCGATGATACGATGTATGATGCGGAATTGACGATACAAGCACCGTCCTAACTTCGTGGTATTAAATACCGAATTGCGGTTTCCGGTTGTAAGGGTTTTCGCGAACAAGCCGTTAGGGTATTTCATTCGCGTTGACTACGGCTGGGGATTGGAGGACGGAGTAATCAACGACGGATACTGGAATGTTTCGTTGAGTCTGGATTTCTAATTCTGTTGCGGCAAAGGTCACCGGTTAATCTTTGAAGCTGCTTCCGCCGAGGAACTCACGCATAAGAGATGATTTTACATATTTTGAGTCACCTGATTTGGGTGACTCAATGACGAAGTCAGGGAAAAGTTTTTTTACAAAAACATTGTCATCAAAATTGGCAATAATGTTGTGGCTTCATCACGGCGATAATCTTTCGTATAAACAAGAAACCGATTTCCAATCCGTTCTGAGAATTTCTTGCAGAATTCATCCAGAGAAATATGACTCTTGTAACCAGACGATTTGACCTCCAGCGGCCAAATCTTGGCACCACGTGACAACAGGAAGTCAACTTCGTAGTTATGCTTGCCGCTTTCAGTAGGCCATGTGTGATAAAACAAATTATTCCCATTGACCGTCAATATTTGAGCAACGATATTCTCATATACATAGCCTAAATTGGCTGAAAGTTTGTCACTCAACATTTTTTCGTAAATCACATTTTCCGTCACGTCCTTGTCCCAAAACGCTAACGTCACAAACAGGCCAGTGTCACTTATGTACATTTTGTATTGGTTCATGTTGCAATTTAGCGACAAACCCACATTGGGATCGTTCGAGTGATAGGCGAAATTTACTGTCATACTGTCACGCATCTTCTCCAGTACTTCATCCAAGTTTTTGCGTTCGCTGTCGTTCAGCACACTAGCCACTTGATAGCGGGAGGCATTCTTGTTCAATTCAGATGGAATGGCTCTAAAAAGGCGTGAAGCACGACCAGAAGGGTCAATCTTCAAGAAGTCGTCTAGATACAGATTGATGATGCTACGCTTCTCATTGTCAACACAGCTCATGTTGTTTGTGTTGAGATACTCGTTCACTGCCTGAGGCATTCCTCCAACTAACATATATAGCCTAAAGTCGCGCATTGACTTTCTGAGTGCCTGCTCCAATGGTATCTGTTTTTCATAGAACTTGCTCAGTAGCGGCACTGTAGCCTCATCGCCTAGTGCCCAACGGAATTCCTCGTAGTCCATGGGATACATCTCAATCCTTGTTTCCTCACTAGGTATTATTATTTTCTGAGTGTTCTTTCTGATACTTATCAGAGAACCGGTTTCGATGTAGTCATAACGATGGTCTTTCACCAATGCTTTAATGGCTTGGCGAGCCATGGGACACTCTTGTACTTCGTCGAAGATGATGACCGACTGCCGATTTTCCAATACAACATTGTAGATGGTCTGAAGCCTCAGGAAAATGTAATCCAAGTCCATCAGGTCATTGAAAAGCGACTTCACTTCAGCCGATGCTTTGGAGAAGTCAATAAGCATATACGACTTATACTCATTACGGGCAAATTCTTCAACTATTGTTGACTTTCCGACACGTCGTGCCCCTTTCACCAATAGGGCTTTCTTGCCGTTTTCCTCTTGTTTCCATTCCAGTAATTTGCTATAAATCTTGCGCTTAAATACTCTATGCTCTACCATAACATTTGAAGTTTTATGCTGCAAAAATAAGCAATTTTCCAAATCCTCAAAGATTATTTCTGCATAATATTCCAAAAACTCATAATTTAATATACCGAATCTTTCCATTTCCTCAAAGTTTTCTTCGCTGGCTTTCCATACATAATGCGGCTTGCTAGTATTGGCCGCGTAGGTGTGCGAAACAGATGTCCTGACTTCGTCACTCTATTAAGGGGTTAAATTATAATTATTTGATTATAATGATTTTACATATTTTGAGTCACCTAATTTGGGTGACGCAATGACGAAGTCAGGAGACATTGGCGACCAACTTACGCGGTTTTCCGCAGAATGCCCACAATAGCCATCGGTTAATCTTTGAAGCTGCTTCCACTGTCCGCTAAACTTTTTACTTTAACATAAAATTAGGGCTGATACATTGTGGCATATTGTAGGGCTGTCACATGGTTGCTGAGCATATCGAAGCATTGTGGCATATTGTAGGGCTGTCACATTGTGGCAGCCGTTACAGACGAATTGACAATGCGGCTGCCGTGGTACGACAGCCCTACAAATGTCGGCATCCACTACTGAAAGGAAGAGATTTTTGATTGAGTTTGACAGATTTTCACTAATTTTGCAGGCATGAAATGAATTAAAAAAACAATAAAAATGAAAGTACAACTTTTTGCTACTTTGTTTATTCTTATGATGTTATTCCAATCTTGTGTAGTTCAAGTAGCCATTCCTAACCGATGCAACGAACGATATGCCAAGAAAATGGACTTCATTGAGTGCTTGGATGCAGACCAGTTGAAACATCTGATAATTTCTGACACAACACATTACAAAATCGTGATGATTTACAGCACGGGGTGTGGTTCTTGTATGGAGCATTTAAAGAGAGTTTATGCACCAGCATACTCCCAGCAGCGAGACGATGTGAAATTCTACTTTATCAGCGAAAACACTGGCGGCATAAGGTCTTGCCGCGATGAACTAGAACGTTTTGGATTGTATGACGGCAAGGTATTGTGTTTCCTTGACGATAGCCCTCAATTCGACAACCAGAGCCAGGGGAAGAACGCCAATTTGCAAATTCTAAACAATCTGACCAACCATATCTTCACAAATGGCTCTATAGTGACTGGCAATTTCGGTCTGCCGTGTGAGTATATCGTCAGTAAAGACAACCGTGTCCTGAAGCGGTTGACCACTACCCCAAATTCGGGTTCGGCCATCCAAACCGCACAACTATGGCAAATTGACTTCGATAACATACAATCCATCGATTTCGATTCAATCTATCGACTTGACTTGGATTTCGACCTATTTGAAGGACTGAATACTTGCGATGAAAACCAATGCCCAATTCAAACATCTAGATGAAATAATGGTTCGAAACAAAACAGTATCCATTTGCACTGATCATTTGCCCAATGGATTGTATTTAATCAATGTGGTAGCCAACGGACGTTCTGTGAATAATGCAAAAATAAAATAATTAAAAACTAAATAAATACGTGATGAAAAACTTTATTTGCGTTCTGCTCGTGTGATAAAATCGATTTGATTGAACAGGTGCCACAACTGAAAGGCTCATGGCAATGGCACCAAACCTCGGTGGGTGGCGTTGTCGGTGTCATCCATCCCGAAACCACCCAAAGTCTTATCCTGGTTTTTGAAGACGACAACAAAATCAGAATTGAGTGTAACGGTGAAACCGTTGTTGCAGGAGAAACCTATTCCTGTAAGAAATCAAACAACAGCACATTTGGTGAATATTTGATTTCTTTGCCCAAGGATGTACAGAACAAGGTTGCTAAATGCCTTGGCATTTCGGACGGGAACATTGTGATAAATGGTTACATTAGTTTCGGCACACTCTATACGAACGATGATACCATATATCTTACAATAACCAAAGCTAAAGGTAAAGACGCGGGTGTTGAAGGCGGCAATGATTTCCATTGCAGTTCGGTGTTTGCACCAGTTCACACTCTTAATTAAACATTTGGAGATTTCTGTAGCCACCCCATCCCAACCTCCTGCAAGTTGCCAAATGCATGGAATTAGGATGGGGTGTCTTACCCTGAAAAAACTGACACTTTTGAGAGCTTGTAGTTATTACATCCCCCATTCCAACTCATTGTAACACAGGGGTTGGAATGGGGGTTATCCTGACTTCGCTGCGGAAGTCATCTATGACCACAGCGATGACCCAAGTCTCGGCACAGTTACGTATCTGACTATTATGGAAATGTATCCTATAGGTGACGCCAATTCCGACGGTTATGTCAACATTCTCGATATTGTGCTGATAGTCAATATAATTGAGAACTTTTAGTACCACTCCCACTTCCTGACCAATCTCAACATCCAAGTTGGAATCAGCTTGATTATAAATACACCTATGTGATTGATGATTCCGGGTGTGATACGCCATTTGCCTCTGAACATGGCATTCAACCCTTTTTGAGCAAGTTTCTCAGGTGTAACCATGTAACCGAGTCTGAGACCAGTCTTCCTTGCACTGTCACTGAGATTATAAAGATTGGTGGATACAGCACCGGGACATACTGCCGTGACATAAACACCTTCCTTTTTCAATTCAATATGAACAGAACGGCTGAAACTTCTAAGGTAACTCTTTGTGGCACTGTAAGTTGAAAGTCTTTGAACTGCTATATCAGCAGTAATGGAACTCATATTGAGAATATAGCCTTTGTGCCGCAACCGCATATCTTTTCCGAAGTAATATATCAGCATAGATGGTGTGAAGACGTGAAGATTGAGAATCTGCCGGGTGAAGTTTTCATCGGTATCAAGGAAATCACTATTGCGATAAATACCGGCATTGTTGACAAGCACCTCGATTTCAATGTTGTTGTCGGTGCAGTAATCGAAAAGCTCTTTTGCGGCATCCTGCGTTGCGAGGTCACGTTCAAGCGCTATCACATCAACGCCGGATTCTTCTTCAATTTCTTTAGCACGGGAATAAATGCTGTTTTCATTGCTGACAATCAGCAGATTATAGTCTCTCTGTGCAAGCTGGCGGGCATATTGGAGTCCTATTCCCGAACTGGCACCAGTGACTAAGGCATATTTACGGCTTCCAGCAGGGATACAGGGTTTATTAAAATCGGAGGACATGGAAAAAAACGGGCATAAAAAAGAGCGGAAGACGAGACTCGAACTCGCGACCCCGACCTTGGCAAGGTCGTGCTCTACCAACTGAGCTACTTCCGCTTATTGCATCCAGATTTCCTTTTCTGTTTGCGCTGCAAAGGTAATACTTTTTTCTTAATCAACATTATTTTTCAAAAAATTTTTTCATTATTGTCAATAATAATATATACCCTTCGCCGTGGGGGTAATTTCACAATAAATATTATCTTTGCAAATAATCTATTCACAATGACATCCCCAGCAAGATTATTGGTTTTTGCATTTCTGCTGTTCATCATTTCATACGCAGGCATCGCCCAGATGAAAATCTGTTCATTGACAGACTTCACCCAAAGAGTACAGAGTATTCAAAAAATGCAGAAACGTTGTTCAAATAACAGACCATGAGCAGAATTCTACCTTTTATTTTGTGTCTTTTAACACCTTTGCTGACATGGTCTCAAGAGGCCGAGTGGGATTTGTATGTAAATGAAAACTTCGACTTCACATTTGAATATCCTGCTGATGTCTTTGCCCCGATAAAAGGGAGTGAAGAGGCTGATGGCCAACGATTTATTTCTAAAGACGGACACAGTCTGATTAGTGTCTATGGTGGAATTAACCCCAACCGCAAAAGTCTCCAGCAGGAATATGATGATGAACTGTTGAGACTCAAAAGAAATAAAACAGAGGTTTATTATTCGGATATAAACACCCTGCCATTTCAGGCTGTCATCGGAGAATACACCATCAAAGGCAGGCAACTGAACAATTTCTTTATAAGACGCACTATATGGTATGATTCATTTTATGCCACAATAGTCTATAGTTGCGATATCAAATCCGAACCGACATTACGAAAGTATGAAACAGAAATAGTGAAATCATTAGATGTTTATGGCAAAAGTTACAAACCCCAGTCAGAGCTGATCAGCAATGTATGGATAAATGATACCATCAGAATACCCTATGAGGTTGAAAGTCCTGACATCGCTGATTTTTGGCTTGCCTATTCCGAAAAATACCCATATATAATAACCCAGACAGGCAGCAATCTGATTCTTCATCCAGATGAATTGCCTGTTGATGATGTTGAAACATGGTCAATAGACAGGAAACACGGATACATTGGGTGCAAAATAATCAGTAATTTTGATTTATGGATGGAAATGTTCTGCTGGAACAGGATAAATGGGCATAAGTTATTGGCTGTCAGTTACAATGACCCATATCAGATTATTTTTTTCTATGATTATAATCCTGCAACCCATGAACTTCTTCCAGCCACAGATGTGATGAGCAGTCTTAATTACAGTCCTGATTTTGTTGCCCGTCTTCCGCATGTGGGAAAGAGCATTTTTCTTTATGAACAGTCGAATATCACCAAACCTGTGGCATATCTGCGCTGGAACGGCAACGGATTCACATATCAGAATGCAGCTAATTAGTTAACAATTATGGATAAAGCGGATAACAGGAAATCCCCTTCTTGGGCAGTGTCACTGATACCATTGGTGTTTTTAATATTATTGTTGTTTTTTGTAATCAAGTATTTTGGAACAGAAGCATTGTCAGGTGGAAGTCAGGTAGCCCTTCTATTGTCTGCCGGTCTGACGATATTCATATCAACGGTCTTCTACAAGGTCCCATGGGAGGACTTTGAAAATGCAATGAAAAACAACATCAGGACTGTATGTATTTCATTGATTATCCTGTTGTTGATAGGAGCGATAGCGGGTTCATGGATGGTAAGCGGTGTTGTTCCAAGCCTGATTTATTATGGCATGAAGATAATCTCGCCAAAGATATTTCTTTTTGCCGCTTGCATATTATGTGCGCTGATATCGCTTATGACCGGTAGTTCATGGACCACAATTGCGACAATAGGGGTCGCGTTGATAGGAATTGGGATTGCTGAAGGCTTCAGTCCCGCCTGGATAGCAGGTGCAATAATTTCAGGGGCATATTTCGGCGACAAGATTTCACCGCTGTCCGACACAACAATTCTTGCTTCTTCATCTACGGAAACCCCGTTGTTCACACACATCAGATATATGCTGATAACGACCATTCCATCAATTACAATAGCATTGACAATATTCCTGACTGTCAGCATATTACACAAAACAAACGATGTCGTTCAAGTTGATGTCTTCTCTTCGGCATTGGCAAATACATTTAACATTTCCCCATGGCTTCTTCTGGTACCGGTGTTGACAGCGGTAATGATTATTTTGAAAGTGCCAGCATTGCCCACATTATTCATTGCATCGTTATTGGCCGGCATTTTTGCCTTAATATTTCAGCCGGATATCGTTTGGCAGATAGCAAACGGTAGTGGAGACGGATTCACATCGCTGACATTCCGGGACGGTTTCAAAGGGCTGATGCAGGCTTATTATGGCTCGACAAACATAGACACGGGCAGTGCCCAAGTAAATGAGCTAGTGTCAACGACAGGTATGAACGGTATGCTGAACACCGTATTTCTGATAATGTGTGCTATGGTTTTCGGTGCATCAATGATGGGAAGCGGCATGATTCGCAGCCTCACCGACCAACTGATAAAGATTGTCAGAAACAGGACGGGACTTGTAGCATCCACAGTTACAACAGGCATTATATCCAACATCACCACGAGCGACCAGTATCTGTCAATAATAATCACAAGCAGCCTTTTCAAGGACCTGTACAAAGAGAAAGGATACGAAAGCAGGCTTTTGAGCCGTTCTGCGGAAGATTCCGCGACCGTGACCTCCGTGCTTATACCATGGAATACCTGCGGTATGACGCAGGCAACCGTCCTGCGTGTACCTACGATGGCATATTTCCCCTATTGTTTCTTCAATCTGATTTCGCCGCTAATGTCGATTTTCATTGCAGCAATCGGATTTAAAATCAGGAGAAGTGCAAAAGCAGAAACAAACGAGAAATCAGAAAATCAAAACAGCAGAAACATATAGACAATATACGACAACAGCAGTACTGTACCGCCGATTTTGTTAAGGTCGTATGGCTTTTTGACGAGTATCAACACAAACATCAGCAATGTCAAAGCCAACATCCAGACAAAATCAAATGAAAAGTTACTCCATGCAAACCTGATAGGAGTAATAGTTGCCGAAACGCCAATTATGCAGAATATGTTGAAAATGTTGGAACCGACTATATTACCTACGGCAAGGTCGCTTTCCTTCTTTATGGCAGCGATGACCGATGTCACCAATTCAGGAAGACTGGTTCCCAATGCAACTATTGAAACTGCTATGATTCTCTCGGAAACACCAAAATCGCGGGCTATGGCTGAAGCTCCATCTATCAGCAAGTCAGCGCCATAAGACAAGGCGAAACACGATGCTATCACAATTAGAACTGACGCAAAAAGAGGATAAGTCTTCTCTCGGTCCACATCGTCAACCTTAATTTTTTCCTTGTCCTTTTTAGCATTCCTAATCTGCAACAATAAAAACATCATCAGGCAAACAAGTCCCGCTATACCTTCAACTCTGCTTATTTCTCCGTCGGTTGCAGCAGAGGCAAACAAAAGGGATGCCAGCATAAGTATCGGTATATCGAATTTTATGGTCTCACTTGTTATCAGCATCTGATGAATTAATGCTGAACTGCCGAGAATCAATGCTATATTGGCAATGTTGGAGCCAACAACGTTTCCTATGGAAATTTCCGGATGTCCTGAGATGGCTGCATCAACGCTTACCAACAGTTCTGGTGCCGAAGTGCCAAACGCTACTATAGTCAAACCTATCACCAATGGTGACACTTTGAACTTTCTGGCAATAGAAACTCCGCCGCGAACAAGAAATTCACCGCCTAAAAGCAACAGAACAAAACCGCCTATCAATTGTATCCATTCCATAATATTATTATTAATAATGGCCGCAAAAACTTTGCAAATATACTACTTTTGTATTTTTAAAGAATCATACAATGCTGAAATTAGTTATTTTTGACTTAGACGGAACATTACTCAACACCATCGGCGATTTGGCTGATGCGACCAACTATGTGCTAACACAACACAACCACCCGACCCATACATTGGATGAATACAACGCATTCATCGGCAATGGCATCAGAAAACTCATCGAACGCTCTGTCCCTGAAGAGTTCCGCACCAAAGAATATCTTATCGGTTTCACACTCGAATTTCTCGATTACTATAAAAAACACATTAACGAAAAGACCTATCCTTACAAAGACATACCACTGTTACTCAACACATTACAGGACAACAACATCAAATTGGCTGTCGCATCCAACAAGTTTCAGGAAGGTGTGGATTTTCTGCTCAAATACTATTTCCCGGAAATAGATTTTGCTGCAGCAGTGGGTCCTGGCGGTGACATCTCCACAAAACCTGACCCAAAAATGGTCAACAAAATTTTATCCACAGTCAACGTCAGTCCGGACGAAACCCTCTATCTCGGAGATTCAAATGTGGATATGGTTACTGCGCGCAATGCAGGAATCAAGCCTATCGGTGTCTCCTGGGGCTACCGCACACGCAAAGAGCTTGAAGAGAACGGTGCATGGCGCATTATCGACAATCCGATGGATTTCTACAATCTTTACGTAAAATAAAATATATGAAAATCAACTTAAAACTCACATTTATCATACTCGTTTCGGTACTGTTCTCATGCAACAGTCACGACAAAATGTCCGGCAATATAGCAGCAAGAGACAACATCAATGTTGATGAAATAACCAAACAACATCTTAAGGAATGGCAGAGCGACAAATTCGGGATGTTTATTCACTGGGGGCTTTATTCTATTCCCGCAGGGATATGGAATGGCAAACATATCAATTACTATGCTGAACAGATAATGAACCATGCGCGCATACCTGTCGCTGATTATGAGCAACTTGCAAAGCAATTCAATCCGATGGGATGGAATGCCGACTCAATCGTTCTGCTTGCAAAGGATGCCGGTATGAAATATATTGTCTTTACCTCAAAACATCACGACGGGTTCTGCATGTTCAAAACCGCCACAACCAAATACAATGTTGTTGATGCAACTCCCTTCGGACGCGATGTCGTTAAGGAACTGGCAGACGCCTGTCACCGTCACAGCATGAAATTCGGACTGTACTACTCTCTACCCGACTGGCATTTCAATGGGGGAATACCACGTCTCGAAGCAGACACGACCACTGACTGCACTCAGTATGTGAACCAGGTTTACAGTCCTCTCGAAACCATCACCGACGAGTTGGAAGAATACGTTGTGTCACAGCTTACGGAACTGCTTACCAACTACGGCGAAATTGAAACTATATGGTTCGATATGGGACTTCTGACGCCAGAACAGAGCAAGCATTTGAGAAAAGTTGTGAAATCCATTCAGCCATCATGTCTCATCAGTGGCAGAATCATGAATTATCAGGGCGATTATCTCACGCTTCCTGACAACGGTGACGTAGCAGGATACGAAGGCATCGCATGGGACAATCCGGCATCCATGTATGGAACATGGGGATACAAGTCATGGCAGAAACGCATAGACGAAAAACTTCAATGCAAACAGCAGATTATAAGGTTAATGCAAACCGTAAGTCATGGCGGAGTCTTCCTTCTCAACATCGGTCCAGACGGTGACGGCAATGTCCTTGATTACGAAAAAAATGTTCTGAGAGATATCGGTAAATGGACTTCAGCCAACAGCGAAGCAATCTACGACAGTCAACCCACAGTGTTTGACAAACTTGACAATGCCTGTTGTACAAGGAAGGGAAACAAGTTGTACATCACCATATCAGATATAAGCAAACCAGTTGTATGCAAAAATATTCACAGTCAAATTGACAGTATATACTGCCTGTCGGACAAAAATTTACCCGTCAATCACATCATGGACGGCAATGATCTGGTAATCAACTGTAAAGATACGCCATGCGACCTTATTACCATCGTGTTGGCATTTAAGAATGAGGACATAAAAATCGAACATTCGTATATTTTGCCGGAAGAGGACGGCAGCATAATCCTCACTGGAGACAACGCCATCACCCATGCAGCCGTTGACGGACGCAGTTATATGACTACACAAGCCAACTCCTGGAAGTCGTGGTTTGTTGACGTGAAAAAGTCAGGCATATACAATGCCTTTGCTGTTTATCTTCCAAACGTTGACGAAAAAGTGTTATCATTAAACGTTGGTAATCAAACAATTACACACACTTTCCCAGGTGTTGACAGGATGGTTCAAACCACTTACATAGGTAAGATAGAAGTCGAACCGGGAAAGCAGGAAGTGACCTTGAAGCAAGTCAATCCTGCCTCACCACTTGAAGCGTTGGGTATAGATTTAAAAAGAATATTATTGATTGAAAATTGAGAGTCATCAAATAAACCAACGACTTTCAACCTCATCGGCTGTCATCTTCTCCGATTAAGAATCATGATGTAGTACAACAAAGTCGCCAAGGATGAAAGTGCAGCGACAACATAAGTTCTTGCAGCACATTTGAGTGCATCCTGAGCCTTATCATGCTGCTCACCGACCACCATTCCTGAAGTTTCGAGCCAATTAAGGGCACGGTTGGACGCGTTATATTCAACAGGTAAAGTCACAAATGAGAATATAGTCGTCAAAGAAAATAGGATAATACCTATTGCCAGAACTATTACACCGAAACTCACCAATGACGAAATTCCCAACAGCAACATGCCTGCGAGCAGAATCCATTGGGACCAGTTGGAACCGAACTGTACGAAAGGAACCATGGCGGAACGCATCTTCAGCCATTTGTAGCCAACTGCATGCTGTACGGCATGTCCACATTCGTGAGCGGCAACAGCAGCGGCGGCGATAGTGTTCATATTATACGTGGTCTCGCTGAGATTCAAAGTCTTATCAACCGGATTATAATGGTCGGTAAGTTTGCCTGCGACTGACTGGACCTTAACATCAGTTATTCCAAAAGATCTGAGCATTTTCTCTGCTATCTCCTTGCCAGTCAATCCGCTTGGAATCATCTCTTGTGAATATTTCTTAATCTTCCTGTTCAACCTCCAGCTGACAAACAAACTGAGCCCCATCAGCGCAATAAATACAATCCACATAATATTTGCATTCATAATTTCAATATTTTAATTGATATTTATATGTTGCAAAGATATTGCAATAATTATGCAAATAAAGTATTTTTGTCAAAAAATTTGACATCCATGGTATCATCAAAGACAACTCTCAAAGCCGGCAACATGCTAAATCCAACACCCGTAGTGATGGTAAGCTGCGGATATTCAATCGATGAATACAACATCATCACAATAGCATGGACAGGGACGTTATGTACCGATCCTCCGTTATGCTACATTTCAATAAGACCGCAACGCTATTCATACAACATCATAAAAGAAAACCGAGAATTCGTCATCAACCTCGTCAATGACAAACTCTCGACATACGCTGACTGGTGCGGAGTAAAGTCAGGAGCCAAAGTGGATAAATTTGAAGCAACCGGACTTACGCCCGTTCGCGGCTCCAAAATCTCCGCCCCGTTAATTCTTGAATCGCCCGTCAATATCGAATGTAAAGTCAAGGAAATCATTCCTTTAGGCTCTCACGACATGTTTCTGTCGGAAATTGTTGCAGTTGATGCCGACAAGTCACTTTTCAATTCCAAGACCAATGCCTTGGAACTTAAAAAAGCCAATCTCGTCAGCTACTCACACGGCAATTATTTCAACCTCGGCAAACTGATAGGCAAATTCGGTTTCTCGGTTGAGAAGAAAAAATAGCTTACTTCTTGCCGAAAAGACCTGACAAACCTTTAAGTATATTACCTGCATCAGGAAGCTTGGATTCCAGCTCATCAGGAATAACATCCTTTACCTTGTCAATAACTGAATTGACAGATGATTCAGCAGCCTGCTTTACCAAAATATTTTTAGCAGAATCAACAATCTTGCTGATTGTAGATTCCTGTTCGCCTGTTTTGCTGACAAGTGTTCCAAGGATGTTCTTAATATTAATGATGTTTGAAATATTGTTCAGGTTAAGATTATTATTAGTAAGTGCTGAGATTTTATCAAAAATGCCAAGTTCCTTGATTGCATTTATGACTTTAGTTACAATGCTCTGACCGATACCAGTATTTCCGGTTATCTGTTTAATAAGTTTTTGAATATCAATTTCCATAATTTAAAATTTTAATTTGTTAATAATGTTATTTATTTGACTTTAGAATTCAAACACTTGTTTTTCACCATTTTCCGCAGCGATGGATATCCTGTTTGCCCGCATAAAAACCCAGGATGTTTTCACAGGCCATTTTAGCGGTATCCTGACGTGTTTCGCGGGTGGCAGTACCAATATGTGGGACGAGGATGACATTATTGAGAGTCAGAAGTAAAGGATCAACTACAGGTTCCTTTTCATAAACGTCTAAACCAGCACCGGCAATAACATTGTCACGCAATGCCTCGGCAAGTTCATGTTCGTTGATAACTGCTCCTCTTGACGTATTCACCAAAAATGCTGATTGTTTCATCAATGCCAGCTGTTCTTTTCCGATAAGATGAGTGGTCTCTGCAGTAAGCGGAGTGTTCAAGGAAACGAAATCCGACATCTTAAGCAATTCATTCATAGGGACAAATTTGGCATGATAAAGATTTTCGATTTCTTCCTTTACACGATGACGGCTATAATAGACTATATTCATCTTAGCAGCCACGGCACGTCTTGCAAGAGCCTGCCCTATTCTGCCGAAACCAATAATACCGAGAGTTTTGTTTGTCATTGTGGAACCAATATTTTGCATCAATCCCCATTTGATTTTATCTTTGATGCGTATGTCGCGGTCAAGCTCAACTATTCTGCGGCACAGGGAATGCATCAGACCAAAGGCCAACTCAGCAGTAGGCTCAGTGACAGGGTCTGGAGTGTTAGTCACTACAATACCGTGTTCATCGGCATATTTCATGTCAATATTATTGAAACCGACACCGAAATTCGAAACCATTTTCAGCTTAGGGGCAGCCGAGAGCACATCACTTCCTATCTTGATAGTGAACATCGACAGAAGCACCTCGCAGTCAACTATTTTCTCAATCAGTTCATCGTTGGTGAAATTGCCCGTTTCAGGGATGATAAGTTCGAAATCTTTCTTCAATAAATCGAAACTGTCATCATAAACTTTTGATGTTATAAGAATTTTTCGCATAATACTTTTTCTCTGCAAAAACTGACATGCAAAAATAAACATTTCAAACCAATAAATCAATTATCTTTGCATATTGAAGAAAAAATTTTTTGATTATGAAAAAGTTACAATGTCTTATTTTTATTGCCGTTATTTTTGTCGTAAGTGCCTGCACAAGCAAGGCTGACACCAATCTTCGCTACATTTCCTACAACATCAGATACAGTCGCGCCAACGATGGAGACAATTCATGGATGAACCGCCGGAATGGGACGATAAACATGATAAATGCTGAAAATCCAGATATCTTCGGAGTGCAGGAAGCCTACATTGAACAAGTAAAATTCATGGAGGACAGTCTTCCTGATTATGCACATGTCGGAGTCGGTCGTGACGATGGGAAGGAAGGTGGTGAGCACATGGCTGTCTTCTACAAAAAATCACGCTTTACACTTGTTGACAACGGTGATTTCTGGCTCAGCGAAACCCCTGATGAACCGTCACGCGGCTGGGATGCGGCATGTTACAGAATTGTTACCTGGACAAAACTCAAAGACAATTCTTCCGGCAAACAGTTTTACGTTTTCAACACTCACCTTGACCACATAGGAAAAGTTGCAAGAGAACAGTCTATATTACTGCTATGTAACAGAATAAGACAGATTACAAACAATACCAAGGCACCAGTCTTCCTTTCAGGAGACTTCAACTCTACCATTGACAATCCAATTTTTGAACCTCTTAAAGATTTCATGAAGGAAAGCCGTAACAATCCTGTAATGACGGATGAAAAGGCCACTTACAATGGTTTCGACATTGCAAGCAACAACACGCCTGACCATAAAATCGACTACATTTTCTACAGAAACGCCCAATCAGTCGGTTTTAAGACGCTTGATGGAAGTTACGGTGTTCCTTATATCTCAGATCATTATCCAATCGAGGCGGATTTCACGTTTTAGTTTTACTGTCAATTCTTCACCGGTGCTTGCGGAATCGGTGGCAAACCCTTGTAGTTCTTCATTTCCTCGAGAATAACTTCAATAGCCTTATTGAGTTGTTCATCCTCACCCATATACTCTTTATATGGGTCATTTTCGACTACTATGTCAGGGTCAACACCATAACCTTCAACGATATAGCCCTTACCGTCGCTGTCATACGATGTGAACTCAGGCTTGTTGAGAGATGTACCGTCAACAAATGGCAACGAACCTCTGATTCCGACGATACCACCCCACGTTCTCACACCGATGAGCTTGCCTAACTGGTGTTTCTGGAATGCATACGGGAACAGGTCGCCGTCGGAAGCCGAATACTGGTTAATAAGCAGAACCTTCGGACCAAGCATCATCTTTGTAGGAGTCTGTGATGGGAACTTTTCGTTACGGCTCATGTTAGCGCGGGTGATTTCACGACTCAGACGCTCGATGATCATAGGTGAGACATTGCCGCCGCCATTGCCTCTGTCATCAATAATCAGAGCCTTTTTGTCAAGCTGCGGATAGAAATATTTTGCAAATTCATTGAGACCTGCGACACCCATGTCAGGAATATGGATGTAACCCACCTGACCATCGGTAGCCTCGTCAACCTTGCGGATGTTGTCCTGGACCCAATTATAATAATAAAGGTCTGATTCAGATGATATTGGCACCACTACAACATCACGTTTGTCACTTTCACTTCCCTTTGAAGAAACAGACAGGATTACTTCCTTGTCAGCCATACCCACGAGTGACTGATAAATGTCGTTCATATCTTTTGTTGATACGCCGTTGACGGCAACTATGAAATCGCCCTCATTGATGTTCATCCCGGCTTCGGTGAGTGGTGAACGGAGTTCTTTGCGGAAATTTTCGCCTTTGAGTATTTTTTCAATCTTGAAATATCCGTTGTCAGCCTTTGCGAGTTTTGCACCGAGCAGACCGAGTTTTATGCGTTCCGGTCTGAACTTGTCGCCGCCGCCAATGTAGGCATGACCCACATTAAGCTCACCGATGAGTTCACCGATAAGATAGTTCAGGTCGTCCTTGCAGTTGACGTATGGCAGCAATGCACCGTATTTTTCACGCATTTTAGCCCAGTCGGCACCATGCATGTTGGAGACATAGAAGAAATCACGCATCTGACGCCATGCTTCATAATAAATCTGTGCCCATTCGGCTTTATTGTCAACCATCACCTTCATGTTCGAGATGTCAATCGGGTCTTCAAGATTAATCTTGCCTTTCGGGAAATCAATAACATAGTAACTTCTACCCTTGGCAACAAGAGCCTTTGTGCAGTCGAAATTAGGTATCATTCTGACATCCTTTGCAAGTTCGGTATCTTTTTCAGTGTCAGGCGATAACTTGATGGAACGCAGCGTATATCCATCCTTTTCTCCCCATTTGTTGTAGTATAAAACGTTGTCAACGCATGCGATGATGTTATAATAAGCGGTAGGACATGGGACATTGACTATTCGGTTACCAAGACCGTCAATATCAACTTTTACGTCAACCGTCTTTTTGCTGTCGTCCAGTTTTTCTGACTTGGAAGAATTGTCATTCTTCGACTTTGTTTTTTTGTTATCCTTTTCTTCCGATGCAGAAGATATATTCTTAGGTTTGACCTCATCATTGGTATAGGCCAAAGGATTAGGCGTATCTTTGGATAAAATCACGAAATACATCCTTGACATGGTGGTATAGACATGATTCCATTCGGTACTGCTATAGACAGGATTGAAATCTCTGTCGGAAATGAAGAACAGGAACTTGCCGTCCTTACTGAATACTGGCGAACTGGATGAATACCATCTATCGGTGACTGAATATGACTTGTTGTCAGCGAGTGAATAAATCATAACTTCGCTGAATTCGTTTGCCTGCTGATGAGAATAAGCCAACCACTTGCTATCGGGTGCCCAGGAATAGTCGCGGATTTCCCAGTAAGGACTCGTTTCGACTTCGGTGACAGCCTTTGACGAAACATCAACGATTCTCAGTCGCATAAGTCTGTCGGAAAAGGCAATTTTCTTGCCGTCAGGAGACCATTCGAGACCGAAAATATAAGATTCACTTCCATCAACAATCTTTTCAGGTTCTGAAAAACCATCCTGAGCCTGAACGTAGATGTCGAATTCACCATTCATGTCAGAGATATAGGCGATGGTCTTGCCATCTGGTGACCAAGCAGCACTGCGGTCATGTGCACCGGAGCTGTGAGTGATGTTTCTCGTGATGCCTGACTTTGCAGGGAGAGTGTAAACATCGCCGCGACCAACGAGCAGAATGCGTTTGCCGTCAGGAGAAATGTCATAGCCGGAAATATTCTTTGAAGCATCTTTCATCTTGTCTCTGCCGACAGCAAAATCATCCGAAATATAGATAGTCAGTTTTTCAACTTTTTCTGTTATCGGGTCTAAAGTATAGAGGCATCCTCCGTTTTCGAAGATGATTTTCTTATTGCCCAACGACGGGAATTTAACATCATAGTTGTCAAAATTCGTAACCTTGTGTGTTTGTTTTGTCTGAGTGTTATAGCAGAAAATGTTCATTGTTCTGTCGCGGTCGGAGCAGAAGAAAATCTTGTTGCCGTACCACATAGGGATGATTTCCTGAGCATCAGTATCGGTGATTCTTGTAGTGGAGCCTGAAGCAATGTCATAAATCCAAATATCGTCAGCCATGCCTCCCCTATAATATTTCCAAGTTCTGAATTCACGGAACACTCTATTGATTGCCATCTGTTTGCCATCCGGTGAATAGGAACACCAGCTGCCCACTGCAAGAGGAATCTCTGATGACATACCGCCTTCGACACTTACGCTGAAAAGTTGTCCCTTGAAATCGTCAAACGACTGTTTACGAGAACGATAGATAACATTTTTCCCGTCAGGGGACCATGTCATGACGATATTGTTAGGACCCATTCTGTCAGACACGTCATCACGTGAAAGAGTGGCGGTGTATGTCAGACGTTTCGGTTCACCGCCGTTGACAGGCATCACATAGACTTCCGTGTTGCCATCATACTGACCGGTGAAAGCAATCTTTGAGCCGTCGGGTGAAAAACGGGCAAAAGACTCGAAACCTTGAGGGTCGTTGGTCAGTTTGCGTGCTTCACCGTTGGTGGCATCAGCAATATATAAATCTCCTGCGTAAGTGAAAACGACCGTATTGTCGTAAATTGCCGGAAAACGTAATAATTTGGTTTCCTCCTGTGCCGATAGTGTCAGGCATATCACCAGGAGAGACAAAAATGTAATGCTTTTTTTCATATTACTTGATTTTACTTGATTCTTAATTCTCAGTTCTTGATTTCTCCCAATTCCACGATGTCCGCATCATGTCATCGAGCTCACGTTCGGCTTTCCAGCCGAGTTCATTGTTGGCGTATGTCGTATCGGCCCACACCTGTTCAATGTCACCCTCACGCCGTCCGACAATCTGATAGTTAATTTTTATATTGTTTACTTTTTCAAACGAATTGATGATGTCGAGAACCGAATAGCCGTGACCTGTTCCTATGTTGAAGATTTCGGTCTTAGACTTGCATTTATTGCCAAGCATTCTTTCGATAGCCACGACATGAGCTTTGGCGAGGTCAACCACATGAATGTAATCCCGTATTCCTGTGCCGTCCGGAGTGTTGTAGTCATTGCCATAGACACTGAGACACTTGCGTATGCCTGCAGCTGTCTGTGTAAGATAAGGAATAAGGTTGTTAGGCACTCCCTGCGGATATTCGCCGATGAGGCCGCTTTCGTGAGCACCTATCGGATTGAAATACCTCAACAGGATGGCATCCATATCATTGACTTTGGCGACATCGGTGATTATGTCTTCACACATAGCCTTCGTGTTTCCGTAAGGAGAAAGCGCCTTCTTGCGCGGTGACGACTCGGAAACCGGTAATTTGTCAGGCTGTCCATAGACAGTACACGATGACGAAAAGACAATGTGATGCACATTATGGCTAAGCATGGCATCCAGGACATTCATCAGCGATGTGAGGTTGTTGCGGTAATACATCAAAGGTTTTTGCACCGATTCACCCACCGCTTTTGAAGCAGCAAAATGTATAACACCCTGTATATCAGGGTATTTATCGAAAATTGCATTCACTTGGGAAGCATCCTTCAGTTCAGTCTTTTCAAAATCAGGCCGCACACCGGTGATTTTAGCTATTCTGTCAACGACTTCCTCAAAAGAATTCGACAAGTTATCAGCAATGACGACGTCAAAGCCTTTCTGTTGCAGTTCCACCACAGTATGGGAGCCTATAAAGCCTGTACCTCCTGTAACTAATATTCGCTTATTCATAATATCAATTATTTCCAACAAATTCAAAAACAGAATCAGTAATATAATTTATTTGTTCATCATCAAGTTCAGTGTGCATAGGCAGGGAAATCACGCCTTTGCAAAGCATTTCCGAAATAGGAAAGTCGCCATCCTTATAACGGGGGTCAATATATGCTTTCTGCTTATGCAAGGGAACCGGATAATATATGGCTGACGGTATTCCCTTTTCGGCAAGATATTTTTGGAGTTCGTCTCTGTTGATGTCTCTTGCAAGCAATGTATATTGATGGAAGATGTGTGACGTGTAAGCTGCGATACGCGGAAGGACAAGATTTGCGCAGTTTTCGAAAGCCTTGTTATATTTCTCGGCAGCTTCCTGACGTGCCTTTATATATTCATCGAGATGACGCAGTTTGATACGGAGTATGGCAGCCTGGATAGAATCGAGACGCGAGTTGACTCCCACATAATCATGATAATATTTGACCTTAGACCCATGATTTGCGATAACACGGATTTGGTCGGCGAGAGCATCGTCGTTGGTCATCATTGCGCCACCATCACCATAACATCCGAGGTTTTTCGACGGGAAGAACGATGTGGCACCGACATTGCCAATGGTTCCGGCCTTTTTCACCACACCATCAGTAAAATGATACTCGGTTCCCAAAGCCTGGCAAGTATCTTCAATAACATAAAGGTTATATTCCATCGCTATCTTCATGATTTCCTCCATATTGGCACACTGGCCGAACAAATGGACAGGCACTATAGCTTTGGTTTTCGGAGTGATAGCTTTTCTGATGGCGTTGACATCAATATTATAGGTATTGGGTTGGACATCCACAAGTACCGGTGTCAAATGAAGCAATGCAATGACTTCAGCTGTGGCAATAAAGGTGAATGTTGTGGTGATAACCTCATCACCAGGTTTAAGTCCGAGAGCCATCATGGATATCTGCAATGCCTCAGTGCCGTTGGCACACGGTATTACATGTTTTACATTGAGATATTTGGCAAGTTCCTCTGCAAAATATTTAGTTTCAGGACCGTTGATGAAAGCCGATGAGTCAATGACTTTAAGGACAGCATCATCAATTTCGTCCTTTATTTTCAAATATTGACTGTGTAAGTCAACCATCTGGATTTTTTTCATTATTATAGTTTCTTTTCTTTATTTTCGTGTATAAGCAATTTAATCTTCGAAAGAAGTACATCTATACCAACAACGTTTTTACCACCCTCCGGAAGTACAATGTCAGCAAACTTTTTTGCCGGTTCAATATAAGCCTGATGCATCGGCTTCACCCATCTCTGATAATGTTCGAGCACATCGCGGTAGCTGCGACCACGTTCAACTATATCGCGGTTGATGATTCTAATCAGGCGGTCATCGGCATCGGTATCAACAAACACTTTGATATCCAATCTGTTGCGCAGTTCCTCATTGGCAAACACCATGATACCTTCCACGATTATCACATCACATGGCTTTACAGGTATAGTCTCCTCATCGCGGCTGCATGTCACATAATGGTAAATAGGCATTTGTATGGTTTTTCCTTCCTGAAGTTCATCAAGATGTTTGTTCAACAGATCAAATTCGAAAGAAGACGGTGAATCGAAGTTCACCTGCTTGCGTTGTTCCTCGGTGAGATTTTTATTATCTTTATAATAAGAATCAAGGGATATAACTGTTACTGAATCATTTGGAAGCTGACGGACGATAAAATCGACCACTGTCGTCTTTCCGGAGCCAGAACCGCCGGTAATACCAATAATAAGCATAGTATGTACATTTATAAATAATTGCAAAAATACTAATATTATTTAATTATTATTTAATTCCGACAGATATTTGACATGATGTTGTTAACAAAATGTTTATATAAGGCGCGCTCAAAAAAAATTTCCGATAATTAAATTTTGTAATTTAGCGGAGTGTAAAATATGGAAACAGGCAAATTTTAGTTTGTTTATTTTCAAATTGTTAATATTTAATATGAATATAAAAGTGAGTACAGGACAAGATGGTTTTTTGTTTAATCCGGATTTTTTCACCAATGTTGACGCCACTACTGACGAAAAAGTCTCAAAAAAACAGCCTTTAAAAAGCGTGCAAAAGCCTCATAAAGAAGAGATAACGACTGCAAAAAGCAAACAGAAGGAAAATCTCAAGGCTGTCAAAAAATTGACAAAACACTCGATAATTGAGGCCAAAAACATTGCCACCGAATACTTTCACGGTGACAAGCTTGCTGCAGACGTATGGGTCAACAAATACGCGCTGAAAGACTCAGAAGGCAACATCTATGAGTTAAGCCCTGATGAAATGCATCACAGAATAGCGTCAGAGGTGGCCCGTATCGAACAGAACTACGCCAATCCTATAAGTGAGGACGAAATATATCAGCTTCTTAAGGATTTCAAGTATGTGATTCCAGCTGGAAGTCCAATGGCAGGCATAGGCAACAATATGCAGATTTCATCGTTGTCCAACTGTTTTGTCATAGGCAACGAAAAAGATGCCGATTCGTATGGTGCAATCATGAAGACGGACGAAGAGCAGGTACAGCTTATGAAACGCCGCGGCGGTGTAGGCCATGACCTTAGTGGAATCCGTCCTGCAGGCACCAAAGTCAACAACACTGCACTCACCTCCACAGGCATCGTTCCTTTCATGGAAAGATTCTCGAACTCCACGCGTGAAGTGGCTCAGGACGGCCGCCGAGGAGCCCTGATGCTCTCCATTTCCATAAAACATCCTGACGCTGAAAAATTCATAGATGCAAAACTTACACAAGGTAAAATCACGGGTGCGAACATCTCTGTCAAAATAGATGATGAATTCATGAACTGTGTCAAGGAAAACAAACCATACATGAGTCAGTTCCCTATTGATGCAAAGAAACCCAAAATGACAAGGGAAATCGATGCCAACAGATTATGGAAGAAGATAATACACAATGCATGGGCTTCAGCTGAACCAGGTGTGCTTTTCTGGGACACCATATTACGTGAATCGGTTCCTGACTGCTATAAGGATTTCGGATTCAAGACCGTTTCCACAAATCCTTGCGGCGAAATACCTCTCTGTCCTTACGACAGCTGCCGTCTGATAGCCATCAACCTCTACAGTTACGTGAAAAATCCATTCACCGCAGATGCCACCTTCGACCGCGAACTCTTTAAAAAACATGTCCGCACCACCACACGCATCATGGACGACATCGTTGACCTTGAGATGGAAAAAGTTGAATCCATTCTCAAGAAGATAGAATCCGACCCGGAAAGTGAAGAAACCAAACACGTTGAAAAACAGTTATGGCTTAAGATAAAGGACAAAAGCACCAAAGGTCGCCGTATGGGTATAGGCATCACCGCCGAAGGTGATATGCTCGCAGCCCTCGGACTCAGATACGGTTCCGAAGAAGCCATATCTTTCAGCACCGACATTCAGAAAACACTTGCATGCGAAGCCTACAACGCTTCTGTTGACCTCGCAGAAGAACGCGGTGCATTCTCCATCTTCAACTACGAACTTGAGAAAAACAACCCGTTCATAAAAAGAGTGGCCAAGGAATATCCCGCCACCATCGAAAAAATGAAAAAAGTTGGGAGACGCAACATAGCTCTGCTCACCATAGCCCCCACCGGCAGTGTCAGTATATGTACACAGACCACCTCTGGCATAGAACCGGCTTTCACAATTTATTACACACGTCGTAAGAAAATCAATGCCAACGACAACAACCAAAAAGCCGACTTCGTTGATGTCAACGGTGATATGTTCCAGGAATACAAGGTCTTCCACCATGGATTCATAAAATGGCTTGAAGTCAACGGTTATGACTTCGAACAGGTCAAGACCTATTCGGATGAGCAGATGAATGAACTCATCGCAAAATCACCTTATTACAAATCCACCGCCAACGACATCAACTGGGTTCAGAAAGTAAAGATGCAAGGCTCGATACAGAAATGGGTTGACCATTCGATATCAGTAACTGTAAATATTCCTGCTGACACAACCGAAGATGTGGTAAACGATATTTATAAGACTGCATGGGAATGTGGCTGCAAAGGCATGACCATCTACCGCGATGGCAGCCGTGACAACGTCCTCGTCAGCAATGACAAAAAAGCATCAGGAGTTGATTTCCACGAAACACATGCACCGCATCGTCCAAAAAGCCTGGAAGCTGATGTCATCCGTTTCCAGAACAACAAGGAACAATGGCTTGCAGTGGTTGGTCTGCTCGATGAAAAGCCATACGAAATATTCACCGGCCGCGCTGACGGATTCCTTATCCATCCTTCAATCACAAAAGGCAAGATTGTAAAGAACAAAGATTCCGAGACCGGCAAGAGCCGCTACGATTTCGAGTTTATCGACAAAGACGGATATAAAGGCGTAATATGCGGTCTGTCACGTTCCTTCGACCAGCAGTTCTGGAACTACGCAAAACTCATCTCCGGCGTTCTGCGTCATGGTATGCCCCTCCAATATGTTGTCCAACTCATCCAAAACATGAATTTCGATGAAGACAACATCAACACTTGGAAAAACGGTGTTGCACGTGCCCTCAAACGTTATATCCCTAATGGAACCGTTATGGTCGGTGCCGAATGTTCCGAATGTCACTCCCATAATGTGGTTTTCAAGGACGGCTGTATGACATGTCTCGACTGCGGCAGTTCAAAATGCGGTTGATCAACAACTTCTAACTTACCATGAACTTCACCGCACGACAAATAGCCGAGATGATTCACGGCACCATCATCGGCAATCCCGATGTATCCTTTTCAGGATTCTCAAAAATAGAAGACACCCAACCGAGAACCATCAGTTTCATTGGGGCACCGCAGTATGTCAAATATTTGTCCGAAACAAAAGCTGAGGCTATCATCATAACAAGAAAATTAGTCCCTGACTGTCAATGCAATACAACGCTGATAGTTGTTGAAGACGCACATCAGGCCTTCGTGGAACTGATAAGGATGTACGACAAACTGACAAAAAACGACCTCGCCGGCATCTCATCAAACGCATTCATCGACAATACTGCTAAAATCGGCAACGACTGCTACATAGGCGATACGACTGTAATTATGAAAAATGCAGTCATCGGTGACAACTGCAAGATTTACCCGCAGGTTTTCTTGGGCGCAAACGTTACAATAGGCCCAGGCACTACGCTTATGCCGGGGACAAAAATTTACGACAACTGCCACGTGGGCAGTAACTGTCTGATTCATGCAGGTGTCGTCATCGGTTCCGACGGTTTCGGATTCACTCAGGAAAATGGCATCAACGTGAAAGTGCCACAACTTGGCAATGTCATAATAGGCAATGATGTGGAAATCGGTGCAAATTCAGCCATTGACAAATCAACTCTCGGCTCGACAGTCATCAACAATGGAGTGAAACTCGACAATCTCGTCCACATCGCTCACAACGTTGAAATCGGAGCGAACACTGTCATCGCTGCCCAGTCAGTCGTTGCAGGTTCAACTAAAATCGGCCATAACTGTCTGATAGGCGGACAAGTAGGCATCTCCGACCATCTGACCATAGGCAACAATGTAAGAATCGTCTCCCAGTCAGGTATCATACACAACATCGGTGATAACGAAACCTTGATGGGCTCTCCGGCATTCAACCAAAAATCATATCTGCGCAGTTACGCCTGCTTCCGCAATCTTCCAAAAAGATTAAATGAATTAGATGATGCTGCAAAAAACAATAAGTAAACCTGTCACACTGTCAGGCAACGGACTGCATACCGGCAGATATTGTGAAGCCACCATTTGTCCTGCCAATGAAAATACAGGCATTGTGTTTGTAAGAACGGATCTCGAAAACCAACCGGAAATCAAGGCTATACCTAAGAATCTGTCATCATTCGACAGAAGCACCACCATATCTTCGGATAACGTATCAGCCATCACCATTGAACATTTCATGGCTTCATTTCATCTGTTAGGTATAGATAACCTGAAAATAATGATTACCAGTGCCGAACTCCCAATACTCGACGGTAGTGCCAAACCAATTGTCAATGCACTTAAACCACTGATTGTAAAGCAACAGGCAGAAAAACCCATAATCAAAGTCAGACAACAGTTCGCATACATCGACTCCAAAAGCGATTCATGGATAAAGGTTGAGCCTGCGGATGAATTTTCAGCGGAGGTTACCATAAATTTCCGACAGCCGATAGGCAAACATACAGTAACATACAATACAGGTGATAATGTCGAAGCCATAGCCTCATCCCGTACATTCGTGTTTCTCAGCGAATTGTCCTATCTTCGCACGCACGGACTCATCAAGGGCGGCAGCATTGACAACGCTTTGGTCTTTGCCGACATATCTCTAAGCAATGAGGAGAAAAATTCGTTGGAAGAACTGTTCAACTGCAGCGGCATAGAGGTGACTCCAAACCACACACTAAACAATACAACATTCCGCAATGCCGATGAGCCTGCATACCACAAACTCCTCGACTTGCTTGGTGATTTGGCTATTTTAGGAAAGCCTCTCTGCGGCAAAATCACAGCATATAAGCCGGGGCACGGCGTAAATGCGGCATTTGTCAAGATGTTTGACGACCACCTGCTCACACATTGACTAACCTTCAGCAAACCTATAATCATGGGACAGGAGATAGAAAGAAAGTTTTTGGTAAAAGGCGAATTCAAAGCTGATGCTTACAAAGCCACACCTATAACGCAAGGTTACCTTTGCAGCGTCCCGGAACGTATCGTCCGCATCAGACTCAAAGGCGACAAGGGGTATATTACAATCAAAGGCATAAGTAATGCAAGTGGTGCAGCCCGTTTCGAATGGGAAAAGGAAATTCCCGCAGATGAAGCAAAATCGCTGCTCGAATTGGCAGAGCCGGGTATTATTGAAAAAACCCGTTATCTCGTGAAAAACACCGACGGGAAGCACACCTGGGAAGTCGATGAGTTCCATGACGACAATGAAGGGCTTACCATCGCAGAAGTGGAACTTGCCTATGAGGATGAACCTTTCGACAAACCGGCATGGTTGGGACGGGAAGTTACGGGCAGACCTGAATACTTCAACTCAATGCTGATGAAGAACCCGTATAAAAACTGGAATCATGATAGACATCAAAACAAAAATCCACGACAAATTCTCGATTGAGTTTAAAATCGGTTTTTCAGGCAGAAGCAAACTGCGTGAAAACAATTTCAGCATCAACTCGTGGATTTTCATTCCCAATGGACTCGACATCAATTCATCAACATACAGCAACGAACAATTTTACAAGGACGTAAAGTCAAATATCAGGCTAATAACGCCCAGATACTTGTTGTGCGATATAGTCAGCAATGATGCTGTACCATACAATAATATCCGCAACGCCTTCAATAAAGCGGCATCTTCACCCACAAAAACGAATGTCACCGACTACATCTTTCAGACAAAAATGTTTACCACGATATTCAACAGCTCACTGCGTGAAGAGTCCGACAGCATAATAAAAACAAAGGACAAAGCAGATATCATTGCCAAATGCACTGATTATCTGCAACATATAAGAGATATCCTTAGCAGCTACCGCAATTTGTGGGAAATCATTGATGTGCCGACATTAACAGCAGATGAAAAAATGGAATTTTCCTTCGCTGACGAATACATGAGCCATAATGTGGCTATTAAAACAATAGCGATAATAAAACACATTGAAAGTCTTCATGATGAGAGTTTCAACCATCTGATTGCCTCAATGAAGAAATTCATACACGATGAGAAGGAATACAAAATGTCCATGGGATATTCCTACAGCATTGACGGTGATGAAAGCAACAACAGGGAACTCGTAGCCCATCACAGACTTCTCAGAAAGCACATTGAAAGTGCTTTATATCTGAAAATAAACACTATTCAAGATGGAACCGTAGCCCAACAGGTGGTTTTTGGGGTAGCTGCAGGCATAGCAATGGTCATTACCACACTTATTGCCCTGCCGTTCCAAAAATATCTCGGAAACTATCCCACGCTTATTTTCATCATACTCGTAATTGCATACATGCTCAAAGACAGGCTTAAAGAAATCATGAGAAGTCTTTTTGCATATCAGTTGAAAGGCAAATATTTTGACAATAAGACAGTTATAAGTATCAAAAACAACGAGACAGGATGGGAGAAAGAAGGCATGGATTTCATCACCGCTGACAAAACCCCGCAGGAGGTTCTCGACATACGGAATCGTTCCTATCTCGATTCGATCAATGGGACAAGCGATGAAAAAATCATTCTATACCGGAAGAAAGTCTTCATTGACAATGAAATACTGAAAAGCCAGTATAACTATGATTTCACCGGTATCTACGACATCACAAGATTTCATATATTCCATTTCACACAAAAGATGGACAACCCGCAGGTTACGCTTAATGTTCTTAACGATGACGGCGAGGTGCACACCAACACAACAGAGAAGACATACTCTCTTTACATTGTGATGCAATTCCAATATGAAGAGCAGCAGGAATACAAGGGGTATAAAATTACCATGACCCGTGACGGCATAACTGAAATAAATTATATAACTTTGCAAACCAATAAACTACAACAAAATAACATAAAATAAAAATATGAAAAACGTCAGTATAAACACTAAACAGGCGCTGAAACATATTCCGACACCGTTGGTAGAGGCTGTAAGTGAACAGGTTTACGATGGTTATAAGACTCTAATCAGAAGAAATGGTCCCGGAAACGATTTCTTAGGATGGATGGATCTTCCAGTCAATCCTGACAAAGAACTGCTTGAAAGAATCAAAAACGATGTCAATGAACAAAAAAAGAAATCAGACATCATTGTCGTGATTGGCATTGGCGGTTCTTATCTTGGCGCACGCGCAGTGACAGAAGCCCTCAATTTCAGCAGGAAACCATCATTCCCTGAAATCGCTTTTGCAGGCAACAACCTCAACGCGCTTGACCTGTCACTTCTGATGGAAAAATTAGACAAGAAGAACTATTCCATAGTGGTTATATCAAAATCGGGCACCACCACCGAACCTGCCATCGCATTCAGAATCCTGCGCCAGCATCTCATCAGGAAATATGGTGAAAACGAGGCTGCAAACAGAATCATAGCCATCACCGACAAATCGCGCGGCACACTGAAAAACCTGTCAGATTTGTGCGGATACCCCACATATGTCATCCCTGATGATGTAGGGGGAAGGTTTTCAGTTCTGACACCTGTTGGTCTTCTTCCTATTGCGCTTGCCGGATACGACATTGAAAAAATCCTTGAAGGAGCCGGAGTCATAGCGGGAATGTGCCTTGACGAAAACCAGGTCATCTATAGTCCGGCATACCAATATGCCATTGCGCGCAATGTTCTGTATGCTGCCGGTTTCGATATAGAAATTCTTGTCAACTATCTTGACAATCTCAACTATGTTTCCGAATGGTGGAAACAGCTCTACGGCGAAAGCGAGGGCAAAGACGGCAAAGGCCTTTTCCCTGCAAGTGTCAGCAACACCACTGACCTTCATTCACTTGGCCAGTTCATCCAGGGCGGAACCAAGAAGTTGTTTGAAACAGTAATTCAAGTAGATAAGGTTAAACACGACATAACAGTCCCCGAAATCGACGGAGACATTGACAATCTCAACTATGTGGCAGGCAAGAGTCTCCATCAAATCAACAAGATTGCCCAGAAAGCCACGACGAGCGCTCACCTCGAAGGCGGTGTTCCAAACATCACTATTGCCATACCTCAGATTTCGGAATATTCATTGGGACAGCTCATTTATATGTTCGAATTTGCATGCGGCATCAGCGGTTACACAATCGAAGTAAATCCATTCGACCAACCCGATGTCGAAAACTACAAATCGAAGATGAAGAAACTGCTGAAAGGATAAAAGTAATAAAGTCATAAAGTTAATAATAAACAAAATGGGAAATAAGAATAAACAAGTTTTCTACCTTTTCATAATAGGTGTTTTCTATTTCATATTCGGATTCGTAACATGGCTCAACGGCACATTGATTCCGTTCCTTCAGAAAACATGCGAATTGAACCAATTTGAGGCATATCTCGTAACATTCGCATTTTATATTTCATATTTTGTATGGTCACTGCCTTCATCAGCAATTCTGAAAAAAACCGGTTTTAAGAAAGGTTTGGCGATAGGACTTTTTGTTATGGCCATAGGTGCAGCACTGTTTATTCCTGCGGCTTCATCAAGGTCATATATTCTGTTTCTGTTAGGTTTGTTCATACTCGGTTCAGGGCTTGCGCTTATGCAGACAGCTGTGAATCCGTATGTTACAATTCTCGGTCCGATTGAGACGGCCGCCCGCCGTATGAGTATCATGGGTATCTGCAACAAATTCGCAGGTATTCTTGCTCCTATCATTCTCGGTGCCGTACTGCTCAGCGGACTTGACGAGATAGAAGACCTCACTGTTCTGTCTCACAGGCTGGTCACCCCATATCTCATTATGACAATCGTACTCGTCGCACTCGGATTTCTCATCCTTGCTGTTGACCTTCCGGAACCAAACGAGGAAGAGGAGGAATCGGCAAAGAACACCAAGAAAACAATATGGCAATATCCTTATCTATGGTTCGGTATTATTGCCCTGTTCTTCTATGTCGGTGTGGAAGTCATAGCCGGTGACTCTGTAATCAATTATGGCAGGGCCTTAGGTGTTGACATGATATCTGCAAAATATTTCACAAGCATCACGCTTTTGGGCATGGTGATAGGTTATTTCATCGGTGTTGCCCTTATTCCCAAAGTCATGTCACAGCGTCAGGCTCTGATTGGTTGCTCAACATTAGGCATTATCTTCGCGATACTGGCTCTCAGTGTTGATGTCACAAAATCAATAACATTTCCATTCATTGACCTTACCTCTTTCCATCCTATAACCATGCACATACCGCTCACAGTGCTTTTCGTATGTTTGATGGGACTTGCCAATTCACTGGTATGGCCTGCAATATGGCCACTGGCACTTGATGGTGTGGGACATCACACAAAAACCGCTTCAGCATTGCTCATCATGGCCATCGCCGGTGGTGCCGTCATGCCTCTTATTCTTGGCAAACTCAATGATGTTATCGGTTTCCAGCAAGCCTATTGGATTACGATACCATGTTATGTGATCATTCTTTGCTTTGCCCTTTTCGGTTACAGGCTTGGAAAAAAACGTTAATTGGAATTCATTTTTAACATTACTCAAATAATTATTGTAATTTTGCAGTTTGTTTTATTTTTTAGAAAATGAAGGTTTCTTATTCTTGGTTAAAGGATTATGTCGATTGTAATCTGTCGGCAGAAGAAGTTTCTGACAAACTGACATTCTGCGGTTTGGAAGTTGAAACATTAGAAAAGGAAGAATTAGTGAAGGGTGGTCTCAAGGGTGTCGTTGTCGGAGAAGTGCTGACATGCGAGGAACATCCTAATTCCGACCATCTGCATGTGACAAAAGTAAATATTGGCGGTGACACGCCTCTCGACATTGTCTGCGGCGCACCGAATGTTGCTGCAGGTCAGAAAGTTGCAGTTGCCACCATCGGCACCACATTATTTTTTGGCGAAAAGCCTATCACTATTAAAAAAGGCAAGTTACGCGGCTGCGTTTCCGAGGGAATGATTTGTGCAGAGGACGAGCTTTGTCTCGGGACATCGCACGATGGAATCATGGTTCTCGACCCTTCCGCCGTTCCCGGAACTCCTTTAAAGGAATTTCTCGGACTCAACGACGAGTATGGCTTTGAAATAGGTCTTACCGCCAACCGTTCCGATGCAACCGGACACATCGGCGTAACACGTGACCTGTGTGCGCTGCTCAGTCTTGACAACTACAATGCCGGCAAAAAGGAATTCGTAAAACTAAAGATGCCGGACGTATCCGGTTTCAAGGCTGACAATCATGACCTCAACGTCAAAATAACCATAGAGGATTCGCAAGCCTGCCTTCGTTATGCAGGTGTCAGCGTATCCGGCGTCACAGTCGCCGAATCCCCGGAATGGTTGAAAAAACGCCTCATGTCAATAGGTCTCAAACCAATCAACAACGTAGTCGATATCAGCAACTTCGTATTGTTTGAAACGGGTCATCCTCTTCATACATTCGATGCGGACAAGATTGGCGGAAAACATATCATCGTAAAGAAACTGCCTCAGGATACTGTTCTGAGGACTCTTGACGGCATTGACAGAAAACTCAGCAGTGAAGACTTAATCATCTGTGACGAAAACGAGGGTATGGTAATTGCTGGAGTATTCGGCGGTGAAAAATCAGGCATCAGCGAAAACACCACCAATGTTTTCATTGAAGCTGCCGTCTTCGACCCACCTACCATCAGAAAAACCTCCAAACGTCACGGTCTCCAGACCGATGCATCATTCAGATATGAACGCGGTGTAGATCCTGAAATGACCATTTTTGCTCTAAAACGTGCAGCCCTGCTCATTAAGGAGATTGCCGGCGGAAAAATATCTTCCGAAATCACTGATGTATATCCAAACCCTATTCCAAGAAAACAGGTGACATTGTTATACGACAGAGTCAACAGACTGATAGGCAAAGAGATACCTAAGGAAGAAATCATTTTCATACTCCAGTCAATGGACTTCGACATCGTATCCAATGATAATGATCAGCTGGTAGTCGGTGTCCCGACTGCAAAATACGATGTATATCGTGAAGCTGATGTCATTGAGGAAGTACTCCGCATATACGGTTACAACAATATTGAAATAGGACGTGAACAGAACTTCACTTTTGGCAACACCCCAAAACCAGACCCTGAAAAAGTCGGGGAAATAGCAGGCGACTTCTTGTGCGACAACGGCTACATGCAGATAATGAACAATTCCTTATGTGCTGAAGAGCTGTCAAAGTTAGTTCCCGCCTTTGCACCGGAAAACAACGTCAGAGTCCTCAACCCGTTGTCGAAGGAACTCAACATTATGCGCCGCAGCCTGATTTTCGGTGGACTGCAGTCGATAATTTACAACATCAACCGTAAGGCCAAAGGACTTAAATTCTTCGAATTCGGCAATGTTTATTCATACCATCCGGAATTCGCCGACAGCAAAAATGTGGACAAGAAATATGAAGAGGTACAGCATCTCGCAATTTTCGCAACAGGCAACTATGTCAATGAATCATGGTATGCCCAAAAAAGAGATGCTACATTCTTCGACATAAAATCCGACACATTACGCCTGCTTCATAGAATAGGTATTGATATGAAACGTGAAAATGAAGAAGAAATCGACGGCATCTTTGGCAAAACCCTCCTCATCAGAATAGACAAGACCGAAATTGCACAGATTTGCGAGGTTCCACAGAATCTGCTTGATTATTATGACATCAAACAGAATGTTTTCTTCTCTGATATTCTTTGGGCTAACGCACTGAAACTCAAAGGCAGAAACAAAATTTCCTTCTCTCCGTTACCTAAATTCAACGATACCAGAAGAGACCTTGCCATTGTTGTTGACAAGCAGGTAAAGTATTCTGACATAGTGAACCTTACCCGTCAGAAAGGCGGCAAGACAATCAATTCAATGAATCTGTTTGACGTGTATGAGGGCATTACGGTGGGAGTCGGCAAAAAATCCTACGCTATCGCTTATTTCCTGCGCGATGATGACAAGACACTGACCGATGAACAGATTGAGAAGACCATGACCCAGCTTATCAACCTGTACGGCAAAGAATTCGGTGCAACTATCAGATAGAGTAAAATCAAACAATCAACGGCCATTACTGTCATAGGATAACAGACCACAATGGAAGACATACAGACAATTAAAAGACAATTCGGTATCATCGGCAACACGCCGGCGTTGAATCATGCAATTGAAATCGCATGTCAGGTTGCGAAGGTGGACATCACTGTCCTGATACAAGGTGAAAGCGGTGTGGGAAAGGAGTTCTTTCCCAACATCATCCACAAGCTCAGTCCCCGCAAACAGCATCCATACATAGCCGTCAACTGCGGTGCAATTCCGGAAGGAACCATTGACAGTGAACTGTTCGGCCATGAGAAAGGCTCATTCACTGGAGCCACAGAGTCCCGCAAAGGATATTTCGAAACTGCTGACGGCGGCACAATTTTCCTTGATGAAGTGGCAGAACTGCCTCTCACAACTCAAGTGCGTCTGCTTCGTGTGCTCGAAACAGGTGAATTTATCAAGGTCGGCTCATCCAAAGTACAGAAAACCAATGTCAGAGTAGTAGCCGCCACAAACGATAACATGCACCAGAGCATACAGAAGGGCAAATTCCGTATGGACCTCTACTATCGTCTCAACACAGTACCTATATTCATCCCGCCACTGCGTGAAAGAAAAGACGATATCCCCCTTCTTTTCAGGAAATTCGCCATGGGATGCTCAGAAGCATACAATATGCCTCAGATTGAACTGACCCCGGAAGCTTCGGTAATGCTGAAGAACTACCGCTGGGAGGGCAATGTGCGCCAGCTGAAAAACGTGACTGAACAGATATCCATCATTGAAAAAGACAGACTAATCACACCTGAGATTCTAAAAAAATATCTGCCTGACTCGAATAATTCCATGCTGCCGGTCCTCATGAGCGAATCATCAAGCAAGGAAGAAACCCTCAGCATGACAGAACGGGACATCCTTTACAAGATTCTCTTCGACATGAAAGCGGAAGTCAACGAACTTCATGCAACTCTGAACCAAATCATCAAAACCCAGAACCTGTCTGATTCCACTGTCCAACCACTACCTAACGCAATGGACAATATACATCCGCAAAGCGAATATATTTATGACAGGATTATTGAACAGGATAACAAGGTCGAACAGGCTCCGTACAGAATCGAAACCTTTGAGAACAAGCCGACCATCACTCACAAATTGGAGGCTACATCGGCAGAGATTGACGAGGAACCGATGACGCTTGAGGAAAACGAAAAGATTCTGATTAAGAGAGCTCTCTCAAGACATAAAAACAAAAGAAAAGCCGCTGATGAACTTGGCATTTCCGAAAGGACCCTATATAGGAAAATCAAAGAATACGATCTTGAAAACGACAGATAACCATATTCTTATGAAATATTTTCCTCTTACATTGATTTTAATATGTATGACAGTTATGTTGCCGTCATGTAAGATTTATTCTTTCTCGGGGGCTTCCATTTCGCCGGAAATAAAAACCGTATCTGTGGATTATTTCACCAATCAGGCAACCGTTGTAAATCCGTCTTTAAGTCAGGAACTCACAGAAGCCCTCAAGGATAAATTTCTTACAAGAACTTCCCTGAGTCTTGTGGATTCTGACGGAGACATGGCCTTTTCGGGCGTTATTACCAGCTATACAACCACACCTCAGGCGATCACATCTGACCAGACAGCTGCAATGAACCGACTCTCCATAACTATCCGAGTACATTATACCAACGATTTTGATGAAAAAAGCAACTTCACCAAAACGTTCACAAGATATCAGGATTATGACAGTTCCCTTAGCCTCAGCGACGTGGAAGGCCCTTTGGTGAACGAAATCGTATCACAGCTTGTTGACGACCTGTTTAATGAAACCGCAGTAAACTGGTGATTATGAAAAGAGATGTATTATTCAGCTATATCCAGCATCCATCTTCACACAGCAAGGACGATATTTCAGCAATAGAAGACTTGCTGCTCAAATATCCTTATTTCCAGACCGCACACATGCTGTACCTTAAATTCATGCTCGACAACGAAGACATGAGATACAGCCGACAGGCAGGCATTTCCGCATATACAGTCAATGACAGGGAAATTCTCCGAAAGACCCTGATGATGGAGGAAAAGAGTTCAAAAAAACAGAATTCCGCGCAAAAAGACAACAGTTTTATCGAAATCCAGCCGGCTTCATGGTTCGATTTAATCCAAAAAAAGAAAAAAGAAGACCACAAAACTAACCAGTCAAAACCGGCTGCCAATAAAAAAACAACCTCTACTTTAGAAGAGGCATCTTTGGAAAGTGACACTGATAATCAGGATGTTGTGAGCGAAACTCTTGCCAGGATCTATGAGATGCAGGGTAATTATGAGAAAGCGGAAAAAATTTATCAACAGCTTTGTTTGTTAAATCCGAAAAAAAGTAGTTACTTTGCAGCCCAAATTGAAAAACTGAAAGAAAAACAAAATAACAAATAAATCATGGGTATATATTATGTAGTTTCGATTGCTATCCTAATAGCTTGTGTAATAATGGTTTTAGTAGTATTGGTTCAAAATTCCAAAGGTGGTGGTTTGGCTTCAAACTTCCAGTCACAGAATCAATATATGGGCGTCAGAAAAACCACTGACTTTATAGAAAAAACGACATGGACAGTCGCAATAATCATTTGCGTGCTGTGTTTAGTATCAGTATTCCTGATACCAAGACACAAATACAGTGAAGCTGTTGAAAGTGATACTCAGTTAAGAAATATCATAGAAAACGAACAGACACCTGCTGAGGCAGCAAACTATCAGACACCTCCTACTGAAGCTGAATAATATTAGCGGGATAACAACATAAAAAATGTCAGATTGTCATATACAGTCTGACATTTTTTGTTTATAGGAGGTTTGGCATACTTTATGCAGTACACGGAAATTGCTGTCGATATTTTCAGGCAGTACCATTTTAGAAAAATAAATATCAGAATAATAAAAACGTTAAAAAAATGACAAAATTAAGCATTAAACCATTAGCAGACAGAGTTTTAGTTGAACCTGCCGCTGCTGAAGTAAAGACTGCCGGCGGAATTATAATCCCTGACACCGCAAAGGAAAAACCTCAAAAAGGAACAGTTGTGGCCGTAGGTCCAGGTAAAAAGGATGAACCAATGACCGTCAAGCCAGGAGATTCAGTACTGTATGGCAAATATGCCGGCACAGAGATAAATCTCGATGGCACAGTCTATATGATTATGAGAGAATCAGATATCGTTGCAATCATTTAATCAATTATTAACCTAAACTATCAGAATCATGGCAAAAGAAATAATATATAATGTTGACGCAAGAAACAAGATAAAAACCGGCGTTGACGAATTGGCAAATGCAGTCAAAGTCACATTGGGCCCTAAAGGTCGCAATGTTATCATTGAGAAATCATACGGTGCTCCTCAGGTTACAAAGGATGGAGTTACAGTAGCCAAAGAGATAGAACTCGAAGACAAATTCGAGAACATGGGTGCACAACTCGTTAAAGAGGTGGCATCAAAGACCAACGATATTGCCGGTGACGGTACAACAACCGCAACAATACTTGCTCAGGCTATTGTTGCAGAAGGACTGAAAAACGTAACCGCAGGTGCAAATCCTATGGATTTGAAACGCGGAATCGATAAGGCTGTCAAAACTGTCATTGAAGACCTTAAGAAACAAAAACAGGAAATCGGCAATGACAACGAAAAGATCAAACAGGTAGCCACCATTTCAGCAAACAATGACTCCGAAATCGGCAACCAGATAGCAGAAGCTATGGCAAAGGTCAAAAAGGAAGGTGTCATCACAATAGAAGAGGCAAAAGGTATCGAAACCACCGTTGATGTAGTGGAAGGCATGCAGTTCGACAGAGGTTACATTTCATCATATTTCGTAACCGACACCGAAAAGATGCAGGCTGTTCTCGACAATCCATTTATCCTTATCTTTGACAAGAAGATATCAGCGATGAAAGACTTGCTTCCTATTCTTGAGAAATCACTGCAGACTGGCCGTCCACTGCTCATCATCTGCGAAGACATTGAAGGTGAAGCACTTGCAACACTGGTTGTCAACAAGATTCGTGGCACCATTAATGTGGCTGCAGTAAAAGCTCCAGGTTTTGGTGACAGAAGAAAGGAAATGCTGGAAGATATCGCCATACTTACAGGCGGTACTGTCATTTCCGAAGAGAAAGGCTATAAACTTGAAGATGCAGTGGTTTCACAGCTTGGTCAGGCTGAAAAGATTACTATCACCAAGGACAACACCACTATAGTAAGCGGCAAGGGTGACAAGGACAACATCCAGGCTCGTATCGCACAAATAAAGGCTCAAATTGAGACCTCAACATCCGACTACGACAAGGAGAAATTACAGGAAAGACTCGCCAAACTTGCAGGCGGTGTTGCAGTAATCCATGTAGGTGCCGCAAGTGAAGTTGAAATGAAGGAAAAGAAAGACCGTTTCGAAGATGCTCTCAACGCAACAAGAGCAGCCACCGAAGAAGGTATCATCCCTGGCGGCGGCATCGGTTACATCAGGGCAATCAACGCTCTCGACAATCTAAAATACGAAAACAATGATGAAAAGGTTGGCATCGCTATTATCCGCAGAGCTCTTGAAGAGCCTTTGCGCCAGATAGTTCAAAACGCAGGTCTTGAAGGCTCAGTCATCGTCAACAAAGTTAAGGAAGGAAAGGGTGACTATGGTTTCAATGCAAGGACTGAAGTTTATGAGAATCTCTTTGCAAGCGGTGTTGTCGATCCTCTGAAGGTTAGCCGTGTGGCTCTTGAAAATGCCGCATCAATTGCAGGCATGATTCTGACTACAGAATGCGCCATCACAGAAATAAAAGATAAGAATGCTCCAATGATGCCTCAACCAGGCATGGGCGGAAATCCAGGCATGATGTAAAAATTTGGGTATTGTTTTTTCATAATGTTGGAGGATGTCGCAAAATTTTGCGGCATCCTCTTTTTTTATGACATACTGAAATGCCATATAAAAAGTAATTTTATTATATTTGCAGATTTGTAACAAACAAGAAAATAATAATCAAAGTTAACAAGCGTATAATAAAAATCCTTCCGAAAATGAAACATCTCAACAAATGCTTAGCAGTAATATTTCTGCTTACAACGTTTGCTGCAAATGCTCAGCAGATTTCCTATCAAAACACACGTAACGGATTGACAGTCAATCTGTCAGTTCCGGAATTCACAGTAACCAATTTCACCGACAAAGGTGAAGAAATGAGTGAAATCAGTATGGCTGGCTCTTTCATTCCCAACGATGAGGGCATGCCTAACCTTCCCAGAATAAGCAGATTCATTGCTGTTCCCAACGGGGCGACAGTCTCTGTTGATTACGATTTGGCATCTGTTGAGGTTTATCACAATGTGAACATCGCTCCTGCTCTGAAGCTTACTCCTACCACGGAAGAGCCTTCAACAGAATACATCAGAAACGAAAAAATATATGGCACCGATGCCATGTATCCTGCCACTCCGGTCGAAATATCCGAAGTCAACTCCTTACGCGGTGTGAACACAGTAATTCTCGGCATCACACCGTTTCAGTATAATCCTGTCACCAAGGAACTTGTTGCATATAAAAACGTTACCGTCAATATGACTTTCGACGGCGGTGACGGGCAATACGGTGAGACAAGGCTGCGTTCACGCTGGTTCGAACCAATATTGCAAAACTCTCTTCTAAACTATGAGTCACTTCCAAAGGTTGATTTTTCAAAAGTCTATGACAATTCAAAGGACGAAGAAGGATGCGAATACCTCATCATCATCCCTAACAGAGAAGATTTCAGGCCATACGCAAACATGATGAGAGATTTCAGAAACAAACAAGGTATTCTTACCAAGGTAATGACTCTCAACGAGATGGGATGCACAAGCACAACACAGATAAAAAATTTCATCCACAACGGCTACAGCAACTGGGACATTCCACTGGTAGCAGTCCTCATCATGGGCGACCACAACACCAATATGTCACTCGGGGTTCCAGCAGAGACAACCAATCACCCATACAGTGGTACCTGTATCACTGATAATGGATATTCAGATGTCACTGGCGACCTTCTTCCAGAGATAGTAGTCACAAGAATGGCTGCTGAAAACGTCGCACAATTACAGGTTTTGGTAAGCAAAGCAATAGAATATGAAAGCAATCCATGTATGGACGGCGATTTCTACGACCATCCTGTCACAGCATTGGGCTGGCAGGACAGCCGTTGGTTCCAGCTTTGCAACGAGTGCATCGGTGGCTATTGGCGCAATCATGGCAAGAATCCTGTCCGTGTCAACGCAATTTATCAGGGCAATCCAGGAAGCACTTGGTCAACAGCGCAGAACACATCAACAGTAGTCAACTATTTCGGACCTAATGGCACACAGGTCATTCCAGCAACTCCTGCAGAACTCGGAGGTTGGACCGGAGGTACGGCAGCCGGTGTTAACAATGCAATCAACGCAGGAGGTTTCTTATTACTGCACAGCGACCACGGTTATGAAACCGGCTGGGGTGAACCAAGCTACTCCAACAGCAACATACAGCAGCTCACTAATGTAGGCAAACTCATTTATGTCATTGACAACGACTGTTCCACAGGTAAATTCGACAATTCGACACCATGTTTCGGTGAAGCATTCCACCGTCATACATACAACGGTCAGAATGCAGGAGCAATCGGAGTTCTCTGCCCTACTGAAGTGTCCTACTCATTCGTGAACGATGTATATTTCTGGGGTATGTTTGACTATTTCGACAATTCATTCCTTCCAGATTACGGCAATCATCCTTTGCCAGGCTACGCAGGTGAATGGTTACCGGCATTCTCCGATGTTGCCGGCAAATATTTTCTTGCACAGAGCAGCTGGCCATACAACTCAGGCGACAAGGGCATAACCTACAAAATATATGAGCAGCACGGTGATGCTTTTCTGAGGCTTCAGACTGAAGTACCTACCGAAATGGCTATTGAACACACTGGCGAAATCATGGTGGAAGTTCCTTTAATCATCACCTGTGAGGCAGGAGCACTCATGGCCTTCTCAAAAGGTGAGGAACTGCTTGCTGTCATAGATGCCACAGGTGAGGAACAGGAAATTTATCTCCCATCATTCGAAGTTGATGACATCATCACTCTCGTCTGCACAAAACAGAACAGACTGAGATATGAAGCCGAACTGCTGGCTATTCCTGCCGACGGCCCTTATCTTGTCGGCCGTGGCTGGACCATCAATGACAACAATGGCGATGGCAAAGTGGAATACGCTGAAACAGTCACAATAGACTGTAACATCAAAAACGTAGGTATTGAAGATTGTACAAACACCACATTCACATTATCAACCTCTGACCCATACATAATCATCATTGACGGTCAGGCTGAAGCAGGAACAGTACCTGCAGGTGAAATCATTACAGTTGAAAATGCCTTCACAGTCAAAGCCAAAGCGAACATTCCTGACAACCATGTTGCCAACTGCCTTATCACTTATTCAAACGGTTCCGCAACATGGACCAGTGAACTCACAATTGAGGGAGTGGCACCGAATTTGCAGTTTGTAAGTTTCGGTATTGAAGGCCAGCTCATACCAGGCTATACCGTAAACATTGTACCATCAGTCAACAATGTTGGCCATGCAGCGGTTTACAATGCATCAGCCACACTTACCACTTCATGTCCATACGTCACCGTCAACACGGTTGATCCAGTTTCAATAGGTGACATACCAACCGACAACACTACCGTATCAGCTTCGTTCTCAATAACTTTAAGTGAAGACACTCCTTTTGGCATTGATATAGAATCCATCTTTACAATTGATGCTGACTATGAATTTTCACAAGACTTTGAATTTGCACCATTCGTTGACATCTGTAATGTTGCAATAACATTGTTCCCATACAACGAAGGATATGAAGAAAACGAAATACCTCAATGCTGGCAGCAGGAATATGTAGAAGGTGACAGTCTGCATCTGTGGACTGTTCAGGATGGCGGTTACCAGCATCATCCATATCATGCTCATTCAGGCAGTGCCAATGCTTTCATTAACGGGACCGATATCACCACAAAACTCATAACTCCAACCATTGATTTAAGCAATGCATCAAGTGCCACACTGAAATTCTGGCACGCACAGTCGATCCTCACCAGCAGTCAGGATATTCTCCGCGTATATTACAAGAATGCCACCGATGGTGATTGGCAGCTGCTCGCCACCTATCAGTTCAGTATTGCAAACTGGAAAGAAAGAACCATAGAGCTTCCGGAACTTACTGCCAACTATACCATTGCCTTCGAAGCTGAATGCAACGGCGGCTACGGCGTTGTGCTTGATGACATAGAAGTATCCATTGTTCCTTCATCATCACTTGCAGGCGATGCCAATGGCGATGGCATTGTCAATGTCCAAGACATCATGACGATAGTTGCCTATCTTATGAACGGTCAGCCTGATACATTTTTCTTCAACCTTGCCGACATCAACGGCGACGGCGTTGTCAATGTATTAGACATTATGGGCATCATAAATGTAATAATGTAACAGACTATAACCTGCAAGAAAGATGAATATAGCAATATTTGCATCCGGCAACGGAACCAATTTTGAGAACATAACCAGATATTTTGCCGACAGTCAGGATGTGAAAGTCAGTCTGATGGTATGCAACAAAGCAAATGCCAACGTCATAAAACGTGCAGAAAAGCTCAAGGTTCCATCAGTCTGTTTTCCAGCGAAAGAATGGAAAACAGGAGAAAACGTACTGCAAGAATTGCAGTCAAAGGACATAGATTTCATCGTTCTTGCAGGTTTCCTGCTTCTCGTGCCGGAGTTAATCATCAACGAATATTCCGGAAGGATTGTCAACATTCATCCAGCTTTGCTTCCAAAATTCGGCGGAAAAGGGATGTATGGCAGCCACGTCCATGAGGCTGTACTCAAATCTCTTGACAAAGAAAGCGGAATCACAATTCATTACGTCAACAAGAAGTACGATGCAGGACAGATAATCAAGCAAGTGAAGTGCAGCATTGACGACAATGAAACCGTTGAAAGTCTTGAAGCGAAAATACACGCTCTGGAGAAGGAATATTATCCCAAAGTCCTTGAAAAGTTATTAATTCGGTAAACAAAATAAGTATTATCTTTGCACGTTATTTTTTAAACCAAACAAATAAAAAAAACATATGAAATCATTACGTTTAGCATTATTTGCACTGATGTGTGCAATTGCAATTACAGGATGTGAAAACAATAAATACAACAAGGTTGTTTTAAGGGATAAAACCGACACTCTCAATTACCTTGTCGGTGCTGCTTTCGCCGAAGAAGCCATGTCACGCCCTTATTTCAGTGACAGTTCGTATGCCAATAAATTTGACATAAAGAAAGAGGTTATAATACGTGGATTTCTTGACAGATTTGACAAAGATGTGCTTGAGGGGGATGATGCTATGAAAAATTTCCTCAAAGAATTCCAGGAAACCATGAATGACGAGAAAATGGCAAAGCTGAGAGCCGAATATGACAAAAATATTGACGCAGGCAATAAATATATCAACAAAATCAAAGTCAAAGACGGCGTTCACAAACTTCCAGTTGAAATCTCCTTCGACGGCACGACACAAACATACGATATGTATTATGCAGTGATAAAGGAAGGGACCGGGAGGAAACCTACCTTAGACAACACTATCACATTAGATTACACAATGTACTCACTGGGTGAGAATGAAAAACTCGTGGAGCAGTTAACCACTTCCAATGATGTCCCACGAGTGTTTAAAGTCAGCGAACTGGATATTGACGGTTTTAGAGCCGGTATCCAACAGATGAACAAAGGTGCAAAATACAGATTCTTCATTCCATCCGAACTGGCATATCGCGATCAGATGAACATTCCTATTCCAATAGGTTCAACTCTTGTCATTGACGCTGAACTGCATGATATTAATTAGTTAATTATAAAATAAAAATCTTATGAAATCATCACGTTTAATGTTAATTGCAGCGTTATGTGCCTTAGCGGTCACCGGCTGCGACCAAAAACAAAACAAAAAAGTTATTTTATCTGATAAAACCGATAGTATCAACTATTTGGTCGGTTCAGCTCTCGCTAAAGACGTAAAGGAACGCCCATATTTCCGCGATGAAACCTACGCTACGAAATATGACATCAGAGAAGAGATGATTATGGCTGGATTCAAGGACGGTCTTAATAAAGATGTTCTTGCAAATGATTCCGCTTTCACCAAATTCGTCAAGGATTTCTCTATAAACATACAGAAAGAACAATATGTTGAACTGAAAAAAGAGTACGAGAACAACCTTATTGAAGGCAAAAAATTTCTTGACGAAATAAAAGGCAAGGAAGGTGTACATGCCATGTCAGTTGAAGTCAATGAAAACAACCAGCCACAGACCTACACCATGTATTACAAGGTCATAAAACCAGGTACCGGCAAAAAAGCGACACTTGACAACAAGATTACAGCAGACTATACAGTTTACACTATTGACCAGCAGCAAAGAATGACCTCCAAAGATGCTTCTCCGGCAGCATTTTATGTGAGAGACATAAACACCCTTGGACTGAAAGCCATTGTACAGCAAATGAACAAAGGGGCACAATACAGATGCTTCATTCCTGCAGAGCTGGCTTATCAGGATCAGCTTAACATTCCTGTTCCACTTGGGTCAACGGTCATTGTCGATATCGAAATTCACGACATACAATAAATGGAATACAATCACATCGAGATAGAAAAGAAATGGCAGTCTTATTGGGCTGAAAACAAAATATTCAAGGCTGACAACCATTCCGACAAGCCTAAATTTTACATTTTAGACATGTTTCCTTACCCTTCGGGTGCAGGACTGCATGTTGGGCATCCGTTGGGGTATATAGCATCCGACATTTATGCGCGTTACATGCGCCATAAAGGCTATAATGTCCTTCATCCTATGGGTTATGACGCTTTTGGTCTGCCAGCCGAACAATATGCCATCCAAACCGGCACTCACCCGGAAGTGACGACAATAAAAAACATCAACCGGTACAGAGAGCAACTTGACAAAATTGGTTTCTCCTTCGACTGGGACAGAGAGGTGAGAACCTGTGATCCAAAGTATTACAAATGGACACAGTGGACTTTTCTCAAACTGTTCAACTCATGGTACAACAATACCATCGACAAAGCCGACAAGATAGAGAATCTTATTGCCGAATTTGAAATCTACGGCAACAAAAAGGTCAATGCAGCCACCACGTGTGAAAGGATATTCTCTTCGAATGAATGGAAAGCCATGACAGAGAAGGAGAAGAGTGACATACTGATGGAATACCGACTGGCTTACCTTGCTGAAACATGGGTTAACTGGTGTCCGAAGCTTGGCACTGTCCTTGCCAACGATGAAGTCAAGGACGGACTCTCTGAAAGAGGCGGATATCCTGTCGAAAGAAGGAAGATGAATCAATGGATACTAAGGATTACCGCATACGCACAGCGTTTGCTTGATGGTCTCGAAACCATTGACTGGTCAGATTCCGTCAAGGAAATGCAGCGTAACTGGATTGGTCGTTCCGAAGGTGCTTCTGTCATTTTCAAGGTTGATGGTCATGAAGACCTCGAACTTGAAGTGTTCACCACTCGTCCCGACACTTTGTGGGGTGCGACTTTCATGGTAATAGCTCCTGAACACGATTATGTAAGCCTCATCACCACACCGGAACAAAAAACCGCTGTAGATGAATATGTCACATACGCGAAAAACCGTTCCGAAAGGGAAAGGATGTCGGAAGTACGTCACATAAGCGGTGTGTTTACCGGTTCTTACGGTATCAACCCTCTAACCGGCGCAAAAATCCCTATCTGGATTGCCGATTACGTACTTGCCGGCTACGGCACAGGCGCCATCATGGCAGTTCCAGCACACGACAGCCGTGACTTCGCATTCGCACGCCATTTCAACCTTCCGATTATTCAGGTTGTATGCGGCAACGGTGACCAGCCAAGCGACCCTTCCACATGGGAAGAATCGTATGATGCAAAGGAAGGTACCATGGTCAACTCAGGACCTATCAACGGCATGACTGTAAAACAGGCCATCCGCAATGTCATCGACAAAATCGAGCAGATGGGCATAGGCCACGGAAAAGTCAACTACAGACTTAGAGATGCCATTTTCAGCCGCCAAAGATACTGGGGCGAACCATTCCCGATTTACTATAAAGACGGCATACCATACCCTGTCAGTGAAAAAGACCTCCCAATAGAACTTCCCGAAGTTGATGCCTTTCTACCTACAGAAAACGGTGAGCCGCCATTGGCACGTGCAAAGGATTGGACATACAAGGGCTACCCTCTCGAAACCAACACTATGCCTGGTTTTGCAGGTTCAAGCGGCTACTATCTCAGATACATGGACCCTCATAACGACAACCAATATTTTTCACGTCAGGCAGTCGATTATTGGAGAAATGTTGACCTGTATCTCGGCGGTGACGAACATGCCGCAGGCCATTTGATTTATGCACGCGTGTGGAACAAATTCCTTTGCGACTTGGGACTCACTTCTGTAGAGGAACCTTTCCAGAAACTGATAAATCAAGGCAAAATTCAAGGCCGCTCAAGTTTTGTATATCGTATTAACGGAACAAACAAATACGTCTCATACAACTTGAAAGACCAATACGAAACCACAAAGCTTTATGTGGACATCAACATCGTTAAAAACGATGAACTCGATATCGAGGCATTCCGCACACACAATCCCGACAACAAGGACGCCGAATTCATCCTCGAAGATGGGAAATACATCTGCGGCTGGGAAATCGAAAAGATGTCAAAATCGAAATATAATGTTCAGAATCCGGATGACCTCGTAGAGAAATACGGAGCAGACACTCTCCGTCTTTATGAGATGTTCCTCGGTCCTCTTGAGGCAAGCAAGCCATGGGATACCAGTGGAATAGAAGGCGTTTCAAGATTCCTGAAAAAACTCTGGAGACTTTATCACGACAGCAATAACAAGTTCTGTCTCAGCAATGACAAACCAACACCTGAAGAACTTAAAGTGCTGCATAAGGCAATTGACAAAGTTGAAAACGACATTAAGAAATTCTCATTCAATACTGCCGTTTCAACATTCATGATTACCGTCAACGACCTCGCTGCACTCAACTGCAACAAACGTGAAGTCCTTGACCAACTGACAGTGCTGATATCGCCATACGCACCTCATATTGCCGAAGAACTATGGTCATTGTCAGGTCACAAAGGTTCAGTGGAATATGCCCCTTATCCGATATTCAAAGAGGAATATACACGTGAAGACACATTTGAGTATCCTGTATCGTTCAACGGCAAGGTAAGATTCAAAATAAATCTTCCTGTCAACATCACTGCAGCGGATGCCCAGAAAGCTGTTGAAGAAGCTCCGGAAGCACAAAGATGGCTTGAAGGCAAGACTATACGCAAGTTCATCTTTGTTCCTAAGAGAATCTTAAACGTAGTGATTTAACCTTTTCATGGCCAAAATTGCCATGAAGAACATAGGGAAATAAAAAAAGGGCGTCGCAACGCCCTTTTTTATTATTCAACAAGATTAAGTTCTTTAATCAGTCTGTGACAGCCGGCATATTTGTCAATGACAAACAAAACGTAACGGACATCAACATTGATACATCTCTGAAGCTCCGGTTCGAAGGCAATGTCACCGCTCATAGCTTCCCAGTTGCCATCGAAAGCGAGACCGATAAGTTCACCTTTTCCGTTTATGACAGGACTGCCGGAATTACCGCCAGTGATATCATTATTAGTAAGGAAACATACCGTCATGTCACCATTCTTATCTGCATAACGACCGTAATCCTTTGCATTGATGAGTTTTTTCAACTTTTCAGGAACAACAAATTCAGGGTTGGTCGGATCCTCTTTTTCAAGAATGCCCTTTACCGTAGTGGTATAAGCATAATGGACTGCATCTGCAGGATAATAATCGAGAACCGAGCCGTATGTCAGACGCATTGTCATGTTTGCATCCGGGTAATAAGCGACATCGCTGTTCATTTCACGGATGGCAGCCTGATAAAGACGGTCAGCCTTGCTTATTTTATTGAACGATTCACTTGAGCCCATCCTTGCAGAAATAAGCATCATGTAAAGTTCATTGCCTATTTTCATAATAGGGTCCTTTTCAATTGTTTTCAGCTTTGGCTTTGCAACGAATTTTTCAAGGGATTCCCTGGTTGAACCAACAGAATTCTTAAGTGCATAGTCAACGAAACCGTCAACATCACCTTTGAACTTGCCGCCAATCATCTCAAGACTTTCCATATCAGGATAGTTATTGTAAAGATATCTTACAACTTCCCTGAAAATCTGTTCCTCTGTATTTTGGTCATATTCCTTATAAAAACTCGAGAGTATTTCGGCAAAACGGTCGAGTTTTTCTTCCCTTTCCTCCTTTGTCAACTCATCATTCCCATATATGCGTGATAGTCCCATACCTACCTGGAAGGAATTCATAAGTATTTTAGAACCGATAAGAGCACCTTGTGTTGTCCACATTGTAGGATACACATCTCCATCAGTTGTTTCCTGATAACCTTCTTTGTAAAGGTCGAACATTTCACCATACTTGCTTTTTCTTTCAGGATTCTGGTTAATCCAAGCCTTCAGTTCATTTTCAATGGCGAGTTTCTTGTCATAAACGTTAAGACGTTTCAGACCGCGAGACTCACCCTTTTTGTTTTTGAACAAGTTGGCATAGCTTGCATAGTCGGATGCATACATGATATTCACGGCCTGACTTGATCTCATGCCTTTTTCCATATTGGAAAGCACCACGTCAAAAATACCGTCTATAGCAGGATTCACCTCTTCAAGAGTCTGTTTCACACCGTATGAAGGCATATATCTTTCGGTTGAGCCAGGATAACCCCAAATCATGGTAAAATCGTTCTTTTCATAACCCTTTATTGATACAGGGAGAACGTAATTAGGCTTGAAAGGCTTGTTGTCTGGTGAATATTCAGCCGGTTCGTTGTTTTCATCGGCATAAACTCTGAAGATGGAGAAATCGCCGGTATGACGAGGCCACATCCAGTTGTCAGTGTCACCGCCGAATTTGCCTATTGATGAAGGAGGAGCCCCTACGAGGCGAACATCCCTGTAAACCTTATAAACAAAAAGATAGTATTCATTACCTGCGAAAAGGCCATGAACTTCGGTATGATATTTTCCGTCCTCGGAAGCCTCTTTTTCTATCTCCTCAGCAACAGCATTCACAACTTCCTCTCTTTCATCCTCCGACATGCTGTCATCGACTTTGGCAAGAACTCTATCAGTAATATCTTCCATTCTCACAAAGAATTTGGCATAAAGACCTTCACATGGAAGTTCTTCTTCGAAACTGTTTGACCAGAATCCGTCCGTGAGATAATCATGGTCTATGGCACTATGTTTCTGAATTGCATCATAGCCGCAGTGATGGTTGGTAAAGAGAAGTCCCTGGTCGGATACGACTTCGGCAGTACAGAAGTCACCGAAGTTTACTATAGCATCCTTAAGACTTGAATGGTTGATACTGTAAATCTGGTCAGCAGTAAGCTGGAGACCCATTTCCCGCATTTGTTCGTAATTGAGGTCCTTTACAAAAATAGGAAGCCACATACCTTCATCAGGAACAGGGGAAGGATTAGGCGCCGCATTAACTGTCAAAGCGATTAGAGCGCCCCCGATTAATGATAATAATTTCTTCATTTTCAATATTTTAATATTTAACTGTTATTTTATTAAAAAACAATATCGACTGGGATACCAGATGCATTGATCCGGTCAAGGTCAGCCTGGAGTTGCGGACGGATGACGCCCTGTGTTTCAACGAGTTTCTTAGCCGTCTCATAACTACCGTTGCCTTGAGTTGTAAGAATCTGTTCCACAGAAGCAATCATGGCATCATACATTTTGTCGAAATTAACTGTATATTTGCCTGTTTCAGGATTTCTTGTGAAAGCGCCTGCATCTTCAAAGAAGTTGAATTCCAGCATATTGGCTTTGCCATGAGCATCAGATGCTCCGAAACGGCATGAACGGAAGATGCCTGCCGTGAAAGTCACGAAATTGTCCATCAGTTCACCTGAAGATATCTCACCTATTTCATAGAGTTTGGCAACGAGATACAGTCCCATGATGTCAGCCTTGGCTTCCTCTATTGCAGAATACTGTTCCTTGAGAGCCTCACGGACTGTGGAGGAGCCATCGATTGTATTTTTAATGCCGAGACCGTGGCCCACTTCGTGAAACGTAACGTTTTCGAAGAATGCGTCAAACTTTACGTGGCTGAGCTGTGATTCATCAATAACCAGTTCGGCAATAGGAACGACTATATTGTCGAATTTTGCCTTCATAGTGTTTTTGAGTTGCAGCTTGCGGGAACCGCAGGTAAGGTGAACCTCTTCATCATTAGGAAGATTGATGGCTATTGTCTTGCCACCGGCATTGCAGTCACCGGAATAAAGCAACACATCATAAACATTTATGTCGGAATCTGTACCCGGAACCTCTTTTTTGTATTTATCCGGAACAGGAAGACCCTTCTGAAGTTCAGGAAGCATGGTTACATATTTTGAAAGATTTTTGCTCCATTCAGCGTCCTTCACGAGAATGAAGGATTCAAAAGCACACTTGTAACCGTAAAGTTCATCTTCATAATTTTCGATAGGGCCTACCACAAGGTCGAGTCTGGAATCCTTGACTTTCATCCAAGCAAAGTCGCTCTTCTGGTAATCGGAAGTGAGAAGAGCATTGGCTCTGAGTTTCAGATATTCCTTAAAATTGGCATCATCACTATATTCAGCAGCCTCTCTAAGCAAATCAGCAATTTTTGTCAGTTCTGACTTGTAAATATCGTGATACCATATACTTCTGAGCTTTCCGTTCTTATCGCGACGAATAATGGTATATCCTGAAGTCTTGTTGCTGTCATCCAGACTTGCAAATTCCTCCTTTGTCATATCAGTCGGATAGAAGTTGGCTCCTGCCGGCTTTTCACCTACACCTTCTATGAAAGGAATATTGTTGTTGAGCCTGTCCCATGGTCCATAGTTCATCATGGCATACTTCCTTGTGTTTTCATCCTTTATGCTTTCAAGAAATCTGTCACGCTGTCCGATAGCCTGTTTCCAATAGAGACCATCTATAATTTCACCAACCTGACGAAAAATTTCAATCATTTTCTTGTCGTTGTCGGTAAGCCCTTCCATGTCACTTTCAAGTTTTACCTCCTTAAAAGTGGTGAGCTTATCGGAAACATAATTTTTATCGATGGGATTACTTACCTGCGGAACATTGAAACATCCATTGTAGCTGTTTTCAATGGCTTCCTCGTCTTTTGTACCATTATTACATGATACTGTGCAAATTACAGTTGAGATAATGAGTAGAACAGTTTTAATTTTCATACCTTAAAAAATTAGAATATTAATCTGCAAAATTAAATAAAAAAATCAGTATCTTTGCGATTTCAACATTTTTAACTGTATGAAGAAAACTATCATTATAGTCTTGTGTTTTCTTGCTGTTATGCTGGGTATATACTTCATTCTGCCACATTATGTTCAGACGGCTTTGAGATATAAATTCCCCGGTATCAACGACCTGAAGGTATTCCCTTACCGAACAGTTAAAACAGGCACTCCGCAACCTTACGAGTTGGATGCTGACTATAATAAAGGGAAAATAAAAGATGAAGAGTATCAGGAAATCAAAAGTTACAATACTGTAGCATATCTTGTTACCCGTCATGGGAAGATCCTTTATGAGGAATATTGGGGAAAATCCACAGATTCAACCAATTACAATATTTTTTCAGCCTCAAAGAGCATCATCAGTTTATTGATTGGCATAGCTATTGACAAGGGGTTTATCATTTCTGAAAACGAGCTTGCCAACAAATACATTCCCGAATGGGGGGACAAATATGGCTCAATTACCATAAAGGACTTTCTGACCATGAGTTCAGGACTATATTGGGTTGAGGATTTCACTTCGCCATTCTGTCAGACGACCGAGCTGTATTACGGCAAGGACAATGCCAAGCAGGTGCTTAGTCTTGAGCCTGTCAAAAAGCCAGGCAAGTATTATTATTACTCAAGTGCCAATACAGTCATTCTGGGAATAATACTTAAAAATGCCACAGGCATGACCGTTAGTGATTTCGCATCAGAATATCTGTGGTCAAAAATAGGTGCAGAACACGATGCACAGTGGAGTCTTGACAACAAGGGCGGCATTGAGAAGGCGAACTGCTGCTTTTATTCCAACGCACGTGACCTCGCAAGAATAGGCCAGTTGGTACTGAACGACGGAAAATGGAATGGAGAGCAGGTAGTTTCGAAAGATTGGCTTGAAAGGTCGTTTACCCCTGCATCCTATCTTTCAGACAATAATGACCAGAGAGTTGACTATTACGGATACCAATGGTGGCTGTTGAATTATCAGGGGCTGCATATCAAGTATGCATGCGGACTTTACGGACAAGACATATTTGTCATTCCGGAGAAAGACATGGTGGTTGTCCGTCAGGGATACAAAAGAGACAAAGAGTATGTCGGGCATCATACGAAGGATGTCTATTCGTATATTGATGCTGCCTTGGAAATTTGCGGTGAATAAAGAATAATCAAATATCAAAAACAAAGAATTATGACAGAGAAAATTCAAAAATTCATGAACGACAATCCAGCAACACGTTGGATTGCCCTGATTCTTATTGCATTAGCAATGTTTTTCGGATACATGTTTGTTGATGTCATGTCTCCGTTGCAGAGTTTGGTTGAACAGCAACGCGGATGGACGCCGCACGTATTCGGCACATACGCAGCTGCAGAATACATTCTCAATGTCTGCGGATTCCTCATCATTGCAGGTATCATCCTTGACAAGATGGGGATACGTTTCACCGGCATTCTGTCATCAAGCATGATGTTCGTTGGTGCCGCTATCAAATTCATAGGCATTTCAGAATGGTTCCAGGGAACAGGCTTCAATGCATGGCTTAACACATGGTGGACAGCAATGCCGGGCAGTGCAAAGATGGCAGCGCTCGGTTTCATGATTTTCGGCTGCGGCTGTGAAATGGCAGGTACCACAGTTTCCAAATCAATCGCAAAATGGTTCAAAGGCAAAGAAATGGCTTTGGCTATGGGTATTGAGATGGCCATTGCCCGTGTCGGTGTCTTCGCCATATTCAGCATCAGTCCTGCAATTGCAGAGAAAGTCGGATCAGTTGCGGCACCGGTAGGCTTCTGTACTGTCCTGCTTCTCATAGGAGTCATCAATTTCTTGGTATTCAGCGTTATGGACAAGAAATTTGACAACCAACTCATTAAAGCCGGTGTGCTTAAAGCCAAGGAAGACCGCGAGTCTGAAGACGAATTTCATATCAGTGATCTCGGCAAGGTGTTCAGTTCAAAAAGCTTCTGGACAGTTGCCATCCTCTGCGTTCTTTACTACAGTGCAATTTTCCCATTCCAAAGATATGGTGCGAATATGCTACAATGCAATCTGAACGGTCTTTCCCCTCAGCAGGCAGCAAACATCTTCCGCTGGTTCCCGATAGGTGCAGCCGCTATCACACCGTTCCTCGGCGCTTACCTTGACCATAAGGGAAAAGGAGCCACAATGCTTATCTGGGGTGCAGTACTGCTTATCGCATGTCACCTCATATTCGCATTCGTGCTTCCTGCAACACACAGCAAATTCATAGCATACGCAACCATCGTAGTTCTCGGCATAAGCTTTTCTCTTGTTCCGGCAGCACTTTGGCCAAGCGTTCCTAAAATCATCGAGGAAAAAATTCTCGGAAGCGCATACAACCTTATTTTCTGGGTTCAGAACATAGGTCTCTGCTTCGTACCTCTGCTCATCGGAACAGTCCTTCAGAGTGCAAATGCCAACAATGAGGCAGTTCTGGCTGCAAAGGCTGCAGGTGAAGAATTCATCCCTTACGACTACACTATCCCTCTGATCATCTTCGCATGCTTCGGAATTTTAGCCCTGATTGTGGCACTCTATCTCAAAGCCCTTGACAAAAAACGTCATCTCGGCCTTGAAGAACCTAACATCAAAAAGTAAATTATCGTTTGTCAAATAATCCTTGCATGACCATAGCTGTAATATTGGCAGGAGGAACGGGAAAGCGTATGGGCGCACAAGTGCCCAAACAATTTCTCAAAGTCGGCGAGAAAACCATCATTGAGTTTACAATCGATGCTTTTGAAAAGAACGCCCTTGTCGATACGATTGCCGTGGTCATGCATCAGGATTATTTCACAACAATGGAAAACATCATAGCCAATAGCAACTGGAACAAGGTCAGAGCCATCATCAGCGGCGGTACGGAAAGGTCTGATTCGAGCTACAACGCCATCAGATTCTTCTCAAATCACATGGATGCAAAAATCATCTTCCACGATGCCGTCCGCCCGATGGTCAGTGACTCTGCCATTGACAATGTAATCAAAGCTCTTGACCGTTTCAACGCTGTAATGACCGCCATTCCCTCAACCGACACAATCGCTGTTGCCGAAGGCGGATTTGTAAAATCAATCCCTGACAGAAACACGCTTATGCGAGTTCAGACACCGCAGGCATTTCGTTTCGAAACCATCAAAGAGGCGTATGACATCGCTCTTACAGACCCCGGCTTCGTATGTACCGACGACTGCGGTGTGGTAAAGAAATATCTCCCCGATGAACCAATTGCAATAATCCGGGGTGACGAACGTAATATAAAAATAACTTATCCTGAAGATTTAAAATACCTTAAAGAATGAAAACAGTCAATGATTTCAATTTCAAAGGTTTGAAGGCAATAATAAGAGTTGACTTCAACGTTCCACTCAATGAAAACTTTGAAATAACAAGTACTAACAGAATTGATGCTGCGGTACCAACAATCAAGAAGATTCTCGATGATGGTGGTGCAGTAATACTGATGTCACATCTCGGACGTCCAAAGTCAGGTCCGGAAGACAAATTCTCACTGCGTCATCTTGTAAACTACGTAAAACAAGTGCTTGGCGCTACAGTTTATTTTGCTGATGACTGCATGGGCGAAAATGCCGTAAAGATGTCAGCAGCCCTGAAACCAGGCGAAGTCCTGATTCTTGAAAACCTGCGTTTTTACAAAGAAGAGACAGCCGGTGACGAAGCATTTTCTAAGAAACTGGCTTCATACGCCGATTTCTATGTTAACGATGCTTTCGGAACAGCTCACAGAGCACATGCCTCCACAACCATCATAGCCAACTATTTCGACAAGAATCATAAAGCATTCGGTCTGCTGATGGCTAAGGAAGTCAATGCAATGGAACAAGTACTCACCAACTCTAAGCATCCTTTCACAGCAATCCTTGGCGGCGCAAAAGTTTCCGACAAAATTCAACTCATTTCAAACCTCATCAACAAGGCCGACAACATTGTCATCGGCGGCGGTATGATGTTCACCTTCGTGAAGGCTGCCAACGGCAAGATAGGCAAATCACTGGTTGAAGATGATTTCATCGGCAACATTGCCGACATCCTCAGCAAAGCAAAGGAAAAAGGCGTAAAGATATACATTCCGAGCGATGTGGTGGCTGCAGATGCATTTGCCAACGATGCTAACACCAAGATTATGAATGCCGGTGAGATAGAAGACGGCTGGATGGGACTCGACATAGGTCCTGTTTCAAGAAAGGAAATAGCCGACATCGTCCTTAAGTCAAAGACCATTTTGTGGAACGGCCCTATGGGTGTCTTTGAAATGGAAGCATTTACCGAAGGCACAAAATATGTGGCAGAAGCCATAGCCGAAGCTACAGCCAAAGGCGCATACTCCCTTATCGGCGGCGGCGACTCAGTCTCAGCCATCAAGAAATACAAACTCGGCGACAAGGTCAGTTATGTATCCACTGGCGGCGGAGCAATGCTCGAATATGTCGAAGGCAAGACTCTTCCGGGTGTACACGCCCTTCTTTAAAAGATGAAGAAAATCTTTGGAAAAATACTTGAAAAAATAATACAACTTACAGAACGCCAGCGACTTGTGTTGCTGGCGATTCTTGTAGGTTTGTGTAGCGGACTCGCAGCCGTCATTCTGAAGACAGGTGTCAGATACGTCAGCCTCCTTCTTGACAGAATCACGGTTGACAAGTACAATTTCATGTATCTTGTCTTTCCGGGTATCGGTATGCTGATTTCCATGCTGATAGTAAGATACGTTGTCAAAGAAAACCTCAGTCACGGAATAACCAAAGTCCTATATGCCATTTCGAGGAAGAAATCACGCCTGAGTTCAAAAACCATTTGGGGTCCTTTGGTTACAAGTATCATTACCATAGGATTCGGTGGTTCGGTAGGTGCCGAAGCCCCAATAGTACATTCAGGGGCATCCATTGGCTCGTATATCGCCCAGAAATTCAAACTTAGCTACCATCAGATAACCTTGCTGCTGGTGTGTGGTGCCGCAGGCAGTATAGCCGGAATATTCAAGGCTCCTTTGGCTGGCATCATTTTCAGCATCGAAATTCTCATGTTCGATTTCAGCCTGTCATCTATCACCCCGCTGCTGTTATCCTCAGTGACAGCCATTTGCATATCATACTTCCTTATTGGAAATGATATGCCGTTTGCCGCATCAGTGACCGCCTTCCAAATGTCTAACATTCCATATTACATAATCTTGGGCGTTTTATGCGGACTACTGTCACTGTATTTCATCAAAGTATCGTTATGGCTTGAAGCAAAAATCGGCGGGATTGAAAATCCATACCGCAAACTCCTGATATGTGCTGTATTCCTGGGAGTAATCATCTTCTTGTTTCCGCCGCTTTACGGAGAAGGGTATTCATCGTTGGCATTAATGCTGAACAATGATGTTGACAGTTCGTTTGCCCACACTTTCTACAGTTCTTTCGCCAGTAATTCCGGATGGTTTGTAGTTGTTTTCTGGGTGTTTGTAATGCTTGCCAAAGTTTTCTCAATGTCGCTTACCAATGCTGGCGGCGGAGTCGGAGGAACCTTCGGCCCCACCTTGGTCATCGGCGGAATCTGCGGTTTCGTATTGTCACGTTTTTTCAACCTCACCGGCTGGATTTCACTGCCTGAAGCCAATTTTGCATTGGCAGGCATGGGCGGTCTGATGGCTGGTGTCATGCACGCACCAATGACTGGAATATTCCTAATTGCGGAAATAACTGGAGGATATGAACTGATTATCCCTCTGATTATCACAGTCTCACTATCCTACCTCATCACCAATTCCAAAGAAAAACATTCAATCTACACCAAACGTCTCGCCATGGGAGGCGACCTCCTTACCCATAACAAGGACAAGGCAGTCCTGACACTTCTCGATGTGAAACAGTTACTCGAAACAGACCTTGACAAAGTGTATCCTACCGATTCTCTGCGATATTTGGTTGAAGTGGTGTCAACATCACACCGCAACCTGTATCCTGTAGTTGACAGAAACGGAAAATATCAGGGACTGGTAACCCTCGATGACATCCGCTCAATAATGTTTGACAACACAAAATACGATACCGTGTTCGTAGAAAACCTGATGCATGCGGATCCGGAAAGAATTATCAATACCGACAACATGGAAACCGTAATGGAAAAATTCAGCACAAGCAACGCCTGGAATCTTGCAGTTGTTGACGAAGACGGAAAATATCTCGGCATGGTTTCAAAATCAAAAATTTTCAGCGCCTACCGCGAACAACTGATAGAAGTAAGTGAAGCATAATGCAAATCATCCATGAAATTGAAAATCAACATATTCACCATAACACTAACTTTAATGGCAGCCGTTTCAGTCCTGCTGTCATCCTGCGCAAATGAAGTTGCCCCAACAGGAGGACCAAAGGACGAAACCCCTCCGAAAGTGCTCAAGTATTCACCGGAAAATTACTCCACCAACTTCGAAGGGAAAAAAATAGAGATTACTTTCGATGAGTTCTTCCAACTGAACAACTATAAAAGCAAACTGCTCATTTCACCTCCATTTCGAAACGAGCCGACCTTTACTGTCAAAGGCAAAAAACTTATTATCAATCTTAAAGATGACCCTATTCCCAACACCACATATAAAATCTTCCTCGGTGATGCAATCGTGGATTATAACGAAAGCAATCCATATCCAAACTTCTCATACATCTTTTCAACAGGAGAATCCATAGATTCTCTCACTCTCAGCGGAACTCTAAAGGATGCCTACACCCTCAAACCCGTTGACAACGCATACATTTTTCTATATAAAGACTTGTCCGATACAGCATTCACCAGCCATAAACCATACTATATGACTAAAACTGACAAGGACGGACTGTTTAAATTTGACTGTCTCAGCGATACAATTTATAATGTCTATGCAATCGTTGAAAACGACAACTCGCTGACTTATAATCTGTTAACCGAAAAAATCGCTTTCGGTGACAGCCTTGTCTCACCACACGATTCCTTACCGATAAATTTGTTTATCTTCCAGACTGAAGATTCATTGACCGTGGACACAAGTTTTGTTGCAAGCAAAAAAATCAACAAAAACCGTCTTATTGTCAGCGGTGGTGCAAACAAAATATATTACGAAGACACCCTGACTCTCAATTTCAGCAACATAATCAAAGAAATGCTGACCGACAGCGTGATGACCATAATCACCCACGACTCCATTATTGACACAACATATTACAAACTGAAATACAATGATACAGCCAACAATGCTTACGTCATCTGCAATCTGATTAAGAAGGCAAACTATACATTGGAGGTCAAAGATTCGGCAATGGTGGACGTAAACGATCATTACAACAGGCGTTTCACATGGAAATTCAGCATAACTGACGAAGATGATTTCGGAGAAATCATACTGAAACTTGTCAGAGATTCGCTATGTTCAGACAACAAATATGTTGTACAGCTCCTGAACAACAGCGACGAACTGAAGGCTCCTGAAAGGCAAGTCTTGGTTGAAAACGACACATTATCACTAAATTTCAGTCTGCTGACTCCCGGGAAATACTACATGCGCATAATCAGTGACTCTGATGGTAACGGGAAATGGACATCAGGCAATCTTGCAAAACGACGTCAACCTGAGAAGGTGATAATTACCAACCCTACGGATGTCAAAGCAAAATTTACCATCGAAGAAACTGTAATTTTAAAATAACATTATACGATTTATGTCCTTCAAAAACACTATTGCGCTCATATTCTTTTGTTTGTCAGCAACATACAGTTTTTGTCAGACATATACTGTTTCCGGTACAGTACGTGATAAGGATTCAGGAGAAAAACTCACAGGAGCCAATATATATTTTCAAGAAGATTTAAAGAAAGGTGCCGCATCGGACATAAACGGCAAATACTCCATATCATCAGAGCAGGGCACATATACTCTTGTATGCACTTTTATTGGCTATGACACTGTAGTTCAACAAATTAATCTCAACAAGAATTTAAAGGCAGACATTAGACTCAAGCCGTTAAACAATTTGATGGGAGGTGTGGAGATAAAAGTCACGCGTGAAGACCAGAACGTGAGGAGTCCTGAGGTAAGCTCAATAGAAATTTCCATGAAAAGGATGGAAAAAATTCCTGTTTTATTCGGGGAAAAGGACATTCTGAAGACGATACAGCTGCTGCCTGGCATCCAAGCAGGAGGCGAAGGGAGCAACACATTCCATGTACGTGGAGGCGGTTCCGACCAGAATCTGATACTCATCGATGGAGCCACCGTATATAACCCTTCTCATGCTGCAGGTTTCTTTTCCATCTTCAATTCCGATATCGTCAATTCAGCCGAAGTGATAAAAGGCGGAATGGCACCTGAATACGGCGGAAGGATGTCATCTGTTCTTAATATTACCACATTGGACGGCGATAAGGAACAGTTTAAGGGTATAGTCGGCATAGGCTTGCTCTCGTCAAGGATACAGGCAGAAGGCCCCATACAACGCGACAAGTCATCTTTTTCATTCGCTGCCCGCAGGACATACGCCGATGTTGTGATGAAACCTTTCCTCAAGCCCAATTCTCCAGCAAAAGGACTGGGTACTTATTTTTACGACCTAAACGGCAAATTATCATTCCAGCTTTCAAAAAAGGACAATATTTTCGTCACCGGCTACCACGGTAAGGATTTCTTCAGGTACAATGCCAATGTATATGATTCCCCTTTTATGGACTTGAACTGGATGAACACGGTGGGCATAATAAGATGGAATCATATCTTCAGCAAAAAACTATTTCTTGATGTTTCTGCCAATATCACTGATTATCAGATTAATGTACAGGGACAGGAGCAGTTGTACAAATTACAGTACAGCTCTGGAGTAAGAGATTATGTAGGTAAAGCCGACCTGACTTTCACCCCGGATTCCCTCAACAAGTTTAAAGTTGGTGCATCTTACACCTATCACATATTCACCCCTACCGCCCTCAGCATCAAAACAGGTTCCACCTCGCTGAATGCAAACGAACAGCAGAAATTTTATGCAAACGATGTTTCGTCATATATCCAGCACGATATTCAAATAACACCTTGGCTGGAGGTGCTTTATGGGCTGAGATACAACCATTTCTCATTTGTGGGGCCATTTAAGCGCTACATAATTGACAATGTCTATAACCTGAACAATGTGGATTCGATAATGTACGGCAGAGGCGATGTCATTAAAAGTTACAACTTGTGGGAACCACGAATAAACACACGTTTTCAGCTATCAGAGACTCAATCCGTCAAGGCATCATATACACTTAACAATCAATGTCTTAACCTTGCCGCACTCATGGATATCTCCACTCCCACCGATATCTGGCTGCCATCGACAGACCTGCTGCATCCTCAGCGTTCACATCAGTTTACAGTCGGTTATTTCCAGAATTTCTTAGACAATACCATTGAAACTTCCGTGGAAGTCTATTACAAGAAAATGCTCTATCTGTTGGAAGTGAATCCGGATATCAACCCGCTGTCAATGTTTCAGACAAATCTCGACTATGACTTTATCAGTGGTAACGGACAAAGCTATGGTATTGAACTATTTGCCAACAAGACTGCAGGAAAATTCACGGGATGGGTGGCATACACTCTCAGTTGGACAACCCGTAACTTTGACGAAATCATGGATGGGAAGACTTTTTATGCCCGTTATGACCGCCGTCACGATGTTTCCATTATGCTCAACTATGAATTGAACAAAAAATGGGATTTTTCGGTAGTCTGGGTTTTCGCCAGCGGAAATGCTGCCACGATTCCAAATTCATACTACATAATAAACGGTAACCTATACATTGAGTATGGAGAACACAATGGCTGGAGAATGCCTGATTATCACCGACTTGACTTGTCGGCAAACTGGAATGTCTTCCAAAGAAAGATGTTTTCCGGCATTCTGAACTTCTCTATTTATAATGTTTATAATAGGCATAATGCTTTTTTGGTTTCCTACACGATATCCAAGAATGAAGAGAACAACAAGATAGAAGTTCACGCATATCAAGTATCTCTATTCCCAATATTACCATCGGTTGCATTCACCTTAAAATTCAGATAATGAAATATCCAATTAAAATATTATCCTGTTTTTTGCTGATAATTCTCATAACCTCATGTGCTCAGGAAGTAGAAATAGACACAGGAGACTTCGTTCCGAGAATCGTAATCGAAGGGTATATCGAAAATGATGAATATCCTTGGGTTAACATCACAAACAACCAAGAATTCTTCAAAGACATAAACCTTGATTTCACCAGTGAGGAAGGGATTGCAACCCTTCTGAACCTTTTCGTCATGGATGCCGAGGTTACCGTAACGGACGGAACGACCATTGACACGCTGGAATTCATGATTGTTCCTGAAATATTTGAAGGCATATATGTCTGGCCTCCTGTTAAATATCAAGGTTCGAAAATCATTGGTGAAGTCGGCAAATCCTACGATATGAAGGTAGTGCATAAGGACAAAGTTTATACTGCCACGACCACGATAACAGAGCCTCTCATCCCCGATTCGGTATGGGTTGAATACAGTTTGAAAAATGACAAAGACTGCTGGATTCACGTACGAATACATGATAATCCGGATGAGTACAACTACTACAACTGTTATTCAAAGAGACTGGGCAAGGACAATTATTTTACCGAGTGTTTGTTATGTTTGTGGAATGATCAATTTTTCAACGGATTGGACTTTGAGGCTACCGTTTACAGAGGTTCTTCATTCACATTTGCGATGGATACTATCGAGTCAAATTTAAGTGATATAGGGCAATATGCTGTTGGAGACACTGTAATATTGAAAGTGCTGACAATGGACGCTGCGTCTTTCAATTTCTGGCAGTCAACCGAACAGTCCAATAATCCCCATTCAAACATCAACGGTGACGCCTTAGGTGTGTGGTGTGGATACGGAGTGTATTACACTGATCCGATAATAATCAGTGAGAAGCCGTAAGGCTATAACTTTGCCTTGATTGATATAATTTTCACACAAGCAATGGCGCCCCCCTTTGAAAAGAGGAGATTTTTGATTGAGTTTGACGGATTTTACTAATTTTGCAGGCATGAAACGGTTGTGGCACATATTAGGATTGGGGCTTCTGCTTGCTGTGATGGTGAGATGTGGAAGTTCTCCTGACTCCCCCGCCTTGACGGGCACCACCTCTCAGAGTGGGACTGCCGCGCTTGAAGCTTTAAAGGAGATAGACTCGCTGATGTGGAAGCAGCCGGACAGTGCTTTGACGGTGATGCTGGAGTTTGCGGCAAGCCCCGAGGCGGACAGCCTTGGTGAGTTTGAGGGGCATTATTGCCAGATGCTGATTTCGGAGCTGCTGTACAAGAATGACTATGGGCAGAGCAATAGGGAAGATTTGCTGAAGGCGGTGGATTATTTTGATTCGATAGTTGCAGCGGATGGATATAAGACGGACAGCCGTAGGGACGCACCGCGTGCGTCAGCCAAAAATGTCCAAAACATTGCGTTTCTGGATGCGCGGGCACATTATATTGATGGTGTGGGGTATTATGAAAAGGGCGATGTGGTGGATGCCTGCGCGGAATACCTACAGACATTGGAGATGATGGAAGAGTATTTTGAGGAGAAGGAATTGGTAGGTCATAAGGCGCGGTTTATGTCCTTAACGTATGGACGTCTCGGTGAAATATTTTCAAAGCAGTTTATGATTGAATCTGCCATCACTTGTTATGAGAACGCACTTGCCTATTGTAAAATAGAACCCACATCGCCTATTGGTGTTTCCAATTTTTTATATAGAATAGGTCAGGAATATGACAAGAAGAATGAAATAGATAAAGCAAGACAGTATTTTGGACAAGCTTTAGAATGTATGACAGACACAAATAATCTAGTTTACAGAGATATTGTGTCAAGTAAGGCAGTTTCTGATTATCGGTATGGAATTGAAATTGACCAACCTTTGGATAAACTCAAACAAATTGTCCTGCTTGCCGACAATGAAACCGAACGAATATATCGATACATGACCATAGGAGCCCTTTTCTTTGAAGGAGGAATATTTGATTCGGCTCTAAGATATTTAGAACCTGTATTTGAAAATAAAGATGACATAAAATTTCAAATCCTATCAGCAAATTATTTGCGTCTCATTTATGATAGTATTGGAAACCAGTCTAAGTCGGATGAATGTACACGTTTCTTGGCTGATTACAAGAAAACTGAGGGAGAAAACAAAGCGATGGTCTCGAAACTTGAAGACATGTTTAAGGATTACATGATTCAAAAACAAGAGAAAGAGGCGGAAGAAGCACGGAAAAAATCCATAAGGAACACGATTGAAATTATTGTACCCATTGCTATTGTGATTGCATTGACCGTTTTCATTGTGGTGAAACTGAGAAGCAAACAACTATTAAAACAGCAGCAAGAGGAAGCAGATAGGGTGCTTGGTGAGACAGAGCAAAAACATGAGAAGGAATTGAGACGATTGCAAGCGGAAGCCGAACAACGGTTAACTGATGCCGAGCGAAAACATCAACAGAAGGTAGAAGAAATATTGAAAAGGCATGAAGAGGAACTGAAATTACAGAAAGACCAGTCGGAAAAGGAGATAGAGAAGACCAAGATGCGGCATGTTGAGGAATTGGAAGCGGAGCGTAATGCCTACCAGAAGGAACGCGAGGAATTGGAACGAAGCTTACGGCAGAGCAAAGAGAATGTGAACGCTTTGCAAAAAGAACTTGGCCGTAAGCGGACGGGTGCTGCCGAACATTACGCGGCTTTTTTGGAGGAATCCGTGTGTGCCAAAATCAACGGCTTGGTGCGTGATTTGCACATCACCACAAGAAAGCCTTACTCACATTACCATATTAGCCTTGATGACGATACGATTGCACAACTTAGCGAGGTGGTGACAGTGCATTATGGTGAGCTGAAGCCAACCTTACAATGTCTTTACCCAGGTATCAGCCATGAGGATTTGCTGTTGTGCTATCTTTATCTTTTGGGGTTGAGCAACAAGCAGATTGCCGTGTTGCGGCAAAGGGATTATTCCACCGTGCGGAAACAAGCCAAAGAACTGATGGGCAAGTTGAGAATTGATGAAACCGTTAGGGATTATGTTTTGGATGTGGCTGGAGTAGAGGAATTTGTTGAAAAATAATTAACATCCTGCAAAATTCCTTCAAATTCCCGCAAAATTCCCGCACTTTTATTTGGAGGGTAATATCGGAAGGGACTAATTTTGCTGGCGAAAGTTTGAGTTGAAATTATCAATGTTATTAATCTCAAAAGAATAAATGAATAAACATTCAAAAATTAAATAATAATACCATGAAAAAGTTAATGATTACAATGTTAATGCTTCTGTCTGTATTGCAGATGGTCGCACAAAATGTGAACAAAGATTCGCATGAATATCTTCCTCTTATAGAAGAAAACAAGCAGTGGAACGTCTGTTACAACGTTGCTGACTACTACGAATATACAAGAGCTTACAAATGGTTCGGAGAAGACACTGTGATTAATGACCTGACATATAAGATAATATATGCAAGCGAAAAGAACAGTCCATATCAATGGCAGATTGACTGCTTTATGAGGGAAGATCCAGCAACTCATAAGGTTTACCACAGATACACTCATTACCAATATGAACTACTTGCATACGACTTTAACCTGAATGAAGGCGATACTATTTTTTCCGATTTGGAGCCATCTTATTATCTTGTTGTCCAAAGTGTAAATGACACTACTCTTGAAGATGGAATAACAAGGAAGAAAATAGAGCTGGCATGGGACGGATACATAGAGGAGACATGGATAGAAGGTATCGGAAGCACCACGGGTGTCACACATGGTATGGAATGGTTTTTAGATGGATATAAAAGTTTTCTTACGTGCATGACTGTAAATAATGAAATACTATATCGTGATAATGCTTCGGAAAACTGCTGGAGACAAGGAACTTTAGGAATTGACGACATTGACAAGGACGACTTTTTGATTTATCCTAATCCTGCCAGGGAATACACATATATTGATTTCGGCGGCAGCTTGTCGGGAGAAATGGAAATCTACGGAATTACCGGAATGCTGGTGACGAAACGTGAATATAACGGAGAAGCATTAAGGCTTGATCTTACTGGTTTACAGCCGGGCGTGTATTTCGTAAGGTTAGGCAACGCCACTATGAAATTCGTAAAAATGTAAACATTCACAATGGGCAGATGCGACATTCACATCTGCCCATTTTAATTAATCAGGAAATTGAAACCTGTCTTACCCTGAAAATAAATGACACTTTGGGGAGCTCATCGTTATTACAAAACACCTCAACCCCTGTGTTACAATGAGTTGGAATGGGGGTTATTAAGTTTAGCGGACAGTAATATTAAAATCCATTTAAAATGAAAAAATTACTTTTATTCTTGGCGATGGTTTTACTGTCAGCCAGCGGATTTGCGCAGCCATACAGGTCTTATTTCGGCAATGAATACACTAAATGGTCTGTCTTTTCTGCAGTTATTGATGCTGATTATACTATGGAGTGTGCGTCACGTCCTGATGCAACCATAGTGATAGATAGTGTGACTTATTATAAACTTGCGGTATTTAAAATTATGCTTCCGGACACTTGGTCAATAAATATCAATGACAGCTATTTTGATCGATATTTCATTGCGAGCAATCATTATCTTAGAGAAGATCTGACCACCGGAAGACTGTATCTCAGAACCTCATCGGATACGGAAGATGTTATAGTTTCTGACATGAGCCTCAAAGTGGGAGATTCCATACGGGTTTATGACCATGACAACGACTGGCCACTGCCATTTTTTAGGGAGTGTTTGGTTTACAATGATGATATTCCGTATGCCGTGGTGGACAGCGTGTATTATGCCGATGGATTGAAGCATATACATACATCCGCAATGTTTGACGCCCCTGGTGATTATATGAATCTCGAATTTATCGAGGGAATTGGATCAAACATAACACCAATTCTGAATTATTATCACAGCCCGTGGGGAATGTATAATACAATAATCTGCTATGAAAATGAAACGTACTGGAAACATTATCCATTGTTTGGGGTTATTGATACATGCTTCTTGGTGCCCACCGATGGAATAAACGATATAAAGCAGGCAGAAATCAAGGTTTATCCGTCACCAGCCGAAAAATACATATATGTGGATTCCGATAGCTGGAATAAGTCTGATATCATAATAACCAATATATTAGGACAAGTCGTGAAAGATATCTCATTTGAAGGCATACGTACCTCGATTGACGTCGCTGATCTTAAATCTGGTATCTATTTTGTGAAATCAGGAGATTCAGTGGTTAAATTTGTGAAGTTGTAAGCTATATTTGTTATACCCCATTATCCCATAGTTGCTTGAAGAAATCAAGCACATAGATACACTCTATTTCGCCAATATGGCGGTTAAAGCGGCGGTAGTCGAAGCCGTACAAAGAAGGGTGTCCTTAATCTTTCAAGCAGCCAAGTGGAACCACGTACACGCCATCGTCCCTGCGGTAGGCAATTTCACCGATGCCGATGAGCACCATCAGGAAGGAGGGCTTCTTCATCTTGGTGGTGTCAATTTTACCCTGGAGCTTCTTAAGAGAATCTGCGCCCTCGTTAATGAGATTGTCACCGCCTATCTTGATCTCCACAAGACCATATTTCCCGTCACGCAAATGGACAACAGCATCGCATTCAAGGTTTGTCACGTCGCGATAATGGGCAACCTTCCCCATCAGAGCATTGGCATAAGTTCTCAAGTCCCTGACGGCAAGCGTCTCGAACAGGAGACCGAAAGTGTTGAAATCGTTCAAGAGATCATTCGGCCCTAATCCCAAACTGGCCGATGCAATGGAAGGGTCTGTGAAATACCGGGTATTGGATGTCCGGATAGCCGTTTTACTACGAAGATTGGGATTCCAAGCCTCCGACTCTTCCACGACAAAGAGTTTGCGCAAAGCCGTGATATATGATGCGATGGTATCTGTGTCCAACGCTTGGGGCTCATTGGCTCGCATGTCTTCCGCCATGGTTTCAAATGTGGCCTGGGATGCTTGATGGCGAGCATAGGAGCGCATCAGTCTGCGTACTCTTTCCGGACTTCTGTTAGTCTTATCTACCCGGGACATATCCCGCTCGGCAATGGCATCGACATAATCGAAGGCTTTGTCTAAAGCGATTTCTGAGGCAAAAATAATCAATTCGGGGAAAAGTAGAAAAGATTTTCGGGAAAAAGTAGAAAAATTTTTCGGGGAAAAGTAGAAAAGATTTTCGGGGAAAAAATGACACTTCCAGGAGCTTGCTCGTACTGCTTACAAAAACGCCTCAACGCTGGTGCTGCCTGCTACGCGGAAATATGTAGTGGAATAATAATCCGTGTCCATTGTTGGGCTGTCACATGGTGGCATATTGTAGGGCTGTCACATTGTGGCAGCCATTACAAGGTGGCTGCCGTGGTACGACCAGCCCTACAAATGTCGGGAAAGTCCGATATGCTGCTTTCAAAAAATAGACACGGGAAGGTGAAAAAAACATTCTACATACCCTATTTTGGGGTACGCAATGACGAAGTCATAAAAAAACCGGTAACCTCGATTTGAGATTACCGGTTTTTTCTTAACTGTTAATTGCAGTTTAATCTTCTTCGCCAGTCTGAGTTTCAGCGTAAGCTTTCAGCAGCCTATCCTGAACATCTGGTGGTACCTGGCGATATTCGTTATATTTCATAGAATATGTTGCCCTGCCTGATGTCAATGAACTCAATGCGGTTGAATATCTGTTCATTTCTGACAAAGGAACCTGTGCACGTATTCTCTGATAATGGCCTTCTGAATCCATGCCCATAACAATACCACGACGGTTCTGGATGTCGGTCATGACACCACCCATAAGATCTTCTGGTACAAGGACTTCAACATCATAGATAGGCTCCATAATCTTAGGACCTGCATTCTTGAAGGCTTCCCTGAAAGCGTTACGTCCTGCAAGTTTGAATGCCATTTCGTTGGAGTCAACCGGGTGCATCTTACCATCATAAATATAAACGACAATGTCACGTGCGTATGAACCTGTCAGAGGACCTTGCTCCATACGTTCCATGATACCTTTCAAAATAGCCGGCATGAAGCGTGCATCAATGGCACCACCAACTATACAGTTGTTGAATATGAGTTTGCCACCCCAGTCAAGATTGTACTCTTCAGTACCTCTGATTGGGAAATCCGTAGGTTTCTCATAATTTTCAACGTATGGCTGGACTCTGAGATGAACTTCACCGAACTGACCTGCACCACCTGACTGTTTTTTGTGACGATAGTTAGCATCGGCAATCTTGGTGATTGTTTCACGATAAGGAATCTTTGAAGGATAAAGGTCAACTTCTATCTTATTCAGGTTGTTGAGATACCATTTTACAGTATTGATATGGATTTCACCAAGTCCGCTAAGAACGAGTTCACGAAGTTCACGGCTGAAGCCTGCACGTATTGACGGGTCAACTCTCTGAATATCGTTGAGAGCAACACCTAATTTTTCATCATCGGAACTGTTGGTAGCCTTTATTGACAATGAGAATATAGGTTCAGGAATATCAAATGGTGGGATGAAACCGACAGTAGTCTTGTTGGAGACGAGAGTCTGGTTTGTTCTTGCATCTTTCAGCTTGATAGTAACACCGAAGTCACCGGCAACCACTTTGGCAATCTTTGTACGGTTCTTACCTGAACCGACCATTACCTGTGATATTCTTTCCTTACCATCATTATTTGCATTGATAACATCCTGACCTTCTGAGATTTCACCACCATAAACCCTGAAGAATGAAAGTTCTCCGAGGTGTGATTCTATTGAAGTCTTGAAGATGAATGCTGCAGCAGGGTCATTGACGCTGTTATGCAGTTCCACACCTGCACTTGTAGTTACAGGAGCAGTCTGATCCGGTGAAGGGATATTGTTGATGATAAAATCAAGCATCGAATCAACGCCAATATTCTTTTCAGCGGAAACGCAGAGTAACGGGAACATATCACGGTTCATGATACTGAGTTTGAGACCCTTGTTAATATCTTCCGGAGAAAGTGTTCCATCCTCGAAGAATTTCTCCATGAGGGCTTCATCACCTTCAGCAGCAGCCTCTATGATGGCATTTCTGCTCTCTTCAACTCTGTCGGCAAGATTTGCAGGGACATCTTCAACAGAAGCAACACCACCGTCCTTACCATATTTCAGAACCTTGTTGGAAAGGATATCGACTATGGAATCAAAATTAGCACCTGTACTTATAGGGAACTGCAAAGGAACTATATTGTTGCCGAAATCTTCCTTAAGACCGTTAATAACTTCTTCAAAATTAGCTTTTTCATGATCAAGTTGATTAAGTACGAATACCACTGGAGTTTTGTATTTTGCAAGCATTCTCCACTGAATCTCGGTACCGACTTCAGTACCTTCGGTTGCATTTACAACCATAAAGGCAGCATCCGTTACCTTTGTTGATGCGTAAATTTCGCCCAGGTAATCAACGAATCCTGGATTATCAATGAAATTGATTTTAAAATTCTTAAATTCAGTACACATTACTGTGGAACTTACAGAATTCTGTTTTGCCAATTCGATTTCACGGTAATCGGAAACCGTATTTCCGTCTTTAACAGAGCCACGACGAGTGATAACGCCGCCTTGCAACAACATACTCTCAGATAACGTGGTCTTCCCAACCTTAGCACTACCTAACAAGTTGATATTGCGGATTTTAGATGTTTCGTAAATTTTCATTCTTGATTAGAAATTTATTATTGTAATTGATAAAAATAGACCCAAAAAATTCAAGGCGCAAAATTATACAATCTTGCGAATATTAACAAGTTATATTTAAAATAATTTACTTTTTGTTATCCTCGGCGGCTTTGGAGTCATCGTCGTTGCTATCATCATTCATCCCTTCCTTAAAGCTTTTGACTCCCTTGCCAAGACCTTTCATCAGTTCAGGAATTTTCTTCCCGCCGAACAACAATAGAACAACAAGAACTATTAGAGCTATCTCCCAGCCTCCTATAAAGCATTCATAACAAGTAGCTACCATATAATTTCTCTTTTAACTGCAAAGGTAAAAAAATATGTCATACATATACACTTTGAACAAAAAAATTTTCAAAGAAGTCATATCTGCCTGTACATCGACTCAAGAAGTCTCCTCTGAGCACGAGTCCTCACAAGATTGTGTTCAGGATATTTGATTTTATAGTAGGAATCGCCATTGATGTAATCCATCAGAAACCTCAATACCTGCTCAAAGGTGATAAACTTTGCCGAAAAACTCAGATACTGTTTCTCAATATCTGTCAGAAACTGTTCAGCCTCAGACATATACCCTGAGATGTATGCATCGTAAAGAGCCTTGTTCATAGAAACATTTTCGAGATTTGGATCATCTTCAAGCCCTGTATTGGTTATGGAACGAAGTGCATCTCCCACATCGTTAAGCACAGTGCCGTTCATAACAGTATCAAGGTCGATGACACATTCTACGCTGCCGTTTTTGCCAAACAGAAAATTACTGATTTTTGTATCATTGTGAACTACCCTTTTCGGTATGGTCCCGTTCTCTATAAGTTCCATGAAATCAAGCATTTCCTTGCGATGACTTTCAATGAAGGATATATGGTCGGCAACACTTTTCACTCTTCCTGCAGCATCATTTCTGACAGCTTCATCCCATTGTTCAAAACGCATCCTCATATTGTGAAACCCAGGTAGTACATCATGCAAAGGCTGACTGAAATCCGACATCATAAGATGAAATCTGCCTATGCCTTTACCTGCATTATATGCAATTTCATTCGATTCCGCCTTGTCATACGTTATAGTATTGCCGATATATATGCAAACTGCCCAATAGTCGCCTTCCTCATCAAGAAAATAAAACCTGTCATCGTGTGTTGGGATAACTGTCAGCACATTACGCAGTTTATTTCCGCCAAATTCACTTATTTTCCCCTTCAAATGCTCAGTTACACGATGAATGTTGTCCATCATGGCCGGAATATCGGTAAACACATTTTTGTTTTTTCTCTGAAGGATATATTTCGGAGCTGACTTCTCATCAGTTTCAACAATAAAAGTATCGTTGATGAAACCGTCGCCAAGAGGTTTGACACATTGAGCCACGCCCGTCAGCTGAAATTCCGAGGCTATTTCAAATAGTTTTTTTTGTTCCATTTTGCTGTCCATTAACACTGCAAAATTAAACATTATTGAAAAAAAAGAGTAATTTTGTAAATTATAATTCACATAAAACGATATGCAACAATTTCTCGCATTCATCAATGCCAATTCCCTCATCGACAACAACGACAAACTGTTGCTATCTGTAAGTGGCGGCAGGGATTCAGTGTTGCTGTGCAAGCTGTTCAACGATGTCGGATTCAAGTTTGACATCGCTCACTGCAATTATCATCTGCGCGGTGAGGATTCAGACCGCGACGAACAGTTCGTCAGAACCCTTGCCGGGAAATATCATGCCCAAATTCATGTCGCTCAGTTCGACACGAACAACTATGCGGAAAACACAGGCAATTCAGTGGAAATGGCAGCACGCCAGCTCAGATATGACTGGTATGTTGAGCTTTGCAAATCATACGGATATACTAAAATTGCAACTGCACACCATCTCAACGACCAGACTGAAACATTTTTCATCAATCTGCTGCGTTCTACAGGAATCAATGGTATAAGGGGAATTCCGTTGAAAAGACCTATAAAAGACACTTTCGTCAACGGAAAACAGTGTTGTATCATCCGTCCGATGATGTTCCTTTCACGCAGGGAAATCAACGAATACACCAAAGACATCGAATACATGGACGACTACACAAATTTCTCCGACAAATATGTCAGAAATTTCATACGCCTCAATGTAATTCCAAAAATTGAAGAACTGGATCCCGACTTTCCCGCAACTCTGCAAAAATCGATGAAACAGTTTGACTGCACTGCAAAATACATCACTAAGCTTACAGCTGAAAAGTTTCCTAAAACCGCTGATCGTCAAGGAAATACCATAATTGACGTCCCTGCTGACTATGACACTGATGAGCTTAGGGGATACCTGTATTTTGCCCTCGACGGCTATGGGTTCAATCTGAAACAGCTCAAGGAAATAGCATGTTCCATAAATTCCACCGGCAACAGATTCTACTCAAACGAATTCGAACTCCTGATAAACCGCCGTCAGTTGTTGGTCCGAAAAAAGCAAAGCAGTCCCGAGCAAGAATATTTCATCAATGAAAACGATGAAGAAATCACAATCCCTCTTAATTTGAAATTCAGCAGGATATCCCGTGAACAAATAACTTCCCTGAAATGCGATGACAATACGGCAATGCTGGATTTCGACAGGCTGAAGTTTCCGCTGAGACTGTCGAAAGGCTGTGATGGAGACTACTTTTATCCGTTGGGAATGAGAGGGAAAAAGAAACTTAGTGACTTCTATATTGACAAAAAGATTGATAATTTTACAAAAAGTAGTACTTTTGCGCTTTGGTCTGAAAATAATATTGTATGGATAGTCGGCCATAGAATTGACGACAGATTTAAAATTACGGACAGCACAAAATGGGTGTATAAAATTGAATTATCATAATATCATCGAAAAAATCATATCAGTATGAAAAAAATCTTAACCACATTTGGACTCACATTACTGTTTTTATGTGTTTTGGCACAAGAAAATCCGGTAAGTTGGAAGTTTTCGTCAGAAAAGAACAGTGACACTGAATACAGCCTCATCATGAAGGCTACAATCAGCGGCAAGTGGCATTTGTATTCGTTGGATGCCGATCCGATTTTCACTACCCCAACCAAATTCGACTTCAAAGAATCGCCTGATTATCAACTTGTAGGCGACATGGAACAGCCTACTCCAACGATTGAACATGACGACGACCTTGACATAGACCTGAAATATTTTGCCAAGGAAGTGACATTCAGACAGAAAGTCAATGTAACCAACGGAACGCCGACGGTCAATGGTTCGGTAAGATACATGACATGCGATGACTCGCGTTGTCTTCCTCCAGAAACAACTGAATTTTCCATCGATTTAGGCAAAGCTGGAACACCGGCTTCAGCAATACAGGAAGCTGAAACAGGCACAGACCAAATAGTAAAAGCTGATACTGAAAAAAGCAATTCAGACAATGCGCCGAAGAAAAAATCCCTCTGGAGGGTGTTTATCACTGGCATTATCGGTGGACTCATAGCGCTCGTCACCCCATGCGTATGGCCTATGATACCTATGACTGTAAGTTTCTTCCTGAAATCCGCCGATGACAAGAAGAAAGGCATTAGAAATGCCATTGTCTATGGCTTGTCAATCATTTTAATATATGACCTTTTGGGCTTGGGCGTGACATTGCTTTTCGGTGATGATGCCCTTAACACCATGGCAACAAATCCGTGGATTAACATTTTCCTGTTCCTGTTGCTGGTAGTATTTGCAATTTCATTCTTCGGAGGTTTTGAACTTACCCTTCCTTCAAAATGGATCAACAAAACCGATGAAAATGCAGACAAGAAAAGCGGCATTCTCGGCATATTCTTCATGGCTCTGACATTAGTACTCGTCTCATTCTCATGCACAGCGCCAATCATAGGCACTTTGCTTGTCGAGATAGTTTCAGGCGGCTTATGGGGACCGTTGGTTGGTATGACAGGTTTTGCCCTTGCATTAGCAATTCCGTTCACACTGTTTGCGATATTCCCTTCATGGCTCAGCAACCTTCCAAAGTCAGGCGGCTGGATGAACACCGTAAAGGTCGTTCTCGCATTCCTCGAACTTGCACTTTCAATGAAGTTCCTGTCAACAGCCGATGAAATGATGGGATGGCGTATCCTTGACCGTGAAACATTCATCGCATTATGGATTGCAATATTCGGACTGCTTGGCATCTATCTTCTTGGCAAACTCAAATTCAAACACGACAGTGACCTTGACCATGTATCAGTGTTCAGACTGTTCCTTGCCATCATAACTCTCGCATTTACAGTTTATATGGTTCCAGGACTGTGGGGTGCTCCGCTGAATGCCATCGCAGCATTCACACCTAAAATGTACACACAGGATTTCAAATTGGGACAAAACGAGGGCAATTCCGGTACGACAACGATGATGCCAACTTCTTCCGAAAACTATCACAACATGTGTACTGACACACCAAAATACGGTGATGTCCTGCACACACCGGAAGGCTACAAAGGATATTTCGACTTCGATGAAGCTCTTGACTGTGCAAGGGAACTCAAAAAGCCTATTCTCATCGACTTTACCGGTCACAACTGTGTCAACTGCCGCAAAATGGAAAACGCTGTCTGGACCGACCCTGCTGTCAGAGAAGTGCTTAACAAGAACTTTGTCATAGCAGAGCTGTATGTTGACGACTTAAAGGATTTGAACCCTGAAGATTACATGGTCATAGACAACGGAAACGGAACCGATACCATCAAAACCATTGGAAAGAAATGGAAACAGTATCAGAAGACTAAATATGGGCAGAACTCGCAGCCTTGCTACGTAATCATTGACAATGAAGAGAACATTCTTGCAGGACCTTACGGCTTTGACAAGGACGTGCAGCATTTCATTAATTTCCTCAATGAAGGAAAGGACAAATTCAACAAGTAATTGAAATGATAGCAGTTACAGGCGCATGCGGCTTTATTGGAAGCTGCCTCATTGCGGATCTTAACTTCAATTATCAAAACGATATCGTAGCAGTTGACCTTTTCAAACAGCCTGACAAGATTTGTCTTGACAACATAAAGAATAAGTCTATTCTGCAACGCATAGACAAAGACGATTTCATACAATGGCTTGACGACAACTACACCGAGATAGACTTCATCATACATCTCGGTGCCATCAGTTCAACCATAATGTTTGACAAGGAAACCCTCAAAAAGTACAACACCCAATACACACAACTCGTGTGGGACAAGTGCACACAATACTCAATACCGCTGATATACGCTTCATCTGCAGCAACTTACGGTGATGGCAGTTTGGGTTATTCCGATGATGAAAGCATTATTAAAAATTTAAAGCCATTGAATCCTTACGGTGAATCCAAGCAGGCTTTTGATGTCTGGGCGTTGGAACAGGAAGAAAAACCTCCATTGTGGTATGGACTCAAATTCTTCAACGTATATGGACCCAATGAATACCATAAGGGACAGATGGCATCAGTCGTGTTTCATGCCTACAATCAGATAATGAAAACCGGTAAGATGGAACTGTTCAAATCCTACAAACAGGGTGTCAACAACGGAATGCAAAAGAGAGACTTCATATACGTAGGCGATGTATGCAACATCATTCGCTGGCTAATGGAAAACACGCCGGAGAGTGGGATTTACAATGTCGGCACAGGCAAGGCACGTACATTTTACGACCTTGCGAGAGCTGTCTTCAAAGCAATGAACAAAAAACCCAACATCCAGTATATTGAAATGCCTCAGGAAATCCGCAACAAATACCAGTATTTTACAGAAGCCAACATCAGCAAACTTGACAAGGCCGGCTACCACCATCCTTTTACAAACATCGAGAACGGGGTGCTAAAATACGTTACAGAATATTTGTGCAATCTTCCAGTAAGTAAGCAAGCAGGCAAACAAAAATAAACAATGAGGAACTGCTGTGCATACATATTTGTCTTGTTGTGCATCTTATTTCCTGAAATTTCAAGGTCACAGGTGGCTCATGGAGGAATGCCCGAATCGTTTGACCATGCCTCAAAATTCATGTCCTCGACAGAAATATATGCCAACTATGATTCCATCAACGATTTTCTTCTGACAAGATGTACCGAAGGGTGCCGTCTTCACACCGGATGCGAAGTTGAGGCAGGATTCAGTTCCAGAAAGTTAGATGGGAACTGGATGGAAACCTCAAACGGGTACATATATACCGTTTCATTTCATCTGAAGGATGCGAAGGCGATAGGCATTGCCTTTTCTTATATTGATTTGCCCGAAGGCAGCAAGATGTATGTGTATAACTCATCGAAATCAACCATACGAGGTGCCTACACAAATAATGACATTTCTGATGATGGCTCATTTTCAATCGAACCTGTCACAGGTGAACACATTATTCTTGAAATTGACGGATTGAAAGACCCATACATCGATTTCGAGTTAAGCAGTTTTTCATATTTCTTCGATTTCAGTTTTTTGAGCGGCTTCGGCTCTGCCGGAGACTGCGAAGTAAACGTCAATTGCCCCGAAGGAAGAAGCCTGCAAAATCAAGCCGATGCAGTAGTGAGAATACTACTGCTGTCGAATGGCGGATGGTACTGGTGTACAGGAACTCTTGTCAACAACACTTCGCAGGATCTGACACCATATCTTCTGACTGCATATCATTGTGGCGACAAAGCGATAGATTCTGAATATGAGAGATGGATTTTTTATTTTCTCTATGAGTCGGAAGGATGTGATAATCCTGCCGAGGAGCCGGCGCATAAGACGCTTGTCGGATGCTCAAAAATCGCCGGAAACACATATTACAACAGTTTCACCAATGAAGTGGGTTCCGATTTTCTGCTTGTGCGGCTGAAAGACGAAAACATACCGGCAAGCTATCATCCTTATTACGCCGGCTGGAACGCGGTGGATGAGGCTGCCGAAAGCGCTGACTGCATTCATCATCCGGCAGGAGACATAAAAAAAATCTCACACACTTCAAAAATAACGTCAGACTGCTATCAGATTGAAGGTTATCATATACAAACACACTGGAAAGTCTATTGGGATGAAACCGAGTCGGGACATGGTGTCACCGAAGGCGGGTCCTCAGGTTCCCCAATATTCAACTCAAAAAAACAGATTGTAGGCACCCTTTCAGGCGGCACGGCCTCATGCAGACGTCTCACATCACCGGATTTCTACGGAAAATTCTCATTCTCCTGGAACCGTAATGGTGAGGATAAAAACAAACGTCTCGACTACTGGCTTGACCCAGGCAATACCGGAGTTACGGAAATCAACGGATACACAGAAATTGCTGACATCAACAACATTAATGTTTCAATTGACGGAACCTCATTTCTGACTGACAAACCCACTATAATCAAAGATATGACATTATACTTCAATGCCAACTTTTCCATGCCGCCCGACAGCTGCATCTGGCATTTCGAAGGCGCAACGCCGGAAAACGTCTCAGTAAACGACATAGACAGCCTCATTCCGGTCACATACAACTCCTACGGAAACTTCGATGTTATCATTTCATGGTTTGTTGACGGGGAAAAAAACAGTAAAACCTTCAACAATTTCGTTGGAGTACGGCCGAATTTATATCCAAGCATATTTAACGACAAGATAACAATTCTTCTGAACGAAAAATTTGATGGCAATTCGTTGAATGCCAAACTGATAAAAATGAATTCCCACGTTGCAGCTGCAGCTGAGCCTTCCGACATCAGTGTCAACGATAATATCATTGAGTTGTATTTCCCAAAGGTAAGCGACGGCATATATGTCCTTTTCGTTGAAATCGACAATATGCGATACACATATCGCGTTATAAAGATGTAAAATGAATATCTACAGTTCAAAGAAAAAATGGAAAAGGTGGCTTGCGATAATAGGTATTATAATTATCGCATTATCACTGTGGTACAGCAATTACCTTGTTATTCAGATTTCAAAGAAGGAACAGCATGACCTGATAGTCTGGGCTGACGCAATACGACACAGAGCCCAACTCGTACAGTCAACTGAATCCTTTTTCGAACGACTTGAAGAAGAAGAACGTCAGAAAGTGGAAATCCTTGCAGCAGCCACACGTAAACTCGTCTCTGCCGGTGACAACACTGAAGACCTCACCTTTTACTCCTCAATCATCCTTAATAACAAGACGATACCTGTCATCCAAACTGATGAAAAATATCGCATAATTAATGCCACAAACATTGATTTCGACATTGACACAGTCCCATATCTGACAGGAGAACTTAAAAAAGAGTTCACAAAGTACGAGCCAATCACCATCTCCACTTTTGGCATCACCCATTATCTGTTCTACAAGGATTCCCGCCACTTCACGCAGTTGAAGGCATATATCGACGACTTGGTAAGTGATTTCTTCTCCGAAATTGTCATAAATTCCGCATCAGTACCGGTAATCGTCACAGATACCACACAGAGTACAATAATTGTATCAAGCAATATTCCTGAAGAATTACGTACCGACACTACGGCGATGCTTGAAATGACACACCACATGAACGCAATGGGTTCACCTATCACATTTCAATTCGGGAACACAACAAATTACATCTATTACAATGAATCTCCGGTAATCAGGAAACTGCGAATTTTCCCTATTATCGAAATATTAGTGATGATTGTATTCATCGCCTTCTGTTATTTCCTGTTCAACACATCTCGCCGTTCAGAGCAAAATCGCGTATGGGCTGGACTTGCCAAAGAGACCGCACATCAACTTGGCACTCCTCTGTCAAGTATCCTTGCATGGGTGGAACTTTTGAGGAACAGTGGGCAGGAAGAAATCGCGGAAGAAATCAACAAAGATGCTCAAAGACTTAACACCATAGCCAACAGATTCTCAAAAATCGGCTCCACCCCTAAACTCGAAATGGCCGATATTGGCGTCGTAGTCGAAGATTCCATCAACTATCTGAAAAAAAGAACATCAAACAAAGTTGTCTTTACCGTCAATAAACCAAATCACCCTATTTACCTTCCGTTAAGCACCGAGTTGTTTGAGTGGGTCATAGAAAACCTCAGCAAAAACGCCATAGATGCAATGGACGGTGAAGGTTCGATAACCATTGACATCATCGAAGAGGAAAACGTAGTCAACATTGATGTTACCGACACAGGCAAAGGCATACCGCGTTCAATGCAGAAGAATATCTTCAACCCCGGAATCACCTCCAAAAAACGCGGATGGGGCCTCGGACTTACTCTCGCTGAACGCATAGTCGATGAAGTCCACCACGGTAAAATCTTCGTAAAATCTTCAACTCTCAATAAAGGCACTACTTTCAGAATAATCCTGAAAAAGAGTTCCCTGCCTTCCGAAATCAATGACTGACATGTCTCCTGTCGGATTATATTTTCATTTTCCATTCTGCAAAAGCCGCTGCATCTACTGCGCTTTCTACTCACAAACACAATATACTGATTTTCAACATTATGTCGAATGCATTATTCATGAAGCGAAAGCAACAATGTCTTCATCTGATGTATTCACCGAACATACCAAAATTGACACCGTTTACCTTGGTGGCGGTACTCCGTCCCTCATCCCGGTAAAACTGCTGTCATACCTGTTCACTGAATTATACTCCACCTTCGATTTGAGCAATATCGAAGAGATAACTATCGAAGTCAACCCGGACGATGTAAATGAAGAATGGATCAGACAAATCAAGTCTTTCACACCGATTAACAGAATCAGTATCGGTGTTCAGTCTTTCAACGATGATGAACTGAAAATGATGAACCGCAGGCACAATGCCGACAAAGCCTGCAAGGCAATCGAAATCATATCCCAGAATTTCGATAACTTTTCAATTGATTTGATTTACGGCCTTCCATTACAAACGTCTGAAAGTTGGGAGGCAAGCATCAATAAAGCACTTGCTTTCAATCCAAAACATATTTCAGCATACTCCTTGTCGATAGAAAACGGGACTCCATTGGCAAAAATGATTTCAGAAGAAAAAATAACTGTTCCTGATGAGGATTTTACTATCAGATGCTATCACCGCCTCAACGAAATACTGCGTGAACACGGATATCTTCATTATGAAATTTCAAACTATTGCCTTCCGAATTACCATTCACGACATAACAGCAATTACTGGAAAGACTTCCCTTATATCGGAATGGGGGCAGGAGCACATTCATACGACTGTAAATCAAGGCATTGGAATGTGAAGGACATAAAAAAATACATGGAAAAAATCGACAATTGTCTTGACGCTGCAGAACATGAGATTATCACTCAAGACATGAAATACAATGAATACATCATGCTTGGGTTAAGAACATCGCATGGAATCGATTATCAATATATAAATGATTATTTTGGCAAAGAAAAGCTTAATCATACCATTGAATCTGCAAATAAAGTGTCTCGGCAATTCATTATGCCTGACTGTCATAATGCTCTGATTTTGAATGAAGAAGGGATGTTGTTTGCAGATGGCATTGCTTCCGATTTTTTTATTATATAATTCCAAATTAAATGAAAAACAACTTATCCAAACATCTTATTTTCGTCGTTATTATCGGCCTCGGAATGATTTGTGCTTTGGCAGTCGGCTGCGGTTCAAAAACAAACGGAAACCAACCGCAGAATGAAAACGAATACTATTCATCCTGCAAACCATACACACGCTGGTGGTGGTTTGCTGCGACTATTGACACCAATGACGTAAAAGACCAGCTTGACTGGTTGAAGGCTCATGATTTTGGCGGAGTTGAAGTTGCATGGATATATCCGATGGGCGGTGACTCAACGATAGTTCATCCAGCATTTCTGTCGGACGAATGGAGCAGTTACGTGGCATTTACAAAGAGATATTCCGACAGGATAGGCATGGGCTGTGATTTCACTTACGGCACTCTTTGGCCTTTCTGTGATGTCAACCTCCCTGAAGGTGACCAGACCCGAAACTATTTCGACTCGGTTGAAATCGCCAAACGTTCGATAACATGGGATCATCCAAGGATTGCCAAAATATTGAACCACTTGGACAAAAATGCCTTTATGCGCTATGCCGATAAGATGAACAAAGGTCTTCATGAAGCATACAAAGGCAGCAAATCCGGAGTGTTTGTCGATTCATGGGAAGTGGAGACGCAATATCTTTGGACAAAAGGTTTTGGAGAGAAGTTCAGAGAGACTAATGGCTATGACATAGAGCCCTACATGAAGGAGCAATCGCTGCTTAGCCACGAAAATGCAGATGTTTTCTACGATTATATGAAAGTGCTGTCAGACTATGTATTGAATGATTTTTATATTCCTTTTGAGCAGAATGCCAAATCTGTCGGAGCCTTTGCAAGAGCGCAATGCGGCGGTGCGCCTACCGATTTGCTCACCGCTTTTTCTCTCGTCGATGTACCTGAAACGGAAGCAATCCTTTACGAGCCTTCTTTCAGTAAGATTTCGGCATCGGCTGCAGCATTGGCTGGCAAACAGGTAATTACATCCGAAACATTTACGTGCGCTTATGGCTGGAAAGGCTGGGGATATAAACACGGTCGCGGACAAAGTCCATATCAGGGGAAAGAGCAGATAGCCGATTTGAAACTTATCTGCGATGCTCTGTTCGCCAACGGCACCAATCAAATAATATGGCACGGCTTCCCATACAACAAACTTGGCGACACGACCAACTATTTCTATACAACCTGCCAAATCAGTACTAATGAAATCCATAATCTGTCAGGACAGCCTCTGACTGATTTCAACAGATATATGACCACGGTATCCGAATATATGCGTAAGGGCAAAACATACAGCAAGCTTGCCGTATATATGCCACTTGAAGATGCATGGATGGGCATGGAATATCCTGATTCGCTGCAAATGCCGTGGGCATGGGGTGAGTATGAACTAAGATACATAAACACTCCTAAAGAATATAAAGGCCTGCAACCGTTGTGGGTTAACAACCATTTTCTTCAGAATGCGACTTATAAGGACGGTGAACTTCTGTGCGGTGACATGAAATTCAATGCACTATTGGTTGATGTGGAATATCTGGATGCCAACTCTCTTGAAACAATGATAAAATTAGCTTCAGAAGGTTTACCCATCTGTCTCAAGAGAACTCCTTCACAGCCTGGAAAAGTCAAAAATGACAATTATGCAAAAATGCTGAAAGAACTGACATCCTATAAAAATGTTGCATCCGATGCTGAAATAATCACTGCCGTTCCTTTGATTGACGGAGACAATCTTCCAGATTTTTGGATTAGGGAGGACCATGACGAGTATTACGTGTTCTTCGCAAATCCGATGTCACAAACCATCAAATACCCACTTGAATATTGCTATGCCTTCACCGATAAAGGGAGCCGTCGGGACATTACTGTCAACCATCACGGAAAATCCGAGAATATTTCATTGGATTTCAAACCCATGCAGTCCTTGCTAATGAAAATTTCAAAAGAAGGAATATCCTTTATTGACTTAAATTATACACCTTCAAAACTTAGTCATTAATTATTCTGAGAAAAGATATATCTTTGCATTTCAATAAATCTAAAAAAAATATCATGAAAAAATTGCTTTCAATAATTGTTATTGTGTGTATGGCACTGTCGTTATCAGCTCAATGGAGCAGTGATCCGTCAATAAACAACATTGTTTATTCCAATGGAGAGACGTTCGGATCCCTGACAGCAACTGACGAAGCGACGGGCATGACATACATACAATGGTTTGTTTTGTCAAGTAGTGGAATGCGTCCGATGATGCAGTTATATAATAATCAAGGCGTTGCACAGTGGCAGGAAAATGGTATAATAATCAGCACAAACCAGAACAGCACTGCATTGTACGGCACCGCACTGGAAGTGTCGTCAGATGGCTGCGCACTGGTTGCATTTGCCGATGAACGTAACGGTGATATGAATCCGTTTATCTACAAGATTTCACAAACCGGCGAATTTCTTTGGGGCGACAATGGCGTTCAGTTGTCAAATTTAGAGGCATACCGCATATATGTTTACCCATGCAATGATGGATCAGCATGGGCAGCCTGGTATGGTGAGACATGTTATATGCGTCACATCAATGCCGACGGAACCACAGACCCTCTCATTACAATTGAGAACGACTCCGATTTCGGACATGTAATCTGTGATGAAAACAACAACGCTATCATGGCTTATTTTCATCAGACAGGCGGTGCATTCATGTGGCCGGACAGAGAGGTGAAAGTATGCAAATACAGTACTTCCGGTGCTCAGATTTGGTTAGCGACAATAATCCAAAGCTACTCATATAATTTCTCAACTGAACTCCAGCTTGTTCCCGATGGTTTAGGGGGCGGCTATGTTGCCACCATACCTGTTATAAACGATAGACATCAGGCTGTGATTGCCCATTTCAATTCAAACGGAACAGCTACAACTCCAATGGCAGGTGCTTTTGCAAGTCTTGAAAACAATGGCTACAACTATTACCCTACCATTTCTGTTGACCCGACTACGAACAACTGCATCATGTTTTTCAGAAGATCAAATGTGGATGAGAACACTTATCAACTTAAAGGACAATGTTTTACAGTTACAGGAAGCAGATTGTGGACTAATACCGGTAAACCATTGAGCGGATATAGCGATTATGTGTATCCCATAACAAGTGCATCCGTTCCGACAGGTGGTGCAGTGCTGATATATGAATTTGGCAATGTAAATAACCAGTCAACCATAAAGGCCCTGCGTGTAGATGCTGACGGAGAATTTGTCTGGGATAACGAAACTGTGTATCTGTGCAGTCTGGCAAGTACGAAATCCATAAGCCATGACTGCTCCGGATTCCACAACGGACAGGTCATATATTCATGGAACGATGCAAGAACACCGCAAGGACTATATGCACAGAATCTGAAACTTGACGGCACATTGGGACCAATCCAGATTTCAACAATCAGCGGTGATGCCAATGGTGACGGAAGTGTTAATGTAAGCGACATCAACACAGTAGTTTCTTATATTATTTATGGAAATGAGCCGGAAGACTTCATATTCGACAATGCTGACGTCAACGGAGACAATGAAATTAATATCAGAGATATAGTGCTCATTGTAAATATTATTATGCAATAAATCAATTTAAACAGTTATACTATGCCATTAATTGGAACAATACTTAAGCATTCCTTAGAACATCGTGATAATACAGTTGAAACTCTAAAAACTCATGAGAGGGAACAGAACAGAGTTTTGAGAAGGCTGCTGCGCACTGCCGTGAACACACAGTTCGGCGTATATTATGATTTTGAATCAATGCTTTATTCAAGGACAAAAACTCTTGAGAAGTTCAAATCAGCCATTCCTCTTAATGACTACGATACAATCCATGACGAATGGTGGTACAAATGTCAGGAGGGGCAGGCTGATATTTGTTGGCCTGGGAAAATCAAATTTTTTGCTCTCAGCTCCGGAACATCAGGAGCCTCAAGCAAATATATCCCCGTGACAATGTCCATGATTCGTCAGATAAGAAAGACATCTATCCGCGAGATAATCAACATGCCTAAATACAACCTCCCGGTCACACTGTTCACCAAAGGAGCTTTAATGCTTGGAGGAAGCACCGAACTCGACAAGGGCGGTTCCTATTATCAGGGCGATTTGTCAGGCATAACCACAGGACATCTGCCTTATTGGTTTCAAAAATATTATCTGCCGGGCAGTGAGATCTCCAAACAAAAAGACTGGTCAAAGAAAATTGAAGAAATAGTAAAAAAAGCCAAAGACTGGGATGTGGCAGCAATTGTCGGCGTACCTTCATGGTTTCAGATTCTTCTTGAGAAAATCATAGAGGAATATCATCTGAAAAACATCCACGAGCTGTGGCCAAACCTTACCATCTTCATTCACGGAGGTGTTTCATTCAAACCTTACAAAGCCGGTTTTGAAAAGTTGCTCGCACATCCTTTGATATATATGGAGACATACCTTGCCTCCGAAGGCTTTATTGCACTTCAGACAAGACCTGACACCGATTCGATGCAGCTCGTGACAAACAATGGACTATTCTTTGAATTTCTTCCATTCAATGAAAAGAATTTCGATGAAAACGGTAATGTTTACCGTGATGCCAAGACACTGTCACTCAACGAGGTGAAGACCGATGAAGTCTATGCTCTCGTACTCTCCAGTGTCTCAGGAGCATGGCGATATTTGATTGGTGACACCATCAAATTCACCGACCTCAACCGTTGTGAAATACAAATCACCGGACGAACCAAGCACTTCCTCAGCATCTGCGGAGAACATCTCAGCCAGGAAAACATGAATATGGCCATCGAACGCATGGAAAATGAACTTAACGTCAACGTAAAGGAATTCACCGTAGCCGGCATTAAACATGACAAAATGTTTGCACATCATTGGTATATAGGCACCGATGACCCTCTCGACCCACAGATGGCTAAGGAATCTATCGACAAACATCTCAAAATTCTGAACGATGACTATCGTGTTGAAAGAATTGCAGCCATCAACGAACTTATAATCACCATTTTACCTTCAAAGGTCTTCTATGATTACATGGAATATTCCGGCAAGATAGGAGCTCAGTTCAAGTTCCCTCGCGTAATCAAAGGTGAAAAGTTAACCGATTGGGAAAAATACATTGAAAATACATGTAAATAATGCTTAATGCTTTTTTAAAGGGAATAGTATTGGGAGTTGGGCTTTCATTCTCCATCGGTCCAGCCTTCTTCGCTTTGATTCAGGTTGGAATTCAGAGAGGGAAAATGTATGGATATGCCATGGCGATTGGTATTCTCATAAGCGATTGTACGCTGATAGCAATCAGTCTGCTTGGATTCACATCATTATTGGACAATCCCGACTATACTAACTACATAGGTATAACCGGTGGCATAATACTTGTTTTATATGGAATATACTCGTTCTTCAATCCGCCCAAAAACCCTTATTCTGACAATAAAGAAAGCAAAGAAGTTACCACTAAGGACATAGTCGATGAATCTGCAGAAGAAGAGATAGTTAAAAAACGTCTTAATTTCTTTCAGAAGAATTTGGGACCTGATGCCAAATGGTATGTATATACAATTAAAGGCTACTTCCTCAACATATTTAATCCATTTCTGCTGTTCTTCTGGTTCGCTGCTGTCAGCACAGTCAGCGTAACCATTGGCGGTGATGACAGTATTATGCCTATGTTAGTTTTTTTCATGGGTACAGTGCTTACGACATTCAGCTTCGACCTTCTCAAGTCCTATCTCGGTCAGAAAATCAAAAATGTCATAAGTTACAAATTAATCCTGCTGATAAGCAGAATAATGAGCCTACTGCTTATTGGTTGCGGCGTGTATTTAATTCTGAGATTATTTATCAATATTTAAAATTATTTATCATGGGCATTTTATCTCTCTTCAACAAAGTGTGGAAAACAATACTTGTCAACGGCATACTTTCAACATTATTCGGCATAATCCTACTATTTGTGGAATCCGATATTCTCGGCACAATAATCAAATGGTTCGGTATAATTTTGATGGTTTTAAGTGTAATCTTATTATGCATCGACTCCATCCATACGAAAAAAGACATTCAATGGGGCGGTCCCATACTGCAATACATTATCTACCTGATAATAGGCATATTATGTATTGTATATCACTCCAAACTGTCTGATATTGCCTACATAGCATTCGGCATCTGGATTGCTATCTCCGGCATTTACCTCCTAATATCCACTATAAGATATTCCAACCAGATTCCGAGAGCGTCTGTCACCATTGTCACATCTATAATGCTGACAATATTGGGATTATATCTTATGTTCTATCCCAACCATGCACAAAATGTTGTCACAAAGATAATAGGAGTATTTCTTACTGTTTCAGGTATATGGCAGATTTACAGTGCTTTCCGCTTTAAAAGCATAGCAGATCCCACACAAACAAGCCCGAATAATTCCGAGGTTACCAAAGACTAATCTTCTTTTCCCATTTGGAATAGATTTTATTTGCAACATCAAGTGTGTTGCCGACAGGCTTGGAAATATAACTGACAGTATCATTAATCCAACCATTCTCAAATCTGCTTAATTCTTTGCTGAATTCAGCCTCATCGAATTCGACATCGTTTTCGGCGGCATTCATTACGGCATCAAAAAAAAGATTCCAACGCTTTGCATAATAACCTGAAACCAGTCCTGCCCACATGCGATTTGCATAGTCATTCAATATCGGACCTCCCCAGATTGTAAGCAGAGTACGGGCATTACGTTCATAATATGCCTTGCTTTCCTTTGTCGTGCCGAAAGACCTTGCATCGGCAATCCATTTGCCAAAAAGATACGACTCATTAGTGTTGAGCAAAGTCTCCACATCATCCATAAGCTCGTTGGCCTCTTCAATTTTCGACTTCATCTGAATAATATCATGTGCTTTGTAAGCAGCTGTAAAGTCATCTCTAACCTTCATGTAATAGTTACCCAACAACTGAGAACCGAAGTTGACCAAATCGTAGTTGTAAGTCTCCTTGTTTACTGGAGTGCTGAGAAGTAACATCCATGCATCCAGCAAGTCTCTGTTTTTGAACGAATAGTTTGGCTTTGTGTAATAAGTGCCATGACCTTCCAACGTAGGACGTGAATCCAGAATGGTGCCCAATCCGTAATATGAACAGTCCTTATATATCCGTTCAGACAGTATTTTCCATGCAATAGATGCATTGAGGTTCTCGCCTCCAGAACGAACACAAGACCAGTTCTTAACCCATTCATCAACATTCAGGTTTCTGTTCCACACCTTTTCGAACAGAAATTCGTATGTATGAGGACTTACGTCAAACGATTCGAGGGTTGAGCCTATACCAACAAGATTGTCACCACCTTCGGCAAGAACGCCATTGATTCTATCGTTGATGAGATTAATATCACCTATAAGCATTGTGTTTCCACCGAAATTACCCAAATAGCACCAAATATATGGCTGTCCGTAAAATTTGTCACTTAGTCGCCACACTTCTGTGTTTTCGCAGAAATAATCGAGCAGCGTCATCCTGCCCTGTGGAACCGCAGTAAGATATGATTTAAGTCTTTCATGAGTCCAGCTTTTGCGTTTATAGTAGAAAACCCACGACATCTGAAGCCATTCGGCATCAGCATCGACAGCCTGAAGAGAAGAATATATGTTTGCTGAGACGTCAGCAAGATATTGCTCATCCCAACTTGGCGGATCCATTTCATTAAACGGGTCGAAGCCATAAACATGACTCGTACCATAAAGTTCTGTCTGTTTGGCGATGAATTTCGACTGGATGTCAGCAAACAGCGGTTCCTGCGAATTCAGAAAACACGTTGGGGCAAATCCGCACCATTCGCTGAGTTCCTTGATATCGGCATCGGGATACATTTCCTTAAGCTGGCGTGGGACATGTCCGGCGAATGCGGGCAACACCGTTGTCATGTTAAACTGTCTCTCCCTTTCAACAATTTGTTTCTGGAGTTCCTTTTGTCCTTCAATCCATTCAATTGGCAGCGGTCCCTGAAAGCCGTCAAGATTGGCCATCCTGTGCCAGGGCAGATGAGCCGGAGCGCTGAAATAGGAACGTATTTCATCATCTGTCATGCCATATTCCTTCCATACATCATACCATACGGCTTCCTGTCCTGTTTGAGCAAGCGGCATATTGATGCCATTCAGCGCCATCCAGTCGATGAAACGCTCCCACTCATTCCAACCCCACCACGGCATAGTATAGCCATACGTGCAATAGTTGAGCATAAACCTCCTGTCCACAGCTGCTTCTTTCACAACAGTTTCAGACAATTTCGGAAAATCCACGTTCTCGTCTATGGTGTCGTGTGCATACCACGAAACATAAATATAAGCATAATGTTTGAGATAATAGTTTAATCCGGTCGCCATGGAATTGGCATTGTTACCGGTCACAATAATCTTCGTACCATGCTGCTCCAGTTTGAAATAATCCTTATTAATTGGTGACTCCTCCTTATGGAAAACGAATTTGTAGGCATGATCCGGAATAATTCTCTTTGCCAGTGCCTCGACAGCTGCAATATCGGTATCTCGGCTGCCACACGATACAAACAACAACGAAAATATCAGTAACGTGAATCTTAAAATACTCTTATTCATTATGTTATGCTTTTATCCATACAATTTCCTTTGTCGTAAAGAATTCCTCGTCAAAGAAATTGCTGATTTCAAAAATACGATAATTATTGTCTATTTGATTCAATTCCTTCTGGTAATCGCCCCCCTTGAGGTAAATGACTCCATTAGGAAGCATATTCTTATTGTTATGTGAAATCTTCCCGTTGATGAGCCGCATAAACTCAGGGAAAGTCGTCATACCGCGCGAAACGGCAAAGTCAAATTCACCACAAATATCCTCAATCCTGCTTTTGACGGCCGTAACGTTGTCAAGTTTAAGTTCATCAGCAATCGACTGGGCAACTTTAATTTTTTTCCCTATTGAATCCACAAGCAAAAAATTTACCTTAGGGAACATGATTGCAAGAGGAATCCCAGGAAGTCCGCCCCCTGTTCCCACATCTATAATGTTTGTGTCATCGGCAAAATTAATTATCTTGGCAATACTGAGGCTGTGAAGGACATGACGTTCCTCAAGGTTGTCTATGTCTTTGCGAGATATGACATTTATAGCAGTGTTCCAAGACTTATAAAGTTCCTCAAGATGTTCATACTGCTGCTTTTGCAGGTCAGTGAGGTTGTGGAAATACTTGTTGATAATGTTCATGTAAGTTTTTTTACAAAAGTAATAAAAATAAATAATTTTGTGATTTGGTAACCTCTATAAAGTCTCATTATGTCAAAACGTCTTTTATTATCAACTCTGCTTTTACTAAGCACATTCATGTTATCATCACAGGTGAAAGATCCCGACAAAGAAGCATACATCAAAAAATACCATGATATTGCCATGCATCAGATGATTCAATACAAAATTCCGGCAAGTATAACATTGGCCCAGGGAATCTTCGAATCAGCAAGCGGAAAAAGCGTTTTGGCAACTAAGGGCAACAACCATTTTGGCATAAAATGCCATGAATGGACTGGCAAGAAAATATATCACGATGATGATGCCAAACACGAATGTTTCAGAAAATACAAAAATGCAGACGAATCATACGAAGACCATTCCATATTTCTGACCACACGCGACAGATACAAAGGTTTGTTCGAACTTGACATCCTCGATTACAAAGGCTGGGCGTATGGCCTGAAAAAAGCCGGTTACGCAACAAATCCCAAATACCCGGAACGCCTGATAGAATTGATAGAGACCTACCAGCTATACAAATATGACGAATACGTAATGGGACTTATCACCGAAGAAGAACTTCAGAATATTACCCCACACATCTCAAGCAAAGTCAAAAAGGAAATAGAGTATGAATACGACAATGATGAAATATTCAACAACAGCAAGTTTCTGCATTTTACGCCAGGCACCTGCGACTGTATGAATGAAGCGATATTCATAGAACTCTATTCCAACAGAGGTATTTACGCATACAAAGGCATCTCCTGCACATTTGTTGAAAAAGGTGAAACCTTGGCCGACATTGCAAAATCGCTGAAGATGTCAAAGCACAGACTCCTGAAATACAACGATTTGCCACGCAAAGCCGAAGTTGAGTATGAAGACATCATATATCTCGACTATAAAAACAAACGAGCCAAGGAAAAACAACATAGAGTTGTCTATCCTGATGAGACGCTTTGGAGCATCTCGCAGTGTTATGCAGTGAAAATCAAAAAGTTGATTAAGGAGAACCCGCAAGTCAGCAACATCAACCAACCATTACGAGTCGGACAGATTATCAGATTGCGGTAAAATCCTCCGGATATTACAAATTTTTCATTATCTCGTTCTTCAACTGTGAGGTTGATGAACTGTCAATGACATGATGCGAAACGACTTTTACGGGAGCATGACTGAAAACATAGACTTCGTTGCCTATGGCAAGAGTCTCATCAATGTCATGCGTGACGAAAATAACTGTACGGCGGTCAGCCTGCCAAATCTGTGAGAACCATTTCAACATATTCTGCTTCAGACTAAAATCGAGACCATTGAGAGGTTCGTCCATAAGAATAATGTCAGAACTACTTGCAAATGCACGGGCTATCGACACTCTCTGCTTCATACCGCCACTCAACTGTCCCGGATAATAATCAGCAAACTCACAGAGATTCACCCTTCTGATAAGCTCATCCGCCTTCTCCTTTCTTTCAGTGGAAGCAAGTTCCTCTGGTAATACAAATTCGATGTTTCCTCTCACAGTCTTCCACGGCAGAAGTCTCGGCTCTTGGAAGATATACGAAAATTTCCTGTCGGTGAAACCGCTGCATTGTCCGCTATCAGGTTGCAAGATACCACCAATGAGATTCAGCAGCGTGGTCTTTCCGCAACCAGAAGGCCCTAATATACAAGTGATTATTCCTTCAGTAAACTGTATGTTGAAATCCTTGAATATTTCCTTGCCGTTAAATGACTTGCAGATATTTTGTAATAAAAGTGTCATGACGTTAGGCGATTATGATTTCCAAGTTACAAGCTTACTCTCCACCCATCTGACCAATAGTTCAAACAGATAGCTGAGAATGATTACCACGAAGGTCCATGCAATCAGGACATCAACTTTCAAGAATGTCTGGGCATTTTGCATCTGCGTACCTATGCCGTATTTCGGCTGACCCAACACTTCACCGATGATGATGGCACGCCAACCTATTCCTACAGCATTTGAGATGCCGCTGATAATGAAAGGTGTTATTGCTGGGATATATATCTCTTTGATTATCCGTTTATCACTAACCTTGTAAAATTTTGCCATTTCCACAAGTGACGAATCGATGCTTTTCATGCCATCATAAACATTCGTGAAAACCAAAGGAAACATCGTCAGCAGTCCGATGAAAACCGGCAGATAGTCAGGAGTGAACCATATCAGTGCCAAAAGTGTGATTGCAATAACCGGTGTGGAACGAATCACAACTATCAGCGGACTGATAAAAGCATAAAAACCAGGTTTGTTGCCTGCCCATATTCCCAACGCAACTCCGGCAATACCCGCAATAAAAAAACCTGTGAGTCCCCTCAGAATCGTTATTCCGACCACTTCAAGGAAATCCTTTGTGCAAATCAGATTAATTGCAGTCCATACGGTCTTTTCCGGACTTGGAAGTATGAAGTCGGAATGGTAATACAGCGACAGCAATTTCCATATCACTATCAGAATCACCACCGACACTAAGGTGAAATAACGCTGTTTCTTAGTAAATGAAGTTTTCATCAGGGATTCTTTCACCAATAGTTTCGGGATTCATGTTGTAAAACACCTTAAAATAGCTGTTAATGCTTTCTCTGATATCACGCGCCCTCATGACTTTGAGGTTGGAGTTTGGAATAGCATTGAGCGCTGCCACGGAATCCGGTATGATTTCATATTTTGCCATCAAACCTGCGGCCTCCTCAGGGTTTGTATTGACCCATTCGGTAGATTCATCATACAAAGAAATGACCTTCTCGACAAGTTCAGGATTATTGCAAATAACGTCTTCCCTACACAGGAAAGCAGTTTCAGCAAGCGGTGTGCCCTGTACCTTGTTCCATTCCGAACTAAGATTTAGTATTTTTCTGACCGAACTGTTATTCTGCATAATGAGACTGACGTATGGTTCAGTCATTACACCGTATTGAGCCTTACCTGCTTCAATTGCATTAGCAAGGTTTATGTGTGTAGGAAAACTATAATCAAGGACAACGTCCTCTTCAGGATTGAGACCGTTCTGTGTCAGAAGATAGCGAAAAAGCAGGTCTGGAGTCATTGACTTAGCCATGACATAAATTCTTTCATTTTTTAAATCCTGCCAAGTCTTGATTACAGTATCAGTATCATTTCCAATAAGATACAACGTTCCCCAACATGGTACTGCCACAAGTCGGTATTTTATGTCATTATTGTACAGAATCGCAGCCATAGTGCTTGGAAGGACGGCGAAATCAGCTGTACCCTCAAGCATCATCTTCCTGACCTGCATCGGTTCAGTGAAGACTTCAAACTTAATGTTACCTGATGTCTTCGACAGACTGTCAATCATCCGTATCATTCCCATTGATGACGGACCTTTCAGTGTTGCAATTGTGTAACTGTCTTTTTCAGACTTGTTATTGTGGCAGCCTGTAAGGATTAATACCGACAGTAAAATAAACAATATTTTTCGCATGACATTAAAATTAACAATGCAAAGATATAAAAAACGGACGATATGACATGATACCGTCCGTAATGCAAAAATCTACTCACTTATTTCTTAATAAATCAGAAGGTAAAGATGCCACGAACATAGAAGTTTCTGCCGGGTTCAACGCTGATGGAACCACGGTTGGTGGAAAGATGGTTGGTATATGCCGTATTCGTGATATTGTCAATACCGGCAAACAACTGGAACCCGCATACTTTCCAGAAATGGAACACTCTGGTGTTCAATGCAAAATCAAGACGGAAATAACCATCGGTTGGCGTCTCTCCTTCCGCTATCTTATCCTGTTTGTTTACAGCCCAAAGAGTTACAGATGCATTTCCAACCTTAGGATGTGTATAAGATACTGTGAATGAACCGTTCAATGGTGGAATCAAAGGAAGATCTGTCTTGTTGTATGTGTCACGACCTCTCACATAAGAACCTGTCAAGGTGAACATCAGGTTATCAATGACATTGTATTTAGCTTGAAAATCAAAGCCATACAGCAAAGCCTTGGCAATATTGGTGTTGATTAAAGCAGGAAGAGTATCATAAGTGTTGACATCAGCAGCTGTATTATAGACAAATATACCCTGAACTTCAGTTATCATGTCAGTAAGCCTGTTGGCATATACCGATGACTGCAAAGAGAACTTGTTGCCCCAAACTCTCAGACCAAGATCGGCTGAATAACCATGCTCCGGTTTAAGATTTGGATCTCCGAGACGCACATAATTGCCAAGGTCAATATATTTGAATCTCTCTTCAAGAGAAGGCGCTCTGTATGAACGGGCAATATTGAATACGAGATCAGTAGTTGCACCCAGTTTGTACAACATTCCGACATTTGCACTCCATGAAATATCTCTTGTTTTGTTTTTCTGATAAATAATTCTCTGTTCCACAGCAGGATTCAGCGCCCCGTTGAGGATTACCGAGTCAACATCATAGTTCATTTCGTTAGAGACGACAGTGAGGTCAGCACGGGCACCGACTGTAAGCGTCATCTTATTGTCAAACAGATGAGACTCATCCTGCAGGAATATGCCTCCGTTTGTAAATGATGAAGTAGGTACAGGAGTCTCATAACGGATTATTTTATTCTCTTTCACAAGGGTTGAATCTGGTTTCAATACCTGCATGGTCACATACTTTTCACGATCACTTACCATGTCACGTCTGAAGAAGTCAACGCCTGCAATGAGAGTGTTGTTGCCGCCAAACTGCCAAGTAGTCTGCAATTGTGCGCCATTGGTGACATGAAGAGCATTAGGGGTTATTGAGTCAGGATGCTGGTATTGGATATTTCCATTAGGCATAGTGGTATATGTCACGGTATTAGGATACATCACAACATCACGACGTATGTTCTGGTGGTAGTATTTGATTTTCAAAGAAGTGAATGTTTCCGAAACATTAGTTATCTCATAGCTTCCATCAAACAGAGTTCTGCCTATATCCTTATATTTTGCCGTAGCCGGACCTGGGAATGCACTACCACCCGGTATTCCCACATTTGTTGACCAGTTACGCTGAAACTGGACTTTAAACACATGGTTCTTAAAAGGGTTGAACCCAGCTTTAGCGGCTATGTTATTGGTTGTGAACTGGCTATTGGGAATTTCACCTTCAGGAGTCATGATGTTGCCGGCATTACCGTATGAACCGCTCAGACGGAAATACCATTTTTTTGCTCCAGTATTGACTGAAATATTGTTAGAAGTGTAATGATTCACCGTTGAATAAGCTGAAGTCACGTTCCCTGAAACGTATGGCTTGTCGGCAAAATGACCGTCTTTTGTTATGACGTTGACTATGCCGCCCATAGCACCGGTGCCATAAAGTACCGACTGTGCACCCTTGATGATTTCAACCCTGTCAATATCATTGACATCAATCATACTAAGTGACGCTGTAAGGTCAGTAGCCGTCTCAATCCTGTCACCATCAACGAGAGTGACGAGACGCTGTTCACCGAGACCACGTACATTGACGTATGTTGACCATACGCCGTCACCGCCCATTGCCACGCCCGGTTCATAATTAAGTATGTAGGCAAGTGACAGGTCTGATTTTTTCTGAAGCGTAAGCGCGTTTGTCACATTGAGGGATGCAGGAATTTCCTTGAGTTTACGGTTTATTCTGGAACTAGATATTTCAATTTCTCCGAGACGTATTGGTTCCTCGTTTGAAATTGTGGTGTCGTTTGAAGGCACGTAATTGGAGTTGTCAGCTCTTACCTGAGCGAAAGATTTGTTTGAATTGAAGCCAAGCAACATGGCAAGGCCTAAAGTTGCAAAAATAAATTTACATTTCATATTCCTTATTTTTTAGTAATACTGATTTGACATCAATTCCTTGCAGACGCCCGAGCTGTCCTGTAAGAGAACCAATTTCATCCGTAGTACCTTCTAAAATAAGGGAAATAATATTTTTACCATTGCTTCGTGGCAGACCTTGCCGCCCGATAATGATTTGAGAATGTCTGGAGATGATATCGTTGAGCAGTGCAACGTTTTCACGATTCTCAATCTGTATTAATACTGTTCCTATTCTCTTTTCCATCAGAATACCTTGGGATTAGATTTAAGTTCATTTTCAGACTGTTAGCTTCGATTTTGGCATCCGCCGGAATCTCTGGTATAAGTCTTTGTTTACAACTGCAAAAATAATATTTAAATAATAATTATGAATTAAAAATTTCTTTTTTAAACATGCTATTCCTGTGTTCCAGTGAAAATATGCACGTAGCCTCTGTATGTCTCGGTTTTTATCTGGCCTTTGCAAATCAGCACATAGAAATACACACCGTCGGAAAGTCCTTTGCCGTCAAACTCTTCCGATTCATAGTTCTGTTTCTGATATACTATCCTGCCTTGACGGTTATATACAGTAAGAGAATTGCTCTCAAAAATATCTGAAAGCATGATGCCTTCGTCATCGGCAACTGTAACTTTAAAGGTTTCATTCACTCCATCTCCATTAGGTGTGAAAACATTAGGGATGACAAGTTCTGCCTCCTTGACCTCAAGTGTGTAGGTAGCAGAATCAACGCACCCGTATTCATCGGTCAGAACGCTCACAATGACAAAAGAACTGACATCATCAGGTATATTGCCATAATTATGTTCCACTTCAGGTTCCGTGGAAATCGTACCATCGCCCAAATTCCAATAATAACTGTCAATGTAACACTCCGAATTGAAACTGACTTTGAATTTGGCCTGCGGTTTCTGACGGTAAATAACTGACGGCTCGACTGATATGGAGTCATTGATAGCGGGATGCACTTCTATGTCAATAGTCTGTGATAATTCACACCCTACTGAATCGGTTACCGTTACAGTGAAAGTTCCTTCAGGAAGATGCGACACCCATCCGAGGGAATCGACATGAGGATATCCTCTGGGCCATGTGATATCATATTTTGTGGAGACATTTGATGAGTCGGATTTTGGCACACCACCACTAACATTGACTATAAAACCTCCTTCACTGGTTCCGGGACAGCCAATGCTTATCTGATTCATTTCAACTACAATCTCCGGATAAGCTCTTACAAATACTGAATCAGGGCATCTTTCGTCATGCCATACACCCATCTCATCCGATACATCCACCTTGTAATATCCACCTATGGAATCAGTCGGATTAACGATAATCACCCTATCGTATTCATCAAGTGGAACATTCTCTCTGCTCCAGTCATATTCGTAATTATATGTTCTGTTGATTGTAAACAGATTATATAACTCTGAATCGGTCAAGTCGCTGATATACAGTCGTAAATCAGCAATTCCACCGCTATAGTTATGATTGTATGAAGGAGCCGGCGAACTGCCAACATGATAAAGATTTATTTTGGATTCAAGTTTTTGCGGAAACACATGTATGGGGTCATCAACAACTTTTTGAGTATCAATAAAAATCATCAGTTTGTTCATTGAACAGACGACATCTACCATTGTCCATTTGGAACATTCCAGATAGTAAAGGGAATCGGTTACAGTAAATGACTGCATATCAATGCCGTTGGATGTCATGAACGATAGTTGACCTTTATTGTTGACAACCAATGCAAACGAACTTTTTGCATTATCCTTGGTAAAGGACTCCCAATGATTGAATATGTAATAAGTGCTGTCAGAGCCACCATTTGTTCCGTATGCGGAATCAGGGCAGAGCCAGCAGTGAATTGTAAACACTCTTGAGAAGTAATTGGTGTCGTTACCATATATAAAAAACGAGGAATTTCGCATCTGTACCGCATCGGTACCGCTCTCACGGCCATTCATAAACCTTACTGTTGAAGGATACATATTGACAGTATTGCCATAACCGCTGTAATCCACAAATTCATTGGCAGAAGCAAAATAGGAATCACTGGTAAATGGATAATAACCTACAAGTGTTACCGGTTCAGTATGTTCGAGATATAATTCCAAATCAGAGCCAAAGCAAGCCAAGGTATCGTGAAATGCCAGTTCTGGCCGACCAAGACTCACATACACGGAATCACGTATCACATTCCCCTGACCTGAATTAACCTCAACTTGAAACAGACCGCTGTATTTCGCATATATGGACGATGTGGTTTCGGCAGTATTCCATAGGTAGGACCCATAGCCGCCACCTGCTTCCAGAAGAACGCTGTCAGCATGACACAACCGAATGGTATCATTTTGAAACACCTGAGATTTCAAAGGAGATCCCAGGTGTAACAAAACAATTACAAAAAAAGCACAATATATCTTATTGGTTTCCGCCTTCATCAAGATATTTAACTTTAGCTTCCAAAAGAGCTATTTCCTGTTTCGTCTTCTCGATCTTCTTTTCGAACTCATCCTTCAGTATGGTGGAGTTCTTGGAGTTTGAGAGGAAACCAATGTTATTTTCCCAAAGGGCAACATCCTCTTTCATTGTCTGAATCCTGTTAATCAAGGAGTTGCGTTCTTTATTGATAAGCTGGCTACCGTTAGGGTTTTCCTTATACTGTTCAATTTTCGTCCTGAAATTATAGTTGGCAATATCAGCACCTATACTTTTCAGTTTGTCAAATTTTTCATTGATCGCATTACGGTATTCCTGCTGGATAGCATCTTTGTCTTTCTTAGGAACATGGCCGATTTCCATCCATTGTCTTTGAAGTTTCTTCAATTCTGAAAGGCTTTCCTGGACATTGGATTCATCAATCGTAAAGTTCTTGATTTCTTCTATGAGTGCCTGTTTCTTTTTCAAGTTCTCCTCATTGACTTCATTGATGCTGGAATAGAATTTTTCCTTTCTTTCAAAGAATTCATCGCAGGCTGCTCTGAAGCGTTTCCATATCTTTTCCGACTGTTTCTTAGGTGTTGGGCCTATGGTCTTCCATTCTTTCTGGAGGTTGATGAGTGTCTGTGTTGCAGCAGCCCAATCATCACTATCCTTGACGGCTTCAGCCTGAGTGCAAAGGTCAAGTTTCATGTTATAGTTGTTCTGAAGCTGACTCTTCAGCTGATCGAAATATTCTTTCTTTTGGGCAAAGAAACTGTCAAGCATAGGTTTGAACTTGTTCCATATTTCATCATTCTGAACTTTGGCAGCAGGGCCTATGGTCTTCCACATTTTGAATATTTCGTTGAGCTGGTCGCTTACCGACTGCCATTCAGCCAATGTGGTAGGAGTTGTTTCAAGCAGTTTCTCAGATTGTTCAACAAGAGCGAGTTTTGCAGCATAGTTGTTGTCTTGCTGTTCCTTGATGGCCTGATATTGTTCTTTGCGTTGAGCGTTTATCTTATCGGCAGCCGTCTTGAATCTCTCCCAAAGTTCGTCTCTCTTGTCTGAAGGTACAGGGCCAATCTGTTTCCATTCCTCACGATATTCCTGTAATTTTGTAAAAGCCTTCTTGGTTGATTTTTCGATAAGCAGTTCTTCTGTTTTTTCGCAGAGGGCTATTTTAGCTTCGAGGTTCTTCTGATAGTCGAGATCACGTAACTCTCTGTTGATTCTAACCTTATCAAAGAATTTCTCTACGAGGAAATGGTAATTCTGCCAAAGGTTGTTGGCTTCATTTTTAGGAACAATACCAATGCTTTTCCATTTTTCCTGCAATGACCTGAACTGGTCATAAGTCGTCTTCAGGGTTTCGTCTGAGTTGACGAGTTCCTTCATCTGTTCAAGTATCTGTTGTTTTTCAACGAGATTAACTTTCTTCTGTTCCTCAAGTTGTTCGAGATATTTAGCACGTTTCTGGCGATAAATATTGAAGACCTCATTGAATTTTTTCTCCAATGGGTCTGCGTCTTCCGGAGCTGCCGTTTTTTCTTCATCCTCACTTGGTTCAGAAGTCTCATCAATTGCAGTTTCTTTTCTCTCTTCTCTTGTTTTCTCATGAAAAGCAACTTTGATGGCAGCAACATTGGCCTTGATAGCTTCAATGTCGTCATTCTGAAGTAATTCCGAAAGTTTCTCTATCAGCTCATCTCTTGAAAGAGCCGTACAGTCAATCAATTCGATTTCATTAACGAATTGCTCATTTTCAGCAATTTGTGTTTCATCGGCAACTTTTTCCTCTTCAGCAGCATATTCTTCTGCTGCTACAGGTTCAGTTACTGATACCTGAGATTCTATTACATTTTGTTCGGCACCATCCTGTGCAGGAGATGCGGTGAGTTCCTGATTTTCTACAGGTGAAAGTTCATTCTCGTTCATAGTTTTTCTGTTTTAAAGATTACAGATTAGAATAGTTTCGATACACTTTGACATGTAACGAAAGCAATAGTTAAAAATTTTCAAATAATCTGCAAATATACAGTTTTTTTCAGAATAGAAGTCAAACTTAACCAAAATAAAATATACTCACTAATCAAGAGCATATTTGTTGAATAGGATATATCCTATGTTGAAAGTAATGGCAAAAGGTGCGGTTCTATTGTCATATATACTGAAATTCAGACTAATAGGTGCAGTATTATTCTTTAATACTATTCTCGCATTTGCCATGGCACTGAATCTGGTGAAGAAAGGTCCGAAATAAACTGTCTGATCAGGTCCTTCAGTGATATTGAAAAATGGTGAAAAGATATATCCGCCGCCCTCAATCATCAAATTCATCGGAAGCGAGAATATCACTTTCACACCGGCAGCAAGATAATTGTAGGCACGATTTTCTTCCATAAACCTCAGTTTGGCATCATCGAAAGGTTCAAAGGCACTTGCATGAAGAATTGACGTCTGATAATTGACCCATAATTGCTGGTCAGACATTTCGCCCTGCACTTTGGCAGCCAAAGTGAACAGGTTGGAAAATTTATAATATTCATCATACGAAACCTTCAGCCTCAGCCAGTCGCGTTTTTGCTTGTCAAACGAATTGTAAAGTGATGTCGTCCCGGCTCTATATGTCTCCTGACCAATAATAGCATTAAACTGAAGTGAAATCTTCCTGCCCTCCGTAGGGAAGAATCTGTCATTCAGCGTGTTGTTAAGCAGTTTTGCTCCGATAATTCCTGCGCTGAAATAATCTTCGTCAGATTTGTCTTCACTTGAAAATGCCACTGTATTGTAATAATCATCAGTGGTGCTGAAATAGCCGCCGGTAAGGGAGACGTCGGAACGCTGGTCAATGGATATGCCAGTCTGCATCAGCACATGGAATTCATCCTGAATGATATAATTTGCATTTTTATTGTTGTAGAGATTAAAGGAAGTTCCCCGATAATCTTTGTTGTTTATACCTATATTGAATAATCCATAAAGGAGTTTTGCGGAAGGATAGTCGATGCGGACGCCAATGTCGAAAGCCTTATAAAAAGTACCAATATGGGCTTTTGTAATTGCATTCCATGAAAAATTGGTGAAACCCCTTGCAGTGAGGGCGATATATCCGTCACTCGGGCCACCGATTGACATATTGCCACCGACTCCCACCTGAAAGGTCTTGTTTTTCTTAATTTTCAGATGAAGATCATAATATCCCGTATAAGTGTTATATACAGCCTCAGGGGTGACTTTGTCAATCATGTCGTCGGTAAGAAGAACCGAATAATTGTCCAAAATTTCACGGGCGGAAAGCAGCTTATGGTTTCTGCTTACCATAACCTCAACATAATCGCGTTGCAAATAGTCAAGGTTATCGGCCACAACCTGATCGAAAAACAGAGGCGGTTTCTTGTAATTGAACTCATTACGTTTTTCCTGGCGCTCTTCAGCAGTGACTTTTCTGTTCACCTTGTCAAGAATGGCAGGAATCTGTTCAAGACATGCCCAATAGCCGCTGTCGGCAATCCTCCCGACATTACTGAAATCAAGTAGGCCCACATCACGCACATTGGGATTTATAAGAACTCCGTCATTAGGCAAAGATCTGTCAACATTAACCATAAACACGTTCTCCACTACGGAGATGATGTCATCTTCCGTGGCTGGCGCGAAGTTGGAAGACACATTGCTTCCGATGATAATATCCGGCTTGAAGTCATCATTCAGCACACCTACCGGGAAGTTATCATACATTCCGCCGTCAAGCAAGACCTTATCCTCGTACCGCACCGGTGCAAAAACAAACGGAAACGACATTGAAGCACGGACAGCCGTTTCCAATTTGCCTTCGCGAAATATGTAGGCTTTATTGTCGTTAACCGAGGAGGCAACACATCTGAAAGGAATCATAAGGCTGTCGAAATCGCCGCCACAGACAGTCGTTGCCTGAGCAAAAAACTGCAGCATGCCGAAATCGATGTCATTGGAAAGCATTAGGCTCGGACGGATAATATCGAATGAAAAAACGCTATCTATGTCAAATTTGAAATTAAACCATGCGGCATCATCTGGAAGCTCCTTGGTGAGATATCCGGAATTGTACGTCGCCTTCGATTTGAGATATTTCTCCATGACGCCGGATTCGAATATCGAGATCATCTCATCAACGGTATAGCCGGAAGCATACAATGCCCCTACGATGGCACCAGCTGAAGTGCCGGCCACATAATCAATCGGTATGTCATATTCTTCAAGAGCTTTGATGACTCCAATATGTGCCATTCCTTTGGCGCCGCCTCCGCTGAGAACCAAACCCACCGTCTGACCATATCCACTGAAAGCCAGGACAAAACTCACGATGAATAACCATATCCTTTTCATAATCATACAAATATTAATCGACGTCCTATATTAGTCCAATAATCGAATCCACCTAAGCATCAGCAATATAAATGCACCAAACATCTATCTTTTTTCCAATACTTTTCATCAGTTTTTCCAAAGAATGAACAATCCGCTAAGATAAACAAAAATTCAAATAATATCGTTATTTTTTCTACCTTTGCAAAGAAAAAAATCAACAAAAATGATGTTTGAGGATAAGGAGACTAAAACAGAGATTAGTTCTATCGGTGAGTTCAAACTGATTGACAAAATCACAGAATCATTCAAAATAACAAACACATCCACAATAAAGGGAATTGGGGATGACTGCGCCGTATTGTCGTACCCCAACAAGAAAATTCTGATTTCAACAGACATGCTGATTGAAGGGACTCATTTCGACATGTCATATACTCCACTCCGGCATTTGGGATACAAGGCGGCGGTAGTCAATTTTTCGGATGTGTACGCCATGAACGGCAAGCCCAAACAGATTGTAGTAAGTATCGCAATATCAAGTCGATATAGCATTGAGGCAATACAAGAAATCTACAATGGCATGGCATTGGCGTGCAAAAACTATGGAGTTGACCTTGTAGGGGGTGACACCACCTCAAGTCTTAGCGGGCTGTGCATATCTGTAACCGTGATTGGAGAAGCCAATCTCAATCAGATCGCATACCGTAGCGGTGCCCGCTTCAATGACCTGATATGCGTTTCCGGCAATTTAGGCGCATCATATATGGGTCTGCTTGTCCTCGAAAGAGAAAAGAAAACATGGGCGGCAAATCCCAATTTCCAACCCGACCTCACAGGCTACGAATATGTTATCCAGCGTTTTCTAAAACCTGAAGCCCGCTTCGACATTATTGACATATTGCGTGCAAAAGACATCGTCCCGACCTCCATGATTGACATCTCAGACGGACTTGCATCGGAACTTCATCACATCTGCAAGGAATCAAACAAAGGCTGTAACATCTATGAAGACAAAATCCCTATTGACCCGCAGACAATGCTCACTGCCGACGAGTTCAAAATAAGTCCGGTCACTGCCGCGATGAACGGGGGTGAAGACTATGAACTGCTTTTCACCATCAAACAGGATGACTACGAGAAACTCAAAGAAATACCTCAGATTTCATTCATAGGGCATATCACCGACAATCCTTCAGCACTATACCTTATCACTAAGGACTCCAAGGCCATACAAATCAAGGCTCAGGGCTGGGATTCATTCAGAGACAATCAATAATGCTGCTAAAGGACGACAAACAACGGCTTTCAAACACGCTGAAGCTTCTTCCTGAGTGTCCAGGCGTTTATCAATATTTTGATGAAGAAGGGACAGTTATCTATGTAGGCAAGGCTAAAGTGCTGAAACGCCGTGTATCACAGTATTTTGACAAAGATATTTCGGGAAAAACCAAAGTTCTCGTAAGCAAAATCGCTGATGTGAAAACCATTGTCGTCAATTCAGAAGTCGATGCGCTGCTTCTCGAAAACAATCTGATAAAAAAATATCAGCCGAGATACAACATCCGTCTGAAAGACGACAAAAGCTATCCGTGGATTTGCATCAAGAAGGAGTCGTTCCCGCGTGTCGTGAAAACACGTAACAAAAGCGAAGACGGCTCCGAATATTTCGGGCCATATGCATCAGTACGGGTACTCAGAACAGTCTTAGACCTCATCTCAAAAGTATATCCCCTGCGTTCCTGCAGTTCTAATCTTTCTGCTGAAAACATCAGGAAAAAGAAAGTCAAATTATGTCTGAAATATCACATAGGGAAATGCAAAGGGCCGTGTCAGGGACTGCAAAGCGAAGAAGAATACGATACTACAATCGCAAACGTGCGCCATATTATTTCCGGCAATATATCTGTGGTTATCAAAGATTTGGAGACAAGGATGTACGAATATTCTGACACAATGCAGTATGAAAAAGCTCAGGAAATGAAAGAAAAAATCGACCTGATAAGGAATTATCAGAGCAAGTCAACTGTTCTCAGTGCAAAAATGCATGATTACGATGTGTTTTCCATAGCAACTGACAACAAAATTTCCTTTATCAACTACATTAAAATTGTGGAAGGGGCTGTGGTTCAAGTTCATACCATAGAGATGAAAAAAATACTTGATGAAACCGATGATGACATGCTGCTTATGACAATAGCAGACATGCGCGAAAAGCATCACAGCACCGCAACTGAGATAATCGTTCCCTTTGAGCCTTCGATTGAAATACCAGGTGCAAAATACATTGTGCCAAAGGCTGGTGACAAGAAACAGCTCCTCAATCTTTCCGAACGCAACCTGAAATATTACATCATGGACAGGCAGAAGAAGCTTGACCTGATAGATCCTGACCGTCATAAGACGCGCATCCTCAATCAGATGAAGGAAGATTTACGTATGTCGGTGGAGCCGCACAGAATAGAATGTTTCGATAACTCCAACTTACAGGGGACAAATCCAGTTGCATCGATGTCATGTTTCATCGACTGCAAACCGGCGAAAAAAGAATATCGTCATTTTAACATAAAAACTGTTGTCGGAGCGGATGACTTTGCATCCATGCGGGAAATCATCACAAGGCGTTATACGCGTGTTTTGAACGAGAACCTCGAAATGCCCGACCTGATTGTAATTGACGGCGGGAAAGGCCAGCTGAGTGCAGCCTTGGAAAGTCTTGACGAACTCGGGCTTCGCGGCAAGGTCGCCATCATAGGCATTGCCAAGAGACTTGAAGAAATCTACTTCCCGGGAGACCAATATCCGTTATATCTCAGCAAAGACAGCGAGACTCTCAAGATCATCCAGCAGATACGTGATGAAGCGCACCGTTTCGGCATCACCCACCACCGCAACAAACGAAGCAAAAGTCAATTGAAATAGATAAAAAAAAGACGCCATGTTTTGCATGACGTCTTTCCTTTAATTCTTAAACAAATCAACCGGCCTTCTGGAGAGAGAATTTGATAGGAAGGGTGAATGAAACCCTGACGTTTTTACCTCTCTGTGAACCTGGTTTCCATTTAGGCATAGCCTTGACAACTCTGACAGCTTCTTCGTCGCAGCCACCGCCTACGCTACGGACAACCTTCACATTGGAGACCCTGCCATCCGGTTCAACGACGAACTGGATATACACAGTTCCTTCAATACCGGTTTCACGAGCCAGTGACGGATATTTGACATTATCACGAATGAACTTGTAAAGAGCCTGTTCACCACCTGGAAATTCAGGCTGATTTTCAACAATAATGAATATTTCCTGTTCTTCAACTTCCTCTTCCTCAACTTCTATAGGAACATATTCTTCGATTTCCATGTCTTCATCAGTCTCAACATCGATGATGATTTCATTCTCGATTTCAATATCATTCTTAACAACATTAAGGATAGTAGTGGAGGTCTGGACTGCCTTTGGAGGCGGAGTCTTCTCCTTCTGTTCAGTCTGGATGACGATGTCTTCCATGACTTCCACGTCTTCGCGCTGGTCAATTTCCACCTTCTGAATGTCATACTGTCTCCATTCGAAAGCAGCAAGAATTACTGCCAGCGCAACAACCAAACCTATTTCAACAAACAGAAGTCGTTTGCTTTCAAGGTCGGTCTTTTCAGTTTTTCTTTTATTCATAATTTTTATTTTTTAATTCAGATTGTCATAAAAATCATTCTCCCAAATAGTCTTCGTATGCTTTTGCATCGAGAAGATCATTGATTTCGCTCGGATCAGTCATCTTTATCTTAACTATCCAGCCTTCTCCGTATGGATCACTGTTGATCAATGCAGGATCTCCTTCCAAAGCAGAATTCAACTCGAGAATATCACCAGATACTGGCATAAAAACGTCTGACACTGTCTTTACTGCCTCAATGGTGCCAATGGATTCTTCCTTTTCGAGTGTTTCGCCTACTGTAGTCACATCTACAAACGCAACATCTCCCAATTGACTTTGAGCATAATCAGTAATTCCAACGAAAGCAAATTCGCCTTCAATTCTCAACCATTCATGGTCTTTTGTGTACTTTAAATTTTCAGGAATATTCATATCTTTTTTTAAAATTAAATTTTCTGCAAATTTAGTATTAAATTCAATATATAAGTGTTTTTATAAAATTTTTATTTTTTTTATTGAGCCAAAGAGAATTTGACTGTGATTCCAGTACTTAATGTGGAGTTCTTCACCGAACTGCTCAAATAAGGTCTGTTTATGGCCTGATTGTAATAATACGCCAATGTTAAGTTTCTGGAAATCTGATAATCAGCAGTCACGTTGATGGAATAAATCTTCTGTCCGGCAGATATGTCGTTTATTCCCTCATCAATACGTCTCAGGATAGTAATATTGTCCTTCATGCTGAAATCAAACTTGACATTAATATCACTCTTAAGGTTAGTAATCTTACCGGAACCTGTTACTGACCTGATGGAGAATTTCACATCCTTGAAACGATAGCCCAAACCTATAACAAACTCATTTGTAGAGTTATCCGTCAGCTGATTATTGGTGAAACTCAGATTCAGAGTACGGGATTTCTTGAATTGGAAACTTGCAGTCAGACTGTTTTTCATGGTGACATCGATACCGATGAGAGGTGAGAACTGTTCTGAAACCTGAATATTTGCAATTTCATATTCAGGGATGAAGTTGCCAGCATCGTTGAGTGCTGAAGGGAAGCCTTCATTTGACGTATAATAAAGGTTGTTACCGAAATTAGCAACATTATACGTACATTTATATTGGTGTTTCAATGCCACATTTCTAAAGATATCCTTGAACATCGGAAGTTTGGACAGCCCATTGTATGTGAAATTCCAGTTTGGAAGAGGTATTGCCGGGAATGACGTCAATTTAATCTTGCCAGGGTCTGTTCCACCGTATGCAGCAAGGAAAGCGGATGTCACAACTTCCTGCTGCACAGCACCATAACCGGAAGGGAAATAACCATTTGCAATAGAATCATAAACCATAGTGCCATTCCAGTTAGGATTCTGCTGAGCATATCTCACGGCTACAGTTTCCCTGTAATTCTTCAACAATTCGAAGAAGCGTGAGTATTCATCGCTGCCGTCTCCACCCCGTTTTCTGCCGAAAGCAGAACTTATCATCAGATATGACACCTGATAACTGCCGGAAGTGACTGGTGAATAATGATGGAATTCACCCTGGGCATCGGCCTTATAGATTTCTGATTCCGAACTGGTTTCCCGATAATTACCGGTTATTTCAATCTTGAAGCTGGTAAATGGCTCATAATTGCCGCGATAAGTGATATTTCGAGTCACATTCTGGCTGTACTGATTATTATTAACAGTATCGGTAGTCAGCCATCCGTTGGCAACTGCAACAGGCCTGATGTCCTTTTGGCTGCCGAGGAGGAATCCGACGGTAGGTGCCTTCTGCGACCATGTATAGCCGAAATTGTCAGGCTCCGGAATATATCCTGGAAGGACAATGCCGCTTGTACCCTGATAAGAAACGCTAACGTCCTTCAATCCGAAAATAAGTTTCAACGCACCGTCACCCAATATTTTTGCCACATTGATGTTATTATTTTTTACGGTATCGGCTTCCTGCTTGACCTGTTTCTGCTTCTGCTGTGTCTGACGACTACGACTTCCTCCCGACTTGACGACTTTATTTACGTACGGGATATATTCATATAACTTCGATATCCTCATAGATGATGTGATATTCACATTAGAGGAGTTTTGGATGGTATTACCCATTCTTTCCTGAACAGAAGCAGCCGAAGCTGTCCAATTGACCGTACCATCGTACTTTGCCGTCATAGAAACCCATGACAGAAGCGGAATTTTGTTGATAGGCACTGTCCAGTTGACACTGAATGTCTGATTGAAAGTGTTCAGTCTTCCCAAACTCTTGATGGAAGACCAAACCTGCTGCCTGTAATAAACAGGATCGGTAAGAATACCTGAAGGCTCATCAATGTAAGAATTTGCCGTTGCAGCATAGTCAAACTTCAGCGCAGTGGAAAAATCGTATTTGAGAGTGTATATTCTGTTCCAATTCCACAGACGCGAAACTGAAGGCTTCATTATCACGTCATCGTCAGTCTTGTTTCTGAGAAGACGCTCGGTATAGTTTTTATCTGTTGTTGTCCTGAATGTAAATGTCTTAGGGGCATAATAGAAGTTGAAATCTCTGATTAATGAGAACCATTTCCCTTTCAGGAAGCTGACTTTTTCGAACGGCTTGATATTCTTCGGTTCGCCATTATATGTATAGCCCAAAGCGGCTGTATGAACTATCTTGTCATAGTTTTCAATGTCAATATCACTTTCATGGACCTTTGAATATGAATAAGTCACATCAAAATTCTCCAAATCCCAGAAATGAGGCTTGCTCGTATCTTTGGCAGTCCTGTCCTTTCTTACATTCACGAAATTGATATTTGTTTTCTGGACTATATCCTGAGTTTTGTTTTTATAAGCCTTTTTATCTTCACCTTGTAGAATAGCGAGTCTGTCGTTAAGATACACATCAGGATCAAGCGGGTCGTATTCAGGGGTTTCCACTTCGTTTGAATAGTCAACGTGTACAGGTATATGGACACCCCAGTCCTGAGGCATGAATTTGCCGAGTTCGAGATTAAGTGAAGTGTAGATGTTGGCAGTGGTTGCCTGCGAACGTTCGCTCACGGAAGTTGCTATGCCGCCGAAGCCCGGAGTCGTATATAAGCCCGACACGGCAATGTTTCCCAAATCGGCAAGAGTAGTCGAAAAGTTTGCTGTTGCAGCCCATCCTGCATCTTCGTTGAAGTTGGTCAGACGCAGCTCGTCAACCCATGCAACAACTGATATCGGCTCTCCGTCATCACTTGTCGAATAAATGGTCTGTTTAGGATTTCTGATACCAATCATAATAGCTTCCACATCACTGGTGGTAGGCGTACCGAGAATGGTAATCTTGTTTTTCAAATTGTCGGGATCCTGCCGCGAGAAAGGCAACGCCGTCGAGACATTGGACCCTTCTTCCATCATCAGCTCCTTTCTTTCATTCTTCACAGCAACGAGGTTGGCAAAGGAAATATTAATCTGATTTTCTTCCGGCCAAATAAGGTCTGAATTAGAAGTCGCTGTACGCCAAGGAGTTATCTTAAGAGGAACTTCATATTCATAGTAATTTTCCGTGAAGTCGGACCCTATACGAATAAACAAAGTGACCTGACCATCAGGAAGAGAAGTAAGTTTTGTATTCCCTTCAGATGTGGCAGCATGGGCATGTACATAAAGCTGCAGGTTCTTATAGTTTCTGAAATCGAACTGGCAGTTTTTATATGCACCGCGGGCATCACCGTCAACAAGGTTATTGACCGATATTGAAAGGGATGTTTCATCCTGCTGGGCCTGATTGGTGGTTGAATAGTCTCTTTCACGTATAATTCCTGGAGGAAGAACGTAAGGCACAACCTCATAATCGCTGCCATTTTCCTCGAGACTTACAGAAGCGACATCGAACTGGGTCTGATTGACAGACTCATCAACAATATATTCGCCTGGATAAAGCAAATCATTAGTATATCTTCTCCAATCACCTTTGACAAGCTTAAATTCACAGAATCTCAAAACAACATGTTCCGAAAAATCCGAAAGCAGCATTCTCATAAAGCGGATTGAAGTGAAGTCAGTCATTTGGCCGACATTTCTATCAGGTTGATTTACAGGGATTTTAAACTGATACCATTTTACTGAAGCACGGTCACCATTAGTAAGCGTTATATTGTTGGCAACATAAACTTCAGTAATATAGTTTTTACCGACCTCCATTTCATCAGGACTCAAATTAATAATGTATTCGTAAAATTTTTCGGTCTGATTAAGGGTATTGTCATTATTGATATCCTCCATGTTAGGAATTGTGGTGGCACAAGTGGAATAAGTTTCTGGGGAAAGTTCCTGAGCGCAGGAGTTGCCTTCCGGACCATTATAGTTTTTATAACGTTCCAGAATACTTGAATAACGGTCATCCCCATCATAATCGGAACCTCTGAAATAATGGAAATCATCGGCTGAAGGGTCATTTACAGCATTAACGTATGCCTGTGACGCCTCACCAAATCTGTTCAATAACTTATCTATGTACGACTCTTTGAAGAAACTGTACTCATCGGAGTTTATCCCTTGATTGCCTTCACGGGTACTGTTCAGCCCGTCATAACCTATATCCTGATAAGGACGGGATTTGTAATCCGGATCAAAGGTTGTAACCAGAGCCTGTTTGGTAGGCACTCTTCCCCAAACGGTAGTATCAACGTTAGCGATTTCGTCATTTATGGGAAGTCCGTGCTCAAAACTCTTCTTTCCATCTTTGAGGATATCCTCCGATATTTCACCGAGGTTGAAGACAAGTTTACCACCTTTGGTATTATAAGGTTCCTGAGGACCGTCACCGTCCGGATCAATGAATGGGTCCATCAGCCAGAACTCAATGTATTCAATATTATTTGCCTCAAAATCAGTGGTCTCCATCTTCCTCATGATACCGCCCCAATTGTTCTCCGGATTTTCAAGAGTACCATCTGCTTTCAAATCGTCAACATTATAGTTATAAGGTCCTCTTTCCTCAGGATAGAAAGCCACATTGAAGACCGTGAGGTTAACAGGCACGTTGTTGCTCGATTCCGACTTTGGGAAAAGTTCAGTTTCCTTAACCATTCTGACAAGATGGTTGGAAAGTTCATCCTTGGTGACATTAGGTGGAATATATGAGCTTCCAGTGCTATAGAACAGAGGGTCAATGACATACCATGCCATTTTTGCACGTCTGTAGCCCGACTTCCTTTCACCACTGTTAAATTCAGGAAAATAACTTGGGACAGAAGACAGAAACCAATATGATTGCGTTGAAATGTCAATTGTCTGTTTTGCCGATTCAAAGTCATCAAGATAAGAAGTTCCCGATGAGCCGGTTACCTTCGGATGACCAGGAATAAACTCGGCAAACTCACCACTGAAATTCATGGTTGAAGTTGCCTTGGTACTTATCAGCGGAAGAGCGTCAACCATTCTTGTAATAAAAGGAGCCTCCTTATGATAATTGAGATCCATGCCCCAAATCATATTTGAAATAGCCTCATCGCCATAACTTACTTTGGTGGATATTGGAACTTCGTGCAGATAAAGCATTGTGGCACCGATATTGAGGTTAGGATTTGCAAGATAATCGGCTCTCACACCCATCAGATGCTGAGTGTTTTCATAACCGGTGGTGTTTTCACTTTCAACAGAACATTGCACTGTAGTTCCCGAATTAAGGATTCCCTCATTGAGAATTGTTACCGTACCGAATGTATAATCCACGGTGTAGTCCACGTTTTCAGTCAATGTCATACCGCCGGCCTTTACCACAACGGAGCCCTGGGCTATATTGTAGGTGTTGAGGCTTATCTGCGACCCTCCTGATGACGAATAGTAGCCGGAGAGCAGGAATTTATCCTTCTCCGTCATCTGCTTGGCCACAGTCTTGGTATTGGTATAAAGCGAATCGAATGCATATCGTTTTGCCATTGATTCAGGCAGTATCTTGTGAAGATGTGAGCCGAAAGGTTCCAGAACAGGGAAGAACACCCTGCCGTTGTTGGTCTGAATGGTACCTCCCGCTGTTGCGGCACTGCCGATGAAATCGAACAAACCATCACCACCTTCAATAGGATTGAGTTGTGAGTCAAGGGTATCAAGATTGAGAAGATGCAACAGAGGCACACCTTTGATGCTGTCAGGACCTTCGTTGAAATAACCTGAAGCCACACCGTTGTCGTTGCCAGAATACAGGATGTTCAGAACAAAATCTTCGGATGAAAGCTGATAGGCTCCCAATGAATAAACGTTCTTCATCATCAGGTTCCACAGAGGACTTTTGGTGTTTACCGAAGTAGGACGCAACAATTTGACAATGAGATTCTGTGGACTGTTGATACCACCATCGGAGAATTCACCGACCTGATAAATCTCACCGTTAACTGTATATTGATACGCCACAGCCAACACTTGGCTGGAAGTCAGTGCCGTGTTCAGAGAAATGAAGCCTAATACTCTGTTGAAAGTGTATTCAGATGATTTCAGTTTTCGGGCACTCTCAATCTTGTCATAGTCAACACCTTCAACTAAATCAGCCCCAGGAAGAGAACTCAGATATGCGAAAACTGTACTGATGTCACGAAGCTGGGACGTGTCTCCGCTGAAAATCACATCTGGCAGCGTGTTACGGTCATCATCCGGATAAAGGATATTGTCTTTATTGAAAAGAAACTGATTGCTCGGGTTATGTTCACCAAGATCTGTAAATGCTATGATGTTTCTGTTGTCGGTAACGGCTGCGCCTATGTTTGTCACCCAGACCTCAATCTTGGTGATAGTGACATCAGAAGTTATGATAGGCAGCGTTGACAGTGCTCTTTCATAGTTGTCCCTGAAATATTGTGACAGGAAGAAGTGGCGGTTTTCATCGTATTCCGATGACTTGATTTTGAACGGAGTGTTCTGCACGCCGCCGGACGAGCTGACAGTCTTGGATGTTGTATTCTGCTTTGAAACCAACGCTGTCAACGTCAATCTGCCGAATTGCAGTTTCGTCTTGATACCGAACAGTTTCTGGCTGCCTGTAATAAGTGAACTGTTGAGAGGCAATGTGACATTACCTGCCTCAATCAGTTTTAGGATATCGTCCTCCTCCCCTTCGTAAGCCAGTTTGAATTCGTTGTCGAGTTCAAAATTCATTGCATCATTATCGAAATTGAGGTTGAACTGAATCTTCTCACCTATTTTTGCCATAAGGCTGAGTTTCAGTTTCATGTCAAAGTCAAAACTCGTGGTTTTCCTTTGTCTTACGTCAAGATTCTGGTCATCGCGGTTGTTATGGAGAATACCGAATTTCAGCTCTGCAGAACCTTGCGGCCGTATATCAATTGTATTTGAACCGAATATCTTGTCGAAAGCCTCACTCTTGATGTTAATAGTAGGTATCAGTCCCTGGCGGGCATCCTGACCTGCCGTGGCTGAACGTTCCTTCCAGTAATCAAACATCATCTTGTCAAGCTGATACTGCATATAGTCATCATAATCCATGTAATATGGAATTCTGTAATCCATATCGCCGATTTTCTTTTTGATGACATACTGGTTGGTTTCCGGGTCATATTCAACTGTAGTCTTAATATTTTCAGGATCTTTGAGATACAGGTCATTATTACGGAAATATGGATTGGTACCATCGTCATTCTTAAAAGGGAATCTGAGAATTGTATCCGGTTCTTGCGGCGCATACAAAGGAGCAGCACCATGAGCCTCAGGAACAAAAAATGCCCAAAGGGTAAGGATTAATAGAGTTACAGACAAATGACAGTTTATATTCTTCATTAATTCAATCACATGATTTTCAGGGTCTCTTTTACAAGATCCTCCACCGATAATTCACTACCCTTGCTTTCCACAGTGCTCCTCAACGCTTTCTCCACCGCAGATTTAGGGAAACCGAGCATCGTTAAAGCAGATAACGCTTCATCAAAATTATTATTGTGTTTTAAGGCATTAACTTCGATATCAAAATCAACTTTTGTCAGTTTGTCTCTTAAATCCACAACTATTCTCTGCGCTGTTTTCTCTCCGATACCCTTTACAGCTTTCAGACGTTTGTAGTTGCCGTCAACGATTGTCGAGTATAATTCATCGGCTGTCAGAGACGAAAGGATAACCCGTGCAGTATTGGCACCGACACCGGATACGGTTATCAGAAATCTGAAAATTTTGCGTTCCTTTTCTGTAAAAAAACCAAAAAGATTCTCCGAATCATCGCGTAAAATGTGATGCAGGTAAAGCTTCACATCGGTCAAATCCTTGATTGCGGCATAAGTATTTACCGAAATAAGAATATTATAACCTATTCCGTTACAATCAATTACGCAATAAGTGGGGTTTGAACGAACCAATTTTCCGAAAATATACTCGTACATTTTATAATCTCAGCTATAAACATGCAAAGATAAAAAAAATGTTTATATTTGCATTTGTTTGAAGTTGAATATAATAACAAAAAAATGAACAGAAAAAACATAGTAATACTCACAGGTGCAGGCATCAGCGCCGAGAGCGGTGTGCCTACTTTCCGAGATTCCGACGGTTTATGGTGCAATTACAAAGTAGAAGAGATATGCACGCATGACGCATTGGATTGGAATCGTCCAGTGGTGATAGATTTCTACAACCAGCGCCGCAAACAACTTGATGAAGTGCAACCTAACAAGGCACATATAGAACTGACAAAACTCGAAACGAAATATAATGTCAACATCGTCACGCAGAATGTCGATGACCTTCACGAACGTGCCGGCTCATCCAACATTCTTCATCTTCACGGCGAACTCCGCAAGGTTTGCTGCACAAGTCATCCCGATGACCACGTGTTTAAGTTAGAAACATTAAAGCATGGCGAAAAGGAGACATGGAAACAGGGTGAAAACGACAAATGTCCAATTTGCGGTGACCTGTTGCGCCCATACATCGTTTTCTTTAATGAAGCTGTCCCGAACATAGAACCGGCAGTGGATTTGGTTCAAAAGGCCGAGATACTGATTATCATAGGGACATCTCTACAGGTTTATCCTGCCGCATCATTGATGTATTACGCGAAAAGCGACAGCGTGAAATACCTCATCGATCCGAAAGCGGAACCTTCCTCCAGAGTGTCAAATCTCACCATCATTAAGGAAAAAGCCACCATTGGCGTTCCCCAACTTGTTGACAAACTCCTCAAAGAATGACAGCAGAAGACGCATATACACGACTTACAGGCTCATGTTCCAAAAAGGAAATGTGCAGGCAGGATGTCTATAAATGGATGTTCAAATTCAATGTTCCAAAGGAATCTCAAGACGATATCGTAAACAAACTGACAGAGAACAACTTCATCGACGAACAGCGTTATGCATGCGCATTTGCCAACGACAGCCTCAGATACAGCAAATGGGGTAAGATAAAAATAGCTTACCAGCTACGCTGCAAACAGATTCCTGAAAATTACATTGAAAACGCTTTAGCCCAGCTCGACGAAAACCTCTACGAAGAAATACGCAAAAATCTCGAAGAAGCGAAAGGGAAAACCATTCCCGACGACGACATCCAAAAGGAACAGAAAATAAAAGCCTATATGTATTCAAGAGGTTTCTGATTTCATTATTTTGATTATTTTTGCATATCATTTTAACAACAGAATATTTCATGTACACATCCGACAACATAAAGGACCTTGGCAAGAGGCTTGAAGCCTTAAGGAGGTACCTTTGACATTGACAACAAACTCGATACGATAAACGCTTTAGAGCAACAGACACGTCAGCCTGATTTCTGGAACGACTCAAAGGAAGCTGAAAAACTACTCAAACAAATCAAAGACATCAAAACCTGGACCGACAAATATTCAGATGCGTCCAATGAATATGACGATCTCAGCATAATGCAGGAATTCAGAGAGGCCGATGAATGTACTGAAGAAGACCTTGACAACGCTTATCTCAAGACTCTCAAGTCAATAGAAGACCTGGAATTTCTGAACATGCTCAGTGACGAAAGCGACAAGTTCGGAGCCATTCTCAACATCAATCCGGGTGCCGGCGGCACCGAAAGCCACGATTGGGCAGAAATGCTCATGCGCATGTACATCCGCTGGGGTGAACGCAACAACTACACCATCAAAACATTAAGCCTTATCCCTGGAGATGTTGCAGGCATCAGTTCAGTAAGTCTTGAATTTGAAGGCGATTTTGCATTCGGATATCTCAAAGGTGAAAACGGAGTCCACCGTCTCGTAAGGATTTCACCCTTCGATTCCAACAGCCGCCGTCACACTTCCTTCGCATCAGTATATGTCTATCCCGTCATCGATGACAACATTGACATAGAGGTCAATCCGTCCGACATCAAATGGGACACCTTCCGTTCAAGCGGTCCGGGCGGTCAGAACGTCAATAAGGTGGAAACAGCAGTGAGACTGAAACACGAGCCGACTGGCATCATAATCGAGTGCCAGGAAACGCGCTCACAGTTACAGAATAAAGAAAAAGCATTGCAGATGCTCAAATCACAGCTTTATGAAATCGAAATGAGAAAAAGAAAAAAAGCACAGGAAGAAATCGAAGACTCCAAGAAAAAAATCGAATGGGGCTCGCAGATCCGCTCGTATGTCATGCAGCCCTACAAACTCGTGAAGGACCTTCGCACAGGCTATGAAACATCCAACGTTCAGGCCATCATGGATGGTGACCTCAACGACATGATAAAGACCTACCTGATGCAATTCGGCAACAGTTAAAACAGTTCATTATGGAAAGAATAGAAAAAGACACTTTAGGCGAAGTAATTGTCGAAGAAGACAAATTATGGGGCCCGAATACGCAGCGTGCCTGCAACAATTTTGAATTCTCAATCTTCCCGATGCCAATGGAAGTCATCTATGCGCTGGCATTGGTAAAGAAGGCTGCTGCCGCAGCCAACGATACCCTTAACGCCATATCGCACGTAAAAGCCAATCTGATAATGAAAGCCTGTGACAAGATAATGGAAGGTGAATACGATGACCAGTTTCCGCTCTTCATCTGGCAGTCCGGCTCCGGCACGCAGACCAACATGAATGTCAACGAAGTCATCGCCAACATTGGCCATATACTCAACGGCGGCAACCTCATCGACAAGGTGAAATACCTGCACCCGAATGACGATGTGAACCGCTCACAGTCAACCAATGACGTCTTCCCTTCAGCATTGTACATCGCCTGTACGAAAGTTATCAGCGAGCATACGCTTCCTGCCCTCGTAACCCTTCAGTCAGCACTGCAGTTTAAAGCCGATGAGTTTATGCCGATAATCAAGACGGGACGAACCCATCTGATGGACGCGACACCGGTTTCGTTAGGACAGGAGTTCTCGGCATACGCATCACAGATCAAGCACTGCATAGGCTACATCAAGGATGCTCTTGAACCTCTGTCGGTACTTGCCATCGGCGGCACCGCAACGGGCACTGGCCTCAACGCACCTCCGGGATTCGACCTCAAAGCTGTGGAATTCATCAACAACTACAGCGGATACGAATTCAAAGTATCTGACAACAAATTCGAATCACTTGAAATCCACGATGCCATCACCAACGCATCTGCTGCCCTTAACACAACCGCAATGAGTCTTTACAAGATAGCAAGCGACATCAGGCTGTATGCATCCGGTCCACGCTGCGGCATAGGAGAGCTGTTCATCCCATCCAACGAATTGGGCTCCTCCATTATGCCCGGTAAAATCAACCCGACACAATGTGAAGTCGTGACAATGGTCTGCGCCAAAATCTTTGGTAACAACAACACGATAGCCTTCGCCAACAGTCAAGGCCACTTCCAGCTCAATGTCTTCAAGCCTCTGCTCGGCTACTGCCTTATAGAGTCAGCCCGTTTGCTTGCTGAAGCATCTCATTCTTTTACAGTTCATTGTGTGGAAGGCATAGAGCCCAATCTGCCAGTAATAAATCGTAATCTCGACAACTCTCTGATGCTTGTGACCGCCCTGTCACCAATAATAGGCTACGACAATGCTTCACACATTGCACGTTCAGCCTTTGTCAACGGCACCACATTACGTGAGGAAGCCCTGAAGTCAGGTTTGATTACACCCGAGCAGTTTGATGAAGCTATCGAGAAAGAGAAGAATATTCTTTAGGATTCAGGTGAAAACTTGTATCCTGCCATTGGTTGCAGAATAACTTATCGCTGATAATACCGCACCCAGTCAACTTCCATCTGACTAGGGAAAACTGTTATGCTGTCGGGAGAGTTGATGCCATCCTGAATGGCAAAATTCAATATTATATTCATTGGATCCTGCGGGAAAAGCCCATTCAACAGATATTCATGCATCGCATCTATGAAACAGTCAGTTGCACGTCCATCCTTATTATAATATCTGCATACAGTCCATTTCAATTTCCCGTCAACATACCATTCTATCCTGTATTTCTCCCAAATCAATGTGTAGATGTGAAAATCCTCCGACAAATCAACATCTTCATAGTGTGACCCACATCTTGTGATAATTCCGTCATCATCGTGGTCATAATGGACTGTCATGTAATCGACCTTTGATAACTTGTCAGGAAGAAATTCGTTATTGGAGTACTCATTCCAAAATTCGAATATGTCAATTTCATTATAAACCGGCTCTGCACCGAAAAGCCAGAAGGCAGGCCAAAAGCCCTTTCCTTTAGGAATCTTTATCCTTGCCTCATATTTCCCGTACGCAAACTTGTCTTTGGTTTCAATATCAGCCGATGTATAATAGAAAAACCTCAGATTTCTTCCCCGATACTTTCCATCGGCATATAACTCTTCATCATCATCGAACCAATCGGCTGCCCTGGCATATAAAGTATCTCTCTTCGCAATCAATTTCAAAGTCCCGTCACTGACTTCAATATTCTCACCATGAGTGTAATATTGCTGTTCATTATTGCTGTATCTCGTTCTTGGACCATAATTCCATTTCGACATATCCAAACTGTTGCCATCGAATTCATCATCGAAAACAAGTATCCACGGACTATAATCACATTGGCTAAATGAATTGCGCGGCATTACAAGTTCGACCGGAGCTTTCAACCCGTATTCGCAGACCCTGTAATCCTGCGCAAACAGCTGAAAAGCAAAGGTCAGCCCAACAAGAACGAATAAAAACTTTTTACTTGACACTAATAACTGCATTGGCTATTCCTTCGGCATCGAAGCCGCACAGATGATAAAGTTCGGCTGGTTTGCCCTGTTCAATGAAATCGTCAGGAATACCCAGTCTCTTCACCTTGCAGTCGTAACCGCGGTCGTGTATAAATTCAAGCACAGCAGAACCCAAACCACCGATAATTGTACCGTCTTCAACCGTAATGATATATTTGTGCTTTGTGCAGGCATCTTCAAGAAGGTCAACATCGATAGGTTTCAAAAATATCATGTCGTAATGTGAAGGATGAACATCGATGTTGCGTTCCTTAAGGATTTCAAGTGCCTTACTGACGAAATTACCTGGTTTTCCTATTGTGATAATGGCAACATCTTTGCCTTCAACGAGTTTGCGGCCTCTGCCGATAGCAATTTGACTCAGTTTATCCAAACGCCAATTGATGTTTGAGCCTTTTCCGCGAGGATATCTTATAGACATCGGCAAAGTGGTGTATTGAGCTGTAAACATCAGATTCTGCAGTTGGAACTCATCCATAGCAGCAGAAATAATCATGTTAGGAATTGTCCTCAGATACGCAAGGTCAAATGCGCCGTGATGTGTTGGACCATCCTCGCCGACGAGACCGGCTCTGTCAATGCAGAACACCACAGGCAGCTTCTGCAATGCCACATCGTGGATAACCTGGTCGTATCCGCGTTGCAGGAAAGTCGAATAAATAGCAAGATAAGGCCGCATTTTACGGGCAGCAAGACCGGCAGCAAAAGTGACTGCATGTTCTTCGGCTATGCCGACATCAAAGCAACGGTCGGGCATAACTTCCATCATCTTGTCAAGAGATGAACCTGACAGCATCGCAGGAGATATTCCAACTATATCCTCGTTTTCCTTTGCAAGACGTACAATTGTTTCTCCAAAAACATCCTGGAATTTCGGCGGACATAAAGCTGGTTCTTTTATAGTTTCTCCAGTCTCAGGATTGAATACTCCCGGAGCATGGAACTTGGTCTGATCTTGTTCGGCAGCAGCCAACCCTCTGCCTTTAACGGTAATGCAATGTAAAATCTTTGGTCCCTTGATTTCCTTTATCTGCTGCAGAATGTCAATAATCTGCAGGACATCATTACCATTTGCCGTTCCGAAATATCTCACACCAAGATCCTCAAACAAGTTGTTTTTCCCAAGGATGGAGGCCTTCATGCCTCTCTTGAGCTGCTGTATGACAAAATGGTTCTTTTCAATGTGAAGGCGTTCGTTTCTGTTAACCAAACCGTTCCATATTCTGTCACGGAAATTATTATATTTTTTCGACAACGAAAGCGACATCAGGTAATCCTTCATTGCCCCCGTGTTTTTGTCGATGGCGATTCCGTTATCGTTGAGAATAATAATCATATTGGCCTTGGTGGCACCGGCATTGTTGAGTGCCTCATAAATCATGCCTCCGGTTGCCGCACCGTCACCGACCACTGCAATAGTCTGACGGGTAAACTCACCCTTGAACTGGGCGGAAAGAGCCATGCCAAGTGCCGCCGACACTGATGTTGAAGCATGCCCCGCGCCGAAGGAGTCATACTCGCTTTCCGACATTTTCGGAAAACCGCTTATACCGCCAAACTGACGAATAGTTGTAAACTTGTCACGTCTTTCAGTGAGAATCTTGTGAGCGTATGCCTGATGTCCAACGTCCCAAATAACGTTATCATACGGAGTGTCAAACACATAATGAATAGCTACAGCCAATTCCACCGCACCAAGGCTTGAACCTATATGTCCCGGATGTTGGCTTATGACCTCAATTATATATTTGCGCAATTCCTCACATACGTCATTAAGCTGTTCCAATTTAAGCCTTCTCAGATCGCTTGGACGCAATATTTGCGACAACAACTTATATTTTGTAGAATCCAATTTTATTGACTATTAAATTAAAAATCAAAACAACATATCCATTGCAATCTTGGCCTCATCCGACATCATTGATGGCTGCCATGCCGGTTCAAAAGTGACTTCCACATTTACGGATTTAAGGTCAGGAATATTCATAACCAAAGTGTTTTTGACTATTTCAGGCATTCGTTCTGCCTCAGGACAGTTTGGGGCCGTCAGCGACATAAGAACTTTCACGTCACCGTCATTTTCAGTGACATCGTATATCAGACCCATATCGTAGATATTCACAGGTATTTCGGGGTCGTAAACTTTCTTGAGGGCTTCGACTATTTCATTTTCCTTGTCTGAGAGCGTATGCATACATTTTCATTTGCTTTACCATCGACATCAGTCCGTTGGAGCGTGTCGGCGATAAAAATTCCTTTAAACCTATTTTATCTATAAAATCCAAGTCGGCATCATAAATCTCATCCGGAGTGGCATCGGAAAATACTTTTACCAGCATCGCAATGATCCCTTTCGTGATAATAGCGTCACTGTCAGCGGTAAACAAAATCCTACCTTCTTGATAATCAGCATGTAACCACACCTGAGACTGACAACCATTAATAGTGTATTCAGGGGTTTTATACTTGTCGTCAATCACAGGCAGTGACTTGCCGAGGTCGATAATATAACTGTATTTATCCTCCAGACTGTCGAAATAGCCGAACTCCTCGACCAACTGGTCAGATTTTTCCTTGATAGTCATGTCAAAATGTTATTAGTCAACTTTACGGATATAGTCAGCCTTACGCGGTCTTGCAACAGGGTATTCCCCTTCAGGGTAACCAAGAATGCAGTTGCCTATTCCGACATAGTTTTCAGGTATTCCCCACTGTTTCATGAGTGCTTTTCCTTCCGGCATCTGGAAGACCTCACGGGCACGATGAATCCAACATGAGCCAAGGCCCACTGCATGAGCGGCATTGAGCAGATTGCCCATTACCAACGAACCGTCTTCCAAGTAAGTATGTGATGTGGTGTCAGCAAAAACTATCACTAATGTCGGAGCACCATAGAAAGGGTTTTTGAAGTTGGAGTCATCAACAGGTCCAAAGACACTTGCGTTGAGTTTTGCAATTTTGGTGATTGTGTCGGGATTTTGGACAACAACCATCAATGACGGCTGTTTGTTCATGCCGCTTGGTGCGTATGTTCCGGCTTCGAGAACGGCATTCAAATCCTCGTCAGTCACCTGCATCTTCTTAAAACTTCTGATACTGCGTCTCGTTTTTAGATTTTCCAAAACAACATTTTTCATTTCTCCAGTAGTTTGATTTTTAATATTCTTCATTTCATCCAATGTCTTGTACAGAAATCCACCTGTTATCAAAAGTAATGCCGCAAGTACAATTATTGCAATTTTATTTTTGTTCATAGCATGTCAAATTTGTAACTGCAAAGATACAAGTTTTTGCCGATACTAGCAAGAAAAATGCATTTCATTATATCTCATAATCACCCATACGACAAGAATCTGTCCCAGCTTGTTGACTCCACTAATGCCCATGATGAAATATTGCTGAGTCCAAATCAGATAATCTTCCCTTCCCAAAGCATCTTTAGGAAATCATACGCATAATAGCTTTCAACATTGCCCATCTTGCGACTGAGTTTATCTAATGTGACTATAATCAGCCGTGCGTTAGGGAAATCCACCGCAAACCGCTTAAGGTTTTTCAAATGTGATGTCCTGACTTCCGTCACCGACTTGAACTCAATGGCAACCCTTGCCTCACCTATCACTGCATCAACTTCCAAGCCTGTATATGTCCTCCAATAGGAAAGCGGCTCAATGCTATTGTGGTATCCCAAGTAGGCCACCAACTCTTGCATGAAAAAATGCTCAAAAGCGTGACCAAACTCTGGCGAACCAGGGAAAAGTTCGCTGCGGTTCAGCAAAAAATTGGGGATAGCAACATCGAAAAAATAGAAACGAGGTGCCTGCACGACACTGCGCTTATTCGTCCTCGTATAAGCAGGAATCATGTAACCTATCAACGTGTCAGTGAGAATGGAAAAATACTCCTTCACCGTTTTTGCGCCCACACCGCAATCTTGTGCAATGTTCTGAAAGTTCACTATCTCACCGTTGGTTATGGCAGCCGCCCTAAGGAAATTGCTGAAGCCCATCAGATTGCGCACCAAAGCCTCAGCCATAATTTCCTCTTTCAAATAGACATCAACGTATGCTTGAATCTGTCGGCGAGGATTGTCAAGCGGATATATAGCTGGCATCATGCCATTGTTCACCGCCCTAATCAGGTTGAAATCAGGGATTTCGGCACTCACCAAAGGATACAGATAGGTCGGCAAGGCACGCCCGCCCAAGGTGTTGACCGAATTACGCCGCAGTTTCCGTGCACTCGAACCACAAAGAATAAACCTAATATGTTTTCGCGAAATGAGTAAATGAATTTCATTGAGCAGTTCAGGTACCTGTTGAATCTCATCAATGACAACCAGACTCCCATTGGGCACTTCCATGAGCAAGTCGCGCAACAAGGATGGACGTTGCCTAAACCGCATCATTGTATCGAACTCAAGCAAATCATAATAGATGCAATTCGGAAAACGCTCCCGAAGCAAACTTGTCTTTCCCGTCTGCCTCGCCCCAAACAGGAAAAGGCTATTGGTTTCTGACTCCGACAATGATAATACCCTATTATACATAATATCAATATTTTACAAAATTTTGATTGAAAAAACGTACTAACAACTCCGATTTTGAATGAAAAATCGACAGCAAAGATACATATTTTCAAAAAACCGCAACCAAAAGTTTTATAATTTTTCCACCTTCCCATGTCTAGGATTTGTAGGGCTGTCGTATCACGGCAGCCGAATTGTTCGTACCACGGCAGCCGCATGGTCAATTCATGCCTGGTACAGCTGCCGCAATGTGTCTATTCACTAATTTCACAAAACGGACAAAAAACTCAGAAAAACATTGGAAAAACGGACAAAAAGTAGTATTTTTGCATTGGAAAAACGGACAAATTATGCTTAACAGAAAGATTGACAGCTACTTAGAAAAGTATTATAAAAACGACAAGAAGGCTTTGCTAATCACTGGGGCGCGACAAACAGGGAAATCCTTCTCTATCCGCCATTTTGGGACTACGCATTTCAAGAGTTTGGTCGAAATCAATTTCATCGAAATGCCAGAAGCCATCGAAGTGATTTCCAATGCAAAAAACAGTAAAGACATGTTGTTGCGGCTTTCTGCTTTGACCAATCAACCGCTCATTGAAGGACAAACCCTTGTTTTTTTCGACGAGGTCCAGGAATGTCCCGAAATCGTGACAGCCATCAAATTTCTTGTTGAGGAAGGCAGTTACCGTTACATTATGAGCGGGTCGCTTTTAGGCGTTGAATTGAAAGATTTGCGTTCAGAACCAGTCGGTTATATGGACATCAAAGAAATGTTTCCGCTTGATATTGAGGAGTTTTTTATGGCTCTGGGTGTAAACCAAAGGATATGGGACGAAATCAAGACGGCTTGGGAGCAAAAACGGTCTGTTGACGATTTTGTCCATAAAAAGATTATGGAGTTGTTTCGTTTGTATCTCATCGTAGGGGGCATGCCCGCCGTAGTGCAGAAATACCTTGACACGAACAACCTTCAGGAAGTGCTGGCTGAGCAGCAGGCCATCATCCGGCTCTACAAGCGTGACATTGCCAAGTATGACCGAAATCACAAGCTTTATATAGAAGAAATTTTCGAATTGATACCTTCAGAACTCAACGCAAAGAACAAGAGATTCATTCTCAAGAACTTGAACGAGAATTTAAAGTTCTCGCGTTATGAAAACAGTTTCATTTGGCTGAAAGAGGCTGGTGTAGCATTGCCAGTTTTCAATTCAGATGAACCTGTTGCTCCGCTGAAACTGTCACGCTCACGCAATCTGTTCAAGTTGTTTCAAAACGACATCGGATTGTTGGCCTGCCAATATGCCGATGGCATTCAGTTGCAGTTGCTTACCAACGCCAAGGGCATCAATTTCGGTTCAATTTACGAGAACGTCGTTGCACAGGAGCTGCATGCCCGAGGTTTCGACTTGTATTACTTCAACAGCAAAAAGCAAGGGGAATTGGATTTTATCATTGAAAAAGACGGAGAGATTGTACCCATCGAAGTGAAATCGGGCAAAGATTACCAAAGGCACAACGCCCTCTCAAATGTAATGACCAATGCCGAATATCATATACCGCAAGCCTTGGTGTTCACCAATGAAAATGTCTCTCAAGACGGAAAAGTGTTGTATCTACCCATCTACATGGTGGCTTTCTTGGAGAAGCAGACTACTATTGATGTGGTATATCGGGTGGATTTGTCTGGGTTGCAGTAGGACTTTTACACCATGGTCACCACCTACGGCGTGAAACACAACATTTACAGCGACATAGCGCAATCACAAGTGACGTTGGAACATCTATTTGCTTCGGAAGAAAAGTAGATTACTTGACGGAATGTGCTAAATTTTTCAAGATTCCGTCAAGTTATGGCAGTAACTTTTGCGATTTCTGAACGAAAAACCTCCCATCGGATTTGCTCGACGGGAGGTTTTGTAGGGCTGTCGTACCACGGCAGCCGCATTGTCAATTCGTATGTAGGGCTGTCGTACCACGGCAGACGCGTTTCGCAATTCGAATGGTGCGGCTGCCACAATGCTTCGATATGCTCAGCAACCATGTGACAGCTCTACAATGGCCACGGATTATTCCACCACGATTTCCTTCACCAAACCTTCGCCAGATTTGACGAAGTAGATGCCTGAGCTTAGTGACAACTTGTGTGTACTATCTTGCTCATGGCTTGTAGTCACAACCTGACCAAGTATGTTGTAAATGGTCAAGTCTGTAGTACCAACGACGGTAAATTCACCGTCCGTTGGGTTAGGATACACGTTGAAGTGACTTATATTGCCTGTATTGACAAGGCCGTCTATTTTTTTGTCACTTCTGTTTGAGAGTAGACGGCTTTCGCCATCCTTGGTGCCTTCGACGCCTTGGACAACGACGTAGCCTTCGTAGAACTGATCGCCTGTGCAGGTGTAGCTTGTCACACTCGCACCTACGAAGTCGATGATTGTCAAGTCTCCATCCATGACCCCCATCGCCACTTCGTGGCCCTCCTCCCCGGAGGGGAGGGATTTATCTGGGGACCATTTGCAGATGTTATATCCCAATAGGTCATAGCCAGTGGGGATATTCCAGTTGACTTCTATCGTGGCGTTCAAGCCAATCAAGTAAGCCATGTGAATAGTCTCCTTAGGATAACTAACTATTGGACAGTCCGTTCCGTCACTTGCAACTGCTGTCACAGTATAAGTTCTGGAAGCGGATCCACTTCCTATGTTGTCAAGGAAGTAGCCGTCGGTGTAGTCGGCGGAGCCGACTTGTAGACCGTCACGTTTCAAGATAACGTAATCGATATACTCGGCTTGTTCCTCGGTGACTCGCCATGTGACCATGTTCAAGTTTGATTCAAGGTCACAGGTAGCGAGATCGATCTCTACGTTGTCCTGCACAATATAGGTCAGGACGGCTGTCGCACACATATCGGACACAGCACAGGTGTAAGTACCTGGTTCAGTGACTTCGATAGTTTGTGTCTTGTAACCATTATTCCACAAGTAGGTGTACCCACTGGGTGCCTCAAGAGTAATCGGCTCATACTGTCTCTTCCAATAAGATGTAGTGGTCTCGTCTGGGACGTTTGGTTCTATGAAGTAGACGCCAAAACCTAAATCGTATCCACATCCATTGAACCAACAACCGGTAGTCGTTGTTTCAAATATTATTGGGCTAACATTATAGATCCACTCGCCGTTTATTTCAAATTTGAAGGTAGAGCAATTGTCTGGAGCATACAGAAGTACTCGATCGTACTTATTAACACAAGCATTTATCCTTTTGGGAAACTGTTGTGATAATTGTGGAATTGTGACAATAGTGTCTTGTGCCGAAACTTCTATCAAGCAAAAAAGAGCACAAATAATTATTAGAAAAATCTTTTTCATTTTTATTTCTCCTTTCTTTTTTTTGATTATTTTTTTATTTTGTATATATCTTGTATTATAACTATAGTGAAAAAGTATTTAAAGTCAAGTTTTTAATTATCAATTTCGGGTATGAAGTCATGTATGTCGTCATTAAGTGGTATTGGGAATACTCTTGCACTTGGTTTTGGTATTATACAAGGTCAATTATTTGCGTCGAATCATAATTGTTCTAAACTTGTTCCTGTCAGTCATCTCATTATATCATACCGTACGTAATTTACTATGATTTGTTGTTGTGTATTTATATTTACACCATTAGCAATACATATAACTAAACTTCATTGATATTCTATTGGAGTTGAAGTTAAATCTATTTTCTCAAGGTACATCATTGTTCCAGCATTTGACGCATTACATGTCATATTATTTGGCATACAATTGCTTCCTAATCTAAGTGATCCATTGACATCAAGTGTAGCTTGTGGATTATCTGTGTTTACTCAAACCATGAGTGAGTTGTATGCATCTCCTTTATCAACCGCCAAATCTCATGCAAGAACTCCATGAAAATTATGTCATGTCCGATTTTGTATTGTACATTGTGTTTGTGGAGAAATATTTCATCATAATATTCATTGAGGAGCATTTGCAGGAGGATCACTAGGATTACATCAAACAGTATTTATTATACCATTTCGTTCATGGATGACTCATGGATACTCTCAACCTGTGATATTGTTGTAAGTTCCAGTTCTTTGCGTGAAGTAAATGAAAGCTCATCATCTGGTACCGACAGCAAGTTCATTTTCTCACAGTATCTCATAACTACGATTTTCATCATCTGCTCAATTTCAATTTGCATACATATATATGTAGTTTCCTGAATGTCATGCAAAAATTGGTCAGTTTACACTTAGTCATCTGACAGCATTGTTTCCAGTACCTCTGAAAAAATATGGACTTCAAAACATACTGATACCATTTGGATTAACATAAAATTCTGTCGTATTCTCGCTACTACTCAAACCGAAAGGTGTCACTGCTAAATCTCAATTTATCCTGGTTATTCATGACCAAACTCGTAATTTGTAGTCTTTTCCTCTTTTATTAATTTCTATATATGGTATGTCTCAAACCCATACATTTAATCAATTTAATCAACTTTTTATTGGTGTTATGGCGAAATAACCGCTTTCCACAGGCTGATCTCATGACATTCGTGTGACATACATAGGACTCCACTGGACACCGAAAAAGTTGCCTCAACCACCGTTACCACCTGAAGCTTCGATTCATGTAATCGGTCTAAATCAATGTTTAATGCGTTTACCACATTTTTGATTCCTTTCCGGACTTCTTTTTTTGCCTCCTTTCTTTTTAATTTGTTGTTAAATAATTAGTTATTAGTTTTTTTATTTCACCGTTAGTTCTCAAATGGGCATAAAAAAAGCGTGAAACTTTTTGCATTACCTTCAGTTGTGGTTTACTGGACGACCAATCAAGTAGATAAATACAAAAAGCCCACGCCTATCGGCGCGAACTTAAAGCACTTATTCTCACTTGATTTGAAAGTGTCCAGTTTTCAACTGAGAGAACAAGAGCGTAAAGCTCAGGTGGTTAATTATGTTATATTATTTCTGTTTTGTGCGGTTTGTTTTTTAGGTTATGAAATATGTTTTCAAAAATAGTTTATTTCTTCTTTTGTCAATTCTGTCGTGGCGAGAATGAGGGTATTGTCCACACCAGCGGCTTTCATGTTTATGGCCACTTGATGGATGCCTTCTTTCATGGCATGATGGAATTAACCTTGCAAAATTACATAATAATCCCGAATAATAAGCTGGATGGACAAAAAAATGTATAACCGAGATCTAATCCTCAAAAAAATGAAGAATTCCAACAGGGGGTCTTGTAGGGCTGTCGTACCACGGCAGCCGCATTGTCAATTCGTATGTAGGGCTGTCGTACCACGGCAGCTGAATTTCGTTGGCGGACACACGCGGTGTGTCCCTACAGGATTTACCACTACGATTTACTGACCGTTTCGTATGGCCTGCGAATTTTCGAATGAGAACGGTTTGTCCTGATATGATGCGTCAATCATCACAAATTGACGATAATGCGTCAATAATCTCTCCATCAACTTCCGGACCGAATCCGTCAACACTGTAATGACCTTCGCCTTTGATGCCGTCAACAGCACCCAAAATGACGATGTATCTCAGATATTCCCGAACATCATCAGCTGATGGAAGAAGACTTTTGCCGGTCAGTTTTCCTAATGCCGCCATAAAACCATACGCGCCCCAATTTGAGACTGTTGCAATGATTAAATCATCAACCTTGACCGATGAAGGGATAATATTTATCTCCTCCCTGATGATGTCCTCCAAATTGCCCATTCCAATTTCGTTGCCGCCATCACCGATGCCGATGGTCAAGCATTTACTGCGGATGAAAATGTCGTCTATACCCGATGTGAACCGAGAAATGTCAACACCTTTCATATTGTAATACCTACCGTCGGAAGCCCTCCCGCAACGTTCTATGGAAATCATCGCCACACAGTCTTCAATATAACTACGATTATTTATATCAGCATAAGAGTTGTTTCCTTCGATATTCTCAAATGATTCATTATCATACTCAACCAATTGATAACTTGGGTCGGCTATGAAGTAACGCATTGAATACATGTCTGTTACAATGACGGGGCTATACCCCAGCTCTTTCAGGGCCTTAGCAAGAAAGTAAGTGCCGACCGGTCCATCAGTCTCACCGGTGCCGAAACAGTAAAATCCGGTGCAAATCAGCACCTTGCCGCGTTGCTGTCGCAGTAAGTCTTCCGCAGCCTTCATACAATAGTCAGCAGGCATATATCTGCGCAAAATGTACATTCCACGCGATGAATGCTGAAGGATAAGTGATTCTATGGTGGCCACCCCATCATTAACAGATGTTGCGGCATCAGGACTTTCAGATTTTACCGTACCTGTTGAAGTGTACTGTGAGTTTGTTTCATCTTTCATAGCATCATGACTGCCTTTTTAAGTCCGCTGATGAAGACATCGACTTCCTCCAAAGTGTTATAGACGGCAAAAGATGCACGCACAGTTCCCGGGATTCCGTAAAAGTCCATCAGCGGCTCGGCACAGTGATGTCCGGTTCTGACAGCAACTCCGCTAATCTTGTCAAGCAACGTACCCACATCAAAGGGATGGATACCATTTATCAGAAACGAAATCACTCCAGACTTGAATTCAGACTCACCGTAAATCCTTACTCCATCTGTCTTTTTCAGTTCCTCGGTACAATATTTGAGCAACTCGTTTTCATGCCGCATTATCGCATCATAACCGATGTTGTCCATGAAATCAATGGCAGTCTCAAGCCCAAGCACAGCTTCAACATTCGGGGTTCCCGCCTCAAATTTGTAAGGCAAGTCATTGTAAGTGGTCCTTGCAAAGGTGACTGTTCCAATCATCTCGCCGCCACCCTGATAAGGAGGCAGGTCATTGAGCCACTTCTCCTTACCATAAAGTACTCCCACACCCATCGGAGCATACATCTTATGTCCCGAGAAACAGTAGAAATCGCAGTCAAGTTCTTGCACGTCAACTTTAATGTGCGGGATTCCCTGAGCACCGTCAACTAAAACGGGTATGCCGCGACTATGTGCAATTGCAACTATATCCTTAACCGGATTTATTGTTCCAAGAACATTGGAAACGTGGGCAAAAGCAATAATTCTCGTCCTATCGGTCATCAGTTCCGGCAACTTTTCCACCATCAAATCACCTTTCTCAGTGATGGGCAACACCTTCAGCACAGCACCTTTTTTTTCACAGGCAATCTGCCAGGGCACAATATTGGAATGATGCTCCAACTGCGTTACTATAACCTCATCACCTTCAGCAAGATACCTTGTTGAAAACGTATCGGCGACAAGGTTGATTGAATCTGTCGTACCTTTGGTGAAAACAATTTCCTCACGTTTTCCGGCATTGATGAACTTTGCCACCGTATCGCGGCTATGCTCGAACGCCTGTGTACTCAGTTCGCTCAGATAATGCGTTCCACGGTGGATATTGCTGTTCTCTTCAGTGTAATACTTTACTATTCTGTCGATTACACACTGCGGTTTCTGTGTTGTCGCCCCATTGTCCAAATACACCAACGGCTTACCGTTGGCTGTAATTTTCAGTATAGGGAACTGTTCTCTGATATTCATCTTAGATATTATCGAAATATTTGGTCTGACGTTTTGCATTGCTGCAACGCAAAACACAGTTGTCACACACAGTCAGTTCACCCATCAGACGTTTCTTGACCATATCACTGACACGCATTTTGATTGGCTCAATATTAATCTTGTCGATCACCTCTGCCACGAAGGCATTCAACAAAAGCTTGCGGGCATTTTCATACGAAATTCCACGTTGCTGCATATAAAACAAAGCCTCTTCATCAAGCTGTCCGACAGTGGCGCCATGGCTGCATTTCACATCATCGGCATAAATCTCAAGATAAGGTTTTGCGTATGCCTTGGCCTTGCTTGTAAGAAGAATGTTCTTGTCAACCTGCGATGCCTCGGTACGCTGCGAGTCCCTGTGAACTATGATTTTACCTGTAAACATCGAACGTGCCGAATCATCGATGATTCCTTTGAAGATTTGCTGACTGACACAGTCAGTGCCTATATGCTCGACATTGACGTAATTGTCCATTTCCTGCTCCCTGTCGGCAAGATAAATGCCGTATGCATACGTCTCAGCAAAATCACCGCCAAGCACAACATTCTGATTACCTGACAGGTATCCAGCATTAAGTTCCATGTTGAAAGTCTTGACCACACTATGCGATTCCTGTTCAATGAAAACGGAATTCACTGCCGCTGAATCATTTGAAATATTGTGAAGTTTGTAATAATCAAGATGTGCATCCTCGCGGACGAAAATCTCAGTAAGATTATTGACGAAGAAATCGTGGTCGGAAAATGTGTCATCGCACTGAATCAACTTCAACTGCGAATTCTTCCCCAATACTATCAGATTCCTCACATTGAACATGCTGTCACAGTCGCTGTTAAAGACTGAAACCAACTGCAGAGGAAGTTCCATCACCGTGTCATCAGGGACTTCAATGTAAAAACCGCCGGTAAAAGCAGCCGTGTTCAAAGCATAAAAACCGTTTTCATCTATGTCACAAAGACTGCCGAATAATTCATTGACTTTGTCAGCGACATTCATAATATTTTCAACTATGATTTTATTGTCCGATTTGCCGTAATCGACAATATTCCTGCCGTTCACAAGACAATAGACCAAAGGCGAAAAGTTTTCGAGAGTGCAGTTGAAACCAATGTCTGTATTGGCATTTTCCACATCCAAAGCGAATTTTTTCTTCAGAAATTTCACCGACACAGGACTTTGGTTCTGAAACACAAAACCATTCTGCCGCAGAGAATTGGCTGCCTCCATCCGCTTCATTCTGAACAGATAAGGCTGCTCACGATAAGTCATGTCCTCGATAAAACCGGTTATATTTTTATTAATTTCAAACATATCGGAAGCTGTTACTTGATAAATTGCTCATAACCGTCTTTCTCAAGTTCCATGGCGAGCTCCTTACTGCCACTCTTGATAATTTTCCCATCATAGAGAACGTGTACAACATCAGGAACGATATAATTCAGAAGTCGCTGGTAATGAGTGATCACAATAAAAGAATTGTCAGGTGTTCTCAATTTGTTGACACCGTTGGAGACAATCCTGAGAGCATCAATGTCGAGGCCTGAGTCAGTCTCATCGAGGATGGAAAGCTGTGGTTCGAGCATAGCCATTTGGAAGATTTCGTTTTTCTTCTTTTCACCACCCGAAAAGCCTTCATTCACAGAACGTTGCGTAAGAGTGTCTTTCATTTCGACAAGTCTCTTTTTCTCTTCCATCAGATTAATGAACTCATGCATCGAAATTGGATCCTGTCCGAAATATTTGCGTTTTTCATCAATAGCATTTCTCATGAAATTCACCATGCTCACGCCCGGTATTTCCACAGGATACTGGAAACTTAGGAAGATACCTTCCTTGGCACGCTCGTCAACGCTGAGTTTGGTCAAGTCTTTACCCTTATAAATGAGTTCACCCTCGTCTATGTTGAATATCGACCTGCCGGCAATGACAGAAGCGAGAGTACTTTTGCCTGTTCCGTTTGGTCCCATGACTGCATGGACCTCACCCGCATTGATGTCGAGTGACAATCCCTTTAATATTTGTTTTCCGTTTATTGAAACCCAAAGGTTCTTTATTTCCAATAATTTCATTTTCAAAGAATTAATTATTAACCCACAGTACCTTCAAGACTTACGGCAAGAAGTTTTTTCGCCTCGACTGCAAATTCCATAGGCAGTCTGTTGAGCACTTCGTTAGCATATCCATTGACAATCAGGCCAATAGCCTTTTCTATAGAGATTCCACGTTGCTGACAATAAAAGAGTTGTTCTTCAGAAATCCTTGAAGTCGTGGCCTCGTGTTCTATCACCGATGAATCGTTTTCAGCCTGGATATTCGGGTAAGTATGAGCTCCGCATTTGTCGCCTAAAAGCAGCGAATCACACTGCGAATAGTTGCGTGAATTTGTAGCACCCTTGGCCATAAACACACGTCCACGGTACGAATTGTCGCTGTATCCCGCAGAAATGCCTTTCGATATGATTGTGCTTTTTGTATTTTTTCCGATATGAATCATTTTGGTGCCGGTGTCAGCCTGCTGATAATTGTTAGTCACAGCCACCGAATAGAATTCGCCGACCGAATTGTCACCTTGCAGTATGCAACTCGGATATTTCCAGGTTCTGGCCGAACCTGTCTCAACCTGCACCCACGACAGCTTTGCATTGTCGCCCTTGCATACGCCACGTTTAGTGACAAAGTTGTAAATGCCGCCTTTGCCTTCCTTGTCACCCGGATACCAGTTCTGGACCGTGGAATATTTCACCTCGGCATCCTTCATGACTATTATTTCGACTATAGCCGCATGAAGCTGGTTTTCATCACGTTGCGGTGCCGTACAGCCTTCCATATATCTTACTGAAGCACCCACATCGGCAATAATGAGAGTACGTTCAAACTGGCCGGTCTGCGCAGCATTAATTCTGAAATACGTTGACAGTTCAATCGGGCAGGTCACTCCCTTTGGAATGTAACAGAAAGAACCGTCGCTGAATACCGCTGAATTGAGTGCAGCGAAGAAATTGTCGTCAGGCGGAACTGCTGTGCTGAGATACTGACGGACAAGGTCAGGATGGTTTTTGACCGCCTCGCTGAAAGAACAGAAAATAATTCCGTATTTGCCAAGCGTATCCTGAAATGTCGTCTTCACCGACACACTGTCGAAAACAGCATCATAAGCCACATCGGAACTGTTGACGAGACGTTTCTGTTCATCTAATGGAATGCCCAACTTGTTGAAGGTGGAAAGAAGTTCAGGATCAACTTCATCGAAATTGGTCTGTTTCTTCTTCTTAGGGGCAGAATAATATATTATATCCTGATAATCAATAGGTTCATAATCGACATGTCCCCAATGAGGCTCCTTCATTGTCAACCATTTGCGATAAGCGTTCAGGCGGAATTCCAAAAGCCACTCAGGTTCCTCCTTCTTGGCGGAAATCATGCGTATTATATCCTCATTGAGACCTTTGGGCACAACATCCGCTTCGATATCCGTAACGAAACCATACTTGTACTCTGCATTGGCTATTTCGCTGACAATCTGATTATCTGATTTTTCGTTGTTCATTATTTTTCCATCATTTTGTTGGCATCACTAATGAAAGTGGCAAGCCCCTTGTCAGTCAGAGGATGGTTGAGCAGGCCGAGGATAGCCTTCAGAGGGCATGTTGCGACGTCAGCCCCAACTTCAAGGCACTGAACAATATGACGAGTATGGCGGACAGATGCAGCGAGAACCATGGTCTTGTAGCCGTAGAATCTGTAAACATCCACTATCTCCTTGACCAACCCAACACCGTCAGCAGAGATGTCATCGAGACGACCGATGAAAGGCGACACGTATTTGGCACCGGCCTTAGCCGCAAGCAAAGCCTGTCCAACAGAAAACACAAGCGTACAGTTGGTCTTCTTGCCTCTGCTGCTGAAATACTTGACAGCCTTTATTCCGTCCTTGGTGCATGGCAGCTTGACAGTAATCTTAGGGTCAATCTTAAGGAGCTCTTCACCCTCCCTTACCATGCCTTCGAAATCCGTTGAGAAGACTTCGGCACTGACATCACCGTCAACGATGTCACATATTGACTTATAATGTTGGAAAATAGCCTCTTTACCTTTGATTCCCTCCTTGGCCATCAATGAAGGATTCGTAGTCACGCCATCGAGAACGCCCAAATCCTGGGCTTCCCTTATCTGGTCTAAATTTGCAGTATCAATGAAAAATTTCATGTCTTAATTTTTTTTACAAAAATAATAAAAATTAATCAAACCAAATAAAATCACATTAAGAAAACTCTGGAAAAAGTCAGACAGTAAAATATAAGGTGACTATTTTTTGAAAAATAACTGCCACGGGTGGATGGAGAACGCTGGAGAATAAGCGTCCATTTAATTGGATAAAAGCACCGAAAATACTGCGCTAACCTATCTAAAAAACATAGTTAGCGCAGTATTTCAATGCTCAATTGGTGCGCTAACCTATCTAAAAAATATGGTTAGCGCACTAATAAATTTCAAGAAACGACTCATCGGTCGCGCTGTTCTTTGCCCAAAACGCGCCATTGCGAAACGAGTTCGATTTCCTTTTCAAGTCGCTGTTCAACGATTCTGAATTGTACAAAACTGTGATTGAAGCACTTGCCACCAGGGGAAAAGGCTTGTCGCGACAGGAAATCATCGAAGCCGCCAATCTGACCGACAACGGCTATCTCTCGGAAGTGCTCGACAACCTGCAACGTTGCGACTTTATCCGCAGTTATCACTCCTTTGGCAAGAAGCAACGCAATATCCTCTACCAGCTTACCGATTTGTATTCCCTGTTCTATCTCCGTTTCCTGAAAAACAATTTAGGGCAGGACGAGCAGCTTTGGAGCCATGCCTTGGACACGACCTCCACCTGAGTGGCAGCTCGGCCGCTATTGGTCGAGTTCGCTCCGCACGAGCAGCCCGAGCAGTGCGCTCCGCGCGTCAGAACTAACCTTTGTTCCGTTTACAAGAGTCTCCCAAAAATTACGGGAACTAAATGAATATTTTTTTGGAAATATTTGTCTTCCCGGTAATGATAACAACGTAAACACCTGATTCTCCGCTGAATGGAATTTCAGCAGAATAACCGTCTATCCTATTGTACGTCACAACTCTGCCCGCCATATCAACAACATACACATCACCCTTCAGCATTTTGTCGGCAATGACTTTTATATTTCCGTTAGAATAATATGCTTTCAAGTCAATCTCATCTGTAAAGTCTGATGTTCCGTGATGTGCTATTTCGCAGGCTCCAATATCCGGATGCCACTGGTTACGGGTTGTTTTAAAATAGTCCGCCGTAATGCCGTCAATCGGAGTTCCGAGAGCATTGCTTTCAGCAATCATCAGCAGACTGGTAGAAGTGAATACAGGATTCATATCATAGTTTGTTGTATCATTATTCATTGTGTTCCAAGCACTTATATCATAATACCAGTAAACACTGTCAGAAGTCATATTAAAAACAGAAAAACCGTCTTCCATGTCATCAGCATAAAAAATATTATGAACTATATTCACCCTATTATTCAGTAACGGCACCAAATCGTCAGCCACATTTCTGATTCCTATGCAGGTAGCATCTGTTACAGGCTGACCATAGATGTCTCCGAAATTATTGAGAAGTATGTTGTTCTTCATGAAAAATCTGCTTCCGTTATCGAGACCGTCAATCAAGAAGCAGGAGCTTTGGGCAACATTATCGAGATATTCGGAATTATCCTCGCAAAGATAAATCGAATTATAGTAAAACTCTGACAATGAGTTGTCTGTATGTGTATATATTCCATACGCATTGTCTGCCGCAACGTGGGAAATCATGTTATTGTAACATTCAACAGAATCATTTGCCGACATTATTAACATACCGTATGCGGCATTGGTTTCATGCGCTTGGTTATTATTAACAATATCGAGAATCAAATTGTTGCTGATGGTTCCTGAGCCATCATACACGGTAATGCCTGTAGGAAGGACACCTCCCATAACGCTGAATATTTTGTTGTCTGAAATCACGAATCTGCTGGAAACATCTTTATGGCTATTTGCCACACTTACACAAATCCCGCAAGACGTGATATGATAACCGTCTCTCACATCACCTATTGAATTGCCGTCGATGATGATATCCCTTCCTTTTTTATCTGAATCATCCGTGACAAACATTCCGTATGTTGCACGTGATATATTGTTGTTTGACAACACAATAGGATATTCGCCATAATGACATTCAGCTGATATGCCATACGAACAACTGTCAGCCACCTCTGCCATAATATTGCATCCGTCAATTACAATATCGTCGCAATTACCATATAATCTGATTCCTGCTGTGCCATTGACTTTGCTTTCATTTACAACATTAAGCCTGCCGTCACCATAAATTGAAAAGTGCTTTGCATTATCGAGATAAAAGATACAATCTGCCGAATCCTTCAGGGTAACATTAATATCCTCTGCCAATTTCAATGTAATGGTTGTCTCAGCATCAGTTCCTTTGACATCCTGTACTGTGATTGGGAACGTCTCATGGTAAAGGCTGTCGTCAGGGATATAATCCGCGGTGACAAGCAGCATGATACTGTTGCCAACACCACGGTTGTAAAGGCTGTCAAAAGCAGCTGAAACAGTTTTGAAGTCATGGTTTCCATTTTGTCCAATTGTCAGTGTATCAATATTTTGTGCCTGAACAGACAAAACTACGGACAACAAAAACATTATTGAAACAAGCAGTTTTTTCATTTCGTAAAATTTTACGCAAAGATAATGTTTTTTTTAAAGATGCCACGTTCCTTTGGAAGTACGAGTTGATTTCTTTTGTTCCAACAAATAAGTCTCTTTGTCCAAGCAGGCGGAAACGCAAGGATTAATTTGTCTTCTTTGCATGTGTTCATTTAAATCGGAAAACGCGATTGGAGAGGCAGTATGCCATCTTTTAAGGACAAGTGGTTTGTTTCTTGAATTTGTTCGCGAAAATGGAGTATCTTTGCAAAAAACAAACTGATTATATTATGAAAAAAACATTTACAGTAATTTTAATCCTATTTGCAGCATTCACAAATTATTCACAGAACGTGAAACCGGCGGTACAACTGCCGGAGACCGATCCTGTAATCCTCAACCGCATCAGTGAATGGCAGGACCTCAAGTTCGGCTTTATGATGCATTGGGGCATATATTCACAATGGGGTGTTGTGGAATCATGGTCGATATGCAACGAACCCTGGATTGACCGCGGCGGCGTTCCATACAACAAATATGTTGCTGAATATCAAGCATTAAACAAAACCTTCAACCCTACCGACTTCGATGCCGGGCACATAGCTGAACTGGCTAAGGAAGCAGGTATGAAATACGTTGTCTTCACCACCAAACACCACGATGGATTCTGCATGTACGATACAAAATATACCGACTATTCCGTCACAGACCCAAGTTGTCCATATTCAAAACATGAAAATCCCGACATAACTGCTGACATAGTCAACGCATTCAGAAACAATGGTTTATGGACAGGATTGTATTTCTCAAAACCCGACTGGCATTGTCCCGACTATTGGGCACCTGAATGGGCAACTCCCGACAGAAATGTCAACTACAACCCGACAACTTATCCCGAACGCTGGCAGAAATACTGCGATTTCACCTACAACCAAATCCATGAGCTGACGCACAACTACGGTGACATCGACATCCTATGGCTTGACGGTGGCTGGATACGTCCCGAATGGAGCATTGACGACGAAACCCGCGAATGGCTCGGATGCCAGCAGTGGGTTCAGGACATTGACATGCCGAAGATTGCGGCTATGGCACGTGACAACAACCCTGACCTCATAATTGTTGACCGTTCTGTCCACGGCAAATACGAAAACTACCAGACACCTGAACAGGCTATCCCCGACACTCTGCTCCCTTATCCATGGGAAACCTGCATGTCGATGGGCGATTCATGGTCATACAGTGACAAAGATGTTTACAAATCAGCCAACAAGTTGATTCACAATCTTGTAGATATTGTGGCAAAAGGAGGGAACTATCTTCTGAACGTCGGTCCGGGACCTGATGGCAGACTGCACCCGACAGCGGTTCAGCGTTTGCACGACATCGGCAAATGGATGAAAGTCAACGGACAGGCTATCTATTCCACACGTCCGCTCTACCCTTACTGCGACGGCAAAGTACGTTTCACCAATAGCAAGGACGGTCACGTCTATGCCATTTATCTCCTCGATGAAGGTGAAACTCTGCCGGAGTATTTCGACTTCAAATGCAGCAGCAACCTGAAAAACGGTCAGATAAAGGTGATGGGCGCCTCAGCAAAGGCAACGATAAAAAAGACCGATGACACTTACAGAATAACGGTTCCTGCAAAACTGCGCCAGAACCCTCCTTGCGAGAACGCGATAGTGTTTATCTGCAAATAGACGCAAACCGGAGGTGACCTGACACACCACTCTGACCGTGGCTGCCGGTACCGGTACTATAATCACAAAAGCCCGGTTTATTGCCATCTGTTTTTTTTATTTGTTTTTTTGAAAAATAATTCCCAATTTTGTCGGCAAAATAACACAATATGAAAAAATACTTGTTTTTAGCGTTGGTTTTATTATTTGCGACACAGGTTTTTGCCCAAACCCAGAAGGGTTATGTCAAGACCAAGGGTCGTATGATGAACGGACAGCTGGTACCAGGCGAGGGACTGAAGGGTGCCATGGTGGCGGTAAAGGGCCGCACCCCAGTGCTTGTCAACAAGGACGACGGCGAGTTCTCGTTCCCTATAAGCGACAATCAAATCAGCTTCGACTCGGTGTGCAAAAAAGGCTACCAGCTCATCGATGCCGAGGCCTGTTCAAGGATATACAAGCCTTCGGGTAATCCCATTTATTTCGTGATGGAGACTCCTGAGCAGCAGCTACAGGACAAGCTCAACGCTGAGCGGAAGATACGGCGTAACCTTCAGAAACAGCTGCAGGAGCGTGAAGACGCGATAGAGGCTCTAAAAGAACAGCAGAAAATCTCGGATGAGGAATATCGTCAGGCGTTGCAGAAACTATACCAGGATCAGGAAAGCAACGAACAGCTTATCTCCGACATGGCAAAACGCTACTCTGAGTTGGACTATGACCAGCTGGATGAGTTCTACCGAAAAGTGTCATATTGCATAGAAAACGGTGAACTTACCAAAGCCGACTCGCTTCTTAACACCAAAGGAAACGTTATTCAGCAGATTGAGGAGGAGAAACAGAAAGGACTGGCGATACAGGAGCAGAAGAGCAAGCTGAAAAAGGCTGAGGCCGTTCACACCGCTAACGTTGACGAATTGGCAAAACGTTGCTTCAGCTATTACGAAAACTTCAAAGCTCAGTATCTGAACGACACAGCGGCATATTATCTGGAACTCAGGGCCAGCTTGGATACCACGAATGTGGATTGGCTGTATGATGCCGGCATGTTCATTGAAAGCTATATCGCCGATTATGGCAAGGCACTTGAATACTACCAATCCGGACTGCGGCAATCCCTACTTCAATATGGCGAAGAAGATGAAAACACTGCCATGTTTTATTCTGCAATCGGAATAATAAACTATTACCAGGGGGATTTTGAAACAGCCATGGAGAACTTGACCAAATCATTCACTATCCGTAAATCCGTTTTTGGTGAAAACAATCCTGGGGTGGCCGAATGTTATAACAACATCGGCGCAATATATTTCAACTATGGAGACATTGACAAAACTATGGAGTATTACCAAAAAGGGCTTGCTATCTCCAAGGCTTGTTATGGGGAGAACCATGTCGATGTGGCTGCATGCTATATCAATTTGGGTATCTTATATACTCGGTTAAAGGAATATGACAATGCTTTGGATTGTTTTGACAAAGCACTGAAGATAAAAGAGCCGATTTATGGTAAAAATTCACCGGATGCAGGTTATATTTATTTCCAGACTGGCATTGTACATGAAAAGCTGGAGGATTATACAAGGGCAATGGAATATTATGAGATTGCCAGAAACGCATGTGAATCAACACTCGGCAAAACTCATCCCACTGTAGGCCTGATATATTTTAACATAGGGAACATCTACACCAAACAAGAGAATTACGATAAGGCAATGGAATACTATACACAATCTCTTTCAATCCTTGAAACTGTTGTGGGAGAAATACACCCGTCCACGGCTATGGTGATCTTTGGCATGGGCATGGTTTATTACAAGACGGGTGACTATACAACGGCTTTGGAAAAAATCCAAAAAAGCATTGAAATTGAAAAAGTCATTTTTGGCGAGAATATCCCCAGCAAGGTACAAAAATATAATACGCTAGAACATATCAAAACAAAAATGGCGGAGCAGGAGAAGGAGTAAACCGACATACAGCCTGAAGGACCGTCGGCCGAGCTGCCTACCCTATTTTATTTTGATAAACTTGGGTGTGCCAACAGCCAATCGGTGACAGACACGCAATGGACAGTGTATTCATCCTCCTGGATGTCGCGCGTCTCACCGTGCATCATCACAAGGGTGAGGTTATTGCAGTGCGTAGCAGCCGCCCCTTTCAACAATCCTCCCACCTCCCGGTTGTACAATCTGGTCGAGGGAGTGCTGAAGTCGTAGGTCACCTGAACCAGCTCGGTAACATGGCTCTGGTCAACCACGGCGAAGTCAACCTCATAGCTGCGGTTCTCCCTGATATAGAACAGCTCCTGGGTGGCGTATTCCATGCGTCGAAGCAGTTCAATGCAGACAATGTTCTCCAAACGCCAGCCCCAGCTTTCAGTCTGAAGCACGTCGGCATGGTCGGTGACAAACGCCGTATCGATGGCATAGACCTTCCTGTAGCTCTGGCGCTCTATGCTTTTGAACGAGTAGCGTGGTACCAGTCGGACGAGATAGGCCTTCTCGATATAGCTTACGTAGTTCTTGGCGGTGTGGATGGACTTCAGGCGGTACTTCTCCTGTACGTCCTGGTAGTTGACTTCCTGGCAAAAACGGTCAAGAAGCCCGTTTGCTATCTGCTGCAGGGTCTTCTTGTAACGTATCTTGTAACGCTTGCAGATGTCCTTGTTGATGATAGCGTCGAGAAGCGAGCGCACGTATTTCCCCTGGCTCTTCATGGCGAAGGTCTCGGGCAGGCCTCCCTGCATCAGGAACTCGTCGAGTGCATGACGGCGCAGCCCTTCCGCCTTGGTGGTCAACCCCTCGGTGTCAACCTCCTTGGCCACGCAATAGTCCCCGAAAGAGAAGGGGTACAGCCTGATTTCGTTGTAGCGTCCGGTAATATGCGTGCTCAGGTCATCGCTCAGGAGGTTGGCGTTGCTGCCCGTAAGGACCAGGTGTATCTGCTTCCGCAAAAGGCTGTTGACAAACAAGGGCCATTGGTCCACATTCTGCACCTCGTCCAGGAAAAGATGGGTGAACTCGCCGTAAATCCTGTAAAGCGTCTCCATCAAGAGACTCATCTCGTTGGCTTTCAAGGATGCCAACACGGCATCGTCGAAGTTGGCGTATGCGAACGACACGCCGCTCTGCTTGAGAACCTTCTGGCACAGCGTCGATTTTCCGCAGCGGCGCACCCCTATGACAATTTGGGCAATGGGGCTCGTCAAATCCATCTGTTCCTCCTCCTTGCGGGTGACGAACTGGCTGTAATCGGTGCTCTCAAGTTCTTCGCGCTGGTCGCGCAACACTCTTTCCAATTCATTCATAGCGTCAGCGGTTTTTTGTTTTTGCAAAAATACAAATTTTCAATCAATTACAAACATAAAATGCACCAATCTGCAACTTTTTCATAACCTAAACTGCACTAATCGGTAATTTTCAAGGTGTCTGAACTGCAGTAAACGCACGCGGACGCCGTCAACATCGAGCAGGAGTACAATTCCCACTCGCCCTGGAACTGTAACCCGACAAAGCTCAGCATTTCATCTCTTTCTCTTCCGCATGGCAATCATCAATTATTCTTTCATCGCTCTCCGACCATCATAACTCCCAATAGTATTGCTTGAACTTCCGACTTATTTCTTACTTCATTTGATTGTGTCCGAACACAGCCCATTAAAGTCATTGCCACCATTAGACTAACAAAACAATTTGCTTTCATTTCAGAAGAAAGATATCGAAAAAGAGAAGAATCAAATAAATGACAATGAATATAATTATGTTGAGCCATGTATATGGCACACGGATTCGAGAAGACAGCCGCTCTAAATCCAAATAACACATATCAAAAGCCTTTTCCAAAGGCGGTCTGTATCGCCAGCAAGCCCAAATCACAACAACCATTTGCAGCACAGCCATTAACAACCAAATCCAAGAAAACATGGATAGGTCTGAAATGCCATGTTTAACTAACGTTACGACACAATATGTTGCCGCTGCCAAAAACAACACCATTCCTTGGATATAGATATTTACCCATACTGAAATACGTCTGTAACTCGTATGAAATACCCTTGTGAGAAAAACAAGGAAGTCGGTGCAAAGGTTAAAAAGACGTGACATTTTTTCTTAATTGTTGTCATTAACATCCTCGGTTCCAAGAACCACTATTGCGGCATAGTCATAAAGCTCTTTCAAAGAATAGCCACAAGCATTATCTAAGGCTCCATATAGACTCTTAAACAATTCAAGTATTCGCTCAAGATCTTTGGGGTCAGTAATTGGATGGAATCCATCTCCAAGAATTGTTCTAAGTGTCTTTTGGTCCGTCTCATTGAGATGGTTAACAATGATTGGACAGACTCTTTCAAAGAAGGAATATACATTTAGCACTGCGTCAGCGTATTTAGTATGTAAATCTGGATGGTCCTTAAAATATTTGTTATAAATAGTCCAACGATTATCAACTTCGAAAAGAAGTCTCATCCCGTCAACAAATGAATTGGCAGTACATTCATTATATGCTTTTATCAATGCAAAATAGTTGTTATATTTTTGTTTCAGCAATTCTACATTCTTTGCGCAACTCAATAAATATGACATTGCCTTATTATCAATTTGCGAACATTTTTCTGACAAATTGTTCAAATAATCGATATGCCGCTGTATAGGTTCCTCTAAGGATAAATAATGCTTCCCGTCATAATTGATTTCTTGCTGTGGGTTTTGTCGATTCAATTCTATTAATGTATCCATGTCAGCTCTAGCAACCTCGTAACTCTTAATCAATAAGGAATTCTCTCTGGTAAAAGGATTTTCCTCAACAATTCCATTTGATGTGTTATCAAGACTATTTATGCACAAATGTCTGTACATGATAATGTAGAACCAAGGAGAAACCTCGTTTTTGGGATACTCTTCAATTAAATCTTCAGCATCAATAGTTTCAGGTTGTTTGAAATCTTTCCATTGCACTGAAGCAACCAATTTCAATTCTTCGATTCTTTTATCACCAACCTGTTTTACAATTTCGTCAGAAATTACCGACCATGCTGAAACAATACTATCCTCAGGCGTTGGTATTGATAATTGTTTTGCCGCTTTTATCCTGTCTTGTGTTGCTGGATGGGTATCCCAAATGCTATTTATGCTTATTCGAGTACAGAATTGCGGCAGCATTTCTAACATTCGTTTGTCATAACTAATTGATATTCCATCAAAAGACTCAAAGAAATGTTCCAATTGGTTAAAGACGTAAAAATAATCCTTTGGAATTTTTTTCTCACATAGACCCTTAAACACAAGTTTGTCATATGCCCCAATCCTTCCTCCCACACTTCTGGCCTTACATAAAGCAGAAACAAAGTCATCCGACCCAACCGTTTGACAAGATATGGCATCTGCATCGTATTCCATCTGTAACGACAACCTTGAATACCCTTTCTGTTCAAACAGGAAAAGCCTATATGTAATAAACCTGACGAATCCAATCATAAAATCAGAAACATCTTTTCCAAGATGGTTGTCTTCTGAGTCTTCCGGCTGCTCATCGGGTTTACTAATAACTAAATTCCGTAATATTGTGTGAATATAGTAGAGCACATTAGTCAACTTCATGCTTTTTTGTGAAAAATGCCCCAATTCATGCGCTATTATGGATTCTATCTCCTGAATACTAAGACCAGAAAATAACCCCAGACCGATATTAAGATTTTTTCGCCCCCAAAACAGTAACCCACCCAATTTGTTATTCATATAAACATAAGCATTGGCATCCGCATCAAGATAAATGTGCCTTGGCTTTCTAACACCCACCTTTTTACACAGCAAAACTATACGATTATAAAGATCGGGACAATTCTTTTCGTTTACCTCTACCTTGTATTCAACCGAAGGTCTCTTAAATTTGAAAAGAGGAATGATGACATAAACAAAAGCAGTTACAGTACCAATCCATAATGCTATGACTATAACAACCAATCTTACGTCACTTACGTCAAAATACCCTGAATCTCCCTCTACCATATTAATAAAACCTAAGATTGGCAAAACAAAAGATGCCACCATGATGGCAAAAAACAATATCACTATAAGCACATAGGCAAGAATACATAAACCCATGCGGAAAAGAACCTCAAAAACAGTTTTGCGGTCAATGCTTCTATTCGGATTTTCACTATATCTCATTATTGTACGGCATTTCTGTATTATCTTTTTTCTTTTTCTCTTTTATCAAAGGAATCCAAAACAGCGAAAGCTGTTTATGCATTATGCTGACTTTGGGGTAATACCAGTTCCCGTCCTCGGCTTGCATCTTGAACTCATCAATGCGTGGTAGTTCCAATACTTTCTCAACCGTTTCTCCAGAACTAAATACAATGGCCGCATTAACAGTTATAGCGGAAAAGAGCATTGCAAATAATAAAAATAATCCTTTTCTCATTTAATAAACAATTACTTGTTTGCGCATAAAGAAATCTAACATTGATTATTCCCCTATCCAGGTAATATGTTTAGTTTGATTGTCTCAAACGACACATCCCAATTTGCATCATCATACGCCATTATATCAGGCAACAGAAAATCTTCAGGCTCAACTTCAGGACACATATCAAACAAAGTTTCATCCTTGAAGATGTCAAGAAGTTTCTCATCTGACACACTGAGCTTGCTTCGAATCCGTTTGAAGAAACTAATTTCGGAATACTCAATCTTGTTATCAGCCTCAATCATCCGAATTGCAACACGGGCAAGGCCTAACTCTTGTTGCTCGTCTAGCTGCGCATTAGCTATATCGCTAATAAATCCAGCCAAGAAACTTTGTCCTTGGTCATTAATTTCCGCTACAAACTCGTTGAGCTTCTCTTCAATGTCAAGACCTTCAAATAAAGTTGATGAATTGGCATTTTCTTTTACGAGTTCTAATTCTTCAGCAGAAATCTCGCCATCACAGGCCATGCAGCTAAACGCGGTTTTTAAATATAATTCGTTTAGTTCCATAATTTATTGTATATGTTATTAATTATATATTTTTTGTAATCGGACATCAATTTCTTCTTTCCACTTTCCAGTTTCACGAGCTTTCTCCCACCAATATTTTGCCAGTACAATATCTCTCATAATACCTTTACCATCCCTATACATATCTCCAAGACAAATCATACTATAACCGTCACCCGCATAAGCGGCTTTTTCATACCATTCTTTTGCTTTCGCAATAGATTTAACTACGCCAAAACCTTCTAAATAACACTCCGCAAGGCTAGTCATAGCGGCCAAGTATCCTTGTTCTGCCGCTTTTAGAAACCAATAGGCAGCTTTTTCTTCGAAAGTAGAAAAACAATAATTAGGAGACCTACCCCTTCTTTCATGTTTATGTTTACTGGCATAGTCTTCATTAAGACTATTTATATAAAACTCTTGTAAAGACTCTTGTACAGACCTACCCCTTCTTTCATATTCACAGGCAATGCAATATTGAGATTGCGCATCTCCATTTTCCGCATCTGTTTTCACTTTATCAAAAAAGGCATTTCGTATCGAATTTATCGTACTATCGTACACATTAAAACCAGATAAAGCATTGAAGATTTCAATGTTATTATGAAGGTTGTCCACAGTATATTGCACATATACGTTTAAAGCTGTTTTATAAGCTGTATAATGGTCATACTGACACTTTCCATGCATGATACCACATGGATCCCAACGGACACAGTGATTATATTCATTATCCTTATATCTTTCATAGAATATTATAGCTATTTTTTCGGCTTTTTCAGGATGAATGCGAGCTTCTTGTAATAGGCATTCATCATCGGTTGCAGCCTGTCTTGGCCAAATAATTTTATAATAGATTTCAGCACACACAACATACATAACAACTATTCCTGCTAAGATTCCAATGGTTATGAATGTTTTTCTTAACCAATTTCTACGTTTCCGTTTCTTTTTAACCTTTCTGACATTTGTTTCATCAGCTATTTGGTTAGAAGGTACGAAATCCCTTATTAATCTTTCTTCTACCTCTTGAGAATAGTCTATTTTTGTTGGCAAAAGTTTTTGGCTAATCTGAAGAAACCAATTGCCCATACCCCTTAAAAAATTGGCGAAACGATATTTAATCCTGCTCATTATTATTATTTTATGAAACCAATAGGTTTTCTTTCTGTTGTCTTTTCTACAACACCTTCAAACTTATCTCTAATCGCCTCGTATTGTCTTATTTGTTCAGCTGTTAGCGAAGGTTTTTTACTCTTTATAGTTTCTTCAAGAATCCGCATTGATATTTTTTCATGTCTTGACAATGCTTTGCGAGCAGCATCATCAATAATAAACTGAATATCAGCTGACACAAAGTTTGCAGTTAGATTTGCTAATGTTTCATAATCTATGCCAAAATCCAACGCTTTTCGATTCTTAAGGCTCATTTCAAAAAGTAATTTTCGCGCAGTTAAATCCGGTGGACCAACATAAAAATGTTTTTCCAATCGCCCTGCTCTAAGAATGGCAGTGTCAATCTTTTGAGGAAGATTGCTTGCACCTATTACGAATACGCCCTTTTCTCCTGTTCTGTCCATCTGGGAAAGCATTTCGTTGACAGCACTCTCGGCCATTTCATGAATGTCACCACTGCGGTCAGGAACCAATTCGTTTATCTCATCGATAAAAATAATAGTGGGAGCATTTTCATACGCTTCTTCGAACATCGCTTTTATGTTCTCTTGTGTAGCGTTCACGTATCGGCTTTTCAAATCCGCTGGTGTTTTCACCAAGAAATTAAATCCAACTTCCTCTGCGAATTTTTTCGCGAAGAATGTCTTGCCGCATCCTGGTGGACCGTAAAGCAACATTCCGTTTGGTATAGTGATGCCGTACTCCTTGTATTCCTCTGGATTATTCAATGCGTTTATCACTTCCAAGCGCATCTGTTCCTTTAATTCATCCATGCCAGCAACATCAGCAAAGCCTTTGCCTGTTTTAGTCCGATTAGTTTCCTGTCTTTTAGGTTTGGGCTTATTTTGTGACGGTATGTCCTCAACCATCATCTCATTGTTCAAGGCTTTTATAAATTCTTCAGCACTTTGAAATCGGTCATCAACATTGTTGGCAAGGGCCTTCCGAAGCGTGTTTTCCAACTGTTCATCCAAACCTGGCTTATCTTTAATCAGCATGGCAAGAGGCTTTCGACGTTCATTAAGGATTTTGTCTACAACCGAAATTCTATCCAATTGATATTGTGGAATACTAACATAATAAGGAGGCAAACCAAACAGCAAATGGTAGAGCATTGCACCAACAGAATAAATATCGGATTGCACCGTAAAGATTCCATTGAATGCTTCTGGTGCCATATAAAATGGATTCAAGCCTTCTTTCTGAAATGAATTTCTACTTTGTGACAGGAATCGTGCATGACCAAAATCAATGATTTTGGGTGTATTATCTTTCATGTCAAGCATTACATTTTCCGTTGTCAATTCATTGTGGATGACAGGCTCGGGCAGATTGTGCAAAAACTTCACACCTTCCAATACACCCAAAACATATTGTTTGGCTTCATAAACAGAACAACCTCTTTCGCGCCCTGTTTTTTGAGCAAGAGTTTCGCCACTGATGAAATCATAAACTATATAAGCCATCTTCTGCCTGTTCAACGTCAGTTCACCACTGTCGTAGTAGTGCGTGAGGTTCGGATGGGTGAGCCGTTTGGAAATGACAAGCTCTAATACTTCGCCGTTTTCATCAAACTGAGTATGGTGCAGTTTGGCATAGTTGAATAATTTCAGGAAATAGTTCTTTCCAGTAGCGTCTTTCACGCGGTAGGTCTCAGCGTAGGTGCTGTCCTTGATCGGGAAAGTGACTGAATAATAGCTGATAGATTGTTGTTTTGAGAGCATTGGCATAAAATCACTAAACTATTTACCTGTATAAACATGTATCGCATCATAAGTTCCGTCATAACTTGGACCATAAAAGGCATTTCTGTAACCATTAACTGCCTCAATATTTACATCAACAGTATTGTCAACACTTACATAGCCACGCACATCGGCATCGATATCACCGCCAGTGACATATACTTTTTGAGTTTTTTTCCCAAATACTCCAAAATTCTGGAGTACAATAACCCATACACCTATTGAGCCGATTATTAACCAATATTTAATATTGGTCACAATTTCCAAATATTTTTTCATTTTTATTTCTTTTTGTATTCGTTCTTTTGTCCGTTTTTATCATATAAAAAAGTCGTGTAAAATCGTTTGTGTCGCTCATTCAGATAACTAAGAACAATTTGTATTTTGTCAGTAAAATACGGAAATGGTTTTAGTGCCTGAACAGAATCAGCACCTTTCATCATTTCAGAATGATGAACGATGCATTTTAATTCTATTTTTTCATACGGTTGTAACGAAGCTGTTCTGTCCAAGGACGTTATTATTTGAAAGAAGTTTGGCAAATCTTTAATATCAAGATTAAATGCTGGTTTATTTGAATTGTTCTTAATAATCATGACAAAATCCCAATGGAAATCATAATCATAAACAGCCTCTGAAACATAAACAGGTTCTTTTGATGGAATCAAACCTCTGTTCCGTTTCCCATATCCATCTGATCTAAGTTCAATATCAACGTATGGATGAGAAAAGCAAGGGATGACCAAATCCCATATTTTACTTAATAAAGTGCCAAACATTTCTCTTAATAATTTCAATAACATTTTACATTCCTAAGCCAGGTCCTGAATTTCTTTCATCTTCCGGCAATAAACTTATCACATCTTTGCAAATGCTGTGTAGTTGACGCTCGTTGATGTTACCGCTTGCAATCATACTTTGTCCTTGATTTAGTAACTGCCGTGCCTGACTTGCGTTTTTCCAAGCATATTTGCCAAAATTTTTATCATAATGATCTATACAGTTCATCAATTGATAGATGAAAGTTGCTTGGAAAAATACTTCCTCTATCATCCTCAGCACTTTACGCCCCATTTTCACATCACGGCTGAGAATAACAGTGTCAGTTTGCCGACGAAGCTCATTTACTTCTTGGTCATGATTGTTGCCTAAATCATTATTTGCCCGTTCAAGACGGTTAAACTCTTGACGAAGCTCAGCTTCGAGGGTGTCCCATTCGTGGTGTTTTTCAACTTCCTCCATTTTCAGAAATGCACGGCGTAAATCTGCCAACAGGTGCATCTTGCCGTCCTCGGAACTTTTTTCGCCGTCAAATCGGCTCTCCACATCATTTAACATTTTTTCAGCATCTTCTATTTCCGATCGAGATACAGAATTGGCTGAACGGAGGGCTGCCATCTTTTGTTTGGCCTCACATAAACGGTTCTTCAAATCCCATTCATCAACACCTTTACGTGATTTTACATCTACTTCCTTTTCGATAGTCTCACCAATTAAAGGAAAAGTTGCTTCCAATTTCAACAGCTGCGAACGATCAACTTTAATGGTAATATCGATATCGCTGTTTTGAGGCACCAGAAGTGGAACATCGTCGCCTGTGATCTCCACATCAAACACATGGTCGTTGTAAATGGCGTTGGTGCCTTCGGCATTGTTTTCTCCTTGGTAAATTGGAATGACCAATTTGTCTTCCGGCATACCAGGGCGTAGCTGTCGCATAGTTTTTAATCCATTACGCACACCTACCGCCGGTATTTGTTGGTTCTTCTCCAATCCTTTCAAAGGGATAAACACTTGCTTATCCTGTTCCATATCCGTCACCTCTATACCTATGTGGTATGGCAACACTGCCGCACCTACATTCACTCCTTGAATGATATTAATTTCATTGGGGAAGCATGGATACGATGTTCCTTTCTCATCATAAACATTAACTAAAAAAACATTTGCCTTTCCTTCGTTGAGACTACATTTGACAACAACACCTTTGCCAATCTCCATTTTGCCACTCGACCATGCCTTATCGCCACGAACAATTTCCACATAGAGTTTTGAAGGGATATCTTTCTGATTGGGAGCAAGCATAAGTGAAACAGGAGCATCGTTTTTTACCGCTGTTGACTTGTATTTAATATCCAATAGAATTGTTCCAACTTTCACGTTATCTTTTGCTTCGCTATCAATAGTGGAAGCAAACAAAACCGCACCTTTTGCCACCGCCGTCATCGGATCTATGCCGGTATCCACATTGGGTGTTATCTGCTCTTTCAACATCTGACGAACAATAGGCGAATGAGTGGGTCCACCTACTAAAATCAATGAATCCAATTGTGAACCATTCAAGTTATTACGTTTAAGCAAATCCTTACAAATATTAACCGCTTTCTGGAATATTGGTTGGAAAACAGATTTCAATTGTTCCTGGGTAATAATCATGTCCAACTCTATGTCATTGCCGTCATCGTCTGTGCCAAATTCGTCAAGTTGGGATGTTACATCGCATTTGTCTTTGAAAGAAAGTTGGTTTTTCGCTTGTTCCGCATAGAATTTCATGGCATCGCGCAAAATCTGCTTTTTCGTATTGTCAGCAAGAATATTATCGATTGTGTAATTTTCTTTCAAATAAGGAATAATAATTTCATCCACAACCGCATAGTCCAAATTCTTTCCACCCAGGTAATTATCACCATCGGTATCAAAAACTTGCATCACGCCATCTTCAACTCGCAGGAGTGCCGCATCGAAAGTTCCACCACCAAAGTCGAATACAAGCCAATAACCATTTTTGTTTTCCACACTTAGTCCGTATGCCATGGCTGCAGCAATAGGTTCTTGCAACAATTCACAATGTTCAATACCAGCTAATGTAGCAGCTCGTTTTGTGGCCGCAATCTGGTCTGTCTTAAATTTTGCGGGTATTGTAATAACAGCAGCATTGACATTGTCTTCAGAAACAAAAGATTTCAAGGCTTTTAATACTTCAGCTGAAAGTTCTTCCGAACTATAATCACGTCCCATGTTGGAACTTGAATATTTCGTATCAAGTCCCATTGTACGCTTAAACTCAAGGAAAACATTCTCGTTTCCTGTTGCCCATTTCTTAGTTGCCCTTGATTTATCTTGACGTAAGTCATTATAAGCACTCGTTCCAACTTTTATCACTTGTTTTTTCGTAAAAGACACGCACGATGCCATAGTATCTTTCAAATCGTCTGCCTTTTTGACATTTGGTTCTCCATTTTCCATCTTGCAGATGGCGGAATTGGTTGTACCAAGATCAATTCCGTATTTCATTTTAACTTGTGCCATATTATTTTTCTTTATTTTAATTTTGACTTACTGTTATTTGTGCCGACTGAATCATTACACCTTTATAATTGATTTGAGGCTTAACGATGCCTGTTATTATCTGTTTGCCCGTCTCAATTTCTTCATCTTCAATAAAATTGGCTGTAACCCTCATGCCATCATTATACTCTTTGCCAAGCATATCAACAATTTCGTATCCATTTGCTAAAAGGTTGTCTTTCATCTGGGCAATGGATTTTGATAGTTGCTTGTGACCCTTGACGGAAACATCCATTCTGTAAAGCGTCATTTCCATGAACGTGATACGGTCGGCAAGTGTTTTCACCAAAGAATGGTCTGGCTCTGCGGTTGTGTTGGCATTGGAGTTCTTCAATGCATCGCCAATCTTTTGCAATTCACTCATTTCACTGCTGAACTGGCTTACTATCTTTTCGTTCAACTCGTCAGCCTGCTTTTTCAGCGAGGCAATCTTGTCATCAGATATTTTTTGTCCTTTACTATGAAGCATCCAAACGACAGCAGAAACCATTAACGCGAGAATAAAGGCAACAACACCCCAAATGGTTTTTGCCTTGAGGCTGTCGGCATTTTGCGAGACGGCCTCATCAGTGGTTTGCAGCCTGATGCCTAATGAATCTGCCGTTGCCTGAATGTTTTCGGAATTACGGGCAACCATCTCAGACAGCATGTCAATGGTTTGTTGCTTTTGCTGCAAGGCCAATTTGAAAGATTCATTTTCTGATGCAAGCAAAGCAAATTGCGATTTCAATTCTTTCAATTGACCAGAAAAAGCAGTGTTTTGTTGTTTCATATTTTGCACTTTCTGTTCAAGTGCAGAGATTTGGATTTGCCGCAGACTATCAAAGTTTTGTGCAGTTGCCCATCCAAAAGCGAACAGCATACAAATTAGAATACTACTTCTTTTTAACATACTCAAATATAATTTATAGTGATTTTAACAAACTAGAAAAAAGAAAAACTATAGCAATTCCACATCCAATTAAAAAACCTTTTCCACTATTATCTATTATTGTACCAATGATACCACCAACAAGAATCAATGCAATAATTGCAATGGTACAACCTGCTTTTCTGTTTTTTTCTTTTAGTTCCTGTATCTGATGTTTAGCTTCCCATTTGTATCGTCCATTAGGGTATTTCTTCAAATAATCTTTATATTCTCTTATGGATTTGCATGCATTATACATCATATTTTCAGATTCCTTCGCCTGTTGTTCTTTCCATTTACGCTCTTCTTCTGCCGCATGTAAATTTTGGTATTGCGTTTTAGCTTGACTATAAAAATTGCCTTGGGGATACCGATCCATATACTTTTTAAAGTCTGCCGCATTTTTACAGCTGTCAAACAATTCCTTTTCTGTGCGAAGATCAAAGTCCAAATCTGATATTGATGGTAACCCATATCCACCTAACACTTTTTCGCACATGTTTCTCAACGCAATTCGATTTTTTGCATACCTACCATTCTTAAAGTCACTGACTAAATCAAACTTGTCCATCATTAACGTGGCCTTCCATGCTTTTTTTAGCATTTCCATTACGGCAGAAAGTGCTGAAGAAGTAGAGATGTTGTCAAATCGTTCTAACGTATCGTTATGCTCCTTGATAACACTCGACAAAGCAGCATTTACAACTTGAGTAGAAATATTAAGGTAATATTCGCGTAATTCCGGATACTCTTTTATTGCAACAATATGGGGAGCACATTCTTTCATCATCGCAATGGCATTGTCAATAGTTTGTCCTCCTATTACTATCCTGTTTGAAATGCTGGCATTTATTGCTGCATCGTGTACTTTAACCACAATTGGAGGCAATTCTTTCTTTTTCTTTTCAAGAATGGCAACATTTTGACTGCATCTGTCTTTGCACATCTTTCCCACAGCAATTTTGCTGGCATATTTTTGGATTGCAAGTGCATTTTCAATGTCATCATCATCATTAGTGTTATTATAATAGTTAATACCACACTGCAAAATGGTCTTGGCCAAATCGTCGGCAAGCATTTGGTATTTCATGTCGGATGTGCCGAGCATACTTTTCACCTTTGCCAAGTCGTTCTTAGTATTATTCATCAGTGCTATACCAGCCTTGTAATTGGCCTCCGCATCATCACGCTTTACTGCCTTGGCTTTGGCAATTTCCGAGTTGATTCTTGAGATAGGCTCGCCAATAGCTTTTTCTCTTAGATAATCGTCATCGTCCTCCGAGGTGCCATTGTTTTGGAACAGATTCATCAAATCCGATACGTTATTCTCTTCCAACAGCGTGTCTATATACAGATGTGCCATTTCATCCTCACTAATCAAAAAGGTACTACCGCAAATGGCACTTACAAATGCAGTGCGGAGTTCATCGTCATGAATCATTTCTGTGGTGTACGAAATAGCTGTTTCTAAATCGTCCCGTATCATCGCCACCACAGCTTGATTTATAAGAGTAGAGAAAGTGTCTTCTATTTCAAAGACACTATTTGCACTATCAAAATCACCTTTCTTAAGATGACACAATGCATGAGCTGATGAAGAGTCCTTGAAAAACCAAAACAGTGCATATTTCAATTTATCTTTAGGAAGGTTAATTCGTTTTTTTGCATTATCAACCGAATCAACTGAACGAACTACATTCGGCATTAAGTTGTTCAAATCCAAATCAAAACCGATTGTTTGCCCAATGCTGATGTATGCTTCCATATCATCACAATTCGACACAATTTCAGCAGATTTGGCGTTGGAATAAACACCTAAGATTCGGAAGGGATTGGTGGTAATTATATCCATAATGTGGTTATTATCTTATTCTTGAAAAATATGCGGATTTTGAATGTACATTTTTACAGATTTACTTTCGATGACATCATTATTCTCACCATTGGCACTATCAGACTGTTGCATTTGTTCCATCTTTATTTTATTATGTGATTTTACTAATTGGTTGTTTTCGAATAAGTAATCCTAATCACCCTCTTCTCGTTGTCAATCTCAAACTTTCCCAGCCTGCCCAACACGCTTTGTCCAAGCAATAACGGCGCATTCTGGCTTTTCACCACCGAAGCTCGGACATTGGTCAGCTCCAAGTCGCCAATCTTTACCGACTTCAGGTTGATGACGGTGCCTTCGCTTACGTTTCCGTCGGCAGTAAGATAGTTCTGTTTTCCAACAATATCTAATGGCGATAAGTATTTGTTCTTCAACATAAATGTAGCTTCAACCATTGACATCGTGACATCGCTCGCTCCTGTATCAAACACAAAATGCAAAGGCAGTCCATTAATATTACATTCCACTTCAGTAACACCTCCAGTTTTGACTAAGGGTATTTCAACAGTCACTTCTTCATGCTGAGCGTTTTCACCAATGTCAGCGTATTGAATCTTGGTTTTGTATTCGGCTACCAAATCCTTATAGGTCTGTGTTTGACGCACGGCATCCAAATCATCGTCTTTTTCCAAATGAGCAAAACGATGATAACCCCTTTCGAATGACATCCTCAAATAATCAAGCGACTGTTGAATTTCACCCAAAAGAGCATATAGGCAGGCCGCATCATAATAGCATCCAGCATTATCAGGGAATGAATCCAAGACCTTTTGGTTGTATTCAATGGCTTTGCTTCTTTCACCCAATGCCAAATAAGCATACTGGGCGCATGAGGCATCAGACGGTACTGTGTCTTTTGCAACCACCTGACGATAGTCGCTCATAGCCTCTTTCGACATTCCCTTCTTCATATACATATCGCCACGACCAAGAAAAGCGTAAAAGTAGTCTGGATTGAGGAGAATTGAAGTGGAGTAGTCCTCGATGGCATCATCGGTCAACAAGGCGTTATCTTCGTAAAAGCCCCTACGATAGTAAAGATAGAAATACTCCGGTATGGCTTCAATACATGTGGTAATGTCTTTGATAGCGTTGCTTATATCACCACTCTCATATTCCAAGTCGGCTTTGTTCAGTTTGTACATAATATCTTCGGAATCCATGGCAATGGCATCTTCAACATTTTTCAAAGCATGTGGGTAGTCACCGATTTCCATAAAACAAGTCGAGATGCGATTACTGGTGATAGCAGAAGGATCGATTGAGTTCGATTTGCTATAATTTTCAATAGCCTTGATATAGTTTTCCGAAGCCTCATAAACCACCCCTAAACAATACGGCCATATTGCTCTGGAAGGTTCTTTCAGTTGCTGGATTTTCAGTTTCGAGACCATGGTCATCAGTGCGGAGTCAACCATGACTGTTTGCATCAGATAAAATGCTTTGTCATCCCCGTTGCCAGCCAATGCTGTAATGATGTCATCAGCAGCCTTCTCATACTGCATTAGCCCTATGTATGATTCAGCCCGGAAAGCGTAACTCTTAAAGTAATCCTTCCCATGAAGTTTGATGACATAATCAAACTGCTGGATGGCCTCGCCATATTTTTGTTGTGCGTTGGCATTGCGACCTTTTCCCATGTAGCCATAGTATTCGTTGGGTTCTAGCTCTATCAATTTGTCGTAGTCTTTGTCGGCTAATTCATAATGCATTAACTGATAGTGTAAATCAGCTCTGTCTTGATAGGCAGTGCTATTTGATGGATCGGTCTTTATGGCTTTTGAGTAGTTGTCTATTGCTTTGTCAAACTCTTCTATATTTTGGTAGATGTCGCCTTTTATTTGGAAAGAGACTGAAAGGTATTCCTTGTCTTTTGAAGGTATGAGCTTTTGAGCCTTTTCTATCATAGCCAAGCCGTCACCATATAACTCGTTGTTGTAGAGAATGTATCCCATCCAAAGATAAGCGTATCCATTATTGGGATTGTCGTTGACCTCGTTTGTAAAATAATCGTAGGCATCTGAGTCTTTTCCTTCATTCAGACACTCCAGTCCACGATTAAAATAGTAGGAATCCGGGCGTTTGACATTTTGTGCGGAGAGTTGGGTGCAAATTAGGAGGACTATGGCAAAAAAGTATTTCTTCATAATCTTTGTATTATGTTTTCAAAAGTACTGGGTTTTCGTTATCTCGTTTACTTTTTGCAAGGCTTGCAAAAGGACATAAAAAAAGCGTGGAACTTGATCCTTGCTTGACCTTCGGGTTTCCACGCCCACACATCTAACAAGTCATTCCACGCCGTGCCACACGACGCTTCGCAACTTATCCTTGATGTGTTTTGTCCTCATTATTGAGGACGTTGTGGAAATTGAAGGTCAAGGATAGCTACTAACGCTATCTATTATGTCTGTTTATATTATCTTATTTTGGCCGTTATTTGTTTATAATGTTAATACTTGATTTTGGCTGCAAATTTAAGCATACATTTTGACTCTAACAAGAGTTAATATTATTTAAATTGAAAAAAATGGTGTGTTCGCCTCACGACAGGTCTGTCTTCTCACTCTATTCTTTCCGCATAGTAATCAATATACTTGTCACAATGCCCTCGTACGATTTGAGCGGCAATGGTTTCGGGATAACGCTCCTCAACTGTCTTAAAGTTGCTGAAACGCAGTTGAGTTTGCGCAGCATACTCATTATCAGTGTAAACCTTCAAAGCATTATCCGACAACGAGTTGGCTCAATCCGCCTTAATATTTCCCAAAGGTCCCTTCGAAACTCGGGACAATTGAGAAGACCCCGTCCATCCTCTTCATCGCTTCTTAGTTTTCACTTCTTAATTCTTTGATCAAATCTTCTAAACTCTCAATCTCATCGTCAAAGTTTTGTCTAGTGTCCTTGGCATACTGAATCAAGAAATCACGGTATCCGACTATCGCTTCAAGCGCCTTCGCTGTCTCGCCGAAACTATC